>VOFE01000870.1_pt1 | contig 160001 bp, 293 predicted proteins | sample 5384071 | NCBI WGS metagenome assembly VOFE01 (sample SAMN12384724, study PRJNA508395) | human gut metagenome | isolation source: healthy gut D | host: Homo sapiens
CCGATCCCGACATCCTGCTCCTCGACGAGCCTACAAACCATTTAGATTTAAATTCGATCTCATGGCTTGAAACTTATTTAATGAACTATAACGGCGCTGTATTCATCGTATCTCACGATCGCTTTTTCTTGAATCGAGTAGTTACAAAAGTAATTGAAATTGAAAACGGCGCTCTTTCTATGTATATGGGAAATTACCGCGCCTACTCTGAAAAAAAAACAGCAGATCCGTGATGCGAAACTAAAAGAATATTTCAATCAGCAGCGTGAAATCAAACATCAACAGGCAGTAATCGAAAAACTTCGCTCTTTCAATAGGGAAAATCCATCCGCCGGGCAGAAAGCCGTGAAAAATTATTAGAAAAAATCACCATTGTAGATAAACCTCAAGAGGCAGTCCGGGAAATGCATTTTCTCTGGAACCGTACTGTGTCAGCGGAAACGATGTACTGACAGTTGAGCATCTTTCAAAACAGTTTGATACCAATGTAACAAATTTTGTGTAATGTAACAAATTTTGACTAAACTCTCAGATTGATGAAAAAATCTCAGGTTTAATTAGAATCGTATATGATTAGATGGGGCAGAATGGCAGCTTGAGCCGTTCTGCCCTTGTTTATTTAGTAGCATGGATTCTATTGCATGTCAAGGGCGCCCGAGAAAATCGGGCGTTTTATCTATCCTTGATATGTAGGATGTTTTATGCTAGTCAATATCCTCTGGTCTGATCCGCTCCCCAAAATAGATGCATAACTGATCCAGTGTCAGACCCCAGTCCCAAGCCTTTCCGGTCCATTTTTTTGTAGCATCCATCATGGTCAGATAAAGACTCTTAAACAGAGCATCGTCTGTTGGGAAAATCGCCTTTGCTTTTGTTACCTTTCGGAGCTGACGATTGAAATTTTCAATGGAATTCGTTGTATATATCAGTTTCCGGATTTCTGACGGATATTTGAAATACGTGGACAGCTGTGACCAGTTATTTCTCCAGGAAGCTATAGAGGCCGGATATTTCTTTCCCCACTCTGCTTCCAGATCATCTAGTGCGGAAAGTGCCAAATCTTCAGTATCTGCCTTGTATACTAACTTTAGATCAGCCATAAAAGGCTTTAAATCTTTGTAGGAAATAAATTTAGTCGAGTAGCGGATCTGATGAACGATGCAGCGCTGTATCTCTGCTTTTGGAAATACAGCATGAATCGCATCTCCAAATCCAGTTAACCCATCAACAGACACTATCATGATGTCTTCCACACCACGGTTTTTGATCTCGTTAAGCACACCAAGCCAGTATTTCGCACTTTCATTTCCTCCTACCCACATGCCGAGAACCTCACGTTTTCCATTCAACTTTATCCCGATGGCAACGTAAACAGCTTTTTGACTGTTCTATTATCCTCGCGAACATTGAAGTGGACGGCATCCATAAAAACAATCGCATATTTGCGCTCTAATGGTCGATTTTGCCATTCTTTTGCCAGCGGAAGGATACGGTCTGTCATCCGGGAAATCATTTCAGCAGAAGCTTCTACACCGTACACGTCACGCAAATGGGTTGAGATATCTCTAGTTGTCATTCCTTTTGCATACATGGAAAGTACTTGGTCTTCGATATTGGAAATGTCTGTCTGGTTCTTTTTGACAATCTGTGGTTCGAACTCACCTTTTCGGTCTCTTGGAATATCCAGATCAATCGTTCCCATTGATGAAGTTACTGTTTTAGGACTGTAACCATTTCTGCTGTCATCGGTTTCTTTGTTTTTGTAATCATACTTGGAATATCCTAAATGATCATCCATTTCTGCTTCAAGCATTCCCTGCAGAGTTTCTCCCAGCAGATCCTTCAACATTTCTTGTATATCCTGTGCATCTTTCGGTTGATAATGCTCCAGTAAGCTATTGATGAACGCTTTACGTTCTGGATCCATTTTTCTTCTTCGTGCCATAAAAATATCCTCCTAGATTAATATTTATTTTAACATCAATCCAAGAGGATATATATCATATCTTTAGTTTACACAGATCCCAGCCTTCTGACTGTTTTACTGCCATATCTACAATTTTATTCAAAGATTTTTTACGTCCTCTTTCTTTTTCCGATCACCTGTAATTTTCCTTCATTATCCATATGAATGATCGGTTTGATCTGGACAAGCGTTCCGAGAACTGCCGTTGTTTTTAGATACACGACCTCCTCTATGAAGATGATTCAGATCATCCACCGTCACATTATGGCAAATATGAAGTTTATTTTCTTCTGTCCACTTTGCAACTTCTTCTATCGTCTTGCCTTCCGCCTTTTCTGCAGCGCTTTGTGTAATAGTAGAGCCTCTCCCATGCAGGCACAAAGCGTATCGACTACGATAACTTTTGCCTCAGGATATTTTTCTTCCAACATCTCCCCTGCAAGACGCATACTGTTTAAAGTTCCGCTTAAACCGGACGAAAACCCAAGATGTAAAATATCCTTTCCTTCTTTCACAAATGGTTCTAATGCTTCCATAGCCTCTTCCGGATTCACTTGCGAAGTAACAGACATCTTCCCCTCGCGGAGTTTCTCAAAAACTCTTTTGCAGTCAATCCTTCCATATCTGTATAGGTTTCTCCGTCAATCGTATATTTTAATGCAACAACCGGAACATGTCTTTCTTCCAACCATAATTTCGGCACATCAACCGTGCTGTTTACTGTAATCACATAATCTCTCATTTTTGTATGCCTCCTGTACAAATATCAGAACACAGATAATTTCTGTATTCTTATATTTACATATAATACCATTTTTTTAGACATTACGCAAAATTTTTTAACAAAAATTAAAATTTGTAATAACAGTTCTTCCATACACAAAAACTTGTCTGCCGCAAAACCGAAAATCAATTTAATTTTACATTCATATAATTTCGTCCTGATAATGTCTTATTAAATACAAGGAAACAAAACACCAAAATACACCCAATTATAAATCCATACAGATTGAAACATGCCGTCAAAACCAAAAGAAGAAGACGCATAAATTTTAGCGCGTATCCTAATTCAAAATTAGGCTGTGTATAATTTGCCACAGCTACAAACGCCATGTACAGCATCACCTCACTGTTGAACCAACCGGACTGTACCGAAAATTCGCCCATCACAATACCCGCAATCACGCTAAGAGGCGTACTCAACATTGTCGGGGTATTCATTGCCGCCAGACGAAGTCCGTCAATCGACAATTCTAAAATAATAAACTGAAAGACAAGCGGAATATTTACTGTATCCTGCACCTCTACAAAACGAAACACTTCAGGCAGCCATTCAATATTCTGCATAAATAATAAATATAATGGTGTAAAAAATACCGTTGCAACTGTGATCAGCGTTCTTGTAATCTTTAAATACATTCCTGTTACTGTCGGAAAATAATAATCATTTGCTTCCTCTATCATATCAAAAATCGAAGTAGGAAGGATCATTGCCGACGGAGAATTATCTACAAAATTACAACTTTCCCTTCAAAAGACATGCCGCTGCCGTATCCGGACGCTCTGTATATTTAAATTTAGGAAAAGGATTAAACCATTTTCGTTTAAAAGAGCTTCTGCAAGGCTTTGCTGATTCATCCGCAGATCATTTAATTCCAATGTTTCAATCCTTTTCTTTAAGTTTTGTAAAAGTTCCTTATCCACTCTGTCTTTCATGTAACAAATCGCAATATCTGTACGCGAAGACTGCCCTGCCTCCGTCATCTCCATGACAAGATGCGGATCCCGAATCCTTCTCCGCATCAGTGCTGTGTTAAATACGATTGTTTCTACAAATCCGTCTCTTGATCCGCGAAGCGATTTATCCTTATCGGGTTCATCGACTCCTCTCGCCGGATATGTCCTGCAGTCAAGAGCAATACATTCCTTATATCCATCAATAAACAGGCAGGCAGGACCGGAAAGGACGTTGCGGATCACCTGATCAAAATCTTCCAAGATTTCTACTTCCACATAAGGAACATGTTTCTGAATAAACATTTCTGCATCTTTCGGCATATCCTGTTCGGATACAGAAAGAAAGGAGTCCATGATCTTTAACATTGCTTCATCTTTTATAAATCCATCAATGTAATAGAACACAGACGCCTTTCCGCCTATTATGATCTCCCTTCTGATAATATCAAAACTTTCCTTAACCGGAAGAATCTCATTCATATATCTTATATTTTCTTCAAATGAACTGTTTAACTTTTTCGTATTTTTTTCTACCATAGAAACTTCCCTTTTTTCTGCCGGATACCGACAGTACATTTTCTATGGTTAGAATACCCTTTTTTTATTTTTTATTCGATCGGCTTTTTAATATATTATTTCTTTTTTACGCTATAACGGTTTACCATGCTAATCAACGGATTCTTCAAGATATCCGGCTTTTTTCATTTTCTCGATGACCTGTTTCTGTCTCTGCCGTGCAAGTTCGGGACTGGCTGTAGGATTATAGTTTGTCGGAGCATTCGGCACTCCGGCAAGAAGGGTACATTCGTCAAAATTCATCTCCGACGGAACTTTACCAAAATAGCCGTTTGAGGCATCCGCCACGCAATAATATCCATTTCAAAGAAAATAGAATTTACATACAACTCAAAAATCGTATCTTTGTCAAGCTCGGACTCGATCTTAAACGCCATAAACATTTCCGCCACTTTCCGTACGATCTTCTTATCCTGCGTAAAATACTGATTTTTTGCAAGCTGCTGGGTGATCGTGCTGCCGCCTTCTACATAAGCTCCCGCTTTGATATCATTAAAAAAGGCTCTTCCAACCGCAATCGGATCGACCCCGAAATGGTCATAAAACCGTTTATCTTCCACTGACAAAACAGCATCAATATAAGTCTGCGGCAATTCATCTATCGTCGTATAATTCGGCTGCTCTTCAATTCTTGCAGCCATCTCTTTCACACTTTCTTCTGACAGAGCCTTTTTATACTCCTCATAGCCTTTATATCCAAGAACTCCCCCTGCAATGATTACACATAAAAAAATAAAAGAAAGCAGTCTTTTTATTATTTTCATCTGAAACGTATCCTCCTCTTTCGTAAAAGCATTTCCCCGCTGCATATTCAATATATAAAATCTATCCGCTTTCTTCCATCCTTTTTAGCTTACGTTTCACCGGGAGACTCTTACATTTTTGTAAGCCGAAAAAAACATCCCCTGATCCACTTTTATTCTCTGCCCTAAATGTCAGAGCCGTGTTTTATTTTGTCGTGCTTCCGAATCCTCCATTTTCTCACATCAGTTGCAGCATCGTCAACGGTAATCCCATATTCCACAAAAATCCCCTGCATAAAGCCCTCTCCGGCTTTGATCTGAACTGTTTTTTTTCTTCATTACTGTCGTTTGTCAGTTTTGCAAAAATATGGCCTTCATTATCCGAATTATAATAATCACTGTCAATAATTCCAACCGTATTATTCAGTTGCAGACGAAACTTAAACCCAAGTCCGCTTCTCGGATAACATTTTAACACCCATTCCGGTTCCATCCAAACCCTGATGCCTGTCGGAATTTTAATCGTTTCTCCCGGATTCAGTATAATGTCAACCGGAGCAAAAAAAGTCATATCCCGCACTTCCTGCCGTTGCACGTCGAGGCAGCTTGATCCGATCGTAAATTTCCTTAAGTGTTTCTTTGCTTTGATCTTTATTTTCTCCCTTTTCTATTGCCTGAAATGTATCATCCCAGCCATCTGAAAATTGTCCGAAACTTACCTTTTCAAATCTTGCTATTCTTTTCATATATCTGACTCCTTAATGCTGTTCTTTTTGAAAATTCCAGACGCATCCAAAACATCTACAATTTCCTCAATGACACTTTCATTTACTACAAGCGCCATTCTGACATACCCTTCTCCATTGCTTCCAAAAGCGCTTCCCGGGGTAACGATAACGCCTGTTCGCTCCATAAGCTTCATACAAAAATCCACAGACGATGCATACCCTTCCGGTATCTTCGCCCAAACAAACATCGTTCCCTGACTGTCTCTGACATCCCAGCCGATTCTCCGAAGTCCTCCGCACAATGTTTTTATTGCGAGACGCATACTGCCGCCTCTGCTCCTCAATAAAATCGTCCGGTCCGATCAATGCCGCGATTGCAGCATACTGTACCGGATAAAAAATACCATAATCAATCTGTGACCGTAAAGACGAAATTTACTGATAATTTCTTTATTACCTACAACAAAAGAAATTCTTGCTCCGGTCAGATTATAAGACTTAGAAAGAGAATAGAATTCTACTCCGACGTCTTTTGCCCCTTCAAACGAAAGGAATGATTTTCCCGGCTTGTCTCCATATGTAATATCTGAATACGCATTATCATGCAGAATTACAATCTCATTCTTTTTCGCAAAAGCGATCAATTTCTCATAAAACTCATCCGGAGCACATACACAGACCGGATTGAGCGGATATGAAACAATCATGTACTTCGTTTTCTTTAAAACTTCCTCGGGAATACTATCCAGATCCGGCAGGTATCCGTTCTCTTCCTCAATCGTATAATATTCTACGTTCGCTTTCGCGAGGATTCCGCTCATCTCAAACATCGGATATCCCGGATTCGGAACAAGAATCACATTGTCCGGATCACAAAATACCATACCGATATGAGCCATTGCTTCCTGAGAACCGTAAACAGACATAATCTCATCCTTTTCTACATGCACCCCAAAACGTTTCTCATATCGGTACTGCACCGCTTCCAATAATTCCGGCATATCTGCCAATGAATATTTATAATTATTCGGATCTTTGCACGCCTCCTCCATCGCTTTCATTACATGCAATGGAGGCTCAAAATCCGGCGTTCCTACAGAAAGATTGTATACTTTTCTTCCTTCTTTCAAAAGCTCTTCTTTCTTCTCATTTAACGCCCGAAAATCCCAGGCTTAAAATCATTGATCAAAGTTGAAAAATGCTTGCTGTCCAATACAAACGCCCCCTAACATATGATAAAACATTCTTTAATTTTCAAATCAATTGTTTCTATTCTATCACAGTTGTCATTTTATGTAAATGATAGGCGCAATCCCGCTTACCGTATCCACATTCCTGCATGAAATGTATTGAAAAAAGATTTTAACTGACTATCTAAAAAAAGAAACGAGATGATCAATATGTTGTTAGAAGACTATTAACTAATATTCTTTTTGATAGAGCTTTTATTTACTGATACTCAGGTATTTCCAATGTTAAATAAGATGTTTTGTAAATCCATATTTCCGATAAAATCTTTCCTTCTGAAAACATCCCCTTACCTCTCCTCAAATTTTTCAAACAAGAGTTGAATCAGACACTCATAAAACACACTTTCAACCTCTTCAATCATCTCTGCCTTTCCATTCTCTCTCTGTAACTTATTCAACTCTGTTTTTCCCCACACACATTTAATGCGAACATCATTGCTACAAATACTGCTAAAAAATCAGATATGCTGCCAAAAGAACTAAAAAGAAATTTTACATACAGAATTTGTCAAGTATTTTGAAAGAAAAGCCAAAACCACGCAGAAAGAGACAGAGAAAAAAAATAAACTTTGCGCGGATTATATTTACAAAGATACATAACTACAAAATAAAACGGATGATCTTTAAGAAAGAAAAAAAGAATGATGTAGGTTTGTCAAACATATGTTACACCCCGATCAATAAATTCCCTCAGAACAGTTTGTGGTGATTTCCACCCCAGAGGTCTCATGGGAAACTGGTTATAATCCCTACGGTTATAGGTTTGAAGCTGCTTTGAAAAATCTTCAAAGGAATAGAAAGTATGCGAGGTATAAAAACGTTCATTATCCTTGCGGTGGCTGCGTTCCACTTTTCCGTTATGACGTGGTGTAAAGGGTCGGATCAGTTTATGTTGGATGCCAAGTTCTTTTTTTAAAGTCCGTTGGAATAAAGTCAATGTTTCTTTGCCGGAAGTGGAAAAGCGCTTTGTAAACTCCACGCCGTTGTCTGTCTGAACGCATTCGATTGGCATAGGAAAGCGTTGGATCAGATGCTTGAGGAACTGTGCGGATGAATAGGTGCTGTGTTCTTCAAAAGCTTCCACATACCGCCAGCGGGAGTACTCATCAATGGCGGTATACTGATAGAATTTCTTTCCTTTCGCATTATTGACAAGACAACATGCAGGAACGAATTTCACATCGACCTGGATACGCTGTCCGGGATATTTCATCTGCTCATAAGGCTTCGGAATATATTTGGGATTCGGAAGTTTTTGAGCCAAGATTCCCTGTTTCTTCAGAAAACGATACAATCCTGGGATGGAACGTTTATAACCGCGCTGCATAAGTTTGACCCAAAAAAGACAACCAGACCAGAATGGGGATTGCGCCTACGCATATCTTGGATCAGCTTGATTTCTTCAGGTGTATGCTGATTGGGATGGTGATATTGTGGGGACGGCGTTTGAACGATCGCGGGAGAGACTCATATCTTGTGTTATTGAATACTTGCCGTTTCATAGCTTAAAGCATAACACGCTTCCAACGATAAATATACTTTGGCGGTTTTGTCTTATATTTAATTGCTGCTTTTGAGACACCATATTTTTCATGGCGAAACGGATCAGGTTATACTTGCCATGCGGGAGGCCTTTTATTATGGCAAGAGAAAAGAAACCTGTACACAAAGTACAAATGACAGAAGGAAAACGTAACATTATCCATCAGCTCCTGGAAGAATACGATATTCAGACAGCTGAAGATATTCAGGATGCTCTGAAAGATCTTCTGGGTGGAACGATCAAAGAAATGATGGAAGCGGAAATGGATGACCATTTGGGATATGAAAAATCACAACGTTCTGATAGCGGTGATTATCGCAATGGTTATAAGCGAAAAAGAGTGAATAGTCGTTATGGTTCTATGGAGATTGAAGTTCCACAAGACAGAAAATCAACTTTTGAACCTCAAGTAGTAAAAAAACGTCAGAAAGATATTTCAGATATTGATCAGAAGATTATTTCTATGTATGCAAAAGGTATGACAACCCGGCAGATTTCAGAAACCATCGAGGATATTTATGGATTTGAGACATCCGAAAGTTTTATATCAGATGTTACAGACAAGATTCTCCCACAAATTGAGGACTGGCAGAATCGGCCATTGGATGAAGTATATCCAATCCTGTATATTGATGCGATTCACTATTCTGTGCGTGATAATGGTGTGATCCGGAAGCTTGCAGCGTATGTCATCCTTGGGATTAATGCGGAAGGTAAGAAAGAAGTGCTTACCATCAGTATTGGAGAAAATGAAAGTTCAAGTATTGGCTCTCCGTCTTAAACGAATTAAAAAATCGTGGTGTAAAAGATATCCTGATTATCTGTGCAGATGGACTCACAGGTATCAAAGAAGCGATTGCGGCAGCATTTCCTAAGACAGAATATCAAAGATGTATCGTTCATCAAGTGCGAAATACCTTGAAATATGTTCCAGATAAAGACAGAAAAGCATTTGCCACAGATTTGAAAACGATATATCAGGCAGCGGATGAAAAGAAAGCTTTGGCAGCTTTGGATCGGGTAATGGAAAAATGGACTGCAAAATATCCGAATTCCATGAAACGTTATATATGGAAGGATGAGACTGTAATTAATTCTGTGTAAACTAAAGATATGCTATATATCCTCTTGGATTGATGTTAAAATAAATATCAATTCAGGAGGATTTTTTTATGGCACGAAGAAGAAAAATGGATCCAGAACGTAAAGCGTTCATCAATAGCTTACTGGAGCATTATCAACCGAAAGATGCACAGGATATACAAGAAATGTTGAAGGATCTGCTGGGAGAAACTCTGCAGGGAATGCTTGAAGCAGAAATGGATGATCATTTAGGATATTCCAAGTATGATTACAAAAACAAAGAAACCGATGACAGCAGAAATGGTTACAGTCCTAAAACAGTAACTTCATCAATGGGAACGATTGATCTGGATATTCAAGAGACCGAAAAGGTGAGTTCGAACCACAGATTGTCAAAAGAACCAGACAGACATTTCCAATATTGAAGACCAAGTACTTTCCATGTATGCAAAAGGAATGACAACTAGAGATATCTCAACCCATTTGCGTGACGTGTACGGTGTAGAAGCTTCTGCTGAAATGATTTCCCGGATGACAGACCGTATCCTTCCGCTGGCAAAAGAATGGCAAAATCGACCATTAGAGCGCAAATATGCGATTGTTTTTATGGATGCCGTCCACTTCAATGTTCGCGAGGATAATAGAACAGTCAAAAAGCTGTTTACGTTGCCATCGGGATAAAGTTGAATGGAAAACGTGAGGTTCTCGGCATGTGGGTAGGAGGAAATGAAAGTGCGAAATACTGGCTTGGTGTGCTTAACGAGATCAAAAACCGTGGTGTGGAAGACATCATGATAGTGTCTGTTGATGGGTTAACTGGATTTGGAGATGCGATTCATGCTGTATTTCCAAAAGCAGAGATACAGCGCTGCATCGTTCATCAGATCCGCTACTCGACTAAATTTATTTCCTACAAAGATTTAAAGCCTTTTATGGCTGATCTAAAGTTAGTATACAAGGCAGATACTGAAGATTTGGCACTTTCCGCACTAGATGATCTGGAAGCAGAGTGGGGAAAGAAATATCCGGCCTCTATAGCTTCCTGGAGAAATAACTGGTCACAGCTGTCCACGTATTTCAAATATCCGTCAGAAATCCGGAAACTGATATATACAACGAATTCCATTGAAAATTTCAATCGTCAGCTCCGAAAGGTAACAAAAGCAAAGGCGATTTTCCCAACAGACGATGCTCTGTTTAAGAGTCTTTATCTGACCATGATGGATGCTACAAAAAAATGGACCGGAAAGGCTTGGGACTGGGGCTTGACCCTGGATCAACTATGCATTTACTTTGAGGACCGGATCAGACCAGAGGATATTGACTAGCATAAAACATCCTACATATCAAGGATAGATAAAACGCCCGATTTTCTCGGGCGCCCTTGACATGCAGTAGAATCCATGATACTACGTAAACAAGGGCAGAACGGCTCAAGCTGCCATTCTGCCCCATCTAATCATATACGATTCTAATTAAACCTGAAATCAATCTGAGAGGTTTACACAAAATTTGTTACATTACCTCATATCTTGTGTTTTTTCATCGGGAAATCTTTCTTAAATGTTTAGGTTTTAGCTTAAAGCATAACACAAAATTATTCAGTTGTAACACATGTATTGTAATCCTACAAGATAAAACGCCCGTTTTTAACGGGCGCCCTTGACATGCAAAATGATCGTCCTTTGCCATTTCGCCTCACCCTTCGATCTCTTCTATCATTTTTTCAAACATTTCTTTTCATTCATTTCTTCCATGTAAAACAATCCTCCGTCTTCTCCAAATATTCCTTTTTTGCAAATTCGATACCATCTGCGTATTCAATCACAATCGCATTGAATGTTCCGATGCTATCAATCTAAAGATGTTTCCGGCTTCCGAAAAAAATACTGTTTTTCCGTCAATTTCGACGTTCTTATATTTCTTTTTTAATCTCTTATTTATATTATCTATCCTTTTTAATCTCATTCCCTTCTCTGTCATATCTTCTTGTCCCTTCTTTCCCTGTTGATATTTTATAGTATTCGCCCCCTGTGATGGCTTCTTTCTCCCGGGTGATACATTAATATTCCATCCCCTCCGAAGTTTATCTTGTATCCTCCACCCTCTTCAAATGGAATATCTCTGTAATTTTTCCCTTTTAAAGGTTTTATCTCATATCCCGATTCTTTCAGTGCGTAGTATAAACCTCTCGGTGTATACGCGCTTAACATTTTGGGTGTCCTGATATTCTTGAAGCAAGATCGAGTCCGTTTTTCTCTTTGATCCTTTTTTTTTTTCCTTTGGTGTTTCTTTTATCTTATCACTTTTTTGCTTGTTAGACCACTCTTTCGCATTCTCTATTCTTCTGTTTATATCTTTCTTGTCTGTCGTTTTCTTTGTGTGTACATTTGTTACTTTTCCATCTCCAGCGTCATACTCTACGGTACACCTACAATGCTTGTGCCTCCTGAACACATCATTTCCGGTGTCCGATACAGCTTCGTAATCATATACCCCCGTAAGCCTGTTGCACCATTCGCAACATTTTCCCGTTGATGTTCTTCTGATTTTTGGTCTTAATCCTGCTTTTGAATATTTTCAATCCACGTTCCCACGAGGGGAACGACCCAATCGTCGAAAATTTCTTCTAATTCTTTTTTCAATTTCAATCCACGTTCCACGAGGGGAACGACTGTATTCCATACCGTAGCAGCAAGCAAATGATATATTTCAATCCACGTTCCTAATGAAGGGAACGACGCGGTTTTCTATTATGTAGTTTCTGTCAAAAATTTCAATCCACGTTCCCACGAGGGGAACGACCGTGTGGAAAGATAACAAAGTAGACTTTTTCGGAATTTCAATCCACGTTCCCTAATGAGGGGAACGACAAAAAGGTTCTTCCATTTTATAATTCTCAAAATGATTTCAATCCACGTTCCCACGAGGGGAACGACATGTATCTATCAAGCTTCCGGCAACCGTTTGTATTTCAATCCACGTTCCCACGAGGGGAACGACACAGCTATTCCCGTTTGTGATTGTTTGGTTCGGCGATTTCAACCCACGTCCCCGCGAGGGGAACGACTCAATTATGTTTAAAGATGCAGTCACAGGGAGTATTTCAATCCACGTTCCCACGAGGGGAACGACTATTTCAGCTCCACATCCCATGTCTGGTTCGGGCATTTCAATCCACGTTCCCACGAGGGGAACGACTCCCCGTGGGATTCAACCTGCGATTCAACCTGCTATTTCAATCCACGTCCCCGCAAGGGGAACGACCACTATAGACTGGAGGTGTTGACTTATGATTTATATTTCAACCCACGTCCCCGCGAGGGGAACGACTGCAATTTTTCCCAATTTTAGAGAAAATATTTTTCTAAATACAGTTAATTTATACATATCATTTTCTTTTTCTTGTTACACAACCATAATATCTCTACTTTTTATTCATTTTTGTGCACTCTTTATGGTGCGAATTCCCATATACTTTTATGTTCGCTTTATATTCGCACACAAATCACATAATAAGAATACTGTCCGCAGAAATTCCTCTATCGACCCCTATATGTTCTATTTTGGTTTTATATTGATTCCCCAAATAGTAAAATCTCAAACTATCTACTTCTTCATCTATAATATCCGTTAATTTTGCTTTAAGTGCTACAGATTGTGCATTATCCAAAATACATTCAAATACAGAATTTTGTACTCTTCTCCCATAATTTACACATTGTTTCGCCACTTGTCGTAGTCGTTTTTTTTCCTGCTGCAGTCTCTGTATTCACATCATATGTAATCAGTACCAACATCCTCTTTTCGCCTCATTTCCATAGAAACACTGGATAACTATCTAAATCTCCTCTTAAATATCTTGCTAATAACATTGCTTGCACATAAGGAACCATTCCCCATTCTATTTTTTCCTTCAGATAAGGATGGGTCAATGTTTCTTTTTTTTTGTTCTGCCATTCTGTTAACAACTTTTTTCTTAAATCATCATTCATCAATACAGCACCATTTTCTTTTTGTTACAAAAATTTTTACCGGTAACTATTTTCTTATTAATCAGTGATAAAACAAATCTGTCTGCCAGTACTGCTCTCAGTTCCTCTATCAAATCCAACGATAATGAGGCTCTCCCCGGGTGCAATGTGTGAAGATAGCCAACATAAGGATCTAATCCAACACTCTCTAATGCCGAGGTGATTTGATTTGTTAATAACGTATAAACAAATGACAACAATGCATTTACATTATCTACAGGAGGTCTTTTATTTCTGCCTTGAAATTTGAAGTCTTTTTCTGCTGTAATATCAATTGATCGAATACTCCAAAATAAATACTTGCCGCTTCCCCCTCATATCCTCTCAACTGTTCCTTTGATTGACTATTCTGAATAGAGTTTAAAGACTTTTTAAAAAAATCAGATGCAATTTTTACTCGTTCCACATCTATTTGAAGATCATGATCTCGCGTAGCACGTTCCAGCACCCACCTTGAATTATGTACTTTCCCCAAAATACAATTTTTTGCAATTTCAAGACTTTGTTCTTCATTTTTTTGCGCTGGAATACTGCTGTTCTCTTAATATTACATTTCCTTTTATTTTCCTGTCACTCTCGCTAAAAATTTTCCTTGTGGAGTCATATAACACAACGCAATATTTCGTTCTGCACATGCTCCCATTAATGCAGGACTTGTCCCTCGATATCCAAAAGAAACAATCCCTTCCAAATTATGTAATGGTAAACGCCCAATCTCCACTGTTCCTTCAAGAACGACTATATTTTCACCATCCAACGCCAGATAACTGTTTTCAGATGTCACATATAATGTATTCAATAACTTTTTCATTCTTCATCCTCCTTCAGCATCTGTTCAATATAAGTTTTACTGACCCTGATTTTCCAAGTTTAGGTAAACAAATCTCTTTTAGGGAACATGCATTACACGCTTTACTATATTTTACTTTTGGAGTATATTTCCGTTCAAAATATTGATGCATCTCTCGGAACATTCCCTGACTTCTTGTCGTAAATCTTCTGTGATTTCCAGAACTTCACGCCTTCTCGTTTCTCCGTAAAACAATGCACCTTCTTGAATATTCGTAGAAAACATTTCTTCCAGACATAAAGCCTGTGCCACAAGTTGTAATCGATCTTCTTCTGTAAGTTTAGGTTTTCCTTTTTTATACTCAATCGGATAAACAGAAAAAGTTCCTCTGTGACCATGTAGTTTTATTCCATCTTCACATCGATGAAATTCAACAACATCACATTCTCCACTAACCCCCATTTCTCTTGAAACAATAGGAAGAGAACGTGCTATCAATAAATCTTTTCTTTTTCTACAAGATAAGGGTCGTGTGCTTTTTTATGCATCAATTCTCCTACAACTGTATGCACATTTTCTTCCCATTGCTGCTCGATATGAATCAAAGCCCATTGCCTCTTACAAAACTTAAAATGTTGAATACCTGATAACATTAAATAATTATCTTCTGGATATTCCATCAAATCATCCTTTTTCATTTCAATCGAATCCGGTATATTTTCTTCATGGATTTCAACAATATAATCTCGATAACTTCTTGGAAATTCTATCTCTTCTTTCTTCTTCACCTCTACAGCATCAAACAATTTGTATGCCGGACAATCCCCAATTCTTTACTATGCTTAAAGACAATCAGTTCCCTCACTGCCATATTACCTCTTGCCGCAGAATGATCATTTTCAAACATGTTGATAATTGCTTCCCATAAAAGCCCCAGATCTTCCTCAGAAAATCCGGTTACCTTTCTGAGCAAGATTTGCAGAAACATATCGCTCTGCACGATATAATCCATAGGGCACAATGCTTTTTCTGCCCATTTCCGTGCTCTTATTTTCCGCGTCTTTTTCTGTCGTAATCGCAACTCTCGTAATTGCCACTTCCTGTGGAATAATCGGATCAATACTATGTGCAAATCCGATTTGAACTGGTCCTCTTACCTGCCCGCAGTTCAATGCTGCCTTTACAAACGTTGTCATTACAGCACCAAACGTTCTGATATCATAAAATTTCGACACATATAATCACGAATTTTTACTATCCACACCTTCATCACTTTTCTTCAATTTTTTCAAAGATTCTGTTACTTTTTTTTCTCATCTGTTTCATTTACTCCAAGACTTGCACAAGCTTTCTCTGTCACTTCTGTTCAACGGAACATCATCTTTTATGTAGATTTTATACCCCTCTGCATCTTCTTTTTACAGTTTCAATATAATTTCGAATCTTTCTTTTCAAACATACATCCGTTACCAATCCAAGCCCACTTTCCGGGTCAATTCTCGGCATATTTCCCGCATCCGGATCTCCATTTGATTTCCATTCTCCACATCAAATAAAACTACAAACTCATACCTGTTTTTAATTACTTCACACATTTATTTTTCCTCCTTTTTTTCATATTTTTTCTGTGTCTGATGATAATAACCAATTGCAAATTTCCCCTGTTCTTCTAATGATAATCGTTTTGGGAATCCTTCATTCGCATCTATTTTCCACATGATTTCTGTAAAAGTCTTTCGTAATATTTTCTGGTTCCTTCTTTTTCCCGTCAATTTTCTTTATATGACTATTTTTTAATTTCATTAAAACAGGAAATACTGCTGCCGGAGTTCCACAGGCTGAATTAAAATATCTGTCTCGGATCGTTGCCTGTATTCCCGGATTTGCTTCTAACTGTATTGATTCCAATACAGAAAACAACCGTCCCAACACATATGCAACATCATTACTTTCTTCATTTAATCCCATATAATTCTCCTCTCCTTCCTTCCAATTACAGTTTGTATTAAATATGTCTTTATAATTGCAATCCTTCTCCAGTTAATCTTACTCTCAGCCTGTTCAGTCCGGATACGGATCAATGTATCTGAATATAACCTTTCCGGATATCGGGTTCCTGATAACATGGCGCGAAAAGTCATCGTTGCCATATTCGATACCGGCTTTTTATCTTTTGAATTCTTATTAACTGTTTCAAACAACATTTTCTCGTACACTTAAATACTCTTTTTGCTCCCATTTGGGTCTTATAATTTCCATCCTTTCATAATGCTCAGAAATGTTCTTTAAAATATTTCCAAATGAATTTTCATAAAAAAAAAACCTCACTGATAATCTTGCAGCATTTGGAGCTAGTCCTAAAACATAAAATCTTTGTTCCATATCCAGTTCATCACCTTTAAAAATAACCGTATGTCCTAACTGTACCTATTGAAACAATTTTTCTAATTCTTCTTGATTATCCGTAGGCGCATTCGTACACATTGAAAAAAAATCCTGATAACTTTTCTTTCCACTTTCTGCCCAAAAAACAACCATAGTATCCCCGATTTGCAGAGAATATTCTCTATTAGCCAACAGATAATTCAATGCCGTTGTATAGGCGAACTCGGCATATTTTCCCACCGGTGCATTATAACTTTGCTCTTTTTCGTAAGATTCAAAAGCAGATGCATTAAAAAAACCAATGCCGCACCACTTGACTGCGCTCCCGGAACACCTTTGATTCCCCGATGAATTCTTGCAATATCCGTCTGTTTTCCTGTTACAAGACAAATCCCTTGCTTTTCCTCTGTTTCCTCTATTTTTGACTATCCCAAATTTCTTTGATTTCCGCATCTTCCTGTGCATAATCCTTTTCTATTCCAAAAACCAAATTCCCACCATCGGTAATCTCTTCCCAGTTATCTCTAATTTCCGAATGCTCTATAGCTTTTTCCGGATTCCATTTTTCAAAAAACCGACAGACCGCGTTTGCCATGTCTCCTTCTGCCCTGGCTAATAAAAGAGATGCTTTTCTTTTGCAGCAAAGAAACATTCTTCTGCTCTCTTTCTATTCTTTTCATCTTCTTCCTTACTGATTCCCAACAAATACTTTTGCATTGTCACACAAGAAATTAGCAGATACACCGGAAGATCTTGTGACCATCTCAGGCACTAAAAGCTGTTGCGGAATCAGTATTGTCTTCTTCCGCGTTCTTCCTCCGTTTTTAAACTGACAAAGCCTTTTAATTCTCCTTCTTTTTGTCAGATCGATCTGGTAAGATACTTTCGCACTACACCATCCCGGTCTTGCCACCTTTTCTTCTTCCGCCAAATTTTCATAATATTTCGCAAGAGCCTGTAAAATCATCGGATCACCTCACAGTCTCTTAGATCTAATACGCCCTGTTTCAACACTGCCCGAAAAAACATCGGACTAATATTTTCTATATCCGTATAATCCATATCGTACAGCATCAATCCTAAATCTTTTTTCAGGTACATTGTCATACACAGTTTTCACTTCTTCCTCTTCACACAGTGCAAAATTTGCCGGAAATTCTCTGCATCCAAAATATGGCATATGATAACACTCTCCTCTTCTCAGACGTCTCATCATAATATCCTTTGAAATTTCCCGGATTATCTGTTTCATTTGCCTTCTCTGTCATCTCAAAATGTGCTTCGATTACATACTCCACATTCGTCAAAATCATAGAAGCTCTCTGAACGATTTCTTCTTTACTGCTTATATAAAGAGGCTTATCAGCGCCATTATACGCTGCCAGCACATTGCTCCTTGAAATCTTGCTCTTCACTTCATTTCTTCGTACACTGGTAAATTTGATTGATTCCTTACATATATTTTGTCAATCACCCATTTCATTCCCGGGTGCCAGTAAATAGCTTCTAATATCCCTCTTGCTGCAGATGGTGTCATTACATCATAAGAATATCTTTCCACTTTAAGCTCCGGCCGGAAAATAATGCGTAATCCCCCAAACCCTTACCTTTACTCCTACTGCCATTTTCTCACCTCTTCTCTCATTTTATAAGATCATTCCCTCTTCATAACAGGCTACTATATAATCCGAAATAGAATATCTGCACTCTTTCTCATTATCAACTGCCTCTACTGTTATCTTGCTTTCTTTTATAAATTTCGCCTTCCTTGCTTCAGGATATTCTACAATTTCATTATTTTCATGATATAAAATCATTTACGCACTCCTTTTATTATCTGAATTTTTTTTAAATTTCGTTCTCTTACTTATATCATCAATATACCACTCTGCTATTCTATAATCAAGAGAAATATTTTCTCTTTAAGTTAACTTTAATGAAATTTAATTTTCAATAGCTTTTATAGATTTTATCTTTCATTCAAAACATTTATGAAAATCAATTCTGTATACATTGAGACTTTAAAAACTATATGCTATACTCTTTCTGTCAGATTACTCTGCGGGTTGAAATATTAATGTTAATCTTAACTATTAAGTCAGAAGCGGTGAATATGTACTATGGTTTTATACCACCTCCACATATTCACCGCTTCTTTCATTTTTCATTCATTTTATATTTTTTTACACAAACAGCGCCATCCCAGTATCAATCTTCAATTCAAGTCCCATTTCTTCTGTATATCTATTTTCATCTACCAGCTCATAAAAATCTTCCATATCTTCTGACACCGGCTGTATCATTCCTGCATCATACATTTTTTCAAACGTCTGGTCATATACTGTAATACAATACTGACTTGCTTTTCGCATACCGGCTCTTGTAAGTCCTTTGCAGTGCAAATCCATAAGAATTTCTTTCGCTTTGTACTCTCGATTTATAAAAACTGTTTTTGTATTCTGTTCAATCAGCTTGAATTCTTTTCCTACTTTAGCGAAATTATACTTTGCATTCTTATTTGTAAATTCATCCAAAATCTTTTTTCTTATCAAACTATCTCCTTTAATATGATACAACATTTCAAAATATTTTGTAACAGTCTCCATCTCTGCAAGTTCTCTGCCATCAGCAAGCAAACTTTTTGCAGTGTCTATTTGCTGTTTTTGACCTAATACAATTTCTTTTTTCTTCAAACCGGAAAATAAATACTTTACTACTCTCTGCTTTTTCTGCGTCCTTCTCTGTTACAGCGCCCTGCTGCCTGTATCATCGAATCCACCCCCGCAAGTTCACGATAAACAGACTGAAAATCTAAATCCACCCCTGCTTCTACCAGACTAGTGGAAACAACAATACATTTTTTTTTTTTTTGAAGTCTTTTTCTAATCTCATCCAACACTCGTTTTTCTATGTATCGGATACATACTTGTAGACAGATGGTACACTCCCTCATTTTTAATTCCATATAAAGATTTTGTGCTCTCCTCTTTGTATTAACAATACAAAGGGCCTGACGTTCTTCTTTCAACTGCGCTGCCAGAAAATTCTCTGTCACAATCCCATGTTTTTAAACACAGTTCTCTTAAAAAAATTCAAACTGTTCCTTCATTCTAGGACACAATTCCGTAGATAAAAACCTTCCTATGAAAAAATGATTTCAAAGCTGGTTGCGTCGCTGTACATAAAACAACGCTTGTTCCATAATTATTCATAAGTTCCTCTATCAGTGCAATACATGGCTTTAAATAATCATTTGGCAGCATTTGTACCTCATCAAAATAATCACACTATTTGCAATATTGTGTAATTTTCTACACTTAGAAGACTTGTTTGAAAATAACGATTCAAAAACTGTACATTCGTTGTAACAATAACCGGCTTATCCCAATTTTCTGCCGCAAGCCGCATCGGTCGAAATTCCTCCGAACATTCATAATCAACATTGCAATGATTTTCCAGTACATTTTCATCTCCTAATATTTCTCGAAATACCTTCGCATTCTGTTCGATAATATTGGTATATGGAATGACATAAATCACTCTATCCATTTGATTTTCTATCGCATGACGCAGTGAAAACGCCAAAGAAGCTATTGTTTTCCCTCCTCCGGTCGGAACTGTCAGAGAAAATAAACCTCTGTCAGAACTTCCTTTTTCTAAACAATTCTTTAATATTTCTGTTCTTCTTCCATTTACTGTATTTATATCTTGATTTTTTAACCATCCGGAAATATAATTTTCCAGTTTCTCAAAAAAGTATTTTTACACTTTCTCCCGAATCCCGTTCAGCTTTTCCTACGTCCATAAACAATTCTGTATCCAAAAATCCGCATCCACCAAACAAGAAAAAAATCATTCGCATAAAAACACTAAGTGAAAAATCAGGATTCATTGTTTTTCTTAAATCAAAAGGATTTGATATTATCTCCGGAATCTCAATTTCATTCTGATAAGCCCTGTAATCACTGATTTTTTCTTTCTTCTCCCTATCAGTGTAGAATCTCCACCATTATCAAAATCACTTCCATAATCTGCCAATCCTGCATGGTGTCCCGCTACACAGTATTCCAAAAAGCTGTATTTTCCACCTTTCTCTTTGCACACTCTTGCTCCCGCAGTGGAATGATCTACTTTTCGTTCACACTTCCCTCTTATTTTTTCTTGAAAATCAACAGAATACTTTCCAATGTCATGTAACATTCCACAGCAATACCCCCCACTCCTCTTTTCCGAATTTTCCTGCAAATTTTCCTGCCAGCTCTGCTGTTCCTTCCAAATGTTCTTTTATCGTCTGAACATCCCTTCCATTAAGATGCGCTATATATTTCACTATTCCTCCATCTCCTATTATAAATAACTATTTAACTTTCAAAATAAGGAAAATACCAATATACATCATCCACAAATCTTCTTTACCCATATCCGCCCCTCTATCAAATCCTCTAATTTTAACATTCAATTTTCTAAAATTTAAAGACATATTGCACTTACACAATATGCCCCCACAATGTTTCTATAAGACAATTTATATCATACTTTTTGTACTCCTATAAAAACTCTTCTATACTCCCTTTGTACTCCCATTTTTGCGATACAGCCCTGATATTTGACATCATTTTATATACTTTGACTTTTCAATAAATCCGTAAATATCACATTAAAAAGGCGTTCCATACAAATCATACGGTGTCACCTGATATACGTAATAAGAATATGGTTTTGCTCCAAACATAGCTCACAAACCCCTTGTTTTCAAGGCTTTTTTCACTCTTAAAAATGTGTCTTGATGGTGTAATACACCATTTTTTACACCATTGATATGTGTTTATCATCAATTTTCTTATGCCATCATAGTGCTATCAAATATGACTATATTACCTTTTTTCGTCAAATATTTTATCTGCATTACCATCATTTTCATTAATTTTTTGTATTTATGTTATTTAGCTTTTTTAATCTCTGAATGTTTTGCATCATCAGTTATATGCACATATAAATCCATTGTCATTTGTAATGTTGCGTGTCCTAAATATTCTTGCACAACTTTAGGGTTAATTCCGCTTTCAATACACCTAGTTGCAAACGTGTGTCTGAACGTATGAAACGAAAATTTTTCAAATTGATCTAAAGAATCTCGCATTGTATTAATCTCTTTTATAATATTATTAATAGCATCTATAGCAATTTGAGCATTGATAGGTGTATTATACTTTGTTATAAACAGTCTATCTTGAAATTCAGATTCTTTTTGCATGTTCTCTATTTGCAATAATATTTTTTTTGCATATATTGTTTCTTTAATGCAGTCATACAAATTTCATTAATTGGGACATCTCTTCTGCTTGTATAAGTTTTAGGATCTTCAATGTGAAAGTTTTTGCAATCTTCGTCAAGATATTTTTGGTATGTCATTGTTTTATTGACATGGATTACTTTATTTTTAAATCAATATCGTCCCATGTTAAAGCCGCCATTTCGCCAATTCTTAAGCCGGTATTAATTGCTACCACAAAAAAGATTGTTGTAAAACGTACCATTGCAACAATCGAAGAAGTCAGATTGCTCATATTGTGTTAAAACTCTTCTTTTCGCAAGTAGGTTTATTCATTGGTAGTTTGACACCTTTCATTGGGTTTCTAACAAGATAATTGTCTTCTATGGCTTTATCAAACATATCTTTGAGAAGTATTTTTTGTTTTATTGAGCATTTCATAACTCATATTATCTTTATCTTTGCATTTTTTAATAACTGAGTGCATGTCATTTTTGTTACTTTTGTTAACGGCAAATAACCAATCTTATCTTTGATGTGATATTCGTACATATTGTGATATATTAATAGTGTTCCAGATTTAACAAATCAATTTTATATGTTTTGAACCATAATTCAAACCATTCACTGACAGTTGTTTTTTCATTTACTGGATTTATTTGACGGTCGTTTTCATAAATTGCAGTAGTTAACTTTTTTGTGTAGAGATCTCAAATCATCATCATAAATAGTTTTCTAGTACCAAATCTATCAACATATCTTCCTTGGTATTTACCGTTTTTCGTTGACTTATTCAGTGCCTAATTCTCGTCCTCTTAGGTCTTTACCCATATGAATCCTCCTTTTTATCTTGTGAATTAGTATAGAATAAAGTCAATGCAATCAAATAAAAATACCTTATCTATACTATATCATATTTGTTTAAAGCATAAAATATATATTATATATTTCTTTGTTTTATAAATTTTATTTAACAATAAAGGTAGAAGAATTCCATTCAATAAACTCTTTTCGTTTAATTAAAATCTTTTTTACCCCACATACAGGATAAATCTTTCGTTAGGATTGTCTTTAATATACTGTCTAAGAGTATTTTTCTCTATATTTGAATATTCTGATGCTTGCTCAATTGTTAAATTCATCTTTTCGTATAATGGAATTTTATCCAAAAAATCACCCCTTTAATAATAAGGAAAACGGATGTCTACCATGTAGACACCCATTATTTACTCTTTAATTTTTATCATAGTTTATCAAAATTATTTTGTCGTGCTTCGAATCCGCCGTTTCTCACATCGGTCACACTATCGTCAACAGTAATACCGTATTCCACAAAGATCCCCTGCATAAAACCTTCTCCTGCTTTAATCTGAACTGTTTTTTCTTCGTTGCTGTCATTTGTAAGTTTTGCAAAAATATGCCCTTCGTTATCTGAATAGAAATAATCACTGTCAATGATTCCCACTGTGTTATTCAACTGCAGCCGGAATTTAAATCCCAGTCCGCTTCTCGGATAACATTTCAGAACCCATTCCGGTTCCATCCAAACTCTGATTCCAGTCGGAATTTTGATCGTCTCTCCCGGATTCAGCGTAAAATCAACAGGCGCAAAGAAATCATATCCCGCACTTCCTGATGTTGCACGTTTCGGAAGCTTGATCTGATCGTAAATCGCCTTGATCACTTCTTCGTTTCGGGTTTCACTTCCGTCCTTTTCTTCTGTCTGAATTATATCGTTCCAACTATCTGAAAACTGTCCGAAACTTACTTTTTCAAATTTTGCTATTCTTTTCATTGTTTATTCTCCTCAAGCTCTAATTTCTCATGTATATACATTTGCCGTCTGTCTTCCGAACTGTATACATTCATCATAACTGTTCATATAAATATCAATTACACCACTTGTAGGACAAACATCTTTAATTACATAAGTTCCAATCCCTTCAATAACCAAAACTGTACCTATCGGAAAATCACATGATGCAGCGCAACCTACATAAGGATATTCTCCGTTTGCCATTGGATAACCTGTTGCCGTATATGCAGTAATTGAATATACGCCTTTAAAAACAGTATTCTCTTCATTAGAATGGGAATTTATTTCTTGAATATAGATTTTAGAATTAGTATATATGTCATGTGATGTTTGGATGCAGATATTTATATGTTTTAATAAATTGTTTTGAACTTGATTGTAATAAGCCTGTCTTGTTATTTCTACTGTCGTATTGAGTACATTTTTTAATTTTACATCTCTAATATAACAATTATTAACTTGGATAATATAAACCATGATAAATATAATACTGGTCAAAAATAATATTGCATTTGCAATTCGTTTTTCATTTTCACCTCTTCTTATATTGTAATAATGTTTTGATTATTTAACTCATCAAAAATTTCTTCTATCCTTTTTGTAATTTTTTGTTCAACTAAATTATGAATATTATCATTTGAATAATATGGAAAATATAATGTACCCGTATTATTATCTATTACATCATATCCTATATAATGGTCTATCGTAGATACCAAAAATTCTACAATAATCACATCATATGTCTTGTATTTATACAGTGGAAGAAACAGCTTATAACTCAAGCCGTATTTTCTAAATCCAAATTTTACTAATTTGTCGTGTGTACATTCTTTATGTAGTTTAAGCTGCTTCATATATTTTCTCCTTTAAAATTTTATAATAGGCATTTGCTAAATGCCGCAACCCATTGATTTTACTGGGTTTTCTGTTTCTTATATATAAATTTTCTCTCCACTCATGGTAAAATATAAGTAGCCACACAAACATCCCACACATGAGAGGAGAAAAAATTTATGGCTAATAATTATCATCAGCTTTCACTTAAAGATACTTTTTTCAGACTGCAAGGACATGTTTATGGATGATGTTCCTTCCTTTTTTCAACTTCTGGAGCAGCATTTTGATATTTCTCTTTTTATTCCACAAACTTTTTATAACGCTTTTTATCAGCATCTTGGTCGCAAAAAGAGTATCCGCTTACTGGTTTCCTTTCTGCCCTTATCCTACAAAAAAATCTTTCCTATCCCCACGGATTCCCTGCTGATACTATTATTGAATCTTTGCAAGGAACTTCGGGATTTCTGCGGTTTTTCCAAAGTCCCTGATGCACCTTTGTTCACTCGCTTTAGACTGGGCTTTTCTGACCACATTGAACTCATGTTTCAGCAGATGGTTGATTATACCGAACCCATCTGCCAGCAGATTGATTCTTCACTGGCTCAGATTCTTACCTTTGATACTTCCGGCATCGAACTCTATGTTACGGAAAACAATCCCAAAACTCTCAATGCACTTATCCGAAAACTGAAAGTTTATTACAAAAGATATCCCTGATGTTGACCCTTATAAGATGGCTTACGGTCTTATGCCTTCACAGGCGGCATCCTGTCCCGACGCAAAGCAACAATACATCAACGGACATTTCTGTTATGCGGATAAATTTGCCATCCTTACCAATGGTCTGGGTATCATCCGGCATATCTCTTTTCTGGATGATGACTTTAAAACAGCTCATCCGGAAATGACGATAGAAAAGAAATCTGATTCTCCCTGATGAAGATAAGTCCATCGGGGATGCAACTTCCCTGAAGCCTGTGCTTTCTGATTTTTTTTCCTGCACCCGGACTTCCATCCGGATACTTTTCTGGGCGATTCTTCTTTTGATACCATCAAAACCTATGGGATGCTGTTGAATGACTTTCATTTTTCCAAGGCTCTGATTCCTTACAACCTTAGAAATGAAAGCAATCTCAAAAAAGTCGGATATAACGAATACGGCTATCCAACCTGCCCGGGCGACCCTTCTCTTGCCATGAAGTATTGTGGTATTACCCATGAAAATGGACGTGCTGACCGTGTCAAATGGATTTGTCCCAAGGTTCACATGGTAAAGGGTAAATATGTCTGCGACTGTAAAAATCCTTGCTCTACCGCCACCAAAGGACGCACCACTTATACATACGAGAATCTAGATTTTCGCATGTTCCCGGAATTCAAAGAGATTCCGAAGAATGGGATTCCCTTTACAAAATCAGAACCATTGTGGAACGTGCCATCGACCATCTAAAAATCAACATGTGTGTTGCCGGAAGGAAATCCAGAAACCACACCACCACAAAAGCGGATGTTTTTCTTGCAGGGATTGCAAGCCAGCTTACCGTCATTGTCGCCCACAGCATGAATTGTCCACAATACATCCGAAGTTTGAAACCTTTAATTGCCTAAAAAGTATTTCATTGTCATAGTTCATTTATGGGCTTATTAAAGTACGCCCCACATCTGATGATTTATGTCAATTCAGAAACCATTCTGAATAATGACCGTTTTTTTTCTCTCCTTATATGAGGAAAGTTATCCACATCAAAGAAAAAATTATTTAACAATTACCTAAATTTTATAAAATTAATATTCTTCGTAATATACCTCATTACTAATCTTCTTTTTATTATTTTGTTCTGCTTTTAAAACAACCTTAACAGCGTCCTCTCTTTTTTGAAAAACTGTTTCATTCAAAGATGAATAAGAGAACAAATACGAATGTTTGTCTGTTTTATCACACCCTACAAAATAATCGTCTTTTACTGTTCTAATAGTTAGTTGGCATACATCGAATATGCCAACTGTAGGAATGATTCTTGCATAATATAGAGTATCTTTCTTTTTTATTATTGATTTTCCCATAAAATTACTTTTCCTTGTTTTAACGATCTTTTTTCACATCAATGACTCTCTGGTTTGATGAACCTCTCCATTTAAGAGTGATATCTCTTAGTTCATCAATATATCTTCCATCCACAAGCACATCGCAGTTCTCGAGAATGTTTTGACGCATTTTATTATATTTATTAAACCTCATTGATTCTTGATCTAAGCCTTTAGACAACAGTTGTATTTGTTCAAATGTATATCCTGTATAAATCCAGATGGACTTATCTGGAAATAAAACTCTGATTTCACTTACTAAATCTAATATATTTTCTACACTTTCATTCGCTAAAGGTTCGCCGCCAAGGATAGTAATCCGTTTAATATATGGTCTATTAATTAATTCTAAGAATTTATCCTTTATTTCATCATTCCACTCATTTCCACCATTAAAATCCCATGTTTCTTGATTAAAACAGTTATGACAGTGGAAATGGCAGCCTTGTACGAAGAGAGCAACACCAATGCTTTCTCTCTCCGTTACTAATATCCATTTCTCTAATACTGGCATAATTCATAAACTATACCTCCGACTCGTGATCGTCTACATGAACATATCGTTCTTTAATTTCTTCTGTACGTCCTTGATTCCAGAAGTTAGTTCCAATATATCCGCATGTTCTCCGTGTTACATTCATTGTGTCTTTATTTCTATTGCCACAATTAGGACACTCCCAAATTAATTCTCCATTTTCATCAATGATTTTAATTTCACCATCGTATCCACACTGCTGACAATAATCCGATTTTGTATTTAATTCTGCATACATAATATGGTCATAAATAAATTTTACAACTTCTAATACAACCTTTGTATTCTTCGTTAAATCTGCACATTCCACATAACTGATCGCTCCACCCGGAGACAATTTCTGAAACTGGCTTTCTAAATCAAGCTTAGTAAATGGATCAATTTTTTCAAATACAGGAACATGATATGAATTTGTAATATAATCACGATCTGTAATTTCATCTATAATTCCAAATCTTTTCTTTAAACACTTTGCAAATTTATATGTAGTAGATTCAATTGGACTTCCATATAAGCTATAATCAATATTTTCCGCTATTTTCCACTCTGTACATTTGTCATTTAATTTTTGCATTACTTCAAGACCAAACGCTGTTCCTTTATCGTTATCTGTATGGGATTTACCAGTCATATATTTTACACTCATACAAACCAGCATATCCAAGAGAAATTGTTGAATATCCGTTATGGAGTAGATCATCAATTTTTTCTCCCTTTTTAATCTGGCGAATGCTCCATCTTGATATAGAATTGGAGCAACATCTGAAACAGTTCCTTCAAGTCTTTTATGTCTAAGTCTTAAAGCTTTATGACATAATTCTGTTCTTTCATCAAAAATAGTCAAAATGTATTAACATCTCCACCAGATGACAATGCAATATCAACTAAATTAATAGTAACAACACCTTGGTTGAAACGACCGTAATATTGAGCCGTTCCATTTGTATTTACATATGGAGTTAAAAAACTTCTGCACGTTAAACTGTATATCACTATACACACTGACTATATATTCTCTCAGAGTCCGTTACTCTCTTCACAGAGCCGACTGCTTGGAGTGGGTGCTTATCTCCCACCCTACATGGCTACACTCATCACCATTAGTCGATACACACTTCCTATTTGTAATAGGGTTGGCACGGTACTAATCTTATGTCACTGAATCTCTTCTCTATAAGACTTATCCGTTAGCATGATTTATACAAATCCACACCCTTTAAGCAAGGTTCAATCGGTTTATCCTGGGCTGCATTTTCACTTACCCATACACGGATAGCAATTTCCATTGCCATTTTTTATCGATTTTATTTTTTAACATTTTTTTCTGAAATATAATCTGGAACCATTCTTTTTGCGGTACATTTAGCTGCCAATTCTGTCAGATACCAATATGGAGAATCTTCATATACATTTGCGTCTTCCAAAACATACAGAAGTTTTGGGAACGCTTGTGTTATATATACACCAACTTCATTTTTTAGTCCAGTTAATCTCTGGTTTAAAAACTCTTCAATAAGCATTGCAAGCTCTTCTTTATATTCTTCAGTCTCTCCAAGATACATACAAACAGATAAAAATGGGCTTTGTCCGTTTGTTGTTGTCATGCTGTTGCACTGATAATTAAATGTTTGTACAGCGTCTGAAATTTCCTTTTAATATCTTCTTTAGCAAATTTTTTACACTGTTCTTCATTAAGTCCTTTTTTTGTATTTTTTTCAAAATAAATGTTGAAGCTATCTCTTACAAACGGTGCTAAATGTGTTAAGGTGATAGTAGCACCTCCAAACTGGCTAGAGGTTACTGCTGTAATAATTTGTGTAGCGATTGTAGTAGCTGTAATTAATCTATGTGGCTTATCAATTGTAACTTTATTAATGCATGTACCGTTCTGTAACATGTCTTCTAAATTAATCAAACAACAATTGCTTATTGCATTTTGTGCATAATAATCTGCATCATGAAATGAAGAAGACCTTCATCATGTGCCTGTACAATTTCAGGTGGCAAAAGAAACCTTCGTGTAATATCTGTACTCAAGATTCCTGCCATATAATCTCTGTGTTGTTAGCAATTTTGGATTTTTATTTGAATTTTCATTATTCCAGTAATCACTTGATCCAGAAAGAAGTTCTTCAATTTGTTCATCTGTTGTATTTAAATTTTCTCTTTGAAATTCTCTAATACTTCTGTATCCCTCATATGCCTTTGCTGTTAATCTCTGTTTTTTGAAATCAACTTATCATAAACAAGACTTTCAATTTCAGAAATATTTTACCTCGTCTTTATTTTTACATTCATTATAAATTTCATCAGCAATAGATTCGGCAATTTTAGGACGAATAATACCACTGCCATTTCTCATTGCTTTCAAAATAGCATTAGAAATTTTACTTTTGTCAAACTCGACCTCTGTACAATCTCTTTTTAATAACCTTCAATAAACATATACCTCCTACATTCTTATCTTTTAATATTACCTTCCCCACCGTCACGAATTTTTTAATGCCAAATGAGATGACGGCGAGTCAGTATAATCTTTTACATGAATAATATTCTCTATTACAAATTCTTTATTATCTAAAATTGCTGTTATAGGTTCATCACGCATCCTTTCTAATTGTCTCATTAGCATTCCGCTAGTATTAATCAAGTTTATTTATTTCCTCCGTTTTATGAATAATAATTTAAGATATAATCCAGTGCGTTTTGTAATGCGTCTTTTCCGCTTTCAATCCTATCAATTTGTTCAATTTTCCAAGTATGTATGAGATCAATATAATCAGACTCTTCACAAAAAACCCAACTATAGGAATTCCATTAAGATATGAAAATAATAATTCGTCAGATGTGCCAATCGATATGTTAATGTCTTTTTAAATTCACAAGTACAACATCACACTGTTTAATTCGATTAAATTCAAACCGCATAATTTCTTTTCGGTTTTATGGATAGGATTCCAATAATTATAATATTTTGTCGGATCAAAAAGCTTCCCACTCGCTTTCGCACCCACGCTCATATAAAATTCTGCAAATGTTTTTCTCCATTGCATAGCTTTTTTCAGAATTGTCTTTATAGCAACCGATTGCTCCAGCTAAGTACATTTTCTTTTTCAATTTTTTATCCTCGTTTCTATATTTAATGTATTCATGAACTTTCTTGACTACTTCATCCAAATCATTTGTCTCGTTGTTGTAAAAATCTTATCTACTATGTCAACGACATTTTTAAAATCAACACTGTCCGCTTTAATTCTTCTATCAGCTTCTTCTTTTTTTATCTCCACGTTTCTTTAAGCGATTAGATATCGTTTTGTTATTTGCATAGATATATATTGATACAATATCAATATCCACTTTTTGTCTGGCAATGTACACTTTTAATGCTTCAAATCCATTTGGTGTAAGAATGATAACTGAGTTATTGTCACCGTTCTCATAATCTTCTTTTTGCAGAACCGTAATACCATTCACCCTCAGCCGTTTCATATTTTTTATGTTCTAAGAAGAACTCTGAATTCAGCTTGTCCAAAAACTCTTCTTCTGAAACAAAGTGATATGTTTTATCTTGAATTTCACCTTTACGCATAGGGCGAGTCGTGTAAGTTGTTAGTTTAAAATACCCATAATCTTTTACAAGTTTGTTTAGGATTGTATCTTTGCCACTACAAGTCTTTCCAAGTAAAACAATCATTTATTTTCTCCTTCTGTATACATAATTAATTCTTCAGAATATGGAAGTGTTTTAATCCAATCTATAAATCCAATAGACCATTCATCTAGTTTATGATTTCTTCTTTGCCGATACATATTAAGTAGGTTCTCATATGTCATTGTGATGGTACGTGTTTGGTTGTAGCTGCTAGGAAGAAGTTGGATCATTTGCCACCAGTATTTTTTTTCTTTTGTTTCTAAATATTTTTCTCTTGCAACATTTAATGAAGAAATAATATTATCCATACAAACCATCCAATGTTCTTCATCACAATTTTTAAGATGTTCGATGCTAAAATCGTCCCGTTCAAATCTCTTGGCGTGTATTTTATGCATTGTACTTGTGCTATTTGCTGTAGTACCCACCTTGTAAGTATCGAATTCTTTCCACCAGTAAATAGGCGCAGTAATATCAACAGACACAAAAATCTGTCGTAAGAATTTTCTATGTTCGCTTCCGCCTTTGATAAGTCTGTGTGCTAAATTCATATCATTTTCTCCGATAAGATATGCATCGCAAGTATCTATTCTCAGATTACATTTCTCACAGTCATCGAAGTCTCCACAATATTTGCTATCGCTTTTATTCCAACTATTCATTGGATTTCTCATTCCCCGTAACGCATGTTCAAATCCCCAAACATCTGTATTTTTAAATTTAATCATTATCCATTCTCCTTTTCTACTTCTTCCTCTTATGTTCATCCTATTATTCCAACAATAGACTATTGTTACAGCTAATAATCAATTACTAAAACTGCCCCAAACAAAATAAGTAGCAAGTTTATAATTTGTAGTAGAATCGTTCCTATAAACATCAACACTTTACTCTCTCACCTCCCACTTTTTGATAAATTTATAAAAAAATCTTCTTTTGAAACCGGATTCTCCGTTATAATCCTTACATCGATTGGTTCTGTTAGATCTATACTGCACATTCCTATAAAGCTTCTTCCATTTATCCTATATCGTTTTTGTGCTACTTCAATTTCCCCTTCATAGAAATTTCCGCCGTTTACGAAACAAGTAACGTCATTGATGTCTTCTAATAGAATTTTCAAACTTACCCCTCCACTATCCATAAATTAATATTTTTTAAATGACTTAATAATATGTTCGTCATCTGTGTTAATAATTACAGTTGCTACTTTATCCAAAGATGTAGAAAGCACTCCCATAATTGATTTTGCATCTACTGTATATCTACCGATTTTATAATCTATATATGGTTCAAATGACGAACAGACAGACACAAACAAAGCAGCGTTATTAGAATTTCCTAATTTTACTTTAAAGTACATATTTTTTATTACTCCTTATATTCTTTTTTTATAACCCATCTCTTTTTAAAATTTTATTAAATTCTTCTACCGTTACGTTAATGGGTTGAAATTTTTCTATCATCATGTCAAATGGTTTTAGATGATTTTCTAACACATCAATAGCTTCTCTTTTTGCACGTTCCACACAAGATTCTATATATTCCTCCTCCGTCATGTTAAAACGCACAGGGCAGTCGAACATCGTAGAAAATTTACAATATAAACCATTTGGCTGTTTAACTATAAACGACATAATTTCTCCTTATTTAATTATTTGGGAATTTTTTAATTTTTGATATGTGTTAATCGAGCATATTACAATATACTCAATTATTTAGAAATTAATTGAATGAAATCTTCTTCAGAAATAATTTGAACTCTAAAGAATTAGCCTTTTTGTTTTTAGAAGATGTTGAATTAATATTGTTATTAATTAGTGCAAACGTGTTTTTACTTATACTTCCGGAAACCTTACCACCATTTCGTTCTATTACAGATTTCAGTTCTTCTCTGTTTTTATAGTGTTTCAGACTTCCTGTAATTACAAACGTTTTTCCTTTTAGTGTATCTGTGGATATGCTATTTTCATTTTCTGTAAATGTAATATTTCTTGCAAGTTGATCAATTTGATCTTCTTTATACATCGTGTCGAACCATGTGTGAATGTTACTATTTAATACTGTTCCAAAACCTTCAAGTTGTGAGAAGTCATAATTACCGGATCCTGCTGCTGAAAAATCATCCCATGTTTTAAATATTTTGCATAATTCTTTCGACTGTGATGTACCGATATTCGGAATACTCAGCGCTGCAATGAAGTGCTGAAGGTCTGTCGTTTTACTCTTTTCAATTGCATCTTGCAATTTTGTTACTGATTTTGCCCCAAATCCATCCATTTTTGATAGATCATTGAAATACTCCGGTAAACAATAAATATCAAAAATATTTTTGCCCATCCAAGTTCAATGAATTTCTTCAAAGTTTCATCAGATAGTCCATCAATATCCATACCTTTTTAGATACGAAATGTGATAGTCTTCCGAGAAGCTTCCCTTTACAAGATGGATTAGTACAGACTAAAACTTTTGCATCGTTGTCTTGCTTAATTTTTGTTGGTGAATTACATATCGGACAATGTAATGGAATATCAAGATGTCTTTCTTTTGAATATTCGCCTGTATGAATCCAAGTTCTAATTTGAGGAATAATTTGGTTGGCTTTAAAGATTGTTAATGTATCACCTATTCTTTCAAATCCGCCAGATAAATTATTCATTATAGTTATATTATGAAGGCTTGCACGTTCTATTGTAGTACCATCAATATCTACTGGTTCAAAAATTGCAACTGGCGTAAGATTTCCGCTTTTCCCCATCGACCATTCAATATTTAATAAAGTAGTTTCTACTTCTTCGTCATAGAATTTAAAAGGCAATAGAATGTTTTGGATGATGTCCGGTCATGCCAAGTGACTCTCCATATTGAATATCGTTAAAGCAAGAACCAATCCGTCTATCGGATAACTATTTACGTTTGCACCATTTTTTCAAAGATTCAATAATCAATGAAAGAGTCTCTTTATCATTATTTGTATATGTTAGAAACGGAACAACTTCAAATCCAAGACATCTCGCATAGTTTAATCTATATAGGAAACTGTTTGAAAGATTATTTTCTTCCATTAATGGAACTTTCCATGCAATAAATTTAATATGACGTTTTGCAGCAATACCACTGTCCAACTGCCTTACTGATCCAGACACAAGATTTCTTGGATTCTTATATTTTTTATCTTCCGGAAGAGTGTTATTTATTTTTCAAAGTCATTATATGTAATAATTGCTTCACCTTCGATTTCAAAACGACCTTTACAATCAATTGTCATAGGGATATTTTCAAACACTCTTGCATTATGTGTTATATCCTCGCCAATCTCACCATTGCCCCGTGTCTCAGCTTTTTTTATCAACTTCCCCTCAACATATGTTAATGAAACAGTTAAGCCATCCATCTTCAAGCTTAAAATGCAATCTTTATCTCCTGCGAATTTAATCAAATCATCCTCAGATTTTGTTTTATCAAGAGATAACATCGGATGCGAATGTTTCACTTTTTGCAATTCAGATTTTACTTCATATCCAACAGTCTGAGTTGGTGAATTGCTCATAATAATCCCCGTATCCTTTTCAAGACTTTGTAATTCGTCAAACATTTTATCATACTCTGCATCAGAAATCGTTGGTCTTGAATCATTATAATAAGCATCTCTGTGTTTATTTAGCTCTCTTACAAGCCATTTAATTCTTTCAACTTTACTCATCTATTTTACATACCTCCATACTATCTTCCCATGAAACGTTATATATACAATCATCCTTTTCATATTCAATTTCAATAATATAGCCAAGAGATTTTAAATGCTCAACAGTTTGTTTATATAGATCCAAAAATAAAATTGTAGTTCTTCCATCTTTTTGAAAATTTTAATATAGACTTCAAACAGTCTTTTAATTGTTTTTTATATGATCTTTTTTTGGGCATCTATTGCGATTTCATATGCTTCTTTTGCTGTTAATAATTTACTCATAAAATTCCTCTTTCTTATCTACTTCCAAATTCTGTCTATGATAAGTTGTTCGTTCGATCGGACACCATTCTGGTCGTGTACTCTTATATCCTTCAAACGATTTTTTCTTACATCTACATCCGATTGCATATGAATGCAAAAAAACAGTCACTACATGTTTCTGGGATTGTTTCAATTTTGATAATACCTTCCATATAATCATTCTCCATTCTGTTTATATACTACCGCGTCCTCATGCTCGCTATAATATCCTCACAATTTGTTCATATAAACACGCTGCTTTATCCCATTGATAATTTTTCGTTCACGTGCATATGACCAAACAACCATTGTTTATATTCAACGTTTTTCTTTATATTCTGCAAATAATCTGACAGAATATCTGATTGATACAAATTGCAACCACCATCCATCTGTTTTAAAATAGATGTTGGCGGACAATGTAAGAATATAATCTACTTTATTATTCTCTTTTGAGAGGTTGCGAATACCTTCATCCATCTCTTCTTGTGACGGTAATTCTTCTTTCCACCATGACACACCATTGATACGGAACATTTTGTTATAATCTTTATTCCACTTTTTAATCCGCGGATCGCCCGGCTCAAGGATACCATCACGGATATCATGGCTTTTTGCTCCGCCAAAAGTGAAGAATGTTTTTCCTTGTAGATTAAATACTTGTCCACGCTTTAAATGGATAACAGATGGTCGGATGAAACTTGCATTTCCTCCGCAAAAATTCGCTGACTTCATACGAATTTAGCCTTGAAAAATTCTCATGATTGCCGTCAATAAATAGTGTTGTAAACGATTTTGTTTCTAGCCAGTCAAGCCAATATTTCTTTTACTTTCTCCTTTATAATCCCATACCAACCCCACATCACCTAGCAAAATCACATAATCTTCTTTTGTCATTTCTTTTTGTTCCGGGAAAATATCGGTAGATAATCTACTTGGATTCCCATGTATATCACCTGTTACATAAATTGCCATTTAAGTTTTCTCCTTTTTATATTTTCATATATTCATTATGACTTCTTCTTATCAAAGCAAATTGAGAAATCCCAGAATAACCAATTAAAATCTATATTAAATAAATTTTCTTCAAATACATCGTCTTTATTTATTTGTATAGAAGGTAAAATATAAAATCTAAAAAGCCTCTATTTTTATATGTATTCGCCCACCGTGGACGAGTACAATATATTTTAACTTTATTCATCGTATATCACCCACTTTATATACATCAAAATAACTACCAAAAATATCTTCTAAATTTCCCATTTACATCTCCTTTCCATCTAATAGCTCTACCAAAAAGTATTCTTATCCGTCACGCCACTATTTCGTGCAGCATTGTAAATAGCACTATTTTGTCCAACAGTAATACATTCTTTCTCAGCTCTTGTCCACAATGTATAAAGCAATTCCCTTGTTCTCATTGACGGAGGTGTTGTATTATCAAAAGCTCCTATAACAACTTTCGCTGAAGAACCTTGATATTTATGAACTGTAGAAGCATATCCTAAAACGACACCACTGGTTAGATCACTTGTACTAAAAATCATCGTATCGTCTATCATGGGAATGTATACTTCGTGGAAGCCCCAAGACATTATCAATTGTTTTTAATATTCCACACCATCCATTGAATACTCCTATTTTCTTTCTCCCTTGGATTCTATAATTGTTTTTAATACACATGACCTTATCCCCCCTCGTAGATAATAACTTTTATCTTTTCCCAACTTTACTTTTATTTCATTTTTGCCATTATCATGAGGGTTTACATACTCCTGCACATCTTGATTAAGATTGAATACACTTGCATCTCCACGTTCCTTACACGGAGATAAAATTTGAATATCCATGACATCTTTAACAAGATCACTTTCATATTTCTCTTTGAACCATTTAATAGTACGTTCTCTTGTTGTATTACATGAATCTTCTATATCAAAGTGCATATCCTGTAATTCTCCAAATGTTTTTATCCCCGTATACTTTTTCTCTAAAACGGGTTGTCCTTTTCTAATCTGTTGAGATGTAGTAATAATTCCAGATTTTTGTGCTTGCCTATGTACTTTAGTCAATTCAATGGTGACGATACTTTTACTTTTATATAGGTCAAAAGCAAGGTTCATGCAGCCAATTGATTCTAATTGTCCCATATCTCCAAGAATAATTAACTTACTTCCATTTGGAATTGCCTTTAGCAAAGACAAAAATATCTCTCCGCCGACTAATGATATTTCATCAAGGATAATAATGTCATATTCTAGTGGATTATCTTCATTAAATGTAAAACCAAGCGAAGGATTAAAACCAAGTAGTCTATGAATAGTAAATCCCTCTTCGCCTGTTACTTCTTGTAATCTTGCGGATGCTTTTCCTGCTAGGGCAGTTTGAGCAAATGTGTAATCTTTTAATGATTCTAATATACCGGACACAAGACTAGACTTACCAACTCCAGCGCCACCTGTGATAAAACACACTTGATTATCAAGTCCTGTTTTAATCCCCGCTATCTGTTCATCTGTGAACTGATATCCTTGCTTATGCTCCTGTTGTCTTACGATTTCCTCCCAATTTTCATAATTAAATTTATTTTCTGCATTAGCAATTCTTTTTAAATGCTCACTAATTTCTTTTTCCAAATCATAATATTTCTTTAAATAAACCCTACGTTGAGACTTTTCTTCATGATCTTCTACAATAATGATATTCTCTTCTTTTAAAGAATTAATTGCATCATTAATATTATTCCCAATAATACACCCATTTTTATCTTGATAAATATCTAATATATTATCTCTCCCACCAAATTCTTCAAATATATATGAAGTCAATTCTCCAGAAGTTATATATGAGTTTTCCGCTTTGTCCTAAATTATCTAGTATATAATTAATATACCCCTTGATACGCTCTGGCGATTTTCTTTGAATACCTCCCTTAATGGCAATATCATCTGCTGTTTTGAAACCAATCCCATCCACATCAAAGCTTAATTGGTAAGGATTTTGTTTTACAATTTCAATTACCTTGTGAGGATTTTTGTATCTCTGAATTAACTTTTGTATAAAATTTGGCGTTAAACCAAAATTATCTAATTCAATATAAACTTCGCAATCATCTTTATTTTTTCAAATCTTTCTATAATACAGTTAGCAATATAATCGCCAACTCCTTTTACCCGTTTTAAAGCTGCAATATCATGGTTCTCTATTGCTTCCAATGGATTGGATAAAACCTTAAACATTTCATCAACTTGTCCATCAGTAAGAAAAGATTTTAAAAACCCCGTTGATTTTTAACTTTTGATAAATCCAGTGATTCACCTATGAACATAAGCTCATATTGTGTGCCTCGTTGTTCATCATAAATTTCTTTTTGCGATAATAGTATAGTCTTTGTGACAATCAAGTTCTTCTGAATATATTCCTTTTACAATAAGACTTCCCCAAGAATCTATGATTGGTTCCCCTTCCAACACATTTACCGGATTCCAACTTACAATGCCAAAATCATTATCTTTTCCAAGTACTTCTGGATACTTGGGAAATAATATTCGATTTAAATTACCTTCAAATTTTATAATATTACTCGTTTTCTTCACCCACTCTTTCTGATTGCAGTTTGAGATTTCCTTCTTCGTCTATATCTGTAATAAGTTGTAAAGTATGTCTATATGCCGAATCCACATATTTTTTGGGAACAAACTGATCTTCTCTTCTATAGCCTGTGATCAATAATTTATTCCCCTTTTAAACCATGAAGATTCCAAAACTGTTTTTGAACCATCTTCGTTTAACTCTGATATCTGTTTATCATAAAAAACTAAATTGCCCTTTATAAAACTTCACCGTTACTACACCATCAGTAGTAAGAAGTGTAATGAAGTGCTTATTTTTGTCTTTATCTAACACTGTTCCACAAATTCTTGTAAGTTTAAAACGTGGGCGTTCTTTTCCTCGATATACATAATATTCTGTAATTTTTGGTTTTTCCGGCAAAGACTCAAAATCAGAAATAAGATACTTCGCCTTATTAACATGGGCTAATTCATGTTCATGATAATAGAAACTTAAAGAATCCATCTCCCATTTTGAAATATTTCCTTCTACTTTTTCATTCCATTTATCCAAGAATCTTTTGTGATTAATTGCTTCGAGCATTTCTTTAGAACAAAGAACTTTCTTTTTAAAGGAGGCTACCAGCTTATTGAACTCTCTATCTATGCTACCTCTTTTTACTAATATGTTTCCCTGTTCATCATATTCATAATCTTTTTCTTCCTGCATGTTTGTTTCAAAATATTCAAAGAAAAATGGTTCTGCAAATCTCTGGTCTAATCTATAAAAAAATGTATTAACAGATTTCCCACGTTTATCAACTAAAAAATCGCGATTAAATATATATTTTCTAAAACGTACCAAACGTAACTCAAATTGCTCTTGTTCATTTGTAAGTAATCCCATTTCATGTAGAATTAGAATGCTGTCAATTTGTAAATTGTTAAGAGGCTTTGAAATTTTCTTGATATAATCAGTCATAATTTCAATCCGATCTTTATTTTCTAACCGATCAAAAGCTCCTGCTTTAATTAAAGTGATTACTGCGCTTTCACCAAACTTATTTTCTTTTGCTTCTGTCTTATACTTCTCCATTTTATTTATGAAATCATCTAAACTTGTATAAGGACGATTTTCAATAATGGCTTTTGTTTCTGCATCACCAACACCGGAAATACCTTTCAGTCCAAAAATAATCGTGTTGTTATCTTCGTCTGGTTTAAAACCAAAATCTGCTTCATTTATATCAGGCAGTTCTATTTTTGTATTGCTATTTTGCAGCTTACCAATCGCAGTTGCGATCTTTCCATAGTTCGTTGTCTTCTTTCCACCTGTATCAAGGCTTCCAGAATCGACAATTAGATTTGCTGTATTCCAATAAATAATCGGATAACGAAAACACAAATTTAACTCCTGTAATCCAATTAATGAATATGCAAGTGTATGCGATCTGTTAAAACCATAACCGCGCTGAGTTCGTATTAACACATTCCATACATAATTTGTAAGATTTTTGTCTAAATTTTTTCTGTCTTGCATTTTCAAAAACTCTTTTCTAACTTTACAAAAGCTTTTGGGTTTTTCTTGGCTACTGCTTTTCTTAATGCATCCCCCATGCCAATGAAAAGCCACCAATCTTAGGATGCATTGTTAAAAGAACTAAATATTCTTGTGCTTCACAAATTCCACAAGATACACTCAAAATATCCTTTAATATCTCTTGGTCTTCTTTTGTAACATGATATGAATCCATTTCTTCATACCATTCAAGAATATTCTTTTTAAATCTTGCGTATTTTTCTAATGGTGATTCACCGCCATCAGCAGCCATAAGCCTCATAACTGAATTTATTGTTGCTAAGTCATCAACTGATTCTGGCTTTGTTAAAGATACTGCTTGAATACCACTTTGTTTCTCCATTTGAAAGAACGACATGATTTCTCGATTCCAAAGCATCTTCCACATATCTTTATCATCACGTTCAAGATTATAAATACCAATACAGTTCTCATAAGTTTCTTTAAGGGTAGGATACTGTTTTACATGACCATACTTTACCAAAAGTTGTAAGCATGTATAAATTTTGTCCATTCCTTCAGTTGCTAACAAATCGACCTTAATCAAAGATACATCTTCACATTCATGCAGGTCAAATTGTGTGATTACCTCTCCTGAATTCGTTTTCATTAAAGCGGTTGTCTTTGTAAATGGTTCATCAACAATAATTACTCCCCCTGCATGAGAACCGCATCCATTACAAACACCCTCTATTTTTGAGCAACTTCCCACAATTCAGGATACTTATCCATTTCATTTTTAAATTCTGTATCTGGAGCAAAATCCTTGTCTCCATAATACATTTGCTTAAGAGTTCTTAATTGTCCCCTATCCGATATGATCAGCGAAGACAAGAAGATAGCTACATCATCGTTAATTCCCAAACCGCGTGCTGCTGTCTGGATAGCACTTTTGCTTTTTCTCTATTTATAGTTAATACTTTGCTTACTCTATCTTCTCCATACTTATCTTTAATTGCTTGAATAACCTCGTCCCGTTTGCTACTGCAAACATCTACATCAATATCCAATACTGATGCTCGCTCTGGGTTCAAGAAGCGCCACGGATAAGTTTTTGTCTTTTCTTTTAAAGGATTTATTTGTGTAATTCCCAACATATAAAGTAAAATGAAACCTACTCCAGAACCACGCCCCGGACATACTAAACTCTTCGTCCATGCTATATCCACATAGTCTGCAATTTGAAGCAAATATGCAGACCATGGGACGTTCATTTTTCTGAACTAGCTTTAATTGATTCCATACAAACCGTAACAGCTTCATAGGTTTCCGGGTTTCTAAATTGAGAATCTTTTTCAAAAGCCTCTATTAATCTGGTCACTAAATGTCGGTCAGATGGTTCTTTGGATTCTTTAAATTCTTCTAATAATGGAACTTTTGAATAAAATTCATTTTGCTGAGGTGGTTCAACAGGATTCAATGGTATATAAGGAATGTGCAGTGGTTTCGTTAAATCATAATATTCCACCATATCGTAAATAAGCATTGTGTTATTTAATCCTCGTTCTACCGCATCATACCCGATATAATCATCCATATAAGAATGGATCTCTTCTTCTGACATTACATAAGTAGTTGCATAAAAAGAATCTACTTCTCGTTCAATATCTTGTGCTTTCAAAAGGCAGAATGAGCTTTTGCATCTTCCTTTTTTAAATAATGTGCATCTGTAGTAATTATGTAATTTACACCAGTAATTTTAGAAAGTTTCAAAATTTGATTATTAACAAAAATTTGTTCTTCTCCATGAGAAGGCTGCATTTCTAAAAAAGAAATTACCTTGTCCAAAAATACCGACTATACGCTGAATCCAACGAATACACATATCAAAATATTTTTGTTCTTGTGTATCTTTAAATAGTAATAACATCCTCCCTAATGTAGAACCTATACACGCAGAAGACGCAATCAGATGTCCTTTTTATTACCAATGACATCCGTTATGTCTTTATAATAAGTGGGCACTCGCATCATGACGTTATAAAATGAATTGTTAATCCATGCTATATTAGATAATTCGCACAATTGTTCAAATCCGACTCTATCTTTTGATAATAAAATAAAATGAGGAAATACATTAGGTTTGTCATTCTCATCTTGCAGGTCTTTGCATAGATATATTTCGTTACCATTAATAACCTTAAAATCTTCCCATCCTTCCTCTTTCATTTTGCTGGTAATATATTTATTAGCTTCTAATGAAGATGAAATCGTTTCATGGTTTGTTATCGCAACTCCTTTATATCCCAGTTCATGTGTGTAATCAATTAACTCCGTAGTTCGTATTAAAGCATCTCTACCTCTAAAATTGCTGCGCTCATCATGACAATGACACCCAACATAACTCATATTTTCTCACCTCTTTAAAACAGAAAATCATCATCTATATCTACTTTTTATTCTCTTGTATATATTCGTTACTTTCAAAAAAATTTAATCTTAACTTGTGGAAATCTTTGTCCTTCCCACTCGTTTAAAACAAAATTCCCAATAACTGTAAGCGAAAGCGTTTTTTATTTTCTCCCAAGACATTTCTATCCTGAAGAGTCATTTCTTCCCACTCGCCCTTACAACAATACTTCTTAACATAATCGACCCCATTGTATGTAAATCGAATAAATCCTTTATTGTCTCCATACCCTATAATATCTTTTGCCGGAATCACAATATTCGTAATTACAAAAGATGGCTCAGGTACACCTTTTCCCCAAATCTCATAAGAATTTGCTACTTTCAGCACTGTTTGAGGTGTAAGTTGATCTGCTTTTTATTTCATAATCCACTTGATGAATTGTCACTAAGTCTTCTAACTTTAACTTTTGATTACATCGTTCAATAGCTATAGGTAAATCTTCTTTTTTAATCGCAACACCAAAAGCCGAGGGGTGTCCTTCACATTCAAATACTTCTGTTTCATTTAAGAAGTTTCTGAAATCCTTGACAATTCCTTTATCATAATTTCTACCAGAGCCGCCAAAAGTCTTGTCATCTTTAGCCCTCAAAATAACGATTGGTCTATAATATTTTTCTGCCAGTTTATTTGCCACTAATCCTGTTACTGTTTTTTATCGACTATTTCTGTTGCATCAATGATAATCACACTATTTTATCAAGTTTTCTATTCACAATTTCTTTATCTAATTCATTCATATATAAGCGCACATCTTTGTCTTGTCTCTGTTTTACATTTGTGCAAACTCTTGCCATTGTTTTTTGTAATGAATGGATTTCAACGGGTGGTTTCGGATCATTTTTGCTCTTTCTTCTTGGCTGATATTCTCTGTCATCTTTTACTCCGCACATTGCCCTGAATAAGTCATCCTGTTCTTCTTTTTTTGCCATAACGTATAACTCCATTTATTTTAGGTGCGATAACCCATCCAATATTGTTAAGTGTAAACCCCAGCTTCATTTCATCCTCGTTTTTTATCGCCAGCTCTTTAATAAGTAAGTTGTGTATATTTTCTTCTTTTATCCCTTCTAATGCATAATAGCGTGTTTCTAAGTTCCTCATATCCATTGAATCAGCAATCATTCCCAAAGATACTAAATCAAGATAATATTCACATACTTTCGGATTTATATCGTATTTTGTAGCATAAGCCAAGCAAAATTTATGTACAACTCCAACACCAGACAATGTATTATTAGGATATTCCCCATCTTTACAGTTAATTACTGTCGCATAATTCATCGTTTCTTCACATATTTCATGGTGATCAATAACTAAAATAGGTATATTATATTTTTCTCTAATCTCTTTATATACATTTACTGATTCTTTGGCAGAACCTGCATCCGGAATAATAATCAATGAAAGCTTATCACAATATTTTTCAATATCACTAATTTTTAATCCATGCTCTTTTGATAGCTTCCGCCTATAATAATTCTTGTATCGGGCGCAATATCTGAAATGAAACCATTTAAATATGCAGCCGAGGTAAAGCCATCTACGTCTGGATCTCTTTTAATAAAAATTGTTTTATTTAAATTGCTATGTAATAAATCAACCCCTACTTTTTATATTTTTAATAAAAATGGGTCGTGTGTATGTGATTTATTAACATGCAAAAATTCATATATATCTTCAATTCCAGCTTGATTTAATATTCTCGCTAAATAATCATCTTCTTTATTAAATTCACACTGATGAATTGTTTTCCAAAGTAGTTTATTCAATATCTATTCTTCACCTTTCTTTCCCAATTAATTCCCACTTTCTATAACAGTATTAGTAGTTATCTCAATTTTTTGTTTCATTATTTTTTCAAGAATTTCTTTGCCACAATCAAAAGGCGAACACTTTAATCCTGTAAGTCCTTCGTAATCGTATAAGATATAAACAGTAAAATATGGTGTTAATTTTTGTGCTAAAGTATTAATTCGTTTTACATACCTTTGACATTTTTTGTATTCTGGATTATCTTCTTCACATTTCTCGAAAGCCATTAAGTCATAATCTCGGTCAAATCCTAACATTACTTCTTCAACCCCTAAATTTAATAACATATCTCTATGCCAATTAGATATATTAAAACCACAAGTTGCGATAACAAAGGCATCTTCTCCATAATATTGATGAGCTAACATAACGCTTTTTTCTGATTCAACAATAACAACTTTTTTGTTTTCTTTATTCCTTTAAGATGCTTATCTAATCCATAAAAGTTCATATTAAGAGAATGCGTATATGTTTTCCCTTGTATAGTTTCCGGCATATACTTATTATTCTGGTCTTTTTTCTTGTAAACTTCTTCTTCGTATTCCTACTAATTCCCCTTTTAAATTCCTATGCGGAATAATGATGTGTTTTTCACTTTCATACCAACAAACACCAAACTCCTTCATAGTTTCAATACTAATCCCCTCATCTATCCATCCTTCAAAGAATACATCATCTTCAAAATATTTAAGAATATTTTCATCTATCGAAGGTAAATTTTTATTTCACCAATTTTTCTTTTTCTTATTGCAATATATTTATCAATTATCGATAACTCTTGATTTATTCTGGGAAGACTATTGGAGAATCCGTGACGGTTACTAATGCCCATAACGTTTGCAACATAATTTATGGCTTCTCCAAAATTACAATTTCTCAATTTCATTATTAAATTGAAAAGAGACATCTTCCCACAATTTGTATAACAATAAAAACTTTTAGAATCTCGGAAATAACATAACTTATGTGAATCTCCACCGTGACAAATAGTTTTAAACCAAATCTCGTTTTGTTTAAATGTTCCATATGGTAAGGCTCCAAAGCTCTTTAAAATATCAAGTATTTGTTCTTCTGTTATACGCTCCAACAAACAATCTTTATCTATCATTACAACCACCTTAAAATGCAATTGTTTCTTCTTTTTCTTTTATCTCCAAATTATCTACTGGATTTATGTTGGCTTTCGTAGAAGCATATTCTTCATCATTAACATCTATATATGTTTTTTCCATATCTTTAATCAGCTTGTATTCATAATCTGTTACAAATAAATCATGCACTCTCATAGTTGAATAATCTATGTATAGCCAAATTTTAATTTTATTCCATTTCCCACCACGATTCTTATATAATGAATACACCAAATTAGGAGTTGGTTTATTTATTAACTCTCTTGTGATTGGTTCAATTTTCTTTAATTTTTTTCAGTTGGTGGCATTGCAATCATTGCTCCATCTGCTTTATCAATAATTGCCTTTGCCCCTCTTACAATCGTTTGATCTCGATTTGCTTCATTCTTAAAATCACCTGTTACCTGAGTAAAAGAATCAATTGATACGTCAAATTTCCTTGTGAAATTTTTCAGTTTCTTAGATAAATTTGCCAACACTTGATCTTCTCTTACGACCATTTTTGTTTTTGACTCTGCTGCATACTCGCTATTTAATTCTACTGTTGCACTAATATAATCAAACCAAACATATTCAATATCATGTTCTAACTTGTGTGTTTCAATAATTTCTTCCAAAGTATTCGCATCATATTCGGGACATATTCAAACCAAATATTTGCTTCATGTTCCAAAATATCAATTGCTTTGTCTACTCTCTCCTCTTCTCCATCTTCATACAAATTAAATTCAATATGGTCTTGTGGGACATCTGCAATATAAGCCCATAATATCGGATCAATCTCTTCAAGCAGCTCCATCTCTGTTCCTATATATAATCCACCATTCGATTTACCATTGGGGTTTTCACACCATTTATCAAGAGATTTATCATAATAATATGGTGAACATGCATATCCAATATCTGCTATCGAAGTTCTGGTTTTTCCTACACCCGTTCCAGCAGATTTGATATTAAAACGTCTTTTTCTAATACCATGTAAAGCAGTTGTAAGATAAGCACTAGCATATCCAATTCCCCATGCAGTATCCTGTTTCCATTTTTCTTTTTTGCTCGTGTCCTCCAACTCCTGCTTTTTTTAGAATCCTGTCCCTCGGTGTTAAAAAAAGGTGCAATCACTCTTGAATGTTTTTCTTGTAATGATTGATAATATCTTGTATCGTATATTCATCTAATTGCTTACGCTGTTTTTCTATAACTTCCGGATTAATTTCATCAGGATCAAAAAATTCTTCTACACTAATTCCATGTTCAACATAGCTTCGCAACAAAGAAAATTTTTTAATTGGTCATAATAATATTTAAAATTACTCTGCAAAGCCATCTCCTGTATTTTTCTAAAAAACTAATCCCCTCATTTTTTATAAAAACTTGGTATTGCGTTTCATAATGGGATAAATATTCATCAATTGCTACAGCATCAATTTCTTCTGCACCATTTTTATATAAATTGTTAATGGCAGCAAAAATCAATTTATGAAAGGTTTCTGGGAAATCATTTTGTACAATTTTATATTCTCTAATCAGAGAAGGTTCTTGTAACAAACTTCCTAGCACTTCTCTTATTGCTTGTTTGTTTACATAACTAAGTAGTTTACTTTTTTTTCAATCTATAGTTCCTTTCATATTAAAGTTCTTCTATATTAATCAAAGCCATCTCTTTATACTTATTTTTCTCATCTTGATTCCGATTTATGTGAATGACTTTTTTTTCTATTTTGCACCTTTTGCATATCACAATCTTTTAGATTATCTTTAATAGCTTTTTTTATCTATGTAAAACTTTTTTGCTTCATCATAAACAAATGGAACAATGCCTATCCCTAAACTATCTTCTACACTATTCCCCTCTTGTATTTCATAAAAATAATGTAGAGTGGTTTTTATTCCTCGATAGGTGTAATGAAACTGATCTTTATAATCCTTGATTTGTTTTAACATCCATCCTGTCGGAACATCAATCTGATACAATTCACAAATATATGCGATTAAAGCTTTATAATCTTGTGCCTCTTTCTGTTTATTTTCATAGCAAATTTTGCAGTAGTATTTTGAATTATGGTAAACTGTATTTTCTTTATCGTTATAAGTCCCACATTCAGGACATTTTACTTTTTTCTTGCCATCGTTACACTACCTCTTTTTAAATAAGATAAAGGGGAATCCCTTTATCTATTAATCAATTAGAATTCCCTCTTCCTTAATCAAATCATTCAAATCATCTAAAATTAACATCAGCAAATCAATTTGGGTTGCATCACAATCTCTAACCAACTTACCTTTTCCAAGATATTTGTTTGTGATTGTCTGGTACTTGTCCATCATCCCCTGATCATTTAAGGCTTTTGCCATCTTTCCAATTGAAGATACTGTTTCTTTAAAATCTGCTGTTTCAGACTGGTCTTTATAAACTTCAATAGGTTTATCCGTAACAACTGCATTGTCTTCTGCTTCCAGCTTATCAATCGCCTGTTCCATATCTTTTCTCAATGCTTCATATGTGAACAGGATCTTTGCTGACATATACTTATTTCTTGTTCCAGCTTCAAGATACTGATTTCCTCTCAAAGTAAGAACCATTTTATTTGTGCCATCTTCCTGTAATTCGTTAGTTGCAAATCCCACAACATCAACAAGTCCTGCAAGAACTTCAAAACCACGTTTATCTACAAGTGGCTGTGTTCTTTCATACTTTTCACCATTTTCCTTAATTTGTTTTGTTTCAGAAGGTGCAATAACGACAAGTGTGTATCCTGCTTTTACAATTTCTTGAAAAAACATATTGAACTCTTTCTTAACAGCTTTATAACCACGTTTTGATTCAGTCTCATCCAGATATTCAACACCTTCTTTAGCAAGAATATAATCTTCACACATCATGTAAGCCAGATCTGCTGTGTCTACCACTACTGTTTTAAAAGTAGTTTCATCTTTCTGACCCTTTTCAACTTTATCTACATCTGACAAAAGCTGTTTTTTTTACTTTCAGTGCTTCAGACCATTTATTAATAGGCTGTCCATAAACACCAGAAAGCATATTCCACCCCTTTTCAAATCCCATAACCAACGGTTTCGGAAATTTTACTGCATTAGAAGTTTTCCCACTTTTTCTGGTTCCATAAATCAGAAAACTTTTTCCTGATAAATCTCTACTAATTGTGCTTGGCTGCAAGCTAAAAATATCAATCTCTGCCATATATTCTTTATATCTCCTTTTTATTTAGTTATTTTCATCAATGGTTTTGGAAGTGACTAGATATTAAATCTAGTCACAAATTTTAAAATGGGATGTCATCATCTGCTACGACAGCTTTCGGTTTTTGAGACACTTCCACTATTTTCCCTTTGCTTCCCTGATATCCTTTTTCTTTCAGTTCGTCAAGTTTTGCTTTTCTTTCTGACATTCCAATGCGAACGGCTTCTTTTGAGTAAGAGTCCTTGTCATCTTCATCCATTGCAGGATCAGCGCCAGTCAGAATCATCTCAACATATGACTTTCCATCTGTAGTTCTCTGCACACCAATTCCACCAGTTTTCTTTGGTTTTTCTTCTCCTTTATGTAATTCAAATGTAATGAAGAGTTTTGCAGTCTGTCCTACTTCATAGTTATCCTCAAAGGCTTCTCGCAATTCTGCCGGAACGATAATGCTTTTAACTGGAATAATATTTCCAAAAAGTCGTTGGTCAAAACTGTGACTCGCAATCTTCCAGTTTCATTTTGGTCTTCGCCTCTTGTCTCCGGTGTAATCTGGCTGATATAACCCTCTACATCTGCCGTTGCTCCATATTCTCCATCAACATCGTTAATAAAAGCAACGCTACATTTTAATGCCTCAACTAATTTTTCTTCTGCATTTACATAATCATTAGTTGCAAATGAACACTGCAAACTTACCTCGGTGGCTTCTTCCCAATTTGAATCAGCAACAGACTTCACAGAATTAGCCCATTCAACTGTTCTTTCGTAAGCTTTATTCTCTTTCTTTTTCCTTCTCTTACACTGTATTCCTGAACAAATCTTTCAAAAGAACGCTCCATAGCTTTATGTTCCAAATTGAATTTTTCCTTTAAAGCTAATATATGGTGCACCTTTACTTTCACCACTAGAAATTGTTCCGACTCTCTTTTCAAATTCCGTTACCTTCCCTGTCAATACCACCTTATTTGTCATCTGTTTTACTTTGTCGCTCATATGCTGCATGTACCTCCTATAATATAAAAATTTTTATCTATTAAAACGTCCTGCCGGACGGAACATAGAAATAACTAATATGTCAAATTCTATGTAATCAGTGATTTTTGAGTGCAAAAAACCAAGGGTATGCTGTTTAACCACCCAAATATATATTCTCTATTCTGTTTTTAATAAGTGTTGGATTTATTTGTGTGCGGATTCATCAACCTAATCGCCAAATCAGACCAATGAAAAACGAATTTATTCTATTAATAATTTAAAACATCTCTAATAAAATTTTTTTTAGTATTGCGATTCTAATTTGAAATCCTTTTTATGCTTGTTGATCCAAGCTACTATTTCTTGATGAGAATATTCTTCAGTCTCAATCTCTGGAGCTTGCAACGGCATCGTTGATTTATGAATTTCTTCAATTATATATTCTCCATAATGTTTACGAATTATCTCAATTACTTCGTCAAGTATGTTACATACCATATCGCATTGATTCTTTATATTTCTATCATAAAAACTATTACTATGTTGAAAATGTTCTCTCATAGATTCATATTCTAATTTATTATTCTCTATATCACGAAAAACTTTTTTAATCCTAAAATCATTCTTTTTATCTTCTACAATATCTATTGAAAGTTCATCCAACCTATCAAATGACACATTCAATATCATATTCCTCTTTTGCTTCTTCTAAGCATACAACTTTCATTTATAATTCAATTCCTTCCATAACCGCTCTTGCCTCAAGTACTACAATATAATCAGTCATTGCTTTAATCTGCATATTATATGTGCTTCGTGGACAAGTTGGCTCAAAATTCAATTCACCTTTATACCATTTGTCGAGCATATTCCTCAATGTCTTGTAACGAATAACAAGTTGCTTATATTCGGCGACAAATCTTTCTCTATAATCTTCGCTATTCATAAGTTCTACTGTATCTTCTAATGCAATAATTTTTGTTCATAATAACATTCTCCTTATTCTCTATCATATGATTTTCAATATAATCTTTCACTGTCCAACAATTACAAATATCATCATCTTCAAGTGTATAACATGTTGTGACCAGACTTCCTCGTTTTACATAGTAATACGGTTCATCACCCCACCAATCTGTACAAACGCATTCACAATTAATACTATTTTTCTTTACAGACATGCTTTAATATTTCTGCATCTTCTTTTGACTTGCAATGTAATTCTGATTCGCCAATCAAGAATGTAAACCAGCTTACTTTTGAAATATCTATCATCTATATATTCTCCCTATTACATTTTAATCCATCCATCTGTGATCCCGGTCATATACCAAATCAACTCTTCTCTATTATTTGATAAACATCCATGTTTGACATGTTGGAAACCGCTTTTTATATTTGTCACTGTAACATCTTCTTAGCATATTAATCCAACATTCATACTCTGGTGTTACAATATCATTTTTTCTGAAATATATTTTCCTTGACCAAGACACGCAACACCAAATACATATTCAATAAGATAGTTTCGTACTTGTCCTTTTTTAAAATTTTGATATGTATTATTTTTAGAAACATATCCGTTTTCAAATTCTATATCTATATCCGAGCAGCTATTATATTTGATGATTTTCATTTTTAACCCTTCATTACTAATACCAACTTCGCCTGTTCTGTCTAGTTTTCTTATTTTTTATTCACCCTCTTTCCATTCAGAATCTAACCATTTGATACAATCTTCTACCGCTGCCTCTTTTGTTTCATATTTTTGTCCACTTGGAGAGAACCACTCAAGTTTTCGCAATGAAATATGTCCTTGATTGTGGTTAAAATTTTTACTAATCCATACTGAACGAATCAATAATGGTGCGAGTTCTTCTAAAGACATTTGCCGTATTCTATCTATGTTTCTAATCATCAATAAATCATTCTCCAACAAATACTAACTTATCTATATATTTTCTACCTTCTCCTTTAAAAATAGGAATATCTTTATCAATTACCCACTTACTTCGCCAAATTCCTTTTTCAATTTCATCGTCTTCATATGGATCAAAACATCCATCCGGAAATTTAATACTTTTTCCATTTTCACACTCTTCAAAATATTTCTCTTTCACACAGCAGCTTCCACGTTTCAAATATGTATCAAGATCATTCCAGTTAATTCCTTTTTCAGTAAACAGCATATCTTGAATTTGATTACAGGATTTTCCTTGTAGTTCGTTATGTGAAAAATTAGCTTGTCCTACCATCTGAATAGAATTTCTTGTTGCATCTAATTGCCGCCAATAAATGCAGTTTGTTACTTCTTCTTTCGGAAGATTAAACACTCGGCAATCAAACATTGCACCTTTTTCATGTGCTTTTTCTAATGCATACATATATTCATTTACATCATTCGGCACATCATCTATGTATTGATATTTACTGTTTTCATATGTACAATAATCTTTTGCATATAAGTCAAAATATTTATTAAAAGCCATTGTACACATACTTGCTGCAATACTACACATTTTCTGTACTTTATAATCGAACCACGGTTCTGAATTTAATCTTTCATAATTAACTAAAACCAAAGTAATTTCATCTAACTGTGTGTATCCAAGTACACATCCCTGCATATTCTCACATAAATATTTCATTGTGTCTTGCATTGTTTTAATTAGAATTTCATCGAATGGTTTCTGAAATCCCTTTGTAAACGTATGAAAAGATTTTCCGTCAAGTCGAAGAATAACTGGTAGTCTGCTAATCAATTTTGTCTTTGAAACAGATTCATATTCTTTCATTCTCTTTGCTAAATCACTTGTGTCCATATATGCTTTCTCCTCTCATAAAATCAACGTTTCATATTTAATATAGGAGCAGGGCATCTCACCATACACGAACTAGCCACTACTTACTTTCCCATACCCAGCCGAAACTTCACCATAAGGCTACTCACCAGTTCTTGCCCTAACGTCTTATACTTCCGCCACTCTATATTGTTTTACTGTTTATTCACTAACTAATTCATAAGTCTTTTTCAAAAATATCCGGCTTACATGGATATAATTCTCCATTTACTCCCTGTATAATATAATCACCAACAGATACACGCATGTTTCCTTCTAATGTCTTAACATGTAACTCACATGGTGGATACAATGGAGACGATGACATATAAAACAGTATTCCATTTTTAAATGCTTCGACCGCCCAAACAGGAACATAATATTCACCGTTAGATCCTTTCAAATCGCCATCATATTGAAACGCTTCAACCACAACAGGTTTCTTTTTATACTTCGCCATATATTACTCCCTTCAATTTTGTATTATTAATCATACTTTTTCGTAATATTCTAATTCTCCATTCTGGAACATTTCTCTGCAAAATCTTCAACATGATCCAAACTCTAATCGCTAAAGAATTCCAAATTCATAGCAGCATAAGTTCCTTTTTCGTATAGCTGACAGGAATATTCATAAGCATATGGTGTATACCACTCTTGTTCTTTGTCTGCATCGCTCATCCATTCATTTGATACTTTGTGTACATCAATGTAATATTTCTTCCCTTTATCATCCTGAAATACTTTTTGAAAATTACACAAAACCGTTGCCGGTTGGATTGGTGTTTTTCTCATAAGAGACATATCCACGATTCAAAAATATTCATCCGTTAATTGTTTTTTTTTCTCCATTTATATTCTCCTTTTACAATATTGCTAATACATCCCAGTTTTCAAAAAAACTTTCTATACTGTCATATGGGCAAGACTTATTAGCATGTTTATCTTCCGCATGTGTATATATGCTTGTCCTACCATTTGTCGGCAGCAAGTATCTATAATATATTTTTCTCCATATTTGAATCCTTGACTACCGCTTTTTGCCTTTTAAATCTACAAATCAGTTGTTTTTTTTCACTTCTTATATCTCCATTCTAGTTTTATCACACTCATGAAATCTCATTAGCAGTTCATATTTATATTCTCCAAACCGTTTTCTCCATTTATTCTTTGTTTTCTCATTTTCCCACGACATAGGCATCATGTGATAATTTATCAAGAACAAGATATTTAACAGCTCTTCATCAGAATAATCTCGATGTCTCTTGATACTTTCCATATTGCTCAACAGATAGTAGCAACCAACATTTTCGTGCTGATAATAATGCGCTACACCATTTTCATCAAACTTCTGTGTAAATAGCTTTCCAATGTCGTGTAATCTTGCTGCGAAAGGATATTCCGTCCATACATACTCTTTTATCAACTTGAATTTATCGTAAGTAAAACTACAATGCTCGTTTAAATCCATAGTGTGATGCGGATTTTTCTGGTCAAACCCTCTCATTTCCTCATAGCAATCAGGAATAAAAACATCATTCACATACTCATTTTCAAACTTATGTATAATAATCTCATCAAAACCTTCTTCTACAAATGGAATTTGAAAATTCATCATCTGTTTCTGAATTACATGATGTGGAACAGGATGTTCCTTATAGATATTGTCCTCAATGCACTGCTCTACTGATTTAGGAATTATATAAGCAATCTTATAACAAGGAATCTTCTTCACATTTTCAAGTAAACTGCGTCTTGATCTCATATTGATATTGGTAGCATCTGCAATTACACTCTTACCTGCTTTCAGATCATCCTTAATTCTTTTGATGAAAAATTTTAAATGCTTCCTCATTCTTAGACTGATCAATAACACCACCTTCACAGATTTCACCACGAATACCATCTGATGAAATGATTACACAATCATTTTCTTTTGCAAGTTGTTTTCCAATAGTCGATTTTCCTGATGCGCTTAAACCGACCATAATATAAAGCTTTGGTTTATTCACTCTTATTTACCTCTCGTTTAATACTGAAAGAAATCAAATCGGTCATAACTTTTGTCATTAAATTATCAATTTCTTTATTGATAACAACTGGATTATTTGCCATATAATCGTCTTTATATTCTTTAATCCAATCGCAAGTTTCCTTTGCAATCCTTTTAGCATCTTCTAATGAGTATACATAATCTGTTTTGACCTTAAGTAATTCTTCTTTATTTGTTGGAATAAGGATATGCTTATAAACTTCATCATTACAATATCTTGGAACAAAATCTTTTAATCGTAAGATATGGTGTAACTGTTTATTGTCATAGCCATACTTATCAATTTTCTCCTTAATACTTGGATATGGATGAGTCAGTGCATTATACTTTTCAAGAGCCATACCAGACATACAATTCACGCTCGCATAGTTGTTATATCTTGCAATGCTTTCTGCATTATCTAACATAGGTCTGTACAATTTTTCATAGATAGGATTTAACTTATAATACTGCGTAAAAAGTAGCTCGATGAAGTTTATATTCTGTTTCTTAAAACACTCAAACATCTTGCGAATATCTTTTACATCACATAAACAGTTATTCCCCATATCTACTGTTGTACTTACTGGTTGACGATTTAACACAATATCTTCTAATGTAGGAAGAACGATTGCTTTCGTGTCAACATCTGATTTTTCATAATCCAATTCATAATTCTGCGAACCATATAAGAATACACCAACCACGTTATAACCTAGCTCAACCAACTTTTTATAATGTCTTTCTACTTGTTCCTGCACTTCCATTTTAAACAATTTATCCCTCCTCTACAAAAAACCTTTGCGTAATCTTCTATACCCATATCCTTCAATCTCTTGTAATGTGGACACTTATCATTTACCATTTTTAATAACATTGATTTTATTTCCAAAATATAATTCTCTACAATAACCTTTGATACTTTTTTGGAATATTTTCAGAAACATAAATCATAAATTCTTTTTATTATTTTTGGGTGCTTCATTAAAATATTTTTTAATTATCTTCTCTGTTCTATCGATATAATCAACAACAATAGCGGCAACTTTCTTAACTTGGTCGTGATAAGCAGCAGGGAGTTTCGCAAGAAGATCATCATATTTCTCATCGGCAATACTGCGAATAACAAGATTAATAGATGATAATTTAGATATAGCTTTGTGTATATGCACATAATCATTATATTTTAGTTTTACTTTATACCCATCAATATTAATCACAAAACCTTCGGCTTCATCAGATGATTTATCGTTTAATTCATTCATTACTTTTTTCTAAAGTTTTGTCAAAAAATTTTAGTAGTAGGAATTCCATACAAATTCGCAATATGACAAATAGTAATATAAGAAGCCTCTTTCCCTGTTTCTACGTCTCTTATTCCAATAAGATATAGTCCTTCCTGATCTTTCGTGTATTTAACAACATGAGCATCCCTTAATGAAATGTATTCAAAAACAAATGTAAAATTTGGAAATGCTTGTAACATCTTTTTATATCCTGATAATTCATAAATCATTCTATATCCATCTTCTAATCTCCACGAATTATCTGGATTAATTGCTTGACTGCCAGCCATTACAATCTGATTTTTATACCATCTAGCTGATTGCATTGATCCATCTAATTTATCAGAAAACTCAACACAGTTTGCATTTTTTATTCTTTTTTGTATATTCTCAATGCTTGTCTCTTCTAACTCATTAATGTTGAAAAACTTAGAGAATGGGCATAACACAATGCATTCTTTTTCAATATCAATAACTACGCTTCTACACTCTCTATAAAATCCGTCATATCTGTCCCAAAAATCTTCACCAGATGCTTCAGTTTCTCCATCATAAACATTGCTATATCTACCATATTTGATTAAAACCATTGTTCCGTATTGATTCATCTCAAGACAATCTAATAGCTCTTCGTACTCTTTATATTGATTAAACGGTTCTATTCCATTTAAATGTTCTACCCATCGTTCAACACAGGTCTGCGATTCATCAGTAAAACCGTCTTTGTAATAATATGTTATATATCCTATTCTCTTTTGTATTCATTCTTGATCTCAATAAATTTATTTAATACCGGATTCCAACTCATCACATTTCACCTAAAATAATATTTCTTGCATGGAGCATAGTTGTTGAACTACACATTTTACCAAAGTATTCTCCAGCAGCAATTACCATTTCATTTTCTTCTTTAATACAATCCTCATAGATTTCCTTTGGTAATATTCTCGCAATCATTCCCATATCTTCTGGATTTAATTTTTTTGGCAATGCCCCTTCATCTCTGAGCTTATAAATCATTTTTCAACTCTATTTCTTGTAACAATTTGATCAACAATTTCTTTAGCCTTTAATTTCGCCGCCTCAACTTCCGGATCTAAAACTTTTTTTTTTCTTCATTGTTTCAGCAAAATCTTTATTCACAATCTTCAAAACAAATGGTTTCCTTGAATTTGGATTATTGATTTTTGTCTGATTTTTACATACAATACCTTCCGGCTTGTCAATAGCAATATTAGATTTGTTCATGAATAATTTACAATGTTCCCAAGAAATGAACCTACCATTGTAAAATGTATTTACATAAATAAAACCAAGTTCATCGGACAATCTTTTAACCTCAGATTGCAATAAATATTTCTGATTCTCTTTATCATACACATCATAGAAATAAAATTTTTTATATGCATCTTGTATGTATTTAACTTTGTGTTTACAATTATGAACAATAAAGCCATTTGCAACGAAATTTGCATTATTTTCATCACCTTCCATTCTATGTCATAGCAATCTTCCACACCAACATATTCAATAGACGCAATATAATCAAATTCATAATCGTAAATAAATCCTTTAAAGAAATTATCTTTTGAATGTTCTTTTTTCTGTGGCAACTTGAACATAAAATCTCCCAATTACTTTCTACATTATTTTTATGATTTCTATCTTTATGATGTAGTTCTAAACAACTATCTAAACCACATTTTTCACAAGAACCTATTTTTTCTTTGTATTTGTTTTGTCATTCCTGTATTTTCTTTGTTCCATTGCCATAACTTCTTCCGTATCTCGTGTTGTTCATAAAAGTAATAGCCACACAATCTTTTTCTTTTAAATCCTTTAATTGAACAAACCCGTTTGATGTCAAGAATGGATGATTTAATGTTGATTTTATTTTCAATCCCTTTCTTGTTGTTACTTCGTAAACTTCTTTGTTACCCGTATACACTATATTTTTAATTTTATTCGCTTTTACTACATCTTCATCTTGATATAAAGAAAAATACTAGGCATTCCATTTCTATGCCACCAATTATTTTTAACTTTTATATCTTCCATATGATGAATACCAAATTCTGTTAAATTGTATTCATCGTTCTCAAAAAATAATATATTTTTTATTCAGACAGGTTTTGATAACTCTTAATACATATTTATCTTCTACATTATTGAATTGTTTATAGTGTGAAATAAGGTCTTTTTCTTTTACATTTCCTTCTTTGATTCCATATAAAATACACAGGTGTCCGTTCTTTTTTGTTATAATGATATTTATCTGGTGTAGGAGCATTTAAGAAATTGTACATTTCTCTTAAAGTCATATATGTTGAATTTTTACCACCAGAAGTTTTTTTCTAATAACTGTATCACCGCTTAAACATAGCCATTCTCCGAAAAATACATAACTAGGATACTTCTTAAATTCATCACTGTTTAATGTCTGTACCCAATTGTAAACCCATTTAATGTATTCACTTCATTCAACTCTTGATTTCTTGAAAATGCAACCAGCTTACCTGTATCTGAATCATAGGCTATTGCAGCATTGCTTCCATCTACCTTTCTTGAATTACAATATGATCGCCCACTTCAAATCCCTTTGTATTTGATTCTGTCAATTCCGTATCTTCTTTGATACGAGAAATATCCATAAATTTCTTCTGTTTCAAATAATCTTATCTCCTATCTTCATTTACATATTCTCTATTTCTTCATCAGCAATTTCTTTGAATTCCGTTTCATATCCTAAGTGTTTTAGTAAATCCATCCAATTCCATCCGGTGATACAATGTCCTTCTCTTTTAAAATCTCCGTATTCTAAGATTGCATAGTCACCAGATTCATTTGTTGTCAATTTAATTTTATTACCTGTCATAATTTCAACCTTTCTTAAATCATTCTCCAATGAAAAGCAGATTTCATTTATAATTTTGCAGCATAATCTTTTAGCTTCATTTACAAACATTTTTGCCAGTAACCTCTTTTCTGCCAAATGTCTTCCTTTATCAAGAGAAAATTCATCACCTTCATAACATGAAGCTTTGGATCTAATATATGTATCATTAGGTAATTTGCATCTTACTTGAACATTTTTTCTATTTGTTCTAACTTCAGCCGGAATTGAAGTTTCCATATTATAACATCTCACAGTCATAAAATATTTATGCCATTTTCCCCATACTCTTCTTCTTTACCAGTTCAAAATACCTTTCAAACTCATCGTAAGACATGCATCCAAGATGTTTACTGTTCCCAAATTTAAAACTAATAATTCCATTTTTTTGTCACATCAACAACTTCACAAATCTCACCAACATTTGTAAATACTCCCATTTTGTTTACAAGTTTAATTCTATCTCCCTTAATCATGCTGCAACCTCCATATCTTTATTAATTGAAAACTTTTTATTCCATGCTTCTATTACTTTATTCTCTTCTTCAGTTACATCTCTATTAAATTTCCCTTTTGCTTGTACGATGATATTTCTTACCGGATCTACTTCTATAGTTACAAGACTATCGTTCTCAAAACCTTTTTTTTTCTCAAAAATAGAATATGACACTGACCATCAATAACTCTCTTAATATAAGAAGCAACACAATTATTTTGTTTTACGGCTTCATCTTTAATGTCTTGTGTGCTATCTGGATAAATGAAAGTATATTTACCAAAACTGCATTCATATCTTTTATCAATCCTATTTTTAAATTCTTCTTCTTTAAACCGCTCTTTTAACCGATTATAATTTCTACATGCCTTCATATTTCTCCGGCAATTCCATCCAAGCAATCACCTTACTTATAACTTTCATTCTCCTGCCACCAGTTCCATATGAGAACCATTCAATCTCATCATTCCACTTTTTATTTGTATATACAGTTTTTCTACACTCTGCTATAAACATATCTCCCATTTTTGTTTGTACTAAAACTTTTTTACATTCATAGATTGCACTAAAATTACTTGAAGATTTCAATTTTAATTCTGGTAATCCAACTTTTTTAATTGAAATCCAGTTTTCATCTGATAATTTATTCATCAAATCGCTCACAATAATACCTTTCTTGAATACAAAATCCATCAACAAAAATCTTAAAGTTTATATATAATTCCTCAATACTTTTTTGCTTTCATACTTGTACAAAGGATTACACATAAATAATGAGTATGGTCTATCTTTTTCTAATCCTTTATCATCCATATATTTTTCAAAAGCCTTTAAACAATTTTAAGATAATTACATTCCGCGTCATAATCTCTAAAAATATATGCTGTCTCAACACCAAGCATATATTCTTGTTTTTTCTTATCATATACAATATCAATATCATTCATGGTATATAGATTTGCATCAGAACCAGACAGATCGTCCCATGATTTTACACCCCAAATAAACTTAATATCATCATTTTCTAATGAACAGTTGCCATAGTTATTATCCATATCCTTAGTATATTTCGCTTCTTTTCTATAAGCTATTTCTGTACGAAGATCATCAATCTGTTTGAACGGGAATAAATTTATCAAAATTCCATTATATATATTTGATAATGATTTACACTCACTAATTGGAGAACCATATTCATCCTTTTTAAGATGATCAAAACACGAATCTTCATCTTTGTTGTACTTGTTATATTTACATAGAATACAATTGTACTTGTCAATAAAATGCATTTATTTAATCTCCTTGTCACTCACACCCTAACTCATCAAATTCTTTCTGATATTCTTCTAATTTCTGTTCCAACCATGCAACTAATTCATCTTGCAATCTACAAGATATATCAACTTCTTTTTTGTTTGGAGTGTATATTGTAATCCAATGGTGTTCTTTCTTTACTTCTTTTAAACAAGAGTTTAATATGCATATATCATCATTCAATTGTCTTGCTTTTTGATAAACTTCTTTTGTCAATTACATATTCTCCTTTGAAATAAATTTTCATGCTACAAAGTATTCATATTTATCCATTGCCGCCACATATCAATATACGGATTGCCATACTTTGCAACTTTGCACAAAAACTCAGCCAGTTCTTCATCACTCATGTTCCGAATCTTATCTACGTTTGTTATCTCATTTTTCAAACATAGAATCTGTCCAATAATAACAATTTTCATCTTCATGCCGCTTATTCTTTCCTTTGTATCCAAATATTTCTTTTTCTGCTTTTCTTAATCACGCTACAATTAGAGCAACCATTTCTATTTTTACAGAACCAACAATTATCTATACTGAGCCAGAACCAATGTGGCATTGATGGAGGTTTTCTATATTTTCTTTTAGACACTATTATTACTTCACCTCTTTATTAAACTATTTTTCGTTACAAAAACTTCATAAACAATATCTTCTCTCATCTTTGAATATCCACCTGGAACTGTCAACTTCCATGCTGAATAAAAATCATCCCATTCAACTTTAGAGACATGATATTCTTCTCTCCACGGTCTTTTAAACTTCCACTTTACATAATCATTTTCAAATATTTTTTGCCGTATTTATCATCTTTTCCAGTATATCGACATACACTTTCTGGAATTACTTCATACATATTTGGTATACCATTTGTCATCCCCAACAAAATATATCCAATGTCTTCTGAATGAAAATAGTATCCACAAATCCAATTATCTTTAGATTTTAGTTTTGCTTTGCATAACATTTTATTTATACTTTTCTCCATGGGAAATTAACCTTTCATATTGATTTCTTGTAAAAATATAACCCTTCAATATACTTTATACATTCTTTTCATTGAATAAACCTATTTCTATTTTGAAAATTAACATTCATAAATATTATCCACTTTCTCATCTTTTATAATCAAATAATATCCATCCATTATAGCCTCATATCCAATCCTCTCATCTGTTTCTCTATTATAATAATTCAAATAACCTTGCCACCTCTTTATGTAATAATCCCCATTTGTCGATTCATTTACTTTATCCATAAATTCTTTATACTCTTTATAATCATAAAAACTATTTTCACTGATTCATTATCTCCATATAAAACTTTTTATTATTAATAACAAGGATTATAATATGTCAAATTTATTGGTTTATATTCTTGCATCTTTGTTCATCATTCTCCAATCGTTTTAACCTATTTTTTATGTATTTACCTTTTATGTTTCCTCGATTTCTATAGGATTTTCCAAATCAATATAAAACGAACCACTATAAGGGTTCAGATCCGCATCTTCTCAATTACATTCACTTGTCGCATAAGAAACAACCTCTGCTTCTCTTCTTGTCAATCTTACATAACCATCAGAATAATCATCCGCTGATAACGAAACTCCGTATTTATATTTCTTTTCTTTCACCAATTGTTTTGTCTGAATTTCAGAAACTACTTTTTTTTCAATTCTCTTGCAATTTCAAGAAACTCTTTATCGCCAACGCATCCTGATAATTCTTTTTAATAACTGGTTTTTTCTGCCTGTTAAACACCATTCTGTATGATAATCATTTTCTGTAATACCTAAATCAATCATATCGTTATCCTCAATTTTTTATTTTATCTAATATGGATTACTCTCCCATATGGGATCAAGCATTCATCTATATTATTTCCTTAAATTCGTATACACAAATAGGTAAATAATCATCCATAAATATTAATCCCATTTATAATCATCACTAATTCTATACAAATACTTAGGAACATCTTCAATATCATTATCCACTCCAAATATCCAACAATCTCCAATCGGAATCGGCTCCGATTTAACAATATTGAACCCTAATTTTTTCATCTGAATTTGCGGATGTTCATTTACTCCAAAATCCAAATCAGCACCTATTAAATCATATCTATAATTTTTTATAACTTATAAACTCCAATCTTAATATATTGAAATCAACCTTTCATTCTAATTTTTCTTCTATTATTAGCAATGTTCCGATCCCCATTGAACCGTTGCTTGCAGTTGTAATACACGGAGCAATATCAACAATCTCAATCCCATTATAAACATCAAAATATTTAGGCAAATACCCATGTTCTAAATAAAATTTTTCATATTTATCTCTCACTCGTTTATTTTTAATATTTAACATTTTATTCTCCACACTCAAGAATATAATTATCTTTCTGGACAGTTGTGATCGTATTGCAACAATCATCTGTTCTAACTGTATATTCTCTCATATTACATCTACGTTCTTTGATATTTCCTGCTTCATATTCTTTTCTAATTTTTTTGCATATTCAGTTCTCTGGTACTTCAGACAATATACATCTATAACTTTTGGTAAATTTCCATGAAATTCAGCAACAATTGTAGGAGCATATCCATATGTTATTTGTGGATTTTTATTTACTTTTCCTTTATCATTTATGCAAACATCTGATAAATTAAAAATTTATTTTCTCCACAAACAGATTTTACTCTGTCTGTGGATTCATAAAATTTCCAGAATTAATATCCTTGTATAATCTATCTAATGCAATTTCAAAAGCTCCGATTCCTGAGAAGAAACTACTTAATTTAAGATTGTCAAATAAATATGGCATTGCAATATATAATTCTCTATATATGTAATAAAGAACATCTACTACAATTGAGTTTCCAGCTTGCTTATACAGCTGGCTGTTCGAGATTCCTACTTTCTGTGCTGCATCAAAATCTTTATCAGAGAATCCCATGAGTCTCAAAAAGTTTCTTTTGGTGTTAGTTTGCGAATTCGGACTCCATCTACAATTCCTGTATCACTGGCATTTGCTCTCAAAGTTTTAGAAAACCCTTTCATTGGTGGTCGATATCCAAAATTCTGAGACTGGTTTGTAATCACACCACTAACTTCGCCATCTGCATCTTCTATAAAATTTTTATACATTTTCTGCTTCCACTCTTCATGAGTTAATTTATTTGAATTGTTTTCAAGTGATTTTTCAATCCTACAAATACCAGTTTCTGTTGCCGTAATAGTTGGACACGTATTCCCATTGTCCTGTACTCTACCTCTTCTTGTCTTACTATCTGGATAAGATAAATCTGCAACACCACCAACTTCACATTCAATATATCCTTGCTTGGTTGCTTGTTTGATTGCAACTTTATTTCCTTCACCTTTGTTCGTAGTTAATGTTGGCGATAATCCATCTTCTGAATAAACAGACCCGTTCATACCATTACCTGACGGGTTGATATTTCCAATTTTTAGAACTGCTATACCTTCAGATTTTCTATTTGAAATGTCCCTATCTTCTCGTGATGTAATACAATTAGCTGTTTCAATGAGTTTTGGATTGTTGTATGACTTATCAATTCCCGTAATAATATGAGGCTGCCTTCCTCCACCTTGCATAGTCGTTAAAGTAGGACTAATATGACTATCGTCCCATACCCCTCCTGCATATCCTGTTCCAAAATCTTCTCGATTTACATTCCCAATAAATTTAGGTGAACCCATATCAACATTTTCTGAATCATTTGTGTTCAAGTTTTTTAATAAATTTTTTGTCTTCTCATCAGAAATATAAAACCTTTCATCAACTTCATCTTCTAATAAATCTTTCAATCTTAATCTATTATCAAATGGTTCCGGGAATTTAAATTTACCATTATCCAAATCCTTACGAATTGATACAATAAATACACGTTCTCTATTCTGTGGAATTCCATAGTTCTTTGCATTCAACACTTTCCAGTAAGAATTATATCCAGCATTATCTAAATCAGATAAAACCATTTCAAATTCATTTTAAATCGCTTACCTGTAAGATTTTTAACATTTTCAATAATTGACAGTGCTGGTTTCTTTTTTCGTAAAATCCTAATTCCTTCATAATACATACCGCTACGAGTTTTTTCGCCATTATCATTTATAAATCCTTTTTGTTTACCGGCTACGGAAATATCGGTACAGGGAAATCCCCATGTCATCATATTAAAGTCATCTAACTCGTTCTCATCAACCTTTGTAATATCACCCAGATTCTTACTTTCATCTACATTGTGAATTGCACAGTAACTTTTCGTTGCATACTTATCAAATTCACAAAATTTACAAGTTCCCACTTCTTATTTAAAATTTCGCTTTCTTTTTTATTACTCAAATGCCTTATTCGCAAGGGCTATGCATAGCATAATTAACTAGTATTACTTGTATTTCCTTTCATTTTATTTAATTGTATGCTGCTTAAATTGGACGTTCATGACCATCCAATGAAAGCAAAATTTCATTTTGTTTTTAATATTGTGATTTCCGGCTAGAATTAGCCAATAAGAATTTTATGAATCGCATTAACTTGTTACATTTTATTTTTTCATTTATGAATAACCTGTAAAGTTATTGACTACACAGGTTATTCATTTTATTATTCTCCCACCAACACCCATAACGCAATCATATAAGACCTTGCTATTAATCTAATAACAACCTTATACAATTGTTATACGCTTCCTATTTTTATGGTCACTACTTTATCTAATAAATCTGTACACATCCAATAAGAAAGAAGGAAGACAAAGCATAGCCATATACCATTTTTTTTATTCTAGGACATCGAATAATCTAATCCAAACAATGATAGAAGGAAGATTATCCATAGCCTAAAAATCTTATTTAAATATACTCTCCCATGAACACTTCTGTGTCAAATGGTGTGATACCATCATCAATATCGAAGACAATATCTGCCTCTTCTTTATTTTCTACTCTTAATCCTCTCGCTCTAATATGGAGTTCAATTAAGTCATAAAGATTTGGCTTTTTCATATTTACAACACTATAACACGTTGCTGCAACGCCCATTAGATTACTTTCTACATTGTTCCCACCTCTATGATGATGACATCCATCTAATGACACATTCATATCAGACCAAATAAATTTTTCTCCACACAATCAAAAATAACTGAATACAAACTTTACTTTGAGATGTTAAATCCATTTTCTGCGCCACTGTTCTTGGTTCATAAATTTCGCCACTATCAATACCCTCTCTTTCCATCCAACCAAACATTGCGTGTGGAAGATTACCAAATGTTTGTTGTGAATAGTTGTATACTTGATATACGACATATCTGCCTCCAACATCTACAACTAATTCAATATCGAGATCTAAAAATTCGCTAACCCGATTCCATTTACATCGCCACCATCAATAATGTCACCAGAATGATATATGCACATTTCATTGTCTCTAAGTCTTGTATAAGAAACGTGATTTATATAATTCCAATTTTCATCAAAAACTGTTGCAGATAAATCAATATCAACTCTTTCATCATCAGTATTCGTCCACCAAATAAATGCCCTCATTGCTTTTGCTTTTTCTTTTAACTTAATTCTTGAACCTCTGACAATTGTTTTTAATGATTTACTTGCGCTTTTCTGGCTAAATGGAACGATATAGTTCTTATATTCCTCAGACAAATATACATTCCCCATAAAGTCTTTTGACTTATAAATTTCAACCAATGCATTTTCACAGATTTTAACAATTGCATCACAATATTTCTTATCTATATCTGGAAGTTTATTTTCAATTGCGTACGAACGTGCTAAACAACCTTTAGGAAAAAATACTCGTGTACTCAATTCTTCCTGTCTGTTTTAAAAATGCTCTTTTTATCTGCAATAACACAGGAGTGGATACTTTATTCGCAACATCTTTGAATGTGTTAATTACATTATTTTTCTTATCTACTGTACGGAGTAAATAATCTAAACGTCTAGCAAGTTCTCCGGGGCGTTTCTGTAATAAAAGAATTGCCTTTTCAAAATTCTTGTCTTTCATATTATGATCAACCTTACTATTAAAGGTCTGGATCTTCTCATTGTTTCTCAATTTGTCAAACGCCAATCTAGCATTATCATATCGCCCTGTTTTATATTCTCCCGGATGTAACCTTTCTCCAACACGAATCCATCTATTCTTGTATCGCAGCATATCCTCTTGAATATTTCCACAATTATCCAAAAGTTCTAATAGCAATCTTCTCTCTTTCCTCTTAAAACTTCTGTATTTAGTATTAGTAGCAAGGCTAATATCTCCATCAGACATCGCAGTGATTAATCTTAAAACATCTGTTGCTGTCTTAAAATACTTCTGTAATTTATCTGCCGTAGCTAATGGATTAGATTCAACATAAATCTTTCCAATCAAAGCAACATTTTCTTTTAATGGGATTTCATCTGGAAATTTCACATTAGAATTTTTTCATAATCCACGCTAAATCTTCTTTATCAGTTTGAGAAATAGATGTTTTTGATCTACACAGATTATCAAAGATTTCATATAAATCTTCCCATTTTCCTGAGTCAATCACTTTCACTTTTGTTTCGTCAAATAATGGAAGCCTTTCATTTTTTCTTCACATGGTAAAATTGTTCCATATGACCAATAATGAACAATTGCATTCATATAAAGTTGCATTTCATTTTCTTCCATAACAGATTCTGGGAAGTTTGGATACATTGGATTATATTGAACATCTGCGCCAATATTCTTTTTAATTCTGATACTAATTCTTTGTAAATCTCAAATAATTCTTCTTTTGTAAGAGTTTTTAATTTATTGAATAACTGTTTTGAAAATGTATATCCGAGTGTTTCAATGTTCTTTGTCATTGTGACCAAATATCTTTGTGTATCATCAGACATGACATATCCAACATTCCCAACGATCAACTTATTTTTCCGTCTCAATAAAATTTTATTTGCTTCAACTATTGTATTACTCATATTTTTCTCCTTTTAAATGAAACTGGTGAAAGTAACATTCAGTTTTATTATTCTTTTTAATATCTAAGAAGGAACTTTCACCATAGCCTTTAGTTTTGTGGAAAATATAAACGCTAATTACTTTCTTTATATTCAAATGTTTTATTTAAGGAGGAAGCGTTTATATAGCCACATATATTTTGTATATACAGGTAAATTAAAATTCTAATCTTTAATATATAATTTTGTTTTCATCATAAGAAGGGAAGATTTTTTATAGCCTGTATCTTATATTCGGAAACTTATAATATTACAATTTGCATTCTTTTTTATATATTCTTCAGAAAGAAATATCATAATAGCCGAATATTTTCATTATATTATTCTCTGTTTATTTCTAAGGAATATTACTTTCTTTGGATATTTTTTAAATCCACTACAACTATCTAAAAGTCTTGTAATGCCACAATAATATTCCTTATCAGACCAACCATTTTTCTTTTCTAAAATAATTTCGTTACTCATAATTTAATTTCCTTATCAATTTCTATATTTTTTAACAAAATCAGAAAAGTTATATTTGTAATAGTTATCTATATTGTTTATTTCAAGCCTACAAAATTTTATTAGTCTCTCAATAAACCCCATCATTCCTCTTATGTTCATTTCCCAAATATAATTACAAAAAGCAAAATCAATATACTCTGCAACATCTTGTCTGCCTTTTGCTCTTTCTTTACGCTTAATTTTAATTAATTCATCCTCTGAAATTTCATATAACGTCTTTGATTCTGTCACATTTCTTTTTATCTCTTTCATTTATTCTCCAAACTGATTAACATATTCTTTGAACTGGCAAAAAAATCTTCTTTTGTCATTTTCACATCTGAATAATAGAAATCCTTATTTTTAATAATTGCCAAAATTTTCTTTGCTTTATGACCAAAATGTGTATCTGCAATAAAATAATTCAAAATTCAATCACCTCCTAATTTATATATTCTCTAAAACTATATATTTGTCATCCCATCCATTAACATCAAATACCGGCAAATCATCATTTTGTTTCAATATTTCTTCGCTGTTCAACATACGACAATAACCGTTCTGTATTTTCTCTGTTATGCTTCTTTCAGGATTAATATTTCCGCCAATCTTCCCACACAACCTACAATACGATGCAATCTGTATAGATGAAAATTCCTTATCATATAATTTATATGTATATCTGATCAGACAACTTTCATATTCATGCTTATGTTTAGATTTATACTTTGACTTTGATGTGTTGGATTTTTTCTTTCTATATTTTCCTACTTCGTCATCCATAATATTCTCTCTTTATCTTGAATTTCCTAATAAAACATCTTATAATCTATATTAATGGTAGTCACGCAAACATGCTTTATAAACCGCACCTCTAAAGTTTTTTACTTAAGGAGGTGATAAACATGGGTAAAATACCTATGGTGCATGTCAGTGCGTACTGGCGGTTCCGTCTGAACAGACTGGAGTTCGTTAGTGCTCACTACCGCCGTTATCCTCACCGATAACAGTGGATTGTGTGACTACCAGAAATATCTTATCCAACCAATTCTTTATATGCTTCAAGCAATTCTTTCAATTCAGGATTTCTTTCGGCATACATTTCGTATTTATTTGTTTCATCCATCTTCTTAATCATTGCATCCATTTTCTGTTTCACATCTGCTGCTCGTTTTCTATCTTCTACTCTAATATCATAGAAAGATGTGTCAATCTTACAAATAACTTCCGCTGTGATATTCTTGTTGAATCTCTGAGTGGATTCTTCCGGCGTAATAACCTCATCAATTGTCTGAATCTGCTTATCACTGGAAACAAGTACCTTATCTCCCGGTTGGTAATCAAAACCATCATTATAAATTGCGAAATGATATACACCATACCCCTGTTTAATCACTGCTACTTTGTTATATCCTGTTAATTTTGCCATATTATGTTCCTCACTTTCTTCTTTTACAACATTAAAATAATCTGGTTCCAACCAAAATATTCCATAATTACTTGCACTATTTTTTCTTACCATCTATCTTTATCCCATATTTTCCGCCTGTTTTATTTCTTACAATAACCCCAATGCATCCTCTTATATCATATTTTTTATATTGTCCGAAAAGACAGTCAGATATTTTGACTTTTAATCCAACCAAATCATGATTCTTTTCTCTACATAGCTTTCTATAATTTTTTCTATACATACGATTTATCTCCACGCGCTATTTAATTCTCTCATATAACTTTCTAAATTTATCAAAATCTTCTGACCTTCCGCCATTATCAGGATGTGATTTTATCATTGCGAATTTAACTACATCTTTTAAATCTTTATCTTGTGCCTTAATGTTGATTTTTGTTATTTTGAATATTTATAACAGTTAAGTTCCGTATTTAAAAACTTATCTTTTCTTTTTAATTTTATATTTTCGTTCTTTCCTCTTCTAACTGTCTCTTTGTTTTATTCTCTGTAATAAATAACATCAAAACAAAACAGATAATAAAATAATAGATATTATAAACATTATATTCATTTTTTAGTTCTTTTCTCTCTTATAAAAACACTTTTATCTTATCTCAATTGTTTTTGACTTCATACATTTTTCGCATATGTATGTGTATTTATATCCTACTGATCTGCTTTTACTTTCATTTTCATTCCACAATTCTGTTTTACATAAAATTTTCCACTCATGCTTACAAAACTATGTACGGTTTTTATCAATTAACCTTCCCATAATTCATCATCCTTCATCAATCTTAAACGTATAACTAGAACAGTCAGAAACGCCAATAATATGTTCGCCAATAAGTTCATATACTTCGACATCTAATTCCTCAAGCGTTTCAACTTTAGAGACTTCATACATCCACATCTCTAAACCCGACTGTTCAAACACGATAAAACTTTCGCTCTTATAATTCCAGATTCCAATATGATTAAGTGTTTCAAAAGAACAAATTTCTTCAAACGGCATATTATTTTCCGGCATAAGTTTTCTAATTACATCTTGCAATATTATTCTCCTTCCAATCTATCAAATAAAAGTCTGATTTCATTCGTTATTTATTCTCCTACTAATATCCATATCCAACGTTTCTTCTTTACTTTCAATCCATCAATGAAATCAACCTTATCCAGATTAATCATTAGATTTGGCTTATTCCTTCTGATTTCGCTGATAGAAGGATAAATACCCAAATCAATAAGAATCTTCGGAAGAAATCTTTCCTCGGTATAATATGTCTTTTCTGATTCATTGGATAACCAATCCTTGTTGTCTGCTGCAAACATAAATTCTGGAGTTGATATTGGTTTTCCTATTACAACATTCTCTATATAACTCATAATTTATTTTTCAATCCTTAATAATTTCTCTATATATAAATCCATTTTATATCCGAGTTTCACGCAATTCCCTTTTGATATATGATCTTTCCATGAATTATAAGACCTATAAAAATTTTCTTTTGTCATTTCTCCTTTAATAACTTTTATGGCTAATTTTCTATATTTCTTTTTTTTGCTTTTCGTTTCTTATCCCCAAGTAATTTTTTGAATAACTTTTCCATCTTTCGTAATGTAAATATGAAAACCACAAAATTTAATTCCTTTTTTAATGGAATTATTTGAGAGTTTTTTCGTTTAATTCTAATTCAAGTGTGCTTATGAATTCATATATTGCATTTAAACATTCCTTCGCATACTTTTTAGACTGAACAATCAAATAAAAATCGTCCATATATCTTCCATAGTATTTAATACCTAGCTCACCAGTAATAAAATGGTCAAGACCAGACAAATTTAATAATGCAAATACTTGACTAATTTGATTTCCTAAAGGCAGCCCAACATTATCGGTACTCTCTATAAATTTCTCACATAAGTTTACGACATCTTTGTCTTCGATAAAAAAACCGATAATATCCTTTAATTTGTTGTGATCAATACTATAGAAATATTTTCTTATATCAGCTTTAACTATCCAACAATCATATCCATATTTCTGATAAGCTAAATACATTTGTGCTTTTAAACAATTTAAACCAAAATCTGCTCCTTTATTTTTCTGTCCAGCATAATTTGTTAAAATAAATTCATTTTCCAATATCGGAAGCAACACATTATCGCATAAACTATGCTGAACAATCTTGTCCTTAAAAAGATCCAGCTTTAATTATCCTTTCTTTAGGCTCATACACCTTAAATTCATTATATGGATCTATAATATAATTACCTGACTCCAATAGTTTTTTAATTTGACTAATACCATCTAACGCAGCCACTTCAAATTTAAGTTTGCTTTTACTAAATCCTTTTCCTCTCTTAGACTTTTTATATGCATTATATAAATTATCAAAATCAGTTACTTTATTAAAATCAGTTTTATCTTCTGTCATAATATCTCATTCCTTTGTATTTATCCTGTATCGTTCGATACAGGAAAGGTTGTTTATTCTTTTGATACCGGGACTCTAATTTCAGTATTTTACTTACTTTATTTCGTCTTCCGGAGCAGAACGGACGCACGCTGTTGCTATTCCAATTGCAATCGTTGTAATCCATGTTACCATCATCGTTGACAATCCGAACATAAGAGGTCATACAACAAACAACCCAAAATTTATCATCTCAAACGATCTTTCTTTCGCCACCCAATTGTCATATATTTAATTTCACTAATTTTCTTTTTGCCACTGTTCTACAATATTTGAACTTATTAAATTTAGATTCATAGATAATTCTGCATAACAAGACAATTTATCACAAGAACCTATAGCTTTTGTTTGTAATTCTAATCTTTCAGATTTAGCATTGTCTAATTGTAATCTATTTGCATCCATCAAATAGCAATATATATTCATGCATTCATTTTGTATTCTTTCAACTAATACTTTATATTTAGCTGGATATCTATCCCTTTTGACGTTATTCTGTATGTACACTGCATTAAATCAATAGACTTTGAAATCACTTCCATTGTTCTGTCAGTCATTTATACGCTCCTTTCAGTCGCTTATCGACTGCTTACGGACTCGGCTTACGCCAGAGTCCTATAAGCTGTCTAAACAGAACTTTATTGAAAGATGCAAAGATTCAAGATTTGGTGATATAAAACGGACGCACGCTGTTGCTACCCCAACTGCAACCGTTGCAATCCACGTAACCAACACCGTAGACAATCCGAACATAAGAGGCGTCGCCTGTTTGTTTTGTTCCGTTTGAAGTAGAGGTCCAATACCACTTATTCATTGGCGGAATATTTTCTTTGAACTTTCTTAAAATATCCAATGTCGGAATAGCGATTTTATCTTCTGAGACAACACCATACTCTTTGCTACCGTTTAAAGATATTAAATCCAACGTAATCGGAACAAGTTTACCACCATAAAATTCCTCAAGTTCTTTCGCCAAGCCACTATTAACAAGTTTTTTCTCTTACTTCAGATTCTGAATAATTGTTTGTGTCACCAAATCTATTATTAAATAATGATCCATACATGAAATGGTATGTATACTCTCCATCTTTTGCACAAGTCCAAGACTTTCCACATACATATTCAATTGAAAGATTTTTCTCCAACCACTCTTTAACATCTTCTCTAAAGCTCTGTTCATATTTTTCTTTATCTACTATATACCAATCCGGAAGAATATCCTGATCTACATTATATTTCCATTTGCTAATATCTGCTGCCAGATTATCATTTGGAGGAATTAATTCTACACGAATAAATTTTGTTGACGCATTATAAATGTTATCTTCGATTCCTAAATCTTTTAATAATTCTGAATGACTATCGTTATAAATTGTTGTTAATACGTTTCTGTTTTTAAACTGAATACCTGACTTAAATCTACACATTTTCTTAAATTTCCTTTTCTGTCTGTTAATTATTTATTTTTTCTTTTTTATCAAATAAGTTGAAATTTTAGTTTCTTACGATAAAATGGCAGAACCATATTAGTGTTATTCACACATAGCACGTTCACTTGTTGACTACTCCGCTTACTTCTAATAACTCTTTGATCACACAATTATATATAAAGATTAAGGGTAATATTTGAGTGTATAAAACCTATTTATGTGGTTGAGCGCAATATAATATATCGCTTTTTCCTCATGACTTAACCCACGACTCTTCGGTACTTTTCGCCATACTCTATATTAATTTTAACCTTTAGAACTTTATCAGGCAGTCTCTACACCTATCCCAGATTATTATTTTCTGTTTTACACCAAACTTTCAGTCGCCATTGCATCTGAAATCACAATTTCATCCTACTTTTCACTACCTTTGTTATTATTAATTTTCTTACTCTTCTTTTTCTTTTAAAACTTTCAGATCGGCTTCAATCTGATTGTCTACACTCTTCAAAATTCCTTTCATCTTTCCTGTTGCTTTACATGTAATACCCATAATTCTTATTCTCCTTTTTATTATTTTATTTTTTCAGTTTTTATTGCTATGGATGTCTGTGTCCTTACAATTATTGTCACAAATCACCTTAGCTTCTCCACAAAACTCGAAGCATTCGTTAAGCCATTTAACAACATAATCCAATTTGAAAGAACTATACCCTATAGTGTATTCATCTTCACCGACTTTTTTTAAACTTAATATGATAATATGGTTTTCCATCAATTTGTCTGGTTATTATCTCTGCGCTTGTTACTTTCTCTTTTTCAACTTTTTCCATTTCAGAAATAGTTTCATCCATGTGTGAACGGATGATCTTCTCCACATCTTTCACGGAAATCAACAATTCTGTATACCTTGAAAATCGTATTCCTTCAGTTGCTCTCTATCTCTTCCAAAATCTTCTCTAATATTTCCATATAGTTCATCTCCTAAGTATAATTCACATTCTATTTTTTATATAATCTTCAACATCACTTTTTGCATTTTCCGGCTCACAATAAATCCTGCATCCTGTCACCGTGCTGTCCACTAAATCAGAATCATTAAAATCTGCGCCATTCTTTTCAAGCCATGTGTCTAATTCATTACATACGTCAATCAAATTCTTTGCAAGTTTCTCGCGCCGGTCAATAAGTCTTTGAACTTTCTTCGGAATTTTCATCACTCCACCTCCAACAACTCTGCACTGTAATCTAACTGCCAATCTCCTTTATTGTATGTCGCGATTTCAGGATATTTTTCTTTTCTATCGCAGATATCATTCTCCCAAATCTTCTGACCGTTCTTGTCGGTAAGTCCGGTGTATTGGCAGAGAGTGTCAATATCAATCTCGAAAAAGTCAATGCCGACTATATTCCATTTGTCACACGCTGTACCTTCATAGGGTTTAACGATTATCCCGCCAATAAAATAACGTTTCGGTTTAGGCATTCCGTCATCAAATAAATATCCTTCCACCCATTCGCCATTATATAATCTCTTTGCTTAAAAAGGATTTCTCTATTCATCTTCTACCCTCTCATTCCAGTGCTTCGATTGCAGTTCTGGCATTATCGGCAACCATTGTATGATCACATCTATCATAGTTATCGCACTCTTCACACACTGTATCGTCTGCAAATGACTTCATGCAATATATCGCTTCTCTAACTTTCTTTTCGTTCATCTTTCATCACCTTCTCGTAGCATTCTTTTAATTGTTCATCGGAATAGTTTCTAAAAGTGCAAGTTCCGCTATCTCTCAAAGCACATGTGCTCAAACATTTTCTTTTATTGCAGAACTCATAACACGCACCAATCATCTCTTCTCTACTTGGTTCAACCTCAATCTTCTCTCCTGTCAGTTCTTCCAACTTCTGTCGCATTGCTTCGGCAGTCATGCGCTTGGTTTCTTTGCGATCCCAGATAATTTCAAGATTGCAATCTTCAAGTAGACCTTCTAAAATGCTCGAGCAATCATTCCTTACCTTAAAAACTCTAACAATGTCATATGCTTTATTGTGAAATGAATGTTCTGTTAAATCATCCCCATATATGCTTAACCTGTTGTAACCACTATTTCTTATAGCTATATTTCCAAGCACAAGATATTTTCCTCTTTCTCTTGTTTCAATCACCATACCATCTTTCAAATCTGCTTTTGTAAATTCTTTCTGCATATTTTATTCCACCTTAATATTCTTAAATTTTCTATATTTACAAAATCCATATATGCCATTAACAGTTTCAACATACACTCTTTCCACGCCCTGATTCCATGATTCTTTATGTCCTTTAAAATCTGTAAATGCATAACAATAAATATTTCCATCTTCATTTTCATCAACAAACCATATGTCTTTTTTATTCGTTGCAGTCAAAATAAATGGAGTTTCTACAGTAAAATAAATTTTTGACTATTTTGTAACTGTACAATTGTAGTTGGAAGGTAATTTACATTAAACCCATCTAAATTTTGTTTAGGATCTTCATCATATGGCTCATATATGTAAACAACATCTGTTTCACCGTTATCACCAATTTCCCAAATATCTTTGATTTTCTTCCACAGTCTATTCTTCACACTAGGCTTGCTGCAAATAAAAATATTATTTCCAGTAAGTTCTAGTAATTTACACTCTTCAAATCCTTTTCCTTCTTTAATTTCAATCTGACGAATCATTTCATGCTACTCCTTTGTTATTCTGTTTTTTTCTATTTACATACTTGTCAAAATCTTCTTTCATATATGTATAATTCTCTTTTTGATTCTTAATATATGTTTTCTGTCTGTTAAAAAAATCTAAAAACCATTCATCTAAAACCAAATCTTCTTTATATGAATATGCTACAATTCCGATCAATGAGTTACGATTCTCTGGATTTAATAATGAAGAATTGTTGTCTACTTCAAGGTTAAAACCTCTAAATCTTCTTCATAGCATTTGATATCTTCTTCTGTCGGGTTCTCATATACATTAGTATTTACAAAGTCAATCGCCGACTGATTTATCTCTATTTCTTCTATATTATTCTTTTCTTCAGCCTCAATTCCCAAAAAATCTTTTAACAATGTTTCCAACAGGTCTAACTTTTTCATGATAAGAGGCTTCTTTTTTTAGTGCCTGTTTCTTCATCTAAAGAATCAAAACTTATACCATTAATTTTTTTACTATGTAAATCCGCCTGTAATGCACATAGAAATTCATAAAACCGCTTATCTTCTAGTCTGTATCTCTCTGATAACTTGTCAAATTTATTAAATAATACAAACCAAAGGAATGAGTTTTTGGAATTAAACATCCCTGCGGTTTCTTCTCTTGTCACAGAAACCAATCTTTCTACATGTAAATAGAAATCTACAAAAAACATTCTCTGTTGCATTATCTGTAAGATATTCACACATCTTTCCAAAATCACTGTTATAGGCATCCGGAAACTCCGAAAGCACAATAGATTCAACCAGCATTCTTCTCAGTGTACCTGCTGTGATATTTGCTTTTTTTGTGTATGCTGTCTTTTGCAATCAGGTTTAAAGAAATCCATTTTCAAAATATTATCCACAAGTTCTGCATATTCTTCATCAAATCCTGTCCATCCACTTTGCGCTACATTCATAGACCTACATCTATTGAATCGTGAAATGTCGTAAGCGATATCCATTTTGTGCAGTTTAAATTGAACATAACTGGAAGCTGATATTCTTTAAATCTGTCTTGCAATTCGTCTGGAAGTTGCGAAAACTTCTTTCCACCAATATCAAAAACTTTCTTTTCTGGAACCGGAAACCCATCTTCATTCAACACAACATTTCCATCTTCATCCAATTTATCAGATTGATATTCAATGTTTCTAATCTTAATATTTTTGAAATAGCAAACCCATCATGCATAAAATCATCAATATTCGTACATCTCTGCTTTCCATCAATAAGCCAAAGCATCTGGATGCCATTCTTAATTTCCTCTGAGATAATAACCTGAGTCAATGCTCTTCCCTGAAGAATATCTGACATTAATTCACTTTTGGTCTTCAAATTCCACTGTCCAGAAGTTCTCTGGAGAATATGATCGTCTCTCAGTCTATGCTTCCTCAATTTCTTGCTGATTGCCTCAAGTGAGTAACTTGTGTTCTTTGTTTTTTCTGATGTTCCCATTGTTATATTCTCCTCTTCTATTACTTCAAAAATATTGTCTTGCAACTCAGATTCTTCTCTTAATAAAAACTTTTTTTCTTCTCATAGCTACGCATATCACTTATACATGAATAGTAGTCTGTGTCCGAGATATGTAATTTTTCTTTAATCTCATAGTCACAATATCCCTCACTTAACAGCTTTGCAATTTCACGTTGCACACCTCCTAGAGATTTTAAAAACGCTTTTACATTTTCAGACATTAAAGAACTATGTGTTGATAAACATTCTCTTTCAATACTAATTCCAGAATCAATTATTTCTGCCAAATCATTTCCATCATCATTCGGCGCATCAAAGGAAATATCTTGAATAGGTATATTATTATTTTTTTCATCTTTAACAATATTTCCATTCTCATCTTTTAAAACATTGCATCTGCAACCTCTTGTATCATCTCTCATCCACTGAATGAATTTACGTCTTAAATTTCCAGTCAGGAATGTTTTAAATTGAGACTTTTGTTTATTGTATGTTTCTATGCTTTTTCCCAGAGTATCCACTGCAACATCATATAAATCATCATAATTCATGCGCGGAATATTACACTTTATAAGAATTGGATCGCATATCTTCCTCAACTGTTTCATATTATTATCACAATAGTAGTTCACAATCTTTAGTTGTTCTTTGGTCAATTTTGACCATTCAATTTCTTGTTTTCTTCTCATCTCTACCTCCGTGATAATATAATTTTATGTAATATTCTCTTCTACAAATCAAATAGTTCTTGTAATACTCTTGGAGCATATTGTCTGTTATCTAATCCTTCAATACATTTCATAATCTCATCTGTTGCAGTTTCACTTATTTTCTTCCCTAGAATAATTCCTAAAACCTGCAACTCATTCTTGATTGACCTACGCTTTACTCTTCTATCTTTGAGTATCTTGTATGCTTTATAACCCTGTGCAGCATTGAGATTTGTAAATTCTATGTAATGCAAACAATCCTGAATTTCTTTTTTTCAACGTCAGATAATTCTTTTGATAGTACATCTTTTTTCTGTCTGTTGCATCTTTTTGCAAGACCATTCAAATCTGAAATTCTATCAATCCAACGCTGAATATTATCTGATATAAGAACTTTCTCGGTGTTGTGAGATATCTCTTCCTTGTTTACCTGTTTTACTCCATCGGGCGGTTTATCATATTTTTCTACCCGGAACGCTGCTCTAAGTGGTTTTGATAAACTGTTCTCAAAAATTCTTTCTGCCTGTTTCTTGTTATAGATGTCAGCCATACTTTCGCTAGATGTTGGAATGTATTTACCATTATGCATACGATAAATAAATCTTTTTCCATCGGTAATAACATATTGTGCCATCTTAATTCACTTCCTTCTGTTTTATTTTTTATGGATCGTGCCAGACTCGAACTGGCGACTTCACGTTTATGAGACGTGCATTCTACCAACTGAATTAACGATCCTTAGTTTTACCACATACACCTACGACATATTACATTTCGTAAATATACATGGCGAATGTGCTTAGTGGGATTTGAACCCACACTCCTATCGGAATCAGATTTTAAGTCCGAAGCGTCTTTCTATTCCGCCATAAGCACATAACTGGACTAGCTGGATTTGAACCAGCAAAATAACAGGGTCAAAACCTGCTGCGTTACCTTTTCGCCATAGCCCATTAATGCATTATTCTCTATTAAATTTACAAAACTTGGAAATTTTAGCTGAAACGCTTGACACTTTTATATATGTAAATTAAACTAATAGTGTCTATGTAGCTGTTGCTATATATTCCTTCAAATGATCCAAAATGGATTGTTTGATGTGTGATTGAAAGTAGGTTGTGTACCCGGAGGTGTTGGCGCACCGTTGATGGGATACCAACCTATTTTCTTTTTTGGAGCAAGCGCAGAACATTTGTTCTGTTTTTTATATTTTATATGTTACCACTTCCATTTTGATTTTGCAATAGTTTTAGAACATTTGTTTGTTTTTTTATTTTCTATTCTTTGAGCAGTACAATTTTTTGAATCCCTTTTGGCTTTATATTGTGTATATCTTGCTTTTCAGAAAACAGTTTTAATTGTTTAACAAAATCATCACACAGCGAAGTGGCTGTCTGTATATCTTCAAAAATTTCCGGATATTCTTTCCGTTCTTTTTCACAAAGCTAACATTTGCCTTTGTGTCTTTGAGGTCTTGTATGGCAACCAACACTTTTGTATTTTTATCACATCGTTGCATCGCTTCTTCTATTGTTAATTCTACATACTTCATCCAAACAACCTCCTAATTATCTATTCTCCCAATTGCTAAAATAAACTTCTTTAATAGCAAGTTGGTCTTTTCATCAGTAATTCTACCCAGAAGTTTTATAATACGTTCCTCAGATACTTGCCTCATACACTCTCCTAAAACCATCGAATTTTCTTTTAAACCTGTTCCTCTTCCTTTTCTAATCGGAGTATGCGTCGGGATACAATGTTTTCCTTTGGCTGTAGTGCATGGCATTACTAATGTAGTCGGTGAATGGTAATTCCCAATATCGTTTTGTACAACGATAGCTGGACGCTTGCCGTCTTGTTCAGATCCGATGTTCTCTCAAAAATCAACAAGCACTACATCAAATTTTTTAATAGATTGTTTCACTCTAACGCAACCTCCTTTCATTTTTTAACTTTCTCTTTTTATGATTAACATTATATATCTATAAGTATTATATGTCAAGATATATTATTGATAAATATTATATTTTTAGTATAATAACAACAAAACTATCAACTAAACAAATGAGGTGAGGTAATGATTAAATTAAGACTCAATTATCTTCTGCAACAAAAGAAAATGTCTGCTTACAAATTATCAAAATTAACCGGAATTTCTACTAACCATATTGGAAAAATGATACATGAAGAAACTTCTCTTATTCGCTTTGATACCCTTGAAAAAATATGCAAAACGTTAAAATGCACACCTAATGATCTTTTTTTACTTCCAATGATCCGCAAATGCAAAGATTATTACTTCTCTCTAATTCACAATCATCTCAACCTGAAGACCCTGAATCTTCCGATCGTATAGAGGACGATAGCGACAAATAGTCCTATCGCCCTCTATTTTCTACATTCCTTCTAAGCTTACACCATATGTTCCATCTGTATAATTGTTTACCGTTACAGCCATGCTACTATGCCCTAATTGCTGCTGAACAAAAAGCAACTCCAAATTTCTTTTCCATCATAGTTGCATACCAATGACGCATCATATGTGGTGTAATACCGTCTCCATAGTTTTGAAAATTTTTTAATATTATCCTCATTCAGACGTTTGCCATTTTTATTTAAAAGTAATGCGTTTGAATCTATGATATTTTCTATTGTCTGACGAACTTTTAACCATTCTATGATTTCTATCATTGCGCTTTCTGTCAATAATACTTTTCTCTGTTCCTCTATTCTATATTTCTTCTTCCCAAGAACCTTGATATATGCTCTATTGTCTGTTTCATCACCATTTAGATATATATCTGTTAAATCCAAACCTGCAAGTTCTGATTCTCTGATTCCAGTCCCCTTTAAAATCATAAAAACAGTTAAATTTCTTTCTCGTATACACGGGTCGGGTTTCTGTTTAATTCTAGTTTCCATCAATAATAACTGTTCTTCTGATGGCATTTTTAATACTAAATTATTATTAGATGTAACAAAATCATATGGCACAGATTTTATTATATTGTTTTTTACTGGACACCGATTTGTTAAGGATAAGTAGTTCCAAAAACTACTAAGCATATTTTTTTTATATATACTGATCGAGATGACATTCCTTTTTCAAGATATTCTAAATATGAAGTTATATCTACGATATCTATGTTAAGGAAATCTTCTGGCTGTATTTCTGCTATATTTTTCTATTAATAGACTTTTTTTTCTATCATGTATTCCAACATTGATCGAATTGTTATCCAGTAATTAATCTTGGATATAGAACTCTTCAATAAGACAAAATATCTCTGAATAAATTCTGGAACTTGTAGTTTTTCAAAATCTTTAACTAATCTTTCATATAATTGTTTTTTGTTTCTCATCTTTATAACACATATTTTTTCTTCCTTCCCTACAGATCGAATGTTTCTAATGTGCCTATTTTTGTTTTAAGGTATTCCATTGCATCCATTCGCTTAGTTATAATTTTACTTGGCTGATCCATATATGCACTATAAGCAGCTTGTTCTTTAGATAAATTATTTTTAGCCAAATATTCTATAATTCCCATTGAAGTAAGCATCCTACTTTGAGATTCTGATATTTTCCCTTTCGATTTACTATCCAAAATAATTCACCTCCATTCAATACATTATTTCTCTTTTCTTTCTTCCATTTTTCCGGATGCAAATTTCCATACAGTCTTTTCCAATCAGCTTTTGGCATTGTGTGTGTTGCATGATCCATTTTAACAACTACATGTTTCTCTTTGCCTACCATAAATTTTCCAATAACCATATTTATTTCTTCTCCTTTTCTCTTTCTAAAATATGTAATTTTGTAAATAAAAAAAAGAGATACCGTTTTTACGATACCTCTATGGGTTATTAATTTAATAATAATTATTTAAGTTTTACTACTTTTATCTCAATTGTACGCTTAAATTTTTCCCAAGTGCTTCTGAAATTTTAGTTAAAAAATCAAGAGTCGGATTATAATTCCCACTTTCCAACCTTGATATATTACTTTTTGAGTTCCAACCATTTTTGCCAATTCTGCTTGTGTTATATTTTGTTCTTTTCTTGCTCTTATAATCTGTTCAATAGCTTCATATCTTGGTTTTAGTTTCTCATATTCGTTCTTAAACTCATTATCTTTTAATAAATCATTTTTCATTTCTTCAAAAGAAATACTCACATTACTCATATCCACTCCTCCTTTTATAATCTTCCATATACTTTCTTGCTTTATCAATTTCCTTTGTAGGAGTTTTTTCATACTTTTCTTTATAAAGCCATGCAACAGTATATATTTATTATCACAATATGTAAAATAAAATATTCTTGCTATATCATTAGAAAACTTAATTCGTAATTCGTAAAGTCCTTTATTCTTATTCCCCTTTAACGATTTTACATATAGCTCTTTTAGCTCATTTCAAGATTTTGTAGTAGCTCAATATCCCTAAATGCCTTTGACCTTAACTTTGGTTCCAAAGAATACAAAAAATCTTGAACTGGTATTTTTCCATTCTCTTTCTTGTAAAAATCTATGTCCATCTACTATTCTTTCAACTTCTTTATATTCTACCATAATAATTTTTCTCCAATCAAAATTCTATATTTCAAACTACTCTAAATCAAGTTTCTTTGTTATATAATCAACAAGATTTTTCTTTTCATCTTCATCTAATTTTTATTTTCGCTAAGGATTGCACTTCTAGGTATGTTGTGAATATATCCAAATTTTTTATTGCAATAAGTAATTACCATTACATAATCATTTTCGTTCTTGTTTAAATAATCTGGCTGCACGACAATAACATTTCCAAAACCTCTTGCTGTATAAACATAATATTGTTTTATTTGCATTACAACTTCTTCTGAAACCCTGTCACCCCATTCATCCTTACTCCAGCAAATACTTCCATCATTATTAAAACACAATTCAATTCCTCTAGTTTTAAACCATAATTTCAGCCAATCGAAGTACTCTCTTTCCGGATTGATAATAAAGCTACTGACACAGCTCATGCTCGGAAGTGTAATTTTTATATGCGGATTTCCTGAAGCTGTATTTTTTTTTTATATTCGTATCTAAAAGGACATCCTTTGTTTATTAACTCGTTATTTAATTCCATTACCATTTCTTGCGTTATCTTCATAGTATATCACCTCACTATCTTATAAAATCAATCTTTTATTCATCTTCACTTTCAAGAAATTCCATCATTCCACATATAGTTATATCTTTAATTCTTCCATTTTCAAAGATCACTTCGTCCGGACAATTCTCTTTACAGAACAGCGATGCGGCAATGCGAAATCCGTCTAAAAAGCCTACCAGTTCTGACGAATCATTTATATTATTTACAATCGTTTTAAATTTTTCAATTTTTCTTCATTGTTATTCCTTCCTAAATTCTTATGACCATCTGTAATTGCATTGTGAGATTCAAATTCCCCTTCCACAAACTGTACATTTTCTTATTTTCATAATCATTCTCCATGAACTACATTTTCATTGTTATATATCGTACAAAACCATCTTTTTTATAGCATATTCAAAATCATAGATCATAATAGATTCATCCTTTTCTTATTTAAAACATAAAGATATATTACAATTACAACTTAATCATTTATTAATTTGTATATAAAATATATAATATAACAAACAATTAATCCCGGTAAAAACATATAACATACCACCTTTTTTCTTTTAATCTTACCATATTTTTTTTATACACTTCCAATAATTCTCTTTCTATTTTCCCAAAGATACAAGGATTGAAGATTTTAAGAAGAAAAACGGACGCACGCCGCCGCCATTCCAATCGCAATCGCCGTAACCCATGTTACCATCATCGCCGACAACCTGAACATAAGAGGTGTCTCCACGGCTTGTTGTCTGATTCGGCGTAGATAACCACTGCCAATTATTAACTAATCCAATACCTTTTGTATACTTTCTGTATTCGTCAAAAGTCATTGCTGCCACTTTATCATTTGTATACCCATAATCGTCAAATCCATCCATAGAAGTCAGATCAACTTTATGTGGAATAATATTTTTTGAACAAAATTTCCGTTCCAATTCTGTTAAATAAGATCCATTGAGATATCCTCTCAAATCAGATTCTGCCCAATTATTATTTCTCCCAAATTTCATTTTATTTTTCAATAAATTTGCTTTTACAACGGCGGCAACTCCACATTCAAACAACTCACACAATATATACTCTTCTCCGTCTTCATCAAAGAAATGTTCATACTGTTTCAGTTCTGAAAGTTCTTTCTTATTGTTATGTACAGTATCAATTAGAATCTGAATACCGTTGTCTTTTTTTCGTTGATTGTTACATTTACATTATTCCCTGCATTGTTAATTACATTAATATTATTCATAATATTTTCTCCTTTTTACCTTTCAATTATTCTATCTGCATAACGGTTAAGAAACTCTTCCGCCAAATACATATCAAGCTGCCAAAAATTTTTCTTGATTTTCCCAAAAAAGTATCCCCTGTAATCAAGTACAACTTGTCTGTTATCCTCTGATTCCTTAGAGCAATTAAACAGTTTCCATATTGTCCGAGATATCGTGGATAATTATTACAATCTAGTTCTTCTTTATTACTAATATTGCAAGTGTGTATTTTCCCATCTACATTGTTTACATAAAAAACATAAGCTATATCTTTTAATTCGTCTTTCACAATCTCACCTCTTTTTTTATTTATATTCTCATAAGAAATGTGAATTTCATCTGTTATTTATCAATTCCATTCTTCTCTTATACATTTCTAAACTAATATTTCCGGCACATCTTTCACATAGGTCTATCCCTAAATTCCGACAGTTAATATCTGTAAAAGGATATCCATAATTTAATTTTCCCATGCGATAATATTCTCTTTCAATTCCGAAAACATCCTTCTTTTTTACTTTTGGAATTTCTTCTCCACAACAATCACAAATAATCTTTTCAATTTTCACTCTTTACCGCTCCTTTTGAAATACGAGTTTCATCTTAATCTTCTAAAAAACTAAAAGTAAACGGTTTTGAATGGCTAATAAAGATTCTGTCTCCTATTTTATATTTATAACTATAATCTTCTTCCATATCTGTTATCTTGATTGTCCACCCAAGATCATCTACGCCTTCAATAACTCCCCATTTTTTTATAAGTATCCCCAGGATAAAAAGCTGAACCTCTTTTCCAATGTATTCATCTTTGTTATACTTCATATTTTTCACCTCGTATACAATGTTTTAAAGTCAATTTGTTCAAATAAATCTTTAGAAAAATTATCTATCTCTTCTGATCGTTCGCACTTCTTGCAATACTCGTCCACATCATCAAAATAATCATCTTCTGTTTCCAAGTACCAATCTTCCCATTCTCCATCTACAAACATCTGTAATCCACCCACATTACAAAAATCTGGTTTAATATTGTTCTGAAGCTGAAACATATCATATGCAGCCAACAAATCCATTACTTTCTTACCCTCTTCTACACTCTTTACCGGGATGTAAAAGCTATTACTTGATCCAACTTGCGGAATCCACCATACTCTTAATTTATTATTCAAACTCTTTAAATTAAACTCAATACATTTTTGTCCCTGAAACATTGTCACTTCAAACCAATTAATTTCTAATTTTTATCGTCATTTGTTAATTCATTTAATGACAAATATTTTGTTCCACCATCCTTGTGCGTCATCACATATTTTATATTCCTGATTCTATTTAAAATATCTGCTATTGTAATTGTTTTTTTCGACATTGACATTTTCTCCTTTTAAAATAATGTTAGCTCTTATACTATTTTTCTCCAAATTTTCTTATCTACACTATAAAATTCTCTGTTATATCCCTACGCATTACTCCAAGTCAAATCCAAAGTGACAATATCCAGTAACCTCCGAAATATAATCAGCAATTTCTTCTTCATATTCATCTATGTCTGTATCTTCGTCAATAAGATATTCTGGTATTTCTATCTCTTTGGGCAAGTCTCGTAATAATTCTAAATCTCCATCTGTATCCCATTTAATATTAACTGCTTTCATTGTAACTCCTCCTAATATTTACTTTTCAATTATAATAAATCCTGATTTTTTCAGTTCTTTAACATCCTACTCCGGTTTATTTACGTCATACCACTGTAAATTCTCGCTTTTACATTCTTCGAGTCTCACAAGTCAATCGTTTTGCGTATTCATACAAAGCTTCTTCGCCTCGTTTCCTGACAATATAGCTTAACACCACATACCAATCTTTTAACTGTATATCATACTTTCTATTCCTCATAATACAAAAAGCTCGTTGAATACATAAGTCTTTTTCCGCATCTCCTACATATCCCATCATTGTTATCTCCTTATTTTTCATTAACTCTACTTTCTGATGTACTTTCAAATACATTTTCAATATAGTCAAACACTCCATAAAACTCTTTATCTACAAATACACCAACTCTTGTTCCTGAAAATCCACTGTAATCCATAAATGTGATTTTCTTTTTGACACCTGACTCGTCTAATACTTTTTTGTATTCTTTCTATAATTTGTGACGGATGTACACCTGTTTTCATTTCCTCTTCTTCTACCCAGTAATTAGCGTTTACTTCTTTAATATAATCATCATCCATTTCAAACATAATCATTTCCTCCATTTCCCTAATAGCAAAATCACAAAATATACCCTGAAATAATGCAAAGTTACCACCATATTTCTTTGTTTCTTCTTCATTTAATTTGTAAATACCCCCAGTCACTTGATATAGCTTTGTTTATATAATTTTGATACGTCCTTCTCTAATTAAAAAGCCATATCCTCAGTATAGTAATCCACCCTATTTGCAACTGTTGCGTCTGGATTGACTGGTACAACTGTCAATTTGTAATTGTTTTTTACTTCTCGATTATATCTTTCCTCAATCTTACATACTGTATCTTTTGTTTTCAAAGATGTTTCAAATCCTCTTGCCGATACAGTATACAAAGGAATGATAAATCTTACATTGTCAACACCATCTGAAAGAATAGCTTGACACAAATCGTCTGAGGTGATCCACTCTTTCCTATCAACCTTCTCTTTTAACTCTTTCATAGAAGTTCTGATCCAATTATCAAGATAAATTTTGTTCTTATTCCAAGTGAAAAAAGTTCCATTTTCATCTTCGTGAATGCTTCTAATATATGCTTTGTTTGTCTTGTTATCTGTTACTATTACTGTTGTATGAAAATCATCATTCCACACACCAACTCTTATTACTTCATCTCCACAATTATATCTATAATTCATACTATCTACATTCCCTTCTTATCCTGAAACACGAGTTTTATCTGTTTTTATCTGTTTCCGATTACTTTTGAGCAAGTGGACATCCCAAACATGTAATACAATCCATTAAATCATTTACATGATGTTTTGAAACCCATTCTTCATCTTTTGCTTCTTCATCTGTAATACAAACTCCACATTCTTTCATTGTATGCACTTCGTTTTCTTCATAGATTCTTCCTGAATATTTTCCAAGTCTTTTCATAATCATCACCTCTCCTTTAAACAATTAACTCGATCATATACTGTTCAAATTCTTCAACATTCGCCTGAAATTCCAACGCTTCTCTGATTGTAAATAAAACACCATCACATTCCTTTGTATCTGCATCTATACCAAAAATAAAACACCATGAAGTAAACAATGCTCTTAGCTGCTCTCTTCTTTTCAGATCATCCCATAATGTATCTACTGCAAAATCAATTATGTAATTTAAAAATTCTTCTTTGTTCATAACGTTTTCCTCCGTTTTCTGTACTAAAAAAGCATCCAAAGATATATTCTCTGAATGCTTTTCATTTTTCTCTATTTTATTTCTTACTTTAAATAGTTCTTGAAACACCCAATACATTAACCACCGCTTCTTGCAACACTCTTGAAACGTTAATTCCTGCTTTATCCGCTTCATAGTTTAACCAACTAGGTAGGGAAACATTTTTTTCTAACAACCTTTGTATCAATTTTTCTTCGATATTCTGAAGAATCAATATCCACAAAAGAAAGTATTGTTACACCATCATTTGAAAATGTTCCACTATTAACGTCTAACATTTCTGACGGAACTGGAACTTCTTTTCCGTCATCTTCCATGCTAACACAAGTCAACTCGATTGCGTCTCTTGCCATTTCAATGGCATTGTTCATATCTTTTCCTTCTGTTAAGATTTCCAAATCTGGAACTTCTACTAATACATCTGTATCAGTTTTTGTGAATAACACTGGATATACTGCTTTTATAACAGATCACCGCCTATTCTTCTATTTGTTTTTTTAACAATCTGTAAATCATAACCTAGTGCATTTACTACGCTATAAAATAATTTTAAAAGATGGACTATGTTCATTTTTTTCCAGTCTTGATATAGCTTGTTGCTTACTTCCGATCATTCTAGCAAGTTCTGACTGAGATATATTTTCTTCTTTTCTTATTGCAACAATAGAATTTATCAAAGATGTATCATTATCAGAAACATAATATGTCTTCGCCACCGTGTCTTTTCTTTCAGTGAGTGGAATAGAACCTTTTTCAATTTCAATAGCTTCTAACAATCCTTGCATTGTATCATCAAAAAAATTTACTCATAATCTATTCCTCCTTTAATCTTTTTACTATTGCTTTAAATGCTTTTTTCTCTTCTTCTGTTAAATCGTCTTTTTTCATTTTTAGTATATACATTGATAAAGTAAATTATTTCCTTTAATTCAATATCAACATATATAACTCTACTACCTCCACTTTTACCTTTATTTGGCATTGGAATACGAATTTTTCTAAGACCACCCGTACCTTGTATTACATCTCCAGTTTTAGGATCATTTAATAAAATATTCTGCAATTCTCTCAAAGTTTCATCTGTTAATCCTAATTCTTTTTCCATTTCTTTGTAAACATTGGCACTTCTATAAACGCTCTTATCATTAGCACATTATCCTCTCTTATTTATAACTATATGTTACAACAAATTTGTTGTATAGTCAAGGATTAACATATTTTCTTATTTTATTTTTTTTCATTTTATGTAAATTTCCCTTCCTATAAAATTCCGATTTCATCTAATAAGCATAGTTAAAATAAAGATTTTCTCCATAACTCATTATAATCCCATTATTTTGTTTTAAATTTCCAACATAATATATGTAACTTCCACACCTTACTAACAGTGCATCTTCTCCGTAGAATTGTTTCTTCATACCTTTAATGCTTCCGGTACAAGAAAAGTTTTGGAAATTGCTCTATATTTAATCTCTTTCCATCTGAAACTTTTAAATATTTTACTTTCATAAAATCTTACTCCTCACGTTAAAATCCTGATTTTATTCTTCTTTAATCAATTTCTTACCACATATCGGACAAAATTTTACTTTATCCATATCAATTCCAAAATCATATCCGCAGCACGTAGTCACTCCATCAATCAAATACGTTTCATTTATCTCTTTCGTTTCACAGCCAGAATCATAACAGTTGTCCGGTGCTGTTCTACGTCCTTCAAAAATATCGTTTTTAACAATTTCTTCTGCTTCTTCTTTACTATTAGCCTCTACTTCATATCCTCTGCTATAACATTCATAGTATGTAACATAATATTTTGCCATAATAAAATCCTCCCTATACGATCTCTCTCGGAATATAATCCGCCAAATAATCGACCTGACGTTCTCCAAAAGTCAAGTCAATATTTCCAACAATCCTAAAATCACAATCGTTATTCCCCATCCATTCCTCAAAATAATCTGCGATGGTTGATCCAAGTCCACAATTTTTATCTGACTGAAAATCATCATGCGCCATTGCTACATAATGCTCTACATCTCTTTGTCTATCCAACGGAATAAGATAAACCATCGGCTGTACTCCATCAGAATCTGATTCTTCATTATCATACGTTCCATCAAAATCAAGTACAAATAATGTCCATACTGTTGGCGTCATAGTCTAAAAACACCTCCATCCCAGTAATTACAAGTAACACATTATACAGCACTCTGAAACAATCTTTGTTATATTCATTCTCTGCCATTGCTTTTAAGTGGTCTAAAGCAGCCCTCAATTCTTCCTTCAGATCTTCCGACATGTCTAAATTAGATAAATCAATCAACTGTTCTGCAATATCTTCAATGTTATAATAAGAATTCTCTCTATACTGTTTTAATTCTTCCATACTGTTTTCAATATTTTTTTCCTTCCAATGCATCGGCTAATTCATTAAGCATTTTCTGTATTTCTTCCGTATCATCAATAAGTTCCCTGATGCTTTCCGGCACACCAAATACTATTCCTCTTGCTTTTAATCCACATCTCTGCATGTTCATCGGCATCAAAGTTATTTGCATATTCTCTAACCGATTCCGGAAAATTTTCCACTTCAACACACATTGAAAAATCTTCTCCGGCAGGTGAGTATTTTTGCACTTCTACTCTTCCGCCATCTATATAAGAAGAAATACTCCAATCATTTTCTTCTAAGATTTCTATGTATTTTTGTTCTAATTCTTTCATAAATAATATACCCTTTCGTATAAAATAATTCTTATCTTTCTATTAATCCATTTTATTGATTTCATCTATCATTTTTTGTTCTAATGTGATCATTTTCTCCATTGATCCACCTTTCTATATATTTTCTCAATTTTTTCATATCTTTACGCCTCTTCTTCCACAATCTCCACTACACCGCAAGGTTTATCTGCATTACTATGATATTTTCCTCCTACAAAATAAGAGTAGCAATCATTCAAAACAACGCCTTTTTCATATCCGTTCAAATCATTGATATTGATTTTATTTCCGTCATATTCTGTCAATTCGTATCTATCTACGTTGTTTCCATTTCCATATAAAGTGTAGATTGCTTTGAAATTGTTCAATCCTTTCAGAATATCATCTGCCTGTTTTCCTGTGCATCCATCTTTTTCAAATTCTTTTCTAAAATACTCTTGATCGTTAATTTTAAAATTACTTTCCTCATATGCTTTCTACCTCCTTAAATCCATTTAGTTTAAGATACTCCACATAATCTACAATATCAGATTTCCTTTTTAACTTCTATATCCTCTGTTCTATCATAACCATAAAAAAGGATTTACAAACTGTTTATATGTTTTGTTATCCATATCTACAATAAGATTATAGTTATTTGCAGTCCTACCGTTTTTCTTCCGGTTTTTATCAATCCAAAATAAATGAAATTTCATACTGCCTACCTCCATTTATATTTTATTCTCTTTTTAAAAAAGGCTCACACCATTTAAAAAGTGCAAGCCTTGAATATGTACAACTATTTAGTTTTCTTCATATTTCCACGAAGAAATAAACTTAATCGCATCTTCAAAATAAATCGGATTCAGATCTTTATAACTGCTTCCGCATCCGAATTTACTTTTCATATTGTTCCAAAGATTAATAAAATAACTTTTAGAATTTTCCTTATACTCTTTTGAATGCGCCCCATTTAGAAGATGGTTGATTCTGTCTTTTGCTGCTTTATATATCTGTTGTTGTTGCCTAGTAGAAAGTGTCATATTATCCACAACTCTTTCCAACATGAAATTTTGTTCTCCAATCATTTCCTCAATATTGTTGATCTGTGCATATACAATCTTCATATTACAGTTCATATCAGACAACATAGATTCAACTTTATTTTTAGATGGAGCAATATATTTTCCAGTTTTTCTAATTGCCGGAAGAACTTCTGATGTTACCCAAATTTAAACGGTTTTGCAATAGGCTTTCTGCTACGCAATACCAAAGTATAAAAACCGCTTTCGTTAATGATATTAGCTTCGCCCTGACGACCTAAGTTAAACTTAGTCCGTTCAAATGGTTCTAACCCATCCATTGCCATAGTTGGATTAGTTGTTCCCAGAATATCACATACGTCCTTTGCCACAAAACCACGGCTCTCCATCAAGAATAACTGTTCTAATAGTTCCAAAGTTATCATTTTGAAATAACTTCATTTCTGATTTTTGTTTCATTGCATTTTTCATTTTATCGAACCTTTCTTTTTTAAATTTACGCCAACCTATACACTATTCAGCCTTTAGACGTTTTCCGCTTATTTGAGCTTCTATTTCTAGTACCTCATTAGTAAAGGTTATTTAATTATCAAGGTTCAATTTATTCTTTGGAAAAATTGACTTGAAATAGTCAGAAAAGTACGATAATATATAATATACTTGAGACTTGTTTTCAAGTGGGTGGATAGCGGTTTCTGTTCTTGGTCGGATGGAACCGCTATTTTTATTTTTCCTCTGATTGACTTTCATACTGGATTTCTGTTTTAAATCTACCTTCTGCGTATGCTTTCATAAATATCTCCATTACCGTATTCATAGGAATATTGTTTTTAGCACAAGCAACTTTAAAATCCTGTATTACTTTTTTCATCAATAGAGGTTCCAAAAGTTCTTTTTGCCATCTTTTGACCTCCTTTTGATACAATCATATTATCATATATAAATATGATTGTCAACTAGATTTTTTGTTGTTGTACATATTTCTTTTTACTATTTATTTCCTCTTAACACCCTAAGTTTAACTTAGTCTTTTGAAATTATCTTTTTTATTTTCTATTTACTGATAATTATTTTCTATAAAACTGTAATAATTATCCCCAACAATAATATTGTCCAAAAGTTAATGCCTAATAATTCACTGCATTGTTTTATTCTTTTAAATACCGCAATATCTTCTTTACTAGGAGATGTATCACCGCTTGATGATTATGTAATAATACAAATGAGTTAGCACCACATAGCAACAATCTATTAAAAATTTCTCTTTGATTGCATAAACTACAATCTGATGTTCCATGCGAAATTTCAAAAAATCCATTGGTTTTAATTTTCTATTTAATGCTATCGTATATAGATATTCTTCCGACAATTTGTTCATGTGAAAACATCATTCATAACCTGTACAATAGAAGATGGATTATTCAAATTTTTAACATCATGGTTATATGCTTTTTCTTTTACTAATTTTGTATGTAAATCATTGTTTAGTTCTATTTTATATATAGTAATTCTCATAACTATTTCTCTCCTGATAAAATCATTATTTCTTTTATACTGAAATGTTTTTCGATTTCTTTTAGATCAACACCAAACCATTTTCCAGTTTGAATATTTTCCATGCGTTCTTCAAAAGTTCTTTTCTCATATGATACATTTCTGTTGCTATGCGATATGCGCTATATACAAGATCTTTTTCAATGTCAATCATATAAAACTCTTCTAGTGTATTACTGGAATCTAAAATATATTGCAAAAAGTTTCTGAATCCAGTTAATGTATTTGTTGTACACCATACATATATTTTTTCTTTATCTGTTGTAACAAATTTTACTGTTTGCATTCTTGTTTCCTCCCTATCATTTTGATAAATCTTTTTAAAAATCGTAATTTTTCCGCCCATTGTAAAGATTCATCTTCTGTTTTGTAAAGATAATCAACGTAGTACAAACATATGTATATCCGGCGTGACCGTTGTATAAATCTAAATAGTTATTAATAACATCTCTATTTCGGATTTCTTGTTTCTTTTCGATTTCAATTTGTATATTTTAAACATCGTCACTCTCTCCTACTCTTTCATAATTAAAATAAGACTAACAATCGTTAGTCTTTTATTCAGTTCCATATTGCTTTACATATTGTTTAAACATTTCTTCAAATTGATTCCCCCATTGCTTTGAGAAAACCTTTATACAACTCATTAGAATGTTTTAACTCTTCCGTGATCCGTTCTGCCTTATTCATTCTATCCTTCATTTCTCGATCAATAGACCGCCTCATAACTGATTTACAGGTTGATTTTGGAACGATCATCTGTTCCAGGATCATTTCACCATTCATAAATCTGTTCCCACATTTTCAAATCATAACAATTTTCATTGACATACCAACAAAGATAATATTCCAGAGCATTCTCTATGTTGTCATATTCTCTTTTGTGTATAGATCAATATCTTCTGTTTTTAAAAACTTATTCCATGTTTTCTCGTCTGTAATAGATTCAATAATATATTTTGTTTCTACGGTTCCCTTACTTACATTCTCTAAGCTCCATCCAAAAAATCCTTCATGCATGATAAATTCCTCCTTTTAAATAGTAAACGCTTTTTCTTTGAAATCATTCCGCAAGCTGTGACACATGCGGAACGTATGTATATAAATTGATCATTTGATGTGTGTGTGTTATGCTGTTTTATTTCTGCGTGTCTTTATGTAGACTTCGCTGAAACATTTGGAATATCAATATTCTTTTCAATCACATTTGAAAGATAATCGAAAAGTGAGTCTTGCCACTTCTCAACGAGATTATCATTGAAATATTTGCTACCTTTGCAATTATTCAAAAGTACGGTTTCCATTTCAATTTCTCGTCCTGAATAATAAGCATACAACTGCTTAAACACCCGAATAACTTTCGCTGTATATGCTTTCCCTTCATGTACAGATTTTCCGGCATTCCATTGCAGTTTTCCGATAATAGATAAAATTCTATTCAGTAAATCCGGATTATTCTTTGCAAGTGAAATTCCGTCAGATATGGAAGTTAAAATTCCAATCGGATTTTTTATGGGTTCTTGATCGCCCTTAACCGCTACATGATTATTGTTACAAATTCTTTTTTAAAGTAACATATTCTTCTTTTTTCGCCTCTAAAGCTGCGCTGTATGTATCTTGCGGACTCATTCTTCTACGGTCATCACCCTGAGATAAAAACAAGTCGATTGCCTCCGACTCTGTAATCCTAACAAGAACTTCAACTTGTACAAGTTTCATTCCGCCGAAAATAGCACCTATAATTCTATGCTCTCCATCGACAATGATTAATTTTTTATCATGTAACATAACTTTTGGAAGTTCCCACTTATAAGGGTTATAATCTGTCGCTATTCTTTTCGCCCTGTTTACATCTAAATCCCTTTGCCATGTCGGTACATGAATCAATAGAGGATTAATATTGATAATTGCTTTTCTCCGCTTTTTAACTTCTGTTTTGCCTCCTCAACTTTATCCTCCACAATCTTTCTTTCAACCACTTCCAAAAAAGTCATTTAAAAGCCTTTTGTCGTTCAAAAACTTTCCACAGCTTTTGGTTTTGCCTTTCCTTTTAATTCCATCATTGCACTTTCCTTTCTGCTTTTTATTCTCTTTTTTAATATTTAACATCGCACCATATAGGCACTATAAAAGGCACTAACGATTATTTTCCGCTAATGCCTTCTAACTGACTATATTACTTTTTAATATAAATAACTCAACCACATCGCAAAAACCCACACGACCATAAAGACACATCCTGTATACGCTCCTATTGTATTTTTCGCGATCCTGTTTCTGTTGCCGCCGTTTTTTATCTCTTTGTACCTGTTTGTACTCTTCCATTTTCACATATTCCACGATATCGTAATCTTCAAATTTTGCAATTATTCTATACATTTTTGTCATCTCCATTCGTATTTATTACCGTATTGATCGTATATATTCAAACCGTCATTTGTAACTTCCCAGTAGTTTATATACTCCATACATTCTTCAAGTATTTCTTTTTCATGTGCTTGTCTAATTTCTTCACAATGAGAGATTATATAAAAAGATTTTCCAAGTACAAACACATACAACATAACTAACATACACACTACAATATGACGTCTTTTAATTTTCTTCATATTTTTACACCTCCTGTTTTAATCATTAGTTTTTCAAACACTTTGATCCTTTGACCATTTACGAGAGTAAATAAAACTTACACAATTATTATAGGCTTTTCCGATGCAGTCAACTTCTACTATATGCTTATTACAAGACAGTTCCTCCACTTGATATGGAAATAACACGGCATTATGTAAATTTGCAATTTCCGTAAGTGTGATTAATTGCATTTTGTCCCCCCTATTCATAAATACGTTTCGCTTCCAGTTTTTCGATTATTCCAAATCTTGCGTAATTTTGATTGTAAAACAAGTTTCTAACTTCTAATTCTGTTTTTTAATAGTTTTCTAATTTGCTGCTGTGTTCCTGCAATATAAAAACATTTCCGTTCTAATTCTTTTGCTTTTTCCTTTCTATCTGACCACCGAGACATTAAAACCATTTCGTATTCTGTGCGGTCAGCGTCATAACATTTTTCCTTCTAATGTGTATGTATATAACCAATTATTCATAGTGTTTTTCTCCCGTTTTTTTTCTTTTTATTCATAATAAATAGCTTCTATCGCTGTTCTTGTAGTTCCCTTTTCACAAATTGTTGCAAGATGTCCAAAATAATCCAGACATAAACCGTATTTTTCAAGATCAGCATTCAATCTATCACTTCTTCTGTCTGTGCTTTCTGAAAGCTCTTTTTGTGCTTCTTCTATTACAAGTTCTTGCGTCATTTTCAAGGTAAGATAACCTTTCCAATGCTCCGTTTAGTCTATAAAATCTGTTCATTAAATGCTTTAATTCATCATAAGGGATACTATATCTTTCTGCTGCGAATCTTAATTCTCTTTTCTTCTCTCTGCTACTGTTAATTTTTTCATTTTACGCCTCCTCTTTTTAGTCAACCCAACATTTCCGAATCGTGTCATATGTTGCGCCGTTTCCGTCTTGATATTCTAAGTGTTCAGAATATGTAAACTTAAAACACTTGTGACCGTTAATATATGCGATTGTTCTGTTTCCGTTTTCCATTGCATAGTGTTCACGGTATCCGCCTTCGTTGTATGCTTCTTTCATTTCCTTTGATCTGTATGTCTTCATTTTTCCACCTTTAACCTTTCTTATTTTTATTCTGTTATAACTGTTATTTTAATTTCATAGTTGTTTATGATTTTCTCTTTTTACGATTCTGTATTTTTTTGTTAGGGGAATTTACTTTTAAATTCATTCATTTTTTCGATTGCTTCTTCGTATGTCTTATACTTTGTTGTAAGTGCTGTGAATGTATGTAAAAAAGCAAGCTATATTCTTCTATTCTGTACATTGTTTAGATCTCCTCTCTTCTTCTTATTCTCTGCTCTAGTTTCGCTCTTGCTCTTCAGTATCGGACTTTTACCGATAGACTAGAAACATCATACAGCACAGCCTGTACATTACGGTTTATTCCTTCTTTCACTTGCTGATTTTCCGCTTATAGGAGTTCTGCACTTAAGCAGTGTTAGCTGCTCGTATAAGCGCGCCGTATTTGATTTACAATGTGAAATTTTCAATGTGCGTTACAAAACAATGTTTTCTTTGTTTTGTTAATATCAATATAACACAATGTTTTCTTTGTGTCAATAGTTTTCTTTGTGTTTTTCAATGTTTTCTTTGTGTTTTTGTGTAATAAAAAAAGCACCTATATATATAGTTGCTTTACTCTACTTTGTTACCATCTGGAAACTCAAATATAGAACGATATTTCGCCCCCATAATAGAAGCCATTTGTTCAAGTTCTGATTGCTTAAATTTGCCAGTTTTTAACCTATAACTTATACTTTGTTGACTCATTCCCATCCTTGCGCCTAGCTCAGTAACTGTTATTCCGGCAATTTTGCAAGCTGTTTCTATTTTTTGTTTTGTGTCTATTTTTCTCACATCCTTGTCTAATACTTATAACCATCTGAAAATCTAAATTCTGAAATATATTCGCATCCCATAATTAATGCTATTTTTTCCATTTCTTGCCTAGTAAATTTCCCAGTTTTCATTCTTTGAGAAAATCCCGATTGACTTATACCAAAACTTTCTGCAAGTTCTGTTAAGCTCATTCCAGCATGAATACAAGCTGTTTTAATCTGTTCTTGTATAGTTATCTCCTCCACCTCCCTATTCTATATCAAACAATTCATCAAATTCTATTTTGATATGTGGAAAATGAACTATTGTAAGTTCATTCTTATTTTTCTCTGTAATAGTCTTAAATAAATAATACTGCGGTTTTTCTTCCTCGTCATAGTCAAGAGTATAAATTTCTACTTGTCTTTTTCTCCAGTCAACAATCCAATATTCGTCAACTTCCTGTTGTTTATATAGTTCCATCTTTTCATTACGATCATACCTTTCCGTTGATTGTGAAACTACCTCCATGACAAAACGCGGAATATCAAAAAAGTGTTTCCCTTTTTGCATGCACACGACAATTAATAGATGCATCCGGTATAACCACTTTTTCTTCTGTACCAACCATCCATTTGTACTGTACATTGTCAGGGTATACTCTGCAAGTGCTATTTTTCAGTTGGTTATATACTACTGCTACAAAGTTTGTGATAACTTCGGAATGTTCAATATACGCACCCGACATATCGGTTACAATCGCGTTGCTCATAATGCTATCACTCCTTCCACTGTTCTTTCCTATAATATAGCAGATTTTCAGAAACCGTGCAACTTTATAATAAATTAATAGACACCCAGCGTTTAGCACTAACAAGGGACTTACATTGTTTTAATTCAATAAATCCATTGTAATCTACTTCTATACTAAAATAATCTATATTGTCGGTAATCCAACAATATTTCCCACACTTAGAATGATTAATTTTCAATGACTAAACAGTAGGATTTCCGTTATCGTCATCGCTTTCATGGTTTACACTCTCCTTTTTAAACTCTTCTTTTGTTTATTCTCTTTTTAATAAAAATTCCAGTATATCAATACACGACACTTTCATGTACTCATATACTGGAAATTGATTTTTTCAGTATAATATTTCTTTTTTTATTAGCCCCAATTTTTCAGGTGGTTATGGGAGAAATATAAAACCCATACGTTTTTTGATAATGGAGACTATCACGCTACTCCGATGCTAAATGATTAATAACTATCTTTAGTGTATCTCCTGTATATCGTATAGTTCACTTATAACCCTAAAAATTAATATATGCACTTATAACCGCATTGGTAGACCTCATATATACAATCGGTTCAACTTATTTTCATTATTAATATTTTTCAAGGTGCATTTTTTATGTGGAACGTTCTACCAGACTTGACAGATTAATAGAATTGTCCTATAATATGTATGTTAGTACATTAGGACGTTCTAAACGTTCCACAAGGGGAAATTAGCTCAAATAATCCAAATAGTCTTCATAAGAAATGAATTCTATCAGATTGCCGTTGATGTAAATTCTTCCGTTGCGTCGGAAAACTCATAAGCGGACACTGGAGTCATAATATCACCCCCTTCTATGATACGGTTCTATTTTGCAGATAGAGCCGTATTTTTTTGTGTTCTGATAAAATTAGTTGAAACGATACCGCCGCGGGAAGGCTTCAGAACGCTAGCATCATGTTTGCGGTTAGTCTTAAACTGTATATCACTGCTAACCGCCGTTTTCGGTTTAAAATACTACTTTTCTAATCAGATCGCCAGTCTAGCATTTTTCAAATTTTCAGACTATCCTTTTTGGATGTAATGTCCCTTGCTTCTGTCACGCTACTTTGATCATTGCAATAGATTGTTTTATGTCCGGTTTGTGCCGTGGTTATTGTCAATCGTCAATTATCAGTTTTGCATCCGCAAGTGTTTGTTACTTTTGATTGTTTTTCAAGTTGTTTATACTTCTAACATCCTTTTCCGTTTTCATTGCCGTGTCAATTCCGGCGGAAAAGTCAAACGCTATGATATAACAACTATCATGCGACCCGGTATAGAAAAGTTATACTTTTCAAAGCGTAACGTCTTGCTTTATTTACGCCAGTTTCTACAGAGAACCGGAAACTATCAACTATTCAATATGTGCTACTTTGCTTTTATACAGTGCAAATGTATATTTATCTGTACTACTTCATTAGCGTGCTACCGTTGTATGTTTTACGGTAATAACAACTTTTCACCGACTACACAAACATTTTTATTATCTGTTTTATTATGATTACTGACACGGCAGTGATCCTTTATACAGTTTTATTATATTCGAGTAGTTTTCACTTTTTCGGGAAGTGTAACCGCTTAGTTTTTTTTATAAGTTGGCAGCCTGAACCATTTACAAGCCGGTAATAAAATAAGGAAATTTCACTGTCATAGTTGACAGTTGCTCAGAAATGATATAAACTCTAGTTGTTGAGGCTAGAAGTTTATCATTTTAATGATATCACTTCTGAAATCGTCCCTATTTTTAGTTTTTGCTGAGAATGGGGACTTTTTCTTTTTAGTCCTCAATCTTCAATTTTATACCAGACTTTCCAATTTCAACTTTGAATTGTTGATCCGTAAATTGTTGCATAAATGCTTCAAGAACAACATTCATTTTCAAGTTATAACTTTCGCAAGTCTTTTTGAAATTGTCCGATATATTAGTATCAATCGAGGTCGTAAATTGCTTTCGCATTTCGTGTACCTCCTTTTGATGTTTATATCTTATCATGTATTTATATGCTTGTCAAGCATATTTTTAATCTTTAAAGATTGTTTTGATAGGATATTTTAAAATGTTTACCCGTACCGCTGTATATGTAATATGTAAAGTTTGCGGTGTGCCTGCCTCATCACAGGTTAGTTTTCGTTTTAGTATTAGTAAAAGCCGTTCTGCATTTTCACGGGGTTACGACCGTCTCGACCTATCAAGTCTGCCTGCATTAGCTTTTGTTTTTGTTTGTGTTTGTTGCATCTCTTTAACTTGTCTTTATGATAGCATAGCGTACGCTATAATTCAAGTATTTTCTCCTCTATTTTTTTATAAATAGCATTATGCACAATATATAATCACTTTATAGGGTACGCTATTATATAACTGTTACAATGTATAATAGAATTATTGACTAAATATGTGATAAAATGATATTATGATGTACTACCCTTTAAAAAGAATGTACATATATAATTATAGATAAGAGGGTAAACATAATGGCATATAGTAAAAAAATCACAGGCAGATTATAAAAAAAAAAGATAAAACAATTTAAAGTACAATATAATTTACAGGATAATGATGACGGATTACGATTTCAAAAATATCTAAAAGAGACAGGGCAAAGCGCAAACAGTTATTTAAAAGAGCTTATAAAAAAAGATATGGATAGTAAAGGGATTGAATTGTGAAAAACAAGAAAAAATATAATAATGATATATCTTTAGATATACCTATGCAATCTGGAATACATGACAATTACAAAAGCGGATTAAGTCGCAATATCGGCACATCTGTACACGTTGGATACTTGCATAAAACAGACGATAGAAGACATAAATCGAGATGTATGCATTATGATAAATTAAACAAGGCTTGCAAGTGTGTAAAATGTAGATATTATGGTATTAGATGCTCTGGAAGTGCTCATTGTATATGGTATCAAGAAAGACGGAATAATGAACCGTAAATATAAACAAAAGTTTTTGTTTTGGATCTGGAAAGTTATGTAGCTATTTATTTTTGTACAAGTGGGGAGTGATGGTTGATTTTGGTGTGATTTTGGTATGCAAGTGGGGAATATAGTGTATTTTTGGTGGTATTTTAGGTGTGTAGTGGGAGTTATTCACAGTGTAAGATGTAGTTATTCACATTATGTGGATAACTTTTTAAAAGTGTACATTTACTGTACGGTTTGAGGCGAACATTTAAACGCTATTTAATCGTCAAGCAATCGTTTAATGGTTAGTATAAATCCACATAACGTCTATATTTAACAAATCAAAAACAAATTAAAAACAATTCAAACACTTTAATCCCCGGAAGCAGGCGGAAATTTGATGCAATACAATCCGCTACAACTGTAAAACATACCCTATTATTACAATAATAGTGTCCGTTTTTTTGCCTTAAAAGTTAGGCTTTATCTGTTTTATAGGGGTGCTTTACATTTTTTAAGATCCATATTTCACCCATAAAGCCCTTATGTGTTCCACATCCGCACCACGAAAAATTTTCATCTCACCGACATCTCACCGATAAGAATTGTATTAAATTCTCACACAATTTCTATCCCACTTCAAAATCCTTTCGGTTTCGCTTTCGACAAACCTAACACGCTACCACCCTACTCCACTTAAAATTAAGCCTGCATCTTTAAGCAACAAATATTCAGACAATTATTTTTATATCAAAAACTACCATTTTCACTATCAAAGCTCCACCAAATCTCCTATAAAACCAGTGCTCAAGCCGAACTTCACCCATTTTATTTTCATTAACAACCCAAAATCACTAATTTCATAATCACCGCATTCTAATCTCATTCCACTAAAACACCTACCTTACAAGCATTATCCAAACATCAATAATCCAACTTACCGAAAATCACATCGAACATACTATTTTACAATCTAAAATTATATCATTATCATATCATAACAAAAAAAAAAGAACCACCGTTTTGCAATTTACACACCACAATCATGAATCACAAAACAGCAGTCCTAAAAGCATAAGCCTATCCCAGCACCACACCTATATTTAATTTATTGCATATCCTAATATGTAACTCTGCATTGAATGTAAAATGTGATTATGCTTCCTTCATCATTATTACTACATGGAATTTCAAATCCGGTAACTGGATTAAAATCATGCATTTCTTTATCGTTACAATATTGGCACACAATTTTACATGACACATCTTCTTCTTGAGAAAATTCAAATATTCTTTTCATAAACCCATCATAGTTGCCTTGATCCTTTACATAATATTTTGCAAAAATCTTTTCGCTTCTACCATCCTCGCTTATTACGCGAAACTTTTCAAATTCCACTCTAATGCATACTTCATGGATATATTAAAATAATTAAGTTCTATATATTTTTTCCATTTACAAGTTCAGTATATTCTCCATGTTTTGCTTTATCCATAAGTTGATCTTGAATTTCTTTTATAAAGTATCCAACCCATTTATAAGATTCCTCATAACCTTTCTTATATTCCGCATCTCTGACTTCTTCTTTTGTTTTTGTAACTGCATTTAATCTATCATGAAGATTCATTGCCCTTCCTCCATCTTGTCTCTTTACCATATCTGTCACTTGCAAAAATAATTTCTACGTCTATAATATCATAAAATTTCAATCTCTTTCAAATATAAATAAAAATAGTATTAAAATCAATTTTTGTTTCTAACTTATCAATTTATCATTTAGCTGCACAGAATTAAAAATCGGTATCAAATTCTTTTCTATTTTAAAGAAAACTCAACATGTCAGCACCGGGGATACTTTTACATCTTCAAAAAATATCTTTTTATATTTTATACCTATTTTATGAAATGCAAAATTTTTACAGTGACAAAGAGAATATATAAATATCTCTAAAACTAAACATACAAATTAAGGAGGTATTTATTATGGAATTTAAATTATATGAAATAGAGATGAAAGATCTTGTAACAGGTGATAAAAAGTCTTTGAAAGTATATGCACAAACAAAAGGCGATGTGATATCTTATGCAGAAAAAAGAAATGCTAAAAGATTCCAAATGGGAACATTATGTTGCTAGTAGTATACGCATAATTAATGATCTAACCTTTATTAACGAAACAAATACTATCCCCCACGCAAAAACAAACAAATATGATACAATAATCTCATCACAAGAAAAGGAGAATGATGTCGTGAGTGAATTATATGATTTTATGATATGGGGAGATTATGATGCAAAAATTCAAACTCTTGCTAATATGACAGATGAAAACTGGAATTTTCATGGAAAAACAAACAATCTTATTCTGAAAAAATTATCTAAGGTATACTGCTAAGAAACTGGAAGAAGAAAATAAAGTTATTACAACAGATAACTACTGTCTTATGAATACAGGGTTATTCACTTCTTATTATGAACCTATTTACATTTATGCTGAAAAGAATACAGGCACAAGTGATCAAGAATGGTTTTTAAACAATTTGCAACAGAATATGAATTAGGGAATTTAGGAATTACCGAATTGCCAGAAAGAGCAAATTATTTCCAAAATCCAAATCTGTTGATTTTTGATGCAAGTTGTAAAATTAATGTTCATTATAAACATATTTTAGAAGATGAAAATAATATTGCAAGAATTCCTGATTCAATCAAAAATGCTAAAATTTACACCATATCTTCAGCGGTGCTATAGAGATCATGAAAAAGAAAGTAACTGCAAATTATAAAATTGCTGTACCTCAATATTTTAATGGAAAAATACAATTACTATTGCCATTATGTTTAGTAGATTCAGATATTCCAGATTTAGCATTAGTTGTAACCAAAAATCAATCCGGGAACTTCTATCAAGGACATACATGCTTAACAATGGAGATGGCATATAACAATGCGAGATTGATTGCCAAACCGGAAAGCAACTGGTTGTTGCCATAATTTTATAAAAAACTGAATATAAAAGAGAGAATAAAAAGATAGACGAAAAATCGTTTATCTTTTTTTATTTACAAAAGTTTATCCATTCAAAAGAGAATATATAAATATCTCCACTATCTAATATAAAAAGAAAAAATATTTATTTACAAGAAAGGAATTTACATATGACAAATTTAAAATTGATTACAATAGAAAATTTTGGTGAGCTGCAATGTAACTTTTACAGGAATATGAATGATGACATTCTACTCACAAGAGAACAGATTGGAACTGCACTGGAATATTCTAATCCTTCTACAGCAATCAAGAATTTACATCGCAAGCACAAAGACAGACTCGACTCATTATCCATGAAGATAAAGTTAGGTAGACTCCAGAACGAGCCAACCTCAAAATCTGATGAGCAGGAAAGAGTCTACTGTACAGAAAGAGGAGTTATGGAGATTTGCCGTTGGTCAAGACAACCCAAAGCCAATCTCTTCATGGATTGGGTATGGGATATCGTTGAAAAATACCGCAACAAAGAAATAGTAGATATCACTCTCTTATCCTCTACATTAAATAAAATGGTATCCATTCTTGAGAAGCAAGAAGAACGTATTACAAAAGTAGAATCTCAATTATCTGAGCCGCTACAAGTAGAAGAAAAACCTGCGTATAAGAAACCATATAATCCTTGGTTTGCTAAAATGCAGCCTAAATATCAACTATTAGAAGATTATTTCGATATAACACGAGGTCAATTATATAAAAATATTTTAAAAGAAATGGAGAATATTTACAACATAGATACTAATCAAATACAAGCAGATTATTTATATGAAAATAATATCACATCATGCTATCCATTAGATCCATACGAATTCAAGCAGAAATATAGAGATATGGTAGAAGGAATTGTAAATGACAATTTAATCCAATATGGAATTGCATCTGAAGATGACCCGATTACATCTACAAAACATATTACTATTTTTAACAAAACAATACGAAAAGATTGAAAAGAAAGGAATTACAAAAATGAAATTTATAGAATTGAATAAAAAACGGAGGCATTAAATAATTATGGATACAGAATTTATTTTTATATCGTCACAATTACCACTTAATAAATTACAGCTTTTAAAACGTGATGAAATTCTTAAAACACAAGATTATTTTTTATTTGATAAGATTGATACCTTTTTTGATAGTTTATCAAATAGGCTTTTCCGTCCATCTATTTATGACAATTTGGAACTGTATAGATATATATATACCAAACCTTTATATAACTATGTAATCCACAGCAAATATTATAAAAATAAAGAAAATATTGTATTTTTTGAAAATTGTTTTAGAACATATTCAATGTATTCATTAAATGGTTTTGAAGAAATGGATGATATCAGAAATTATGATTCGGCAAATTTTAAAAAGATTAAACCACTCTATTCAAAAAGGATTTAGATAAAATGATTAATATCTTTCAAAATTATAATTATTATATGAATCCAGTATGCTCAGTTATATTAGGAAAATAATTATATAAATAAGAGAATAAATACATGTAATCACCTGTCCAAATAAAACCAATTAAATTATAAAGGGTTATGTTTAAATTACAAAAATCAATATAAAGGAGAAGGCTTATGTCAAGATACAGAATTGAACCATGCGTAAATTATGTTTGTAAAGGAAACTGCTATAAAGGAAGAATTGCTGATCATAGAGGCTATTGTCAAAAATGTAATCTATATGAACCAAGGGTTAGATTAAAACATAAAAACCTGAAGAAAGAAAAAATTTTAAAAGAGAAAAGTAATATGAAAAATTATAAATGATAGAGAATAAACAACATAGATAAAACACATAAAAATACGATGCGGATTTGGACTCCGTTAGGAGTGCAAATTATATTCATTAATACTGATTACATTAATATTGTATTGACTGAAAAAAACGTACAACTTTTGTCATTTTATCTTCAAAATGATGGGAGTGTAATGTCAAAAATTGTACGTTTTTTTCACCCTGATGTATTTTAGGCGTTTTTAGACTTTAAAAGAAAGGAGGAACTTATATCGAAAAAAGAGAATATTAATAATGAAGTAAGTTTATTTATACCGGAATCATTAATTTCTGACAAAGAATTATCTAATTATTCAATTGCCGTATATTGTGTATTACATGAATTATGTGTTCCTACTCAATTTTTTCACCAATGTATTACACAACAACAAATTGAATTTTATCTTACTGGACAAATTTCTGGTAGACGTAGGATAAGTGATTATATTAGATGCGGCTTAAATGAACTAATAGATAGTAATATTGTTATAAAAGAGAAAGAAATTCAAAAACATTATATATTAGATTGTTCAAAGTTATGGATTGATACAAAAAAATATGAAGTTTACTATTATTACTTTTTTCAGAAGTAAGAAAAATTTTTCAAATAGAAAACGTGAATAATTTTTTACTATTAAGATATTTCATTTTGTTAATGGGTACGATTAGTAGTAGTATTACAGTTTTTCTTCATAATGGAGAAAATAAAAATAGAGTTGTTGGAAATGTATCAATTGAATATCTTTCACATATATCTGGCATTTCCGACAGGACAATTATTGAGTATAACAAGTTGTTGGAGAAAAATAATCTTCTTTATGTTTATAGACAAAGAGATTTTGTGCTTGATAAAGAAAAAGGAGTAAAAAGTTTATCAAATATTTATGGAAGAGTTTGTGATATAGAATACATTAATCACTACGCCATGAATCAAAAGGAGAATAAAAAATCATATCAGTATTTAAAAAATAACATTGGAAAAGCAAATAACAAGCGCAGGCTTGCTCAAATGTATATTCAACTATTAAAAGGAAAAGACAAGAATTATTCAGAGAACGATATATTAGAAGTTTATCAATATGTTATTTCTGAGAATTACAAATACGAAAATATGTATAAGAAAAATAATTATGATGGGTATTTGGAAAAGATTCGAGATTTAAAAGTATTTGATAAATATGATTTTATTGAGACGAAGGATTAAATGAGAAGAAAAAAGAGGAATAAGTAATTGACAAGAAGAGAAGAAATTTATTCAAAATGGAGAATAAAAAATAAGTGAACTAATTATTTCATTGCGAAACAATGAATCCACAAAATCTCTTTTAAAGACAATCTCCAAATCAAAACTCAAAGATTATTCTGATGAGGAACGTTTAAAAACTGATGAGAAAGTTGAAGAAATTTTGAAAGAAAAAAAAGAGAATATATAAATGTAGACATTTTCTACTGGCAATTACTGCTTGTAACACAGAAGGAGATACCTGCCGATAACAAGTATCTCCTTCCCAAAATAAAAAGTGCACTTTTGGATATCTGAGCAATATCCATTATCACGGAATTGCAACTTAGTTCTGCTAAGTCCAAGTTCCGGTTACAAGACAATAGTATGTTGAACAATATTTTCGTAAAAGAATTGTCGTACCTTTTACAAAATCCTATCGTTCAAACTCGATGTGGTTTTCTGCAACCACGGCATGTTTTGCTCCAGAGTTGATGAGCAGTTTCAATTCTCTGTATCTTGTAAAGCGAGAAACGCAATACTTGGCAAGAGAAATCAACGCCCATAAAACAAATGGAGATAAAACAATAATAACTTTTAATGTCATCCGTTCTCCTTTCGTATATGAAAAAGCACTACTTGGAGAACTCCCTATGCTGTCGAATAATGATGCCACGCTCCTTCCGTACCTGATGTTATATCAGTTGTGGTGCTTGTTTACGAGTTGCAGCGATGCATCAACTACTATTGTATCAGTAATTGCCATTTTTGTTAAGAAATATTCTTAATAGAGAATAAAGATATAGAACCAAGTAACTATTAACCAAGTTTATCAGAAAGGATTGATCAATGATGAACAATTTATTTAAGAAAACAAAGGAGATATATTTAATTTATGACAAAACAAAAACTTCAGACAAGCTACATACCAAATAATGGGAATTTAAAAATTCCATCAAGAGAAGAATTCCATAGATATGCAATAAACATATTATATGAATCCTGCTTTTGCACGGATCATCCAACAGACTATACAATTAATAGTATTGCACAATCTATTCATTGGACAAAGAAGAATGGTTATAAGAGGTGATTGAATTGATAGAACAAAATTTTGATAATAATAATGAAAACTGCATTGAATTTTTGTCAGGTGAAAGATTTACAACTGTTTCGTTTAGTAATAGAAAACATATTAATCGAATAAAAAAATCTATGAAGAACGGAAAGATGAATTCAAGTATTTTCATATAAATCAGGACGGAAGTATTTGTGCTAAACTCCCTTTAAAATGGATAAAAATAAACCCCGGCGCGAAACCAGATCCAACTAGACCAAAAAGAATAGTATCTGACGAACAAAAAAAAAAATGCAACAAGCTTTAGAGAATTATAGAAAAACATAAAAAGAAATAGAATCTTTTATACGATTTGTTACGGAAAGTAGAGTGAATGTATGACAGAAAAAGAACAGGAGATTGTGTATAGTAGAAAGTACGAAGAGCTATTAGGGAGTAATGATGATGAATTAATTAATATATGGAAATACAATCAGAAAGAAATGCTATCGAATGTATCAAATAATAAACAGTTGTATTTAATAAATAAAATTGTATGCTCGGTGTGCGAAGATGTTTTACGTCTTAGAGAGAATACATATATAGATGATAATTATATCTAAAAATAAGAAATTATATGAAACATAAAAATGAAAGGTGGAAAATTAGAATGAGAAAATGTTTGAATATTAGATATGAGGATGAAGGATACGGTATTGTTGTTCCTTTAAAACAAATTAATAAGGATAAAAAATATAATGATTATTCTGTGTCATGTCATTATATGTTTAAAAAGAATATCGGAAAATATAGTCTTAAAATGTGGTTAAAACGAAATGATATTGATGGAAAATTCGGTATGGTATTTGAGGGAATCGATGAACAGTTGGTTTCTGGTACACCGCAAAATATCAGAGAACACATTTGTCGTATCGTAGAACAGATGGTACATAATGGGTATATTGATAAATTCATTGATCGTTTTGAATTTGATATGTTGTGCTGTGAAAAGGGTTTTGAAATTTTGAACAATTTGAAATATAAGGAAGACCCAGAAAGTGTGTGAAGTATGTTTGCAAAATCCATGTCATCCAAAATGTCCCAACTACTCCTATCCTATTAACACTTATGTCCGTTGTGATAAGTGTGGAGAAATGATTGAAAATGGAGATGAGTATTTGGAAAATATAAATGGTAATGCTGCACATTTAGATTGCTTTTATAGCATGAAAGATTTATTAGAATGGCTTGAAGAAGATATTAAAGTGATGGAAAATGAAGATATTGAATGTATGGAGGAATGAAATAGATTGGATAATATAATTAAAAAAGAAGATTTTTTGAAGGTAATGGAAGAAATCGAAACTACTGACACATACAGTTATAAACTCAATAAATTTTTAAAAAAATAAAGCGGATGGATATATTTATCAACCTAATTGTGTTGCAACAGCACTGAATTTACTTCATTTATTGTTGAAAGATTATGATAAAGATAATTGGATTGAATATTTCTGTTTTGAGCTTGACTATGGTAGAAAATGGAAAGAAGATACGGTCTTAGATAAATACGGAAACGATATCAAGCTACAAACAGTTGAAGATTTATACAATTTATTATCTAGCTATAAATAGATTGGTGGTGTTTCATAATTAGCGAGTTTGGTTTAAAAATAAAAAATATTGAAGCAAGCACTCTGTATGAATACAACTTAGGATTGCGTGACCACTATGAATATAAGGACGCAATGTTCCCAAATAGTTTATTCAAGGATTTTTTGGAAGAAAATGGATTAAAAACATGGAAAGATGAATCTACGAGAGATATTATTTGTTTAGAATTCAACTACGGATCACGTTCTTATTTACAGGAATTAAATCATCTGCGAAAAGTTGCAAACTCTGCACAAAAAGAATATAAGCGTGCGCGGGTGAGAAATGATAAATATTTAATCGATAAGGCAAGAAATAAGATAGAGAAAATAAATAAACTCTTGCTCTTCGCAAGAAAAAAACAAAAGAAAATATAATTATTTATCAAAAAATGAACTGAGAAGAAAGCTTTATAATGATGGCGTTTCTGTAGAATATATTTTAAGAAAAAGGAATGGAGAAAAAAAAAAGAGAAACAATCCATTATAAAATGCTTTTTAGAAGTACAGGAAAAGCAAAAAAGGTTCATGTATTTTTATCTGCGATGATTTATATGAAACTGCCAAGAATTATCTATATATGGGGATTGAACTACCGGAAGAAAATGCGAAAGTTGTAGAAATAAGTGCGTACGCCCCCTCATATCAAGTGGAATAGTTGGACGAGTAAAAATCAACCCGAAAAATATTTTAGTTCTAAAAGACGTGGATAGATTCTTTAACACCAATGTAATTAGTATCGAAACTGATGAGAATAAACGTTGCTTTTCCAAACATTTAGAAGATTATAAATTAAAGAATATTTTATTTGATGGACAAGCACTTATTGACAGTAGCAGATTTCCAGAATGGGGAAATGGATATATTCTACTTCGTCATCATTTTACAAAGATGGCAGCTTTCAATACAAATATACAACAGTTTTTTAAAGATTATTTCGGTGAAAGATATTATGAAGCAAAAGTTACAGATATGTTTGGTGTGGAGCATTTTGTAAAAGATATAGAATTGATTACAACAGACAATGCATTGAAATGGTTGAAGTTTGATATAACCTATGATTATTGGTGCGAAAAAAGTTTATGAAAACAATTGCATGTTTGGGGTTGTAAAAACTGCACACGAAAGTAAACTGGGTACTTATCAAAAAAAATGAGCTATCAAATGGTCAATTCGTTAAATCTTGATATAATGGAGAATGTTGTTAAAGAAAGCGTTGAGTATGTCAATAAATTAAAACGGATGATCAATTCTTTTTGAATACCTGAAGAAAAAACGATAATTTTCTAACGACTATAGAGTATTAATTGCTTTATGTGAACATAATCCGGAATTTGTAAGAAGCTCCTATTTTAGATCAAGAAGAAAGAAAATTATAGAATCTTATGTTTTAAAAATGAAATCTGGTGAAATTATGCAGAATGCAGAAAATTTAACTATTGTAGGCTCTCCATATGCAATGTTATTGTATGCTGCCACTGGCAACGAAAAGTCAGTAGATAAAGACAATACATTTTTTACAGAAGACGGAGTAATACAATGTTATACCGAGAGATTTAATAGTGGGGAGTATTTGGCATTTTTCAGAAGTCCATTTAATTCAAAAAACAATTTGACATATTTGCATAATGTCTATAGTAGGAATATGGAGAAGTATTTTAATTTAGGCAGACAATGTATTGCAGTTAATATGATTGGTACAGATTTTCAGGATCGGAACAATGGCTCAGATCAAGATTCAGATTTTGGATTTACAACAAATCAACTAGATATAGTTGCTCATGCAAAATATTGTTATGAAAATTATCATACGATTGTAAATAATATTCCTAAAGAGCAAAATGTGTATTCAAATACAATGGATGATTATGCTGCGATAGATAATAAACTGGCAGAGTCTCAAACAGATATCGGAGAGTCTAGTAATTTAGCTCAGATTGCACAGACATACGACTACAATTTTGAAGATCCTAAATATTCTGATTATGTTTGTATTCTGAGTGTACTTGCCCAAGTCGCAATAGATAATGCCAAAGACGTTTTGATATAGAATTAACAGATGAGATTAAACGTATTAAAAATGATATGGATATTGAAAAGAATAAATACCCTTCATTCTGGAGAATTATTAAACATGGATTTAAAAAGAAAAAATATAAATCCAGATTTGAAATGTCCTATGAATTATTTGTGCGATTTAGAATTGAATAAATTTCGGAATACAACTACTACTCTTCCAATGAGCAACTTTTTTGTAAAACATAAATTAGAGGAAGACAGAAGAAAAATGCAAAAAGGTTGAAGAGTTAATTTCAAAATATTCTTTGGAATTATTTTATTACAATACAGATAATACTGATGACCATTTGTTACTAAGGTCTGATTTTAGCGAATTGATTCAAGATATCCAGCAAATTTATATTTCATCTAACTATACAGGATTGATGTCTAATTTAATAGATAGAGCTTTTATTATATCATCAGATATGAAAAAGAAATATTACGAGATTGAAAACAAATATAGGGAGCAAATAAATCGTTATTATTAAAATATTATATGATATAAATTCGACTTCATTTTTGAAATGTTTCAAAAAACAAGTAGTTTTTTGTGTACACCTGGTAAATTTGAGATGTTACAAACAGCGTAAATACGCACTTTTTTCAAGTTTCGTTAAGTCCACTTATGAGGGAGAAAGTGCGTATTGTACAAAAGTATCCTTGCCGCTTGAATCCAATGCGGTATATAAATACGGGAACATGTTTTAATTAAACAAGCTATGTCACAGGCTGAAATGTGGCAATTTATAAATCTCGCCCATAGGGGGCATTAATAAACACATTTTCGTCTTAATATACGGATATAAGTGAGTTGGTGTGATGCCGTATAAAAACTTAGCAGACCGTCATATAAATCAGTTCAGTTCACCAAGCGATGCTGTACGGATTTGCTACATTCCGGAAGTAATTAGACTTGTATGTATCGAAGTCAATGGCGTTATAAGGAGTGTAAAATATAAACAATGTATTGTAACAATAAAGAACTCAGTGTAGAACAGCTAGTCCCTGTGCTGAGAGCATGTATAACGAGTGAAGATGTAATGGGATACTTTTTACATAGGCGCTTCCAAAATATCGTGAGGTATATTAGGAAAGATGGAAACCATCGAAGTCACGCATGTGTGCAAAAATATATTGCCAGTAAAATGTCGTGTTCATCCAGCCATCATAATAGACCGCTCTGTTGGTAGAGAAGAATCGTGATGCCTATAAAGGTGGAATTTTATAGGAGTTAAGTAGCGAAGTTCTAAATAAGATGGTAGTGTCGTTGAATCACAGAAATGTGAGTATAATGGATGTTTAATGGTCGAGTAGGGCAAATCGACATAAATTTGATTGGATAAAAACAATTTTATTATGATTAAAGAATGATTCTAATAGGATATTAAACTGAATGACTTAGCCTGAAAGTTGCACAAAACCAATTGTGTCTATCCTCGGTATCTTTTGTAAGATATTGGTGAAGAAAGTTATAGGGTCGCTCCCTTATAGCTCAGACTTCATTAGATAGTGACAGAATATTACGACATTATATTTTCGTAGGGTGAAGATCCTTTATTGTTACAATAGATTGTTTATTATATTTTTCATATATCTTTTTTTTTCGGTGGCGGTACTGCTGTGTTGTGGTATCGTCACTATCTTATTATATTAAACAAATTGGTGCGGTCGAGTGAAACGGAAGATCACATATGGTTCATACCCATAAAATAATAGGTTCGACTCCTATGATCCGCAATTCTCTCCCTTTTGCGGAGAAATTTAGAATGAAAGAAGGAAATTGTTATAATCAAAATTAGTAAAGACGATGCTTTCTATATGAGAAAGAATGGATATGGAGAGCATGAAAAAGTCAAAATCTAAGCATCCGACTTATTATCTTGTAGAGGAATCTGATACATATAGATATGATAGAAAAACTCATAAAAGATATGTTACTCATAAGGGTGCATTAAATTTTTATTATGATTATCGAAAAGCTATGCTCAAGTGACATTTAGCAGCTGAGCAATATATAGGAAAGGTGGAAGGTTTATTGAATATAAACTGTTCTAGAACACAAATGCACTCTTGAATTTACAAGATGCCGCATTTAAAGAGTTTTTTGTGATTTCACAAAAGACACTAGAAGAAATTGAACATATTAAAACGGATTCAAGAAAAGATGGAGAAATAAAATATAAGGCGAGATTAATCGCTCATTTATTAGATGAGAACTATGGTGAGTTTGAAGTTGTTAGATATGACTCTGAGATCACAAAGATAATTGAATCATTTGATTTAGAAGAAACTCAGATAATATTATTTTGGCTTTCTGCTTATAAATACAATACTGGTATACACCCGATAATTGTATGTACCGATGATTTGAACTGCAAATTTATTTCTAAGAATATTTTTAATTTAGAAACAAAAGGAATTTCAGAATTAAATCTCGTCAAGAATTTAGATGAGTATAAAGGATATAAAGAAGTAACTCTTTCTGATGAAGAAATGAGTTATTTTTATTTACACTTAAATGAGAATATTTATAATTGTGAAGTGAATGAATATTTGATTATAAGGAAATCCGATGGCGAGGTTGTAGATTATAGAAAATGGATTGGCGAAGAATATAAAACTATTTCATATAAACAAATAAATAGTCATTTCCTTGGAAAAATCAAGCCAAGAAACCCACATCAAATATTGGCATTTGATATGTTGCAAAACAAAGAGCAAACAATAAATGTTTTGTCCGGAAAATTTGGAAGCGGTAAAGACTATATCATGATTGCAAATGCTTTAAAATTAATTGAAGAAGGAAAATTTGAAAAACTTTTATATATTCGTAATGCAATCGGAGTTAAAGACGCTAGTGAGATCGGTTTTCTGCCGGGATCTAAATTAGAGAAGTTACTACCATATGCCATGCCGCTTGCAGATCATCTCGGCGGTCAAACAGGACTAGAACTTCAGATGATGCAAGGAACAATTGAGATTGAGCATCTTGCATATATGAGAGGTCGAGATATTAAAAATACTATTATTTATGTAAGTGAAGCTGAAAATCTTACAAAAGAGCATGTTCAACTATTGATTGGTCGTGTTGGAGACGGATCGTCACTATGGATGAATGGAGATTTCAAACAAACTGACTCTGCTTTATTTAGAATGAATAATGGATTATTGTCTGTTGTTCAAAAATTAGTAGGACACGATAAGTTTGGATACGTTCAACTGCAAAAAACTGAGCGAAGTGAAACTGCCGCTATGGCAGATTTATTAGATTAGAAAGGGTGTTTAAAGATAAAAGTAAAATCTATTTTCAACAGTTTTCTAGCAAAACAATTATTGAAATGCGGAAATCCGATAATTGACTTGCAAAAAAATAAAACGCTACAAAAATGCAACAGTCTTCTATTTTGAAGATACAGATAAATTTAAGAACGATTTAAAAAGACTGACTACTGAATAATTGGTAGTCAGTTTTTATATTCACTGAAAATACAACGAAAGGACAAGGTGATTGTTTATGGCTAAAGCTTTAATGAGAAATGATTTAACCGGAAAACGTTTTGGTAAACTAACAGTTCTTTATGTTGATAAAGAAAAAGAACTGGTAACGGCAAGTGTATTGGATTTGCAAATGTGACTGTGGTAATATTAAATCAATACAATCTACTGCACTGACAAGAAAGAAAAATGGAACCGTTTCTTGCGGTTGTGCCAGAAATTCAAAAGAGGCAAAAGAAAGCAAAAAAATAACAAGAAAAATATCCAAAAAGATATAACTGGTTTAAAATTTGGAAGACTTACAGTTTTAAGAGAAACGGATATTAGGAGCACTCGGCAAGCAGACAACGGTGCAAAACTTTGGGAATGTTTATGTGAGTGCGGTGAGTTGTGTTACTATTCTCGATATGCTTTAATTACTCCGTATGGTGTCAAATCGTGTGGTTGTTTTTATAAAAGACTCACGTTATGAAATAGGAAAAAATATTGCGAATATGATTTAGATACATATGATTTTGGAATAGGTTATTGCAGCAACGGAACATTTTTCTATTTTGACAAAGAAGACTATGATAAAATAAAAGATTATTCATGGTGGTATGATGGTCGTTATGTATGCGCACATTCACTAGAAAAAGATATATATACAACCAAAATTGTCCGCTTACATCGTGTTGTTTTAGACATTAAAGATAGAGAAGACATAAATGTTGATCATAAAAATTTAGTACGTTACGATTGTAGAAAATCTAATCTAAGAAGAGCTACTACAACGGAAAATGCACGAAATAAAAGATTTTTCATATATGGCTTCTAAATCCTCTGGAATCGTTGGAGTTAAAAAAAAAATAATAAATGGGTATCCTCAATAAAACAGAAAGAAAATCCATTATACTTGGAAGATTTGAGAATATTGAAGATGCGATTAAAGCAAGAAAGGATGCTGAAATTAAATATTTTGGTGAATTTAGATTCGACATGTCTAATAAAGATATAATTGATGAAAATACCATAAACAACCATCTATTATTAAAAGAATGTTCATAGTAATTGTAAATAAAGGGAACGAAAATTAAATTATAAAAAGCAGGTAATTGCTTATGAATAATAAAAATAATAAAACAATTATGGCTTTTATTTTAGGAATACTGTCATATATGCTGCTTATTCCTGTGATAGAAGAATTTACAAATGTACTTTTATCTTGGATAGAGTATTTTAAAATTCTTCCAAGTAAACTTGTACTCAAAGGAAACAAAGAGTTAAAAGAACTGCAAGAGGAAGATGGTATAGAATCTGAAACCTATGCATTTGGATTTCAATATAATCAAAAGGAAGATTTTGATGATGAATATGAAGACGAAGAGTAACAACTGCTCTTCTATCTCGTAAAAATAAATAAATGATAACAGAATCCAACACGCCCCTCTACGATGCGTACTACGTTGGGTCTTTTTTAGTTGTAATTTTTTAGAATGAAAGGAAAAATTTTATATGGCAAATTTTAGCTATAAATTAACAACACAAAAATCAATGAAGATTGCTGGTGTTATTGATACGGATGAGATGATTGTAGAACTTAATGGAGAAGATAAAAACTTTCTACTCTATTAAAGGAATTCAACGGGTGCTCAATTGAGATGAATGTGAAAATCAAAAACGAAGAAGAGCTAGCCGAGCCGGAAGATGATTCCGATGAAGATGCGTAAGGCGGTGTGTGATTATTAATATACATAATTACAAACGCTTAGAAGGCGAATCAAATGAGGAGTTAATTTACCGTATTACCGGAGACAAGGAAGAAATTGGTTCCTGGCAGGATGTAGCAGATATCCTAAATGACCTGCTCGGCACAGAATACACGGAATCAAAATTCAGAAAGCAGCGTCAGGCATTTGATAAGATGCTCGCAGCAAATCAGTCTAAATTTGTAGATACAGATGCTCAGTTAAAAGAGATTGATGTTAAAATGCGTGAACTGGAAAGAAAGAAAATTCAGTTTCGAGATCAACGCAATGCATGGCAAAAACAGAATTTTATCGATGCAAGAGTTGAAGAAAAATTAGATTTATTGGAGAGTGAATTGCTTTCACAAGGAAGAATTAATTTTGATGAGCATTTAACTCCAAATGTCAATTCTGACAACGACATTTTAATTATTTTAAGCGATTTTCATATCGGTCAATGCTTTGAATCTACATGGGGAAAATATAATTCTGATATAGCTAAGAAACGAGTGAATCAATTGTTAATTGAGATTATTGCAATTCAAAAACGACATAATTCCGAAAAATGTTATGTCAGTCTACAGGGCGATATGTTAAGTGGAAATATACACAAAACAATTCAAGTTACAAACAGAGAAAATGTAATAGAACAAATTAAAATAGCAAGTGAATTAATTTCATCTTTCTGTTATGAATTAACAACATTATTTAGCCATGTGTACTTATCAAGTGTTTCCGGGAATCATTCTAGGATTGACCGAAAAGATGAATCTTTACATGATGAACGTTTAGATGACATCATTACATGGGGAATTGAACTATCTCTAAAGCATATCAAAAATTTTCATGTTTTAAAAAGAAATCTTGATAACGGTATTTCTGATTTGAATATCCGTGGCAAGACTTATATTGCAGTACATGGTGATATGGATCAGTTTAATAAGACAGGTGTTTCAAATTTATGTATGCATCTAGGATTCATTCCGTATGCAATTATAAGTGGTCATTTGCATACCTGTGCTGTTGATGAAACAAATGGCGTAAAAATGATTCGTGGTGGCTCACTTGCCGGAAGCGGCGATCAATACACGATTGAAAAAGAGGCTATCTGGAAAACCATCACAGATGGTTTGTGTATGCAATCAGAAAGGTGTCGCTTGCTACTATCCTGTTGAGTTAAATTAGAGGTTAAAATATATGAATGAAAATATGAATTATCCAGTTTTAGAGTTTGAAGACTGTATCAATTACATTGTAGATAAAACTAAATTGGATAGAGAAATTATAGAATCTGTGCTGAATGCAGAAACAGAATTTATGGAAAAGTTGGTATTATCGTAACAGATGATATTAAACAAGATTAAAAGCACTTATCACCCCATTACTAATCAAACTCTCGTATGTGATCGGAATTTGATAGGTGCTTTTATATAAAACAAAAAATTATATAAGACAATGTATCTGTCAATAACAGGGCTGCTCTTCTATGTGGTAGCCCGCTTTGACGGAACGGAGGAATGATACATATCACTTCGTATGATTTAAAAATCCAACTGATGATACGTGGAAATTTGGAAAACAAACACGAGAAATAATATGATTCCACATGAATGCCGCTGTTGTTGGTAGCGAGTATTTAAAAAATAAATACAATAAAGAGGTTAGTAAATATATATGACAAAAAATGAATTAACAAAGAAAATTTGTAGTAGAACTTCTTCTGTCTACAATGCAAAGGAAGTTGAAGAAATCATTAAAGCATTTGGAGAAGTTGTAGTTGACACATTAAAAGAAAGTAATGACAAAATTACTTTTGCAGATCTTGGTGCATTTTCCGTGAAGCACATTGATGAAAGATGTGGAAAATCTGCACTAACTGGTAAAGAATGGGTAAAAGCCAGCACCTGATGAGTTGGTGTTTAAGGTTGCTAAAAGTATAAAGACATGTAATCGAGGTATATTCTATGAAAGATATCAAAACTTTAAATTTTAAAGATATTAAACACTTTGTATCTTTTGTTATGCGTGAATATAACAAATTAGATTTTTTAAATTATGAAGATATTGCTATTATTGTAACTGCATCCGATGCAGCGGCTTATGTGACTGAATTTATTCGGTGCGGAATGAATATTGAAGAATTAGATGTTAGTGCTCCTGATTATGATTTATATAATAATGAATATGTGATTGCAATATCTAATCTTGGTATTTGGTGCGAAAAATTTAAACGAGATAGCAAGTATTTTAATGTAAACGGAACTATTGTTTATATATCAGGAGATGCTAATTCAAAATGTCTTCCTTACATAAAAAGCGACAATGTTTACTCCTTTGATGTTGAAGAAGACAATGAAATTTCTGAGTCAGATGGTGAATATACCGTAACAATCAAAACAAATATTAACGATAACGAAGCAATGAATGTAATTGACGAAACAGAGGAATACATTATTAATAAAATTAAAATGTATAATTTTTTTATATGGAAGATTTGTGCCTGATCATCTATTCATCTGAAAAATACTATTCAAAACTATTTGGTAAGGAGGACGTACAATGGCAGGAATGCTCTTAAAAATCGGAGAAAGCTATAATACAAATGTAATGGAATTTGCTGTTGATACAGAAGATGAAATAAACTTCTTGCCAACAACAAAAGAAAAAGGAAAAGAAATGTTTAGCGGAATTGATTATGCCCCATTCGGAAGCACATGTGTAGTTGGTAATAAAGATGGCGAGTTAATTCTTTATATGCTATTTTCCTTTGGATGGAAAAAGTTATAAAATGGAGGGTATAAGATTATGAATAATACAGAAGCATATTTATACTCTCTTATTAAAAATGTGGAAAGTAATAATGCCGTTGGCATAAAAAGAAGAACGTCCTCAAGAAACTACATATGCGTTAAAACCGAACGTACAAGCAGTATGGGGAGAAGTTGCAGAGTTAAATTTAACGCTTGAAGAAGAGTTGCCTGATGCTGTAAATATCTATCCGTTTTGGTTCACAAGCGGATCAACACCAACTAAGGTGATATTACCGTCAACAATCGCGTTAGATGGATTCGCCACACAGGCAAACAAAAATATTGTTGTCAAATTGAACAAAATGTGCTGTTTTGGAAGGAGTTTGATATTACATGATATTTTTTAAAAAAGAAGAGCTTTTATGACTTGCAAACTTAACTACGAAATGTCAAAAGGAATAAAGCAAGTAATATTGAAAAATTGTGCACAAGCTCCTTTTTAAACAATTTAGTACACTAGGTAATTCGCATCAAAATAGTACAACTGGGAAGCAGTTGTTTAAACTAACAGACAATTATTTACATGCATATTTTTATCACGGAGAAAATAATAAAGGAATTATACCATATTCTAGTAATGCTGTGGTGTATTTGCCCTGTGAACCAAACACAACCTACACAATACATGGTAGAAAAAATATTAACAATGATATGACAAGAAAAAAATAGGGTTGGTTTAACATCGGAACTCCCAGCGTTTAATGTTAAGATTACTAAAACGGCTGAAACAACATTAGATAAACCTTTAACTATTACTACCGAAGAAGATACAAAATATCTTGTTATAATGGCTATTACCGATGGAGAGATTGGGCAGTTAAATTTTGATAAGGTTCTTGAGAATAACACATCTAAGCTTATGGTGGAGGTTGGAGACAAAGTATCTCCTTATGAGCCATACACAGGTGGTAAACCTTCCCCATCACCCGATTATCCTCAAGAGATTAAGAATGTTGGAAAATGGAATGAGGAAACGCAAAAGTATGAAGTTGATGTAAAAGTTACCGGGAAGAATTTGTTTAACATAGATAGTTTTTTAAAATTACCATTGCAACCTGTGAGTGGAAACGATGATGCTAGAAAACTTATATTGACTTTGAAACCAAACACAAAATATACTTTATCGTCAAATAGTGAGGGTACTTGCAGTAGTCAAGACAAAGACACAAGTAGAAGTTTATATTTTACAAATGTTGATGACGAAATTTATCAATGCAACACTACCGCAGTTTTTAAAGGAAAAGCGGTAACAGTGACAAGTGATGAAAATGGAAGGGTGAAAATTGTCTTATTTGACAGAACAAATTCAAGACCTATTGAAAACAAACAGTGCTATGTAATGCTAAATGAGGGAGCTTCCGCCGAGCCGTATGAACCATATTTTCCCGAACAGACTGCTACAATAGCAATGGATGAACCTCTTAGGGGCATCGGAAAATATCAAGATAAAATTACAAAAGATGGGATTGCTAGAAGAATCAGAAGCGTTATGTTAAATGGGAATGAAGATTGGAAGCTTTATGGAAGTAACGGAAACATCAATAATTTTGGGTATATACTTAGAGAAGCCATTAGTAATAATGTGGGGCAAAGGTCGTCTTTAACTTTTTTCATCATATAAGTCCGGAGTTTGGGCAACTGATAGGTTAGGTCAAGATATGTTCGCAAGGATTATAAGAATTAATTTGCCTAAAGATGTGTTTCCTGATGTAGAAACGCTAAGAAATTGGTTGTCACAAAGCAAAACTACATTGCAATATGTGTTAGAAAAGAGGTGATAGTCCCTATCTCACAATCCGAACAAGATGCAATCAGAGCATTAACAACATACCATCCAACAACAGTTATCATGGTAGATGGTGGAGAAGTAGATGCAGGGAATTGAAGTGGAATATGCTGTAAAAATAAGGAGAAAATATGAATACGAACTTTGGAAAATTAGAAGACGGAATATTGATATATGCACCATCTGTTTTACGCGTTGGCGATAAACAAATTATTTCCCCCGATAAAGATGATTATCTTAACAGTGGATATTTACCGATCGTAACAGGCGATGATTTGGAATACAAGGAAGGATTTGAAATCGTTGAATCTTATAAAATCGTTGAAGAAAGTCAAGCGCCTGACGGAGAGATGATTCGAAACATATTTTGAGGGTTCAGGAATATAGGGAAGTTTCTGAAATTCCACAAAGCTCACCTACATTGGAAAAACGGCTTTCTAATGCAGAAGATAATATCACAATGCTTACAGAGTGTATATTAGAAATGTCAGAATTAGTATATGTATAAAATATTTTATAATTTAATCTTATTTTTGAATAGAAAGGAAGATTTTATGATGGCAATGTTATGGGCACAACAGATTATATTAGGAAAAAAGGAATATAAAGAAGTACCTAGATTGTTAAAAATAAAGTAAAAGAAATTTTGATGGATTCTGGTATGAATGAACTTGTAAACCTCGAAGAGTAGTGTGGATTTATACTACTCTTCTATTTTGTCCGTATAGCAGAACAGGAATATGCGTCTGACTTAGGATCAGAATTTTGTAGGTTCGACTCCTACTACGGACATTTATGGAGAGATACGCAAGGAGTAGCTACTTTGCGGACAAGTATAATCTCATTCGCACTTCTCTCCTATTATGGTTCGGATTTATAAAGAATTATAAAAAGAAAAGTGTTTTAGAAAGGAAGTGAAATATTGTCAAGATTTACAGTATATAACAACATTGTAACGCAGGGAAAGTTAGATGCGGTAAATGTTGATAATATAAGTCTCGGAGAAGATTGGTTAGATTATTTGCAATCGGTTGACCGTAGTCCTCAGACAATTTCTGCTTATAGAAATGATCTAAAGATATTTTGGGTATGGAATTTAGAAAATAACAATAACAAGTTTTTTCGCAGATTTAACCAAGCGTGAAATAGCAAAATTTCAAAATCATGCTTTGAATACATGGGGATGGAGTTCAAATAGAATTAGACGAGTCAAATCTACTCTCTCATCATTGTCCAATTATATTCAAAATATTCTGGATGACGAAGAGGAATTTGAAAATTATAAACCAATTATTAGAAAGATTGAAAATCCTGCAAAAGAAGTTGTTAGAGAGAAAACTGTCTTATCAGATGAGCAAGTTGACAAACTTTTGAATACTTTGGTTGAACAAAAAAGAATACGAAGCTGCATGTGGGTTTGCCATCGCTGCCTTTTCTGGTATGAGACATGCAGAATTATTACAAATGAAAGTTGAATACTTCAATGATGAACATTTTGTTTTTAATTCTATGTGGAAAACAGATAAAGTAAGAGCGAAAGGATTCGGACGTGGAGGAAAACAGATTAATAAATTTGTGCTTTACGGAGCAAAGCCATATATTGATTTATGGATGAAAGAACAGGAAGCACGAGGGATTAATAGTGAATGGCTATTTGTTACATGTTCTATTAATAAGAATACAAAGAACGTATTTATAGACAACGCAAAGACACAAGTTCGTGGATCGATATGGCAGAAGGAATTTTAGGAGTAGATGTGTACTTCCACAGTTTTAGACATTACTTGTGTACACGTTTGCATCGACTAAATCTTCCAGCCCATGTCATCCAAGAATTTTTTCCAGTGGTCTTCAGCCGATATGTTATCCATATATAATGATGCCACTGCTGAAGATGAGTTTGGAAAATATTTTGACAAAAATGGTATTAAAGATGTAGAACAAGGTTCTTTACTTAATATCTAAACGCAACATCTACCCATTGTATTTACAAAAATCAACTGAATTACGTTGCGTATAAAATAAGAGAAAAATATCTTCGAGATTTTTATCAGAAATCGTGTTTGCACCAAGTTTGGATTTGAAAAAACAAAGAGAATCATATTGATTACGTTTGAAAGGCAGTTTTTCATTTGAAGACTGCCTTTTATTTTAGTGGCTTAGTCTAACTGGTATAGAACATCAGCCTTTCACGCTGATAATTCGGGGTTCAACTCCAACTCCACGCATTTTGACACTATGGCAGAATTGGCAAATGCATCGGACTGCTAATCCGATATCCTTATGAGGATGTGTGAGGTCGGGACTCACTGGTGTCGTTTGTGCTGCATGTCCGGGTGGCTGAGGGGACTGACTTGAAATCAGTTGGTCGATTGCGACTTGCAGGTTCAAATCCTGTGTGCAGCGTTTAAAAAATAAATTTTAGTCGAAAAGGAAGGTGTAATTTTGGCACATACAAAAACAAAGGAAGAAAAAAATAATTGAAAATATAAATACGCCTCCGATTATTGATACAAATGTGCAAATAAACATACCACGTTCAGCAACTCCATTTGATGAAAATAAACATAAATATAAATGTTCTTGTTGTGGGAAAGGATTTACAAGACAAGATACTTATTTTCAAAAAAGTAATGATGTCTTATTCCAAGCAAACGGAGGATATCTTCCATGGTGTAAAGAATGTACAGATACATATGTCAATCAAATGACAGCATTATATTCAAATAATGAAGAACATGCATTTAAGGATTTTTGTCAAAGAGCTGGTTGGAATTATGATGTAAATGCTCTTTCAGCGGCTACGGAATCATATAGTGGACATAGAAATCGTTCTCGAATTAGTCATTACGCCGCAAAGAAAAACTTGAATTGTAATGGAAGAAAAACGTATATTGATACATTAAAATATAACTACGAAAAAAATTAAACGAAGTTATCGAATCTAAAGAACAGATTAAGTCGGAAGATTGTTCTGTATCTGCTTCTGCCATTGATCGATGGGGAGTCGGTTTTACTGAATCAGATTATAGAAATTTAGATGATCATTACAGATTGCTTAAGCGTAATAATCCGAATACAGATAGTAATCAAGAGATTTTTATAAAATCGTTATGTAGTTTAAATATGCTAATGATAAAAAATCTTCAAGAGGGTAATGCTGAAAAATATGCAAAACTTACGGAACAATATGCTAAAACTTTTAGACAGGCGGGATTGCGTACAGTAGAGGAAAAAGATGCAAGCAATGATGAAACATTTTGTATGACATTAGGTTTTATTTCCGACTATACTCAGAAGAGTTTTATAAAGATAAATCATTATATGAAGATTATGACAAATTAGGCGAATATATTGAAAGACATATAACAAGACCAATGATAAATTTGGAAACAGGAACAGATATTCGAGATAAAGAATACTTTGTTCCAGAGGTAGACGAATATGAAGAAGAATGATTGTAATTTGGCTCAATATGCCGATCATAATCAATTAAATCTTTATAAAAATTTCCATCTACTCATTATTTAAGCAACACTACAAATGTTCTTCATGTGCTTGCATGGGGAACATTTTTTAGAAGAAACATGCATCGGTTTGTAATTGATTATTTAAAAATACAACTTTATGAATATCAAGCATTAGCAATTTATGCAATGGGAACATCAAATCTCATTTGTATTATTGCAAGTCGTAATGATGCAAAATCCTTTATTGTTGCAGTTTATGCAGTTGCAAGATGTTTACTTTATAAAGGTACAAAGTTTCGTACAGGTGCGGCGACAGAAAAGCAAGCGAAATTAATAGTATCAGAAAAAAATCATGGATGAACTTTGCGAATGGTCACCTATATTAAGAAAAGAAATCGAAGATTTTTCGACTAGGAATAATGATATATATGTTAAATTTAGAAACGGCTCTAAGATAAGTGTTTTCGTTGCAAATGAAAATGCACGCGGTCTTCGTTCAAACGCAATTTGTAGAGAAGAAACAAGACAAATAAAGAAAAAGTTGAAGACTCTGTAATCTCTCCATTCCAAACACCACGCAAACCTAAATACATGTTTAATCCGGAATATAAAGATAATAAATTACTTAAAGAACAACCCGTAGATATCTATATTACTTCTAGTTGGTACGATGACGGCAATTGGATGTGGGATATAGCAGCACAAGCACTTGACGGTATGAAAAAACATAATCATGCAGTTATGTTAGCTTTTGATGAAAGCATTGCATTGAAACATGAGTTAAAAACAATTGAACAACTTATTAAAGAAAAGAAAAAGCAAGATCCTGTAACATGGAAAATCGAATTTTTAAATCTAAAAGTAAAAGACTCTCTGTCGTCATATTTTACATATTCCATGCTTTTAAATAGACAAGTATCTAAACATGTGTTCTATCCTCAGTCGTCCATTGATTTCAAATCCGGAAAGAAAAATAAATTTAACATTCCAAAATTGGATAATGAAATAAGAATAATTTCTAACGATATTGCATTTGTGGCAGGAAGTCAGAATGATAATTCTGTTTATTCTTGTATCAGGGAATACCTGAAACATTAACATTTGTAAATGATACAAATGAAACTGAAGTGAAGCGAGGTTATAGAAGGCAGTATCCATATATCGAATCAAACCAAATTGGAGACACTACATTACAAGCAATTCGTATCAGGCAATTATATGAAGATTTCAATGCAGATTATATTGTAATTGATACCCGCAACGGGGGCTTCAGTGCTTATATGCGCTTCAAAAAATTCTATATGATACTGAACGAGGTGTTGAATATGAACCATTAAAGTGTATGAATAATGATGATTATGCAAAAGTTTGTTCTGATCCGAATGCAAAGTCGTGTATCTATGCTATAAATGCTACTCAAGCATTGAATAGCGATATTGCAATTGCTTTTAGAAAAAATCTTATAGAAAACAAAATAGATTTTCTTGTTAATTACAATACAGCTAAGGAGACTATTTTACCAAATAATAAGGAATATCTCCAAGCTATCGATGTGGATGATCAAATAAATTTTGAAAAACCATTTTTAGAAACTCAAGCAATGATTGGAGAATGTGCTGAATTACAATATGAAAAAATGCCACAAACGGGTATTATAAAAATACAGGAAAAAAGGAAAGAATCGAAAGGATAGATATACAAGTTGTTCCTATGGTTCTTATTTTATTGACCAACTAGAACTTGACGATTCTAGTTCTTCATCGGATTACGAATTTTCATGTCTTATCAATTAAATGAAAGGAGAGAACATGTCGGAAGAAATAAAATCAAACAATGTAGTTGAGATAAACAAGCAATCCTCTCCTACTCCAAATAAAACTGATTCTATATTTGAATTTAATTCGTATCATTCTTCAAGTGGTTTTGAAGATATATTTAATTCTATATTCTCATGTGGAGTTTATAATTATTTTTCAAAAGCCGAAATTGACAATGTATTAAGAAATCCGATTCTAAATCATGATATAGCAATCAGATTATCAAATTTTGTTTACACAAAAAATGGAATTGTATCAAATTCTATAGATTATATGACAGCACTTCCATGTTTGGATCGAGTGCTAATCAATAAGTCAAAGAAAACAAATAAAAAACTAAAAAGAATAAAGATTTGATGAAAGCAACTCTTGAGTCTGTCCGTGATAAACAATTTATACGAAATGCTTTGTTTACAGAAATGACCGACGGAATTGCTTTCTTTTATTTTGAAACAAAGAAAAAGAATTCGGTGTTTGACAAATTTATGACTGATTATGATGTTGAAAATATTGTTGAGATAAATGAAGCTGGTGTTAATGCTGCAATTATTACCCTTCCGTGGGAATATACAAAAATTGTAGGTAAAAAAAATGGACGTTATGTTCTTGCATTTAATCTAAGATATTTTGATGATTTTACAGGCGATACATTGGATAGAAAATTGAGAAAGTATCCTGTAGAAATTGTAGATGCATATAATAAACGTAAAAAAAAGTCCTGTGGTTCATGGTGATTGGGTAGTGTTAAATAATGACAAAACTATGTGCCGTAAGATAAAGTGCAAAGACAACGAACCTTGGGGGCGCAGTTTGGTAATTGCGGCGCTGTCTGATGTTTTATATAAAGACTATTTTACAGATACAAAGCGAAACGTTCTTGATGAAATTAACAACCGAGTTATTTACGAAACATTTCCAGAAGGAAAAGATAAAGGAAGTTGTTCTTTAACTAAAATGCAGCAGGAAAATCAACACAATACTGTAAAAAGTGCGATTATGAATAAGAATAGTCGAGGTGGTATTAGCTTCTTTAGTGTTGCATCTGGAACAAAGATAGATTCAATTGATGTTTCGACTGACATCTTTGATGAGAAAAATGAGTCAGACTTGAATAATCAAATATCTTTGGATTTAGGAATATGTGCTTCTTTGATTGGAGCTATGACAACTGGAAATTTCTCAGCAGGAATTAATAATCTTGAAATGATAAATGCACAAATTTACACATGGGTTTCTGAGTGGCAGGATGAATTAAATTATGTTATTAACAAAAATATAATTCAGGATAGCAAAAACAAAATAGAGATATACTACTTTCCTACTTCTTTTGTAAATCGAAAAAGTTTCTTTGAAATGATGAAAACTTTATATACGGAAGCATCCGGCTCTTTAAGCTTTTTGATTGCAAGTGCCGGGGTGGATGTAGAAGCATATCTAGCGGTATTGGATGATGAAATTGAACAAGAATTATTTGAGAAGTATAAACCTCATCAGACATCATTTACAATGAGCAGCAAAGATATAAAAGATACAGGAAGACCTGCGATAGAAAATCCTACAAATGAAAATACAATTGTTTCAAAACAAATAACAGTAATGGAACACCAAAACCATCAACAAAATAATCTTTATTTATGCAATGAAAAGTCACTTTTTAGTGGCTTTTTATTTTATAAAAATTTTAAAGGAGGTAATTTATGGCAAAGTTTGAACTGTCATCAAAGAAATACAAAAACGGTCGAAGAAAATTTACCGCAACTTTGTATGAGTTACAACCTCCAGAGTGTGTAGTAGATGATGTAGGAACGAAATACAACAAAAACGGAATAACCTTTTTAGAGGAATACGCCAAAAACAACTAGATAGCATCAAAGATATGTCTGTAAGGGTTTCTTTTATTGACGATGAAAGAACTATTATTTCAGATCATGGTGAAACCGGAATTATTAATGATATGCCAGTGTTTGAGAATGCGACCACAGTTGGACATTTTGTAAATGGATGGATTGATGATGTCGAAATTAACGGCGAAACAAAACGCTGTGTTTTAGGTGAGGGGTATTTGGATGAAATGTGTTATCCAGCCTTTGTTGCTTCCTTAGAGTCCGACTTAAACAACAATGTATCTGTCGATGGAAGTATAGAAATATACAAAACGAAAGACAATGAAGGAATTGTATATAAAAATGGATGGTTAGAAAAGGGAAGGATTCCAGTGGAGTACGTTCATTCTGGATGGGATATGGTAATGTTCCCAGCGGACAGCTCATCTACTCTCATTGAGCTTAATAATAACAAGGAGGAAAAGACAAAAATGGAATTCAATATGAATGAAATCAAAGAAACGATTCAATCTGTTATTTCTGAATGTAACGACAAGTCTGCTGATTATGAGACTAAAATTTCAGAACTTAATTCTCAGATTGAAGCAAAAGACGCTGAGTTAGCAACAAAAGAGTCTACGATTTCTGAGTTAAATGCCTCTGTTGAAGATTTAAGAAAAACGCTGAAACAGATGGAAGAAGACAGAGATACTTATTGGACTGAAAGATCAATTCTTGAACAGGAATTAGCAAAGGCAAAAGTTGCTGAAAAACTTGCTGAACTAGATGACTCTCTTGCAGAATTTAATGCTGAAGAAAAGAAGTTGCAAAAGATGATATTGAAAAATTAAAAGAGAATATCAACGCTTGCCAGAAGAAAAGAAGAACTTAATGAGGTTACTTCTGAAATTAATTCTATTAAATCTAAAATTTGCATGTCAATTGTTGAAAAGCAGAAAAAAGCAGAGTCTGAAGCAAGAATCGCTGAACAGAATTCAATTAAAGAAACAAAAAGTAGAGGATATTTTCTCTGAGATTTGTGAGGAAGTACATATAGACGACGATTTTGAAGATGTAAACATTTTCTAATTAATAAAGGAGGAATAAAAGATGTTGAAATTTAACTCAATTGGTCAGATCGAAAAGGAAAGAATTCCTTTTATTGATGCTGTAACAGAAGCAGATACATATAATGGCGCTTTTGGTGATGTAGAGGAAGGCGTTTTTAAAGTAGGTGCAGATAAAACAAAAGCCATCATGCAGATTGAATGTGGCGATGACGAAGGAATGCCGAAATATTTTATTCAAAGGGAACACATGTAAGAGTTATTGACCTTGAAAAATGTACAGGAAACTTTATTGAAATTTATGATTATCCGCTTCCGGAAACTGTTGAAGTTGGTAACAAGCTCACTTCTGAGTCAGACGGAACGTTGAAAGTAAATGGCTCTCCGTCAGGTGTCTATCTGGAAGTAAAGAAAATTATTGGAAATCACGATGGCGTAGTTGCGCTTATTTCTGAGTAATATAAGGAGGTAAAATCATGTCATATACATTTGAATTAAATAATGAAAGAAAAGATGCTAACAATGTTAGCGGAAAGATTACAAGAAAGTCTCCAGTTGTTGAAGTCTTCTCTGCAATGACTGATGGAAAAGACCTTTCTAAGTTTGATGTCAAAACTGCTAATGCTGCTACAAGATATATTGCAGAATTGAATAGTAAAGCGGCGGCAGGGGATACAAAAGCTATCTCTGAAATTAATGAGATGCGTAGATTCGTAATTGAGCCAAAATTGCTACAGGAAATTAAACTGCTTGGAATTTTCGGTAACTATCAGAATATTGGCTATAATGAGTCATGTGAAGTTGAGATCCCGAAGTTCGTAAATCTCTCGGCAAACGAGCAGGCTTTGGGGCAGGATGTTGGATTCCCAACAATTAGAAAAAGAACGTACACCAATCGCTACTACTACTATTTCTGGTGGTTATGCTGTTGATTATAGAAAAGCGTCTCTTGGCGATATGTCAGATGAAAATGAACTTCAGGAACAGGTTCGTGTTCAGATCAGAAATAAAGCTACACACTATGTTGTAACGACAATTTACAATGCAATTAAAAATGCTAAGGGTGTTAAATACTTCTTTGAAGGAGACGGGCTTACAAAGACTGGTGTTGACGGAGTTATTACACCGATTAGACGTTTCGGAAAGCCAACAATTTCTGGTGACTATGCTTTGATTTCTCAGTTTAACGGCTTTGCTGGATATCAGGGTGTTACACCGAATGTAACTGGTATTTCAAGAGATGTTATGAATGAGATTCATAACACAGGACTTATGGGAATGTACAACGGTGCTATTCTTAGCGAAATTCCAAATCCGTATGATCTTACATCTCTGGCAGATGATGGAAAGAACTTTAATACAATGCTTCCGTCTGGTCTTGGATTTATTATTCCGGCAGGTACAAGCTCACCGATCTACACGATTACTCGTGGTGGACTTACATCTATGTCTGGAAATGATGTAACAAGTGGTAACCTTATCACACGGTTTGATATGGAGGTTGGAAGCCTTGTTGCTCCGGGGCGCGAATATGAAGTTGGTGTAATCGCCGATAAGAAATTGTCCCCTGAACTGGCTGCCTAATATATATAACAAATAAGTAGTGGTGCTATTATTGCACTACTACTTTATTCTTTGGAGTAATTTATGAACGATAAGTTTTATTGTTATTCAAAAAGAATGCACTATTTTATCATGTCATTTGGTTTAAGATATATAGATTGCGGTGTCAATAAAAATACGAAAACCCAATATTATGTTTTTGAAAAATCAAAGAAACTTGATAAAATAATTGATTTATATAATTCAGTAAAGCATTCTATTTGATTAGTTGACATTTTACAAAAATAGTTGAAAGAGGATTCAAAATGAATAAAAAACAGATGAAGTAATAGAAGAAAAAAGTAACTGAAAGCACTGATACAAAAACTACAAGAGCCGTTAAAAAAAGATTGATGAATATAAGCCTGAGAAGAAGGTATTAGTAAAAAAGTATCGCTCGTTGGACAACTGGTTTTCAGAGAATTGAAAGTAATGGAGATGTTACAATTCCGCCGTTGGGAACAGTTAGACTTCAAGCGTCGAAATCATCTCTCAGGTGCAAAATGGAAATTTACTTTTTAACGGAACAGACGGTCAAGGTTCTCATGCAACCTTATTTATTGATGATAAACCAACACGTATCGAGGCGAATTACGAATCAGAAGACACATTCCAAAAATTTCGTTACAAAAGATTTGATCAAGAAAATTTTTTGACGAAAAAGATCAGAAAGATTTTGAAGAGAAAATCAAAGAACGTATTATAACAAGAGCTGAAAGAGCTTTCCTTATGTCTGCGATCAAGGATTTGAAACTTAATGATTATGGAAGAATTGCATTCTGTATAGATTATACAGGTTTTAGACCGTAAAGGTGGTGATTCAATGGATAAACGTACACAGGCATCTGAGATAATTGAATCATTTGAATCCACTTTTGCTGACAAACAAGTTATTCCCTTTTCTTTGGAACTTATGTGGTTAAAAAAAGCTATTGGTAGATATTCTGTTGAATTAGATCCATTGAATTTTGATGAGGAAATTTTAGAGTTTGATACAAAATTAGATAGATATATCATTGATACTCTTGCTCAATTTATGACACAGATGTATCAAGAAAGACAAGTTACTTTGGTTAATAAGCGTGTTAGTATTGTCGGAAAAGATTTGAGTATAGATGGTTCTAATGGAACTAAAACGGCTGAAAAGGCTCATCTTGAATATGTTACATCTATATCCTCTGATATGATTGAAAATCAAAACCAACAGCGTTGGCATAAGGAGGTACTAATGTGAAAGAGTGGTATCTTATTGGCAATAATACCAAGCCAAATATGACAGGTGGATATGAAAGTGATGCGTTTAATGATTTTAAAGATGATGCATTTTCGGAAGCGTTAGATTCTCCACTAGGAAAGATTGTAAAAATATATAACTCCTCAATGACAGAATGCAAAACTTTACGTTGTGTAATTCAGGATAATACATCTAATACTCAATTAAAATCTATGGAGCGTAGCATTCTTACTACAATCGGAACTATTAAAGCTGGAATGTATGTCTTATTTGAAGATAGATACTGGCTTATTACTGGATATCCTGGAAATAATGGCATATATGAAAAAGCGACAATGATTCTTTGTCAGTATAAATTAAAATGGCAAAAGTCGAATGGTGACATTATAGAGCGTTGGGCTAATTTTGTTTCTGCATCTAAATATGATGTTGGACAGTTTGGAAATAACTATATTACATTAGCCTCAAACAACTTTACAGTTCTCATTCCAGAAGATGATGACGGTATAACTCTTGAAAATAAAGAGTGTTTATTGATAGAAATATCAATAGTCCAAGAAAAAGTTTTTTGAAATTACAAGAAGTGATGATGTTCTTTATTTATACGGAAAAAATCACGGTGGTGTTTTGAGCTTTATTGCAGATAGAGATGAATTTAATTCAGAAACTGATAAACCGGACTTGGGGATATGCGACTACCACTCTCCTACTGATATTCCAGTACAACCGGAAAATCCAGATAGTACACAGTCTATATTAGCAACAATATCTGGAAATGCAAATCTGAAAATTGATTTAATAGAACGTACTCTGTATCATTTGTTGACAAATCTGGAAACACAATCAATCCGGAATTTTCATGGAATGTTATAAGCGAATTTGAAGTTAAACAGGAAGTCGTTGAAAATAAAATAAAACTATTAGTAGAGGATGAAGATTATATATCTTCGTCTTTTTTTGTTGCAGGTAATTGTAGAAAACGCAGTTGTCGGAGAAATTGAGATAACTGTTATAGAAGGATTTTAGGAGGTGATCTTTTGAATAAGACAGTATTAAAAGATATTGGATTATACAAAAAATAAAATCCTCTCAACTATCCTAAGCTCAGAAGATTTTTGCCGAGCAATGCTTATAGACAAGGAATATACAGAAGAAAATGTAGATGACCTAATTTACACACAGATATTCCCATATATGTATATAGACGAAACTCAAACAGAAGTTTTACCTTACGCTTGTTTTGAAGTAAAAATACCATATATTCCAAATGGTAGCATAAAAAAATGCAGATTGTCTTTTGGGTGTGCGCCCATAAAAAGTGTATGCAATATCATACAAAAGATTATATTGGCACACGTATAGATATTTTATCTGATGCAGTTGAAAGAGCTTTACACGATAGTAAAGAATTCGGAATTGGAAAATTAAATTTGACCTCGGTTGGATATGTTTTTCCTAATTCAAATTACTGTGTCAGAGAACTTGTTTTTGATGTTTCTGATTTCAGAGTAAAGGAGAGTTGACAATTGACATTAGATTATTTTGATTGCATATCTCCGCTTCCACTCGATCTTGTAAATGTTGGTTCTATAAAATCCCCGAAACTGATTGAAATAGCAGAGATATCATACTATACATATTCATTATATATCGCTCATTTGAAAATGACACCGGAGGAATATTTTGAAACTTATCACAAGGATAAAGAAGTTGATACGGAGTCGATTTTTATATGACAAAGTTTGATTTATTATTAGCAGATGATAATTTTAGGAAGATTATTACATCTGCTATTAATTTTTTCTTTGTTGAAGACTTTGAGTTTAATCCAGAATATACCGCTTTTGTATCAATCACAAAAAATGAAATTGGGGAAAATAGTTGACGTTAAGGCTATAACAAAAGATAACTATACAGATGTTATAAATATCATTTTACAGAGAGTTCGCATTACGTCAGATGAGAATGAAATAGATGATTTAAAAAAGGTCAAAAATAAACGTGGCTTGAAAATATATAAACAAGCCATAAAGGGAAGAAAAAGTTTAAAAAGGCAAAAGAACAAAATAAAAATTTAACCTTGGCAAATATTATTGCCGCCGTTGCATCAAAAAGCGAATCTTTAAATTGGGATACTATATGGAAAATTACAGTTTTTCAATTATTTGATTTATTTGACAGAATGCAAAGACTGGACTCTTACAGTATTGCAAGCGCTCAAGTTGCCGCATGGGGAAATAAAGATGGCAATTTTAAATTTGGTGCATGGATAGACAACGTATACGAATCAAATGACGCTGAATAGCGTCTTTTATTTTTTATATTTTTAAGGAGGAAATGATATGGGAAATAATGTATTTTCTAAGCAGATGGCAAACCGTGAAGTGTGCGACATGGTTTTTGTTGATTACAAAACAAAGAAACCGTTCCTAAAGGTCGATTATGCCAATACATCTAGTAAAGAGCTTACTGGAGAGACAGTATATGCGTTTGGTGGAAAAGGACATCCTAAAAGGGTTAGTTTTAGTGGTGACAAGGCTGGTACACTTACAATTGAAACGCAGATTCAGACACCGAAGCTATGGGAGCTTATCACTGGTGGGGAAAACAGGGAAAGACGGCAGAAGTTATGAAACACGTAAAGGTTTCAGTTACAAATAAAACAACTGTAACACTTGATTCAGGAGTAAATATTGCAGATAAAGATTCCGTATGGGTTTATGACGCCGCAGATAGCAATCTTAATAAGGAGGTAACTGTTGAGTCTGTATCAAAGAACGTAATCACTGTTACCTCTACAGAAGCTACAGAGGTTGAAGTATTTTATCTTGTAAAAGTTCAAGATGTTTACAATATTAATATCAAGGCTACAAACTTCCCTGAAAGCATTTGTTGTATACGGTGATACATATATGAAGACTACGGATGACGACATTCTTCCATATTTGTTTAAGGCTTATAAAGCAGTGCCGCAGTCTAATATGTCTCTTTCATTTGCAAATACAGGGGATCCGGGTACAGTAACAATAACTTGCGATTTGATGGCTGATGATGACGGAAACATTGTTGATCTCACTCTGTTGCCTGAAGAGGATGAAACATTGGGGGAATAACACCCCTGATGATCTTGCCTTTGGTAAACAGGGGGAAAGTAGGCAAGGCTAAAGTAGGAAAAGCTAAATAGGGAGGAAAATTAAATGGCTTATTCAAAAAGACATGGGTTGATAATGAGTTAATTTCAGCAGATGCATTAAATAACATGGAGTCTGGAATTGATACAGCTAATAAAGGAATCCTTCTGTCGCTTCCAAGACAAAGGCTGGACTTGTAAAATGGCTGCTACGGTCGCTAATGTGTCTGTTGAGAATGCAGGAACAATTGGTGAGCAGTTTTTAAAGGAAGAAATTCAGAAAATTGCAACATTAGCTGATGCAAACAAGGTAGCTATCAATGCGATTATAAAAGCATTAAAAGACGCAGGAATTATATCAAGTTCCTAATATATTGTGAATTGTAATTTATAGGGTGTAGTACATTCACAATGTATTGCACCCTATTTTTTTTACGTTCAAATTCAGTATTAAACGAGGTGGACAAAATTAAATTTAAAACTTTAAAAGACGTAAAAGAGGTTTATGGCGAAGATAATTTGGTGAAGATAGTTAACATAAAACAGATCCTTTTTTATGCAAAAAATGGTCTTCAACCAGTTTTTATCGAAGAAGGATATAAGGGAAAATTAGTTGCATATTTTCATAAACCTTCAACAATGATGTTGTGGAAATATTGGTTGGAATCCCGACCTAATAACAAGGAGGTAAAAGATTATGAAGAAAATTAATTTAAAAGGTGTTAATGCTCAGTCTGTAACAGGCGTTGTATTGCTTATTGTGGCATTAATTAATGCAGTATTGCAAATGTTTGGATATAATACTCTGCCTATTACAAATGAAGATGTATCTACAATTATTTCTTCAATTTTTGTAATTCTTACTGCTGCTTATACAACGTATAAGAATTTAAATGTAAGCACTGCTTCACAGACCGCACAGAGAGTAACAGACATGATTAAGCAAGGCGAAGTTCTAGCAGAAGACGTAGATGAATTTCTTGATAAGTTTAAAAAGTAGTGGTGTTGTAAGATGGATAAGATACAAGAATTACAACAGATTAATTACGGAACTTTATTTGTATCTATACTGGTCTTTATATTTATAATAATTCCTCTATTTAAATACGGGTGGCAAGGGTTAGAATGGCTCTTAGTTGAGAAACTTGGCTTACAAACAAAGTGGATGCGTAAAAGAAAAGAAGAACACGAAATGATCGTTTCTAATGCTGAAGCAATCGGCAATCTATCAAAAGCTGTTATGGAATTGACAGAACAACATAAACAAGATATGGAAAAATCTGATAAAAATGATGATGAAATTAAACATCGTCTTGATGATTTTATTAACGAATCTTCTGTTAGAAATGAACAGGTTAGGAAAGATTTGATGGGATGTGTGTCAAAGATAGAACAATCTATTGATAAGATGCACGAAGATAATCTGTCTCATTGGGAAACATCAAAAACTGCACGTTCTAACATAGACAATAGATTTCAAAGAATGATTGATTCTAATGCTGAGAGAGATGAGTTAATTAAAGCTATTGCAGATGGTAATAAGGAGTTACTTGGAGATAAGATTGACCAGAAATTTGACAAGTATACAAAACTATGTGGTATACCGGCAAACGAAGTTGATGAATTTGAGAGTATGTGTCAGGCATATTTTAGGTTGCATGGAAACCATAATCGTAAAACGAAGTATGATTATGTTAAAACACGAATGCAGATTATTCCAGTGGAAACCAATTTAAAAAAAGATCAACCAGAAATCCCATTAGTTTTAGCTCGTGGGTAATTCACATAGTTAGTAGTGTCATCCAATCATCACAGAAAAAAATTAAACAAGACTTTTAACGAGAGTTTGATCCAGATCCGGATGAACTAATTATAAATTATCTAAAATTAGGTGATCTACGCCAATGCTCACAGACATACTCCCACCGATTAAGGCGAAGACGTTTGTATGCGTTGACATGAACTATATATGGAAATACACATATATTCACAGAACATTCACCAGAACCTTCCTCATGGAATTACATGATTCGGATTGGTCGCACTACTAACTGTTAAATTATAATACGTCAAAAATATTTTTACCACAAAAAGGTTCAGTCATGTGGTAAGAGTATTTTTTGAGGAGTAGTAAAAGACTGAACTACTACTCTTCTGCTCTTAAAATAAAATTTAGGAAGTGAATTATTATAAAAATTATAATAGATAATAATGTTGTGGAACGATATAATAATTATTATTTTTCACAACATCCAAAAAGCAAAAAAAAACAAATTGACCATCCGTATCATCCATCAATAAATTTATGGTCAATAAAACCGAGAATTCAAATGAATGCATTAAAACAGACATGGAAAAATTTTATTATATGGTTTATTGATGACATTGGTTATACAAATTTAAAATTAGATGATGTCGATATCATGTACGACATATATCATCCAACAAAACGGCGCACAGACCCAGACAACTATACACCTAAATTCATTCATGACGGTTTTGTTGAATCAGGATTTTTATTGGATGATGATAGAGAACATTTAAAATCATTAACAATAAGATGTCATGTAGACAAAGAAAATCCTCGTACAGAAATTACTATTATTGAAAATAATAAAGGAGAAAATTCATAATGGATTATAAATTCAAATGTAAGAAATGTGGTCAAGAATTTATTCTTAGTATGCCAATTTCCGAGTACACTGCACTAGGTAACAAATGTCAAAATTCAGATTGTGATGGCGAATTAGAACGAGACATGTCTGAATTTGCGGGAGGAATTATTTGGGAAATACCACGGATCATATGCGAAAGGATAATATGTTTTTGTATAGTTATGAGATAGCACAATTATTGGAATCTAAAGGATATAATATAGATTCAGAAACATATATTGATATGATGAATTCTTCTCCACAAATCAATCATATCACATATAAACCATTCGATGATTGCTTTGATATGTGGTCTGTAGACGGCGAATATTGGAATTATAAAGTTTATAAAAAATAAAACATTCTTTTGTATTGTTCTATTTACATTACTTGAAAATAATGATATTCTTTTTTTATAAAATAAAAGGAGGTTCATTATGGCGCGTGTAAAAAAGAAAATTGTCGCAAAAGATTATAATTCTTTGATCAAAATTTCAAAAGATAAAATTGAGAAATTAACACAAGATTTAAAAAGAAGAAAAAACAAATCTAAAACTCCTAGAAAAAGATGCTGCATCATACGAAAAGCAGTTAGAAGAAGAAAGAAACAAAAGAGATGAAAGAGATTGCAATGTTGATCGAGAAGTCCGGGAAAAGTATTGAAGAGATTAAATCTTTTTTATCGTCTACTACTGCTAAAAATAATTAATACTGGTTTAAGAGCTTGATTTTTATCAGGCTCTTTTGATGTAAAATTATAAAATAAACAGCGAATAAAATATTAGAAGTTAATTTAATCATACATAAGAAAGGTGGATTTCATATTGAAAAAAGATAATGTAAGAATTAAAGAGAATATTAGTTTTGTAGATGAAGTTAATGTTATCAAAGAGATCGTTGCTTCTTATTTTGTTTCTGGAAATTATACTCCATATTATAGAGACAGATCTAGCGTAATTGCAATTGTGAATAATTTTATAGAAGGACTTGAATTTGAAGACGAAGAAGCAGTTTATGATTCTGTTTGTGAAGATACTGAAATTATGGAAATCGTGGAAAAATTCAAAACTACATATCACATGGATATGATTAATAAAAATGTTAATGATATAGTTGAATTTGAAAAACAGAGAATTATTCATGGCTCTTTTGATTTAGAAACTATTGCTGAATTTTGCAAAATGATTTCAAATATGTTTTCAAACTTTTCAAATTTAAGACTGGATCTAATCACGCCCGAAGCAATTGAAGTTGGAAAAGAATTTGTTAATAAAATGAAAAATCAAGAGATTACAGAAGAAACATTAGCTAATGTAATTTCTTCTATTATAGAGAATCATAAAATGCCAGAAACAGAAATTTATGAGCAACAGAGATTACGAATTGAAGAGCAACAGAGAATGCTAGAAGAAAAAGAGATTGAATTAAAAGAACTCAGAAAATTCAGGAAAGAACACAGTAAAAATAGAACAACACCGTATTTCTACGGTGCTGAACTATTAATGATTTATACTACTCTCCTACTCTTAGACGAAGCAATTTGAAATGATAAATGGATGTTATTTCCTATTATAAAATGAACCTGAGATGTCAAGTCCTGTTTTTAATCCAAAATGAAGATGGAAGCCTTTTAAATCCTTGTCAAAGACGAGTCTTCCAATAAGGATTATAACCATTAACATAATAGGAATCAAAATTATAAGTAATATCTCCATCACTCACCTCCCCTCTGTATGGGATACGAGAAAGGGAAATTTGTTCTGGAGAACCCAGTGATGTTAAAAAGAAACATACCAATATCCTTTCTGGTATAGAATACCGTCTTTTGTAGGTTTGTATCTTACGATACTCCCCATGACATAATGCCATAAGTATATAGTCGTGCAACGAATTGCAATGTGGTAATACAATCACATATATACTTATGGTTATTATATCAAACTCAAATTGAATAAACAATAAATAAACATTTCAGAGAGACGTTGTTCTCTCTTTTTTGTTTAGGAACAGAGGAGAGATAACAATGACTATAGACGAAATAAAAAGAGATATGTCGAGAAGACTTTTGAATGCTACTAATAAAACATATCAAGATGGTGTTCGTATAATCGAAGATTCGTTTGATACATTTTATGCACAAGGTAGTCCTAAAAGACGACCGAGAACAGAAACTCTGCGTGGTGCTGCTTACAATCCAGAACCATCTATATCTGCTACTTCTAGCAATGTAGAGATTGGATATGAAGGAGATCAAATAGGATATCCAGAGGGTGACGGTATTTTTTACGGGTGGCGAGGTACTCGCTGCAACAATGACAGGAACATACGGGTGCTTGGCGATCCGACATATGACGAATTAGCATTTGAAAATATTTTAGAGGCTGCTGATAAAAATTTCGCCTCAGAATTCAAATAAATATTTTTGCAAAGGAGGTAAGAGATGGCTAGGTATAGTGTTGATATAAATGCTAATATAAAGGGCTTTGAAGAGTTAGACAATATCGAAAAACAAATTAAAATATACAAAATTATGCCAAAAACCTATTGATATAAATTTTAGAGTTGATGCTAAAAACGCAGATATTTCAAAACAAATGATGAGTGCTGGTAAAAGCGCAGCTTCTGCTTTTACAAAAGGTTTCTCGTCCGTTGATAGTATGTCTGTTGATGAATTTGCAAAATTAAAACAAAAATATTTAGATATATTTAATGATATTCAAAAGCAACTAGCTAAAACAACTGGTTCTAGCTTTGAAAAGGTTTCTGTTGATGAAAAGCAAATTAATAAATGGGCAAATGAATATGTAAATGTACAACAAAAAGCATTTGAAAAGATTGAAAAGAAGCAATCAAGCAGCAGCAAACTTTGAATAGAATTCGAGAAAAGAATCTGCTTCTTATGCAAATCCTTATACAGACGCTTATCAATCCATCGGAAAACAAAGCAATATTCAGCGTGAAATGTCTGAATATTATACCCGTATTGAAAAACAGCAACAACAAATCACAAAGATAAAAAAAGAAGCTGAAAGTGGATTATTTGAATATAGAACTACAAAAAATCAGTCATTCTTAGATAAGTACACTGATCAGAGCAGTGAAGCTCTTGATCGCGCAAGAGAAAAATAGAAACAATCAATAAATTGCAGTCAGCTTTAAAATCTGGAAATTTAAGCGACGATGATATCATTTCTACTTATAGTAAATTAAATGACGAGCTTGATAAACTTTCCTATTCCATGAAAGAAGTTGGACTTCAAAATTCAAAAACACTTGATGTTGGAGTTGCTGATACAAAAAGCCAATAAAGTAAAAAGCATATTACGAAGAAAATACAAAAGCTGTCAAAAATATGGTGATCAATTAAAAAGAAATTGAAGCAGAATATAGAAGAGCCAAAACCGTAGAAGATGCACTTATTACCGACAAAAAATATAATCAATTAAAATCTCAAATTTCAGCAGAAGGTTTAACGGGCAAATCGCATATAGATGAGTTTAAGCGGGCATTTGGTCAGATTGCAGAATTTGCAGGAATTTATGGAGCGATTCAAAATGTAATTTATGAAGTTCCAAGACAAATGGTACAAAATGTACTTGAAGTAGACGATGCGATGACTAATCTTCAAATGGCTACAGGTGTCACAAACGATAAAGCTAAAGAATTAATGTCTACTTATAATCAACTTGGGGATGATTTAAAGGCATTAGGTACAGATGTAGCAGCAAGCGCAACTGAATGGATGAAACAAGGAAAATCTATTCAGGAGTCTCAAAAATTAGCAAAAGATTCTATTGTTCTTTCTAAGATCGGAGATTTGTCTGCCGAAGAATCCACGAAGACTATTACTGCTGCAATGAAATCATATGATTTAGATGAATCCGAGGTAATGGGATTCATTGATAAAATTAGTGCTATTGATATGGCTTCTGCAACTGACGTTGGTGGTCTTGCTGATGCTTTTAATAAGGTTGCAGCCAATGCAAGAAATGCAGGTATTGAAACTGAAAAAGTTCTCGCTTATGCAGCGACCATTGGTGAAACAACTCAGGAAGGCATGGATTCTGTTGGTACATCTTTGAACTCTATTTTCTCAAGAATGGGAAATATTAAATTATCCAGATTAAAAGATCCTGAATCTGGAGAAGACCTAAACATTTGGGGCATAGCGGCATAATACATAAACCGTTATGGCATTTCTTTCTAATGATTATATCAAATAAAAGATATATGCTTGAAACTCCGGTGGGACGGACAACAAGGAAGAAGAATTAGTATACTAATTCACTTTGAACGACTGAATGAAAGAAGATCATTTCGATGATTATGCGACAGTCTGATCTACCGTATATTCCCACAAATTTAAGCGGTAGAGTTAAGGTCAAGTGTAAAGACACTTTTGGAAGTACCTTAACCGCTACAATTATATTGTAGTCATATTACCTTATTCTACAAAGGTAAAGTAACAGAATGGAGTAATGTAGAAACCTCTCTTAGAAACGTAGGAATAGAGCTAAGAGAATCAACAGGACAATTTAGAGATTTCGATGAAGTTCTTGATGAAACTGCTTCAAGATGGGATACTTTTAGCGAAGTAACACAAAGAAGCATCGCTTCCTCGTTTGCAGGTAAAGATGTTGCTTGAACATGTAGTAATACATGAATTGCGAGGTTAAATAAAATTAGAATGTGACCATATCGGGAAAAATCTGGTGACAGATAATTCCGAGGAAAGACTATAATATGGTATAACATATTATTTTATCCGTAGAGACTACACACATTTGTAGTGATACAAATGTTTACGTCACACACGAGATGTCCTTGTAAGAACAAGCCAACGAATTGACGTTGGGTGAAGATAGAGTCCGATCTTACGATATAATCTATAAAAAATGAAACGTAAGAATTAAGAAGAAATTCTTAATCGCCATATAACAATATATGGTCAGTAGTCTTGATTAGACGAAAGTAACAGATTGACACATCATATGAATGAATTCCTAGTCCTCATGCAGAATTATTCCAAAGCTCAAGAGTATATGCAGATTGCAACAGATTCATCAGGCGATTCATTAAAAAATATGAAGCATATACGGAATCGGCGCAAGGAAAAATTGAAGGTTTCAAGAATTCGTTTCAAACATTATCTACAACCACTCTTAATGCCGATATTTTCAAAGGCGTTGTCGATGGTGGAACTGCATTTTAAATATATTAACTAAAATAATGGATATTGGTAGTGGATTGCCTACTATCATTGCTACTATTAGCGGATTCATGTCCGCAAAAGGTAAGGGTAAACAAAATAATAATTGTCGTAGTTTAAATGCCCTCTCCTATAAGATTGCATAATAATGCCATGTAATTAACATAGGGGATGTTTAATAATATGATCGTACATAGAATTAACTTACCTAGATTATATAAATCTAAAATGTCGAATATCGGGGAAGCCGTAAACCAGAAATGGTACCGGATGGATGCAATAAAAGCGTACATTATTACAATGACGTTCTTGAAGGAATAAGTATTTTTTATAATACGAAAACGGTGGTCACCGACACGATATATGAAACATTGAAGCTGTAATTTCATAATATATCGTGCGAGAGGCTGACAAGACATGACATGATACAGGCGTAATTGTATCATATGGATCACAACATTCAGTCCGTAACCTTGGGGAAAACCCTTGTGAAGCGAATAGGGATACGAATAGTATTTACTACTACCCTACTTAGTACAAATTACAGAAACACAATCTTGCTGCAACATGGTTGTGAAATTTAATATAAAAAGAGGTTGTTTTTTATGAATACACACGACAAAGAAAAAAGAAATTGTAGATATTATCAAAGAAAAATATCCACAATTCCCTGTTGAATTATTAGAATTAATACATGAATATATAAATATTCGTTTCGTTAATCAATGCAATAAACTTATTAAGAAGATAAAATAAAAATCATTATTCAGATTCTTCTATGTTACTTGCTATTTCTGAATAAATAGAATCTGCTATTTGTTGAAGCTCTTCTTCTGTAAATTTTTTCATTTATATTTGCCTCCTTAGTAAAAAGAATTTTGTTATCGTAATTATACCATTTTGTAAATTTGGGGTAAATACGGAACATTAGTTCAATTACAAGTCCTTTTTATGACACACCTTTTTCTATATACTAATTGTATCAAATATTTTTGGAGGTATTGTTATGAATCGAAATGAAACAAACAAAACTATATGGCGACTGTTAATATTAGATGTTTCTGGGGTGTATACTCAGATCTATGATGAAATATATGGCAATAATCCAAATACATTATCTGAATTGCTAGAACTATATTCGGATGAAAAAAAATATAAGTGTTTATCATTGTAGAATGACTTTCTACTTATTAATATGTAATTTTACATTTCCTTACGCTTTTTTTACATAAAAGTCAACACCATAACGATAGATTACAATGGTATGATCTTCCATGTAAGACAGATACATACACAAATACATACATGGATATACTATTGTTATCAAATATAGTGTGGTGTTAATAATGAAAAACAAATTGCAAGAATTGCGTTGGGAAAAGAATTGGTCACAAAATCAACTTGTGATTAGAAGTGGTGTTTCACAATCAATCATAAGTTCTATTGAAAATAATCAATTAGAAAATCCCAGAGTAGCTACCGCTCTTAAACTTGCAAAAGCCCTGTCTGTATCTGTCGAAGACATATTTCAATTATAGTAATGGAGGGTAAAGCTATGAGTGGAGATTTTGTAAAAATAATCGAGTAAAATTTGATGTTTTAACCGGGTTAAAAGTAGTTCATGATTTTAATAAAGAGAGTTTTTTTTTCTGAAGCAGGGAAAATTGTAGATCGAAATGCAGATTGTAATATTATTTTACATTGGAATTCCATGTTCTTGTTCAATGAATGAATAGTTTATTTTTACAGTCGATAAGCAATTTTGTTTATCGGCTGTTTGTGTTGTAAGAATATATGTTCTATCTACTCTTCTGCCGTTTATTGGTATATAATGGATATATACTAATGAGAATGAGGAATAATATGAATACATATAAATTTATTGAAACAAAATCACTGTTGATTACGTTATTTATTCGTATTTTCAGTAATCGCATTATAGTTGTATTTTACGATATAATTATGACAACTTTATTTGCAATTCATACATCTAGGATAGATTTGAAATCTAAAAGATGGATTAATACATTGATTATTTATATAGCCATTTATATCTTTTTAAATGTATTGTCCATTGTGGCTGACAAGTTAGATAAAAGGATAATAATAGACAAAAATATATTTCTGAAGCATATGAGTTACACAATTCAATTAATTTTGAAACAGCTAATAATTTGTATAGAGTTAATAAGAAAATTAGTAAAGCAATTAGAAAGAATAAAATTGAAAAAGAAGAATTGCGATCAATCGTTGACTTTCAAAAACTGTCATTTTCTGTTTGTGATGAACTTTATGCTTTTATTAACAATACATGTAATTGTAAAGAATGTGAAATATCTATTTTTCAGAGATTTTCAAATAACGACAATAAAGATTACGTAAAAATGATTGCTTATAGGAATAGTAGAAATTTAATACCTTCTACATATAATAAAGAATTTAAATTGATGCATAAGAGCCATACAAAGGTTCCTGTTTTCATTGATGTTTTTAATGATTTAAATGCGGAAGTAAAGATTTTAGAAAATAAAACTTACGTAAATAACGAATTTATATATTTTAATGACAGCAAAGTTAGGGAAGAAAAAATATGTCAATATATTGGAATCCCAATAAAACAAATAGAAATAAAATTGAGGTGGTATTACAAATTGATGTTTCCGAAAATAATATTATGGGAAGTGATTATAACGAAGTAAAACAGTTTGCAGACGTTATTGTAAAGCCATTTGTAAATTTATTATATTGCTCATATGAAAGAGACTTAATTTTAGATAAATTTTATGATATATTAGAAGAAAATATTAACAGGGTTGAATATGAAAAAAAATAATTTATGAAGAATATAAAATTTCGGGAATAGGGTGACACATATGAAACTAAAATCAATAACTTTACCAGAAGATGAGAGTTTTAATATGATGAAGAAATATAAATTTGATGAAGAAAGTACCAAAAAAATGTTAGAAGAAGCACAAAGACAATCAGAACATTATAGAATGATGATAGAGCAAAAAGAATATGAGGAAATGAACTATGACGCTATCCGTAGAAGGTTGGATAATCTTTCAACGTTAGAATTAATAAAGCGATTATTTAACGTTCTTACATATAAAGAATAATTCTATTCTTTTTATCTTAGAGCAGTAATTACTACTGCTCTTTCTTTAATATTCGTAAACGCAAAATAGCAAGTACCTTGACATTTTTAGGTGGCTGCTTTGCAACCACCAGTATTTAAGCTTTTGTGAATCTCTACAGGAAGTTTTTCTGACCATGGCATCAAATCATCCAACGATGAATTGGAATTGTCAAATATTTTCAGCTTTCTTTATAAGTTCTTCTGGTGAAAATGCTCCATTAATCATTTTCGAGAAATCATTCGCCAAAACAATTCTTCTGTGTTGTTTGTATTTTTCAAGTATATTTAGATACGCTTCAGCTATTCCATTTGGATTATCCGGATAATTTTCAATCATATCGAATACTTCATCTTTATATGGAGAATCTATATTAAATACAATGCTTTGATCAATGCTATTTGCGAAAATAAATTCACCAATAAAATATGTAAGTGTTAATATTCTATCAAGTAAGATATTGATGTCGTTTGGAAATAATCGATTATTTTCAATTATCATTTTTAATTGATGTTCAAAATATTTTTTAATAGTTGTAGTTGTATTTTCAATACATATCTTACTATTAAATGATAAACTTTCTCGAAAATCAGTAAGTTTTTTGCATCATTACATAAGAAGCGTGTATTTCTGAATATGTACACATTATATCATTATAATTTGGATTATTTCTTAGTTTTATGGCATCATATAAATGAGTAAATTCATGAAATAATAAACCCTCGACATATTGATCTGGAAATATTAATGCTTCTGTGTTGATATACATTTTATAATTTTGTTCATACAGTTCTGTTGATTTAAATTCAAATAAAAAATCAACATCATGCACATATATATAATTATCTTCATTTAATTCTGGATATTCAATGTCATTAAAAACACCTTGATATTCTTTGTAAACCTCTTTTATTTTTGCAACTTGCATAAATCTATCCTTTCTTTTATCGGAGGTGTTATTATTAAAAATAAATACTTTAAAAAATGAATAGAACCATTTATTATTTTACTGTTCAAAATATATTGTAAATATGATTCATACAAAATAGATAAAGCAATTAATAAGTATCGTTTGGGCAGATGATTCATTAAACGTGTTTATTAACAACTATTGCCGTTGCTTCTTTGGCGGATGCAACAATTACATCATGAGCAACAGATTCAATGAATTCTAATGTGTGAACCCCGACATTGCCAACAATTGTTTTGGTTTTATTCCAAATTGTATCAGGTTTTATGGATTCATAAAATGATTGTCCATCGTATGTTACCTCGTTTACATATATACTAGAAATCATTCTTCCGTTTATATCGTCAAGACCGATTCCTTTTATATATTTAATCTGAGATAAAAGCATAATAGAATAACAAATGTCTTCTATCTTATAGTTCTTTAAACATGATGATATATAATATATTGACAATTTACCTAATTCTACTTTCTTTTTATCAACAAAGATGAGCAAATCATCAACCAGCAGCTTCATTATATCTCGTATACAATCTTCATTTATCTTCATAGTTATACCTCACAAAAAATATAATACAGAAAGGATGTTGCTTTTGTTAAATAGCTCTGAACATATCATGTCTGACGAACACATACACACAATCGAAATAAAATTTATTGAAAAGAAATACATTGACACAAAATGTTTATCTTCCGAAATTCAGGTAGTATTGGATGGGAAGGTTGTGCCTAATGTAAAACGATTTGCTATCGATCTTGATGTTGAATCAGGAAATATTCATCAGCCATATTTGTTAGAACAATATATTAGTGGTTACGATGTAAACTTTTAACAGTATTTCTTTTTGAAAAGGAGTGTTATTATGTTTTATTCACCAGACAATTTTGAAGAATCTCAGATGGCAGATTCTTTAAAAGTATTATAATAAGCTAAATCAAGCAATAAACAGTGGTGATCTTTCCGATGATGATAAGTTCTTCGTAATATATTATTTCTTAGAATTATCTCAGGCAATCATTAGAGATTTTGGTGATGATTTTTCTAAGAGATTGGCAAAAGTTATTTTGGATACGGTTGATTGATTTTGTATTTTTAAAACTTGATCATTATCAAATTACCAAGTATAGCCGCAATCTTTACATTTGAAACTTTTATTAATCTTCTTGCTAAATATGCCGAGTCCTATAATAGACGCCGCTCTCTCTGTTCCGGAAATTTTTGCAATATTCGTACTTTTTGCAAGTAGGACAATGTGGCACATTGGATTGTCTTTTATACTCTACCTGTGCATCAACCTGTGCCCGGAACTATGGCATCTTTAATTCATACTCAATGATGTCTTTGTCATGAAGTTCTGTCATAGCGTCAAGAAGTTGGCAGTTTATCTTTTCAGGAAATAAGTATAAACATTATCTTGAAAATTTTTTAATAAGTTTCTTATATTATAAATGCTTGGTTCTATATTTTTTGTTTTAACCGCATTATGTATTTTACTTATTATATCTGAAAAATTTTGACAGTTTTTCTGTAATAAATCAGGCATATTCTTATTAGCATATTTTGTATATAAATCGTATTTTCCGTAATAATAAAAAATGTTTTTCTCTAACTTTACATACTGTTTTGCAAATTCGAAATCAGATAAATCAATATACGCATCACGGTCTTGGCATATAATACTTGTAATATCAGCTAATGGAGTTATTATATACGATTCTATATCTTCTAATTCGTTTTTATAGAATACTTTACTTTTTATTTTTAATTTTGAAGCAATGGTCAATACATCGTTCTTATTCTTCATTCCAATAAGAGAACCCATTTCTATTTGTGAAGCATGGTATTCTGAATATGAATCTATAACGGTATTAAAATCTTTTTCATTTAGATTTTTAAATCTAATATTGGCATCGTATATATGTGTAAATTCATGAAAAATATTGATTTAACAAAATTTTCGTTGTAGTCAAATAATGATTTATTATAAATAATAGGAACAGCTATCCCTCGAATAAAATCTTTTTCTATAAATGCGAATTCATCCATATTATTGTTCTCAGAAGATTTTTCTACAGGAATAATTAACGGCATTTTATTTTCTTTTATAAATACTTTAAATTCGTCATAATATTGATTTATTATTTTATTTTTATCCATATTCCACCTCATACAGAAAGGATGTGTATTTGCTTGTCGCTCAAAGATTTTAACGATAATTCTTATTATGTTGATAAATTAATAGAGGCTGCAAGAAAAGAAGTTCATGATTCTTGGAGTAATACTAATACACCACAACATAAAAGACTCTTAAAGCAGTTACATGATATTGAAAATGCCAGCAAAAATCGGAATAAATTATCTCATACCATGATCAATTTTTTAAATATCACGGTTTCCAAGTATGTCCACAATTACTACAACGATTAACGGTTTTATTGCTACCTAAAAATCCAGTCCAAAAGAATAACCTTTATTCACTGTTGCAATAGAGGTTGATCCACACTTGGGGCAACGCGGCTGATTATCTTCCATTTTTATTTTTTCAATTATAACCTCTGGCAAATCGCCGTGTTTATAATTTGAGACAAATTCATAATCGTGTTGCCAACATTGAACTGCGTCTTTGTAATTTTGTTGTTTTTTATGTTGATTGATGCACCGTTGTATGTGGGATGATATTTCATGTTTTGTAATATTTGTATTTTCAACTATATTTGCAAGTATAATTTCTCTTTGGTTATTAGTTAATCCAAAACCTTTTTGAACATTATATCCCAATTGGTGAATTCTTGATTCAGAAGTAGATTGATATTTTTTGAGCTTATATGTAACAAAGATTTTTCAGTGCCAATTATTTCGCATAAAATGGTTCCATGCTTTTTAACATCATCAAAATCTTTTTTAAGCATGAAATACTTATTACAGTCTTTGCAATATGCAGCGGGTACATAATAAAATCAATTTTGCCATTTGGGAATACTATTCGTAGTTTTGCGATTATATCTATTATGTTATGGTTTTCGTTATTACATTTTTTATTATAACTCAATATAATAGCTGTTATTCCAACGTCTACAATTTGTTTTTGTATTGAAATGTTCTTATTATATCTAAGATTATTGCTTTTGTTTGTTTCTTTTGAAATGACAACTGCTTGTTTTGTATTTTTATTAATAGGTTGAATCGAAGTCCTTTGATCTAGCTTTTGAAATAAAATCTGTTTTGGAATATTAAAACTTAAATTGAGTTCTCCATATTTATTCTTAATCTTATGATGAATTGTAATATTGGGGGTTATCTTATTATATGGAGTTTCTAAAATATTTATAATTTCAATAGGGTTATCAATTGTTATACTTAACTGATTATTAATTTTCTTTACATTGGTACTAAAATTACAAAATAAAAATTCTATATATCCTTCAGATGAATAAAATTCTAATTTAAAATGTAAAGAAACACCTTTAATATTTATTGTCTTTACATATAACGCTCTCTTTTTGTCAGGAAATGAAGTATATGTTATATAAGGAGACACAACATTTCTAGTTGACAAAAATGAGGTGTATTGTATATCTGGAATAATAATACAGAGAATTATATCGCTATTTTGTGTTGTTTTTATATCATACTGAAAATTATTATTTGAATATTGTTTAAAAAGTCGCATTTCAAACTTCCACCACATTTATAGCCATAATAAGATGTGTGATAATTCCCACAAATATTATTAAGCTTATATAGACAAGTTTTAACGTTCTTTTTTATTTTTAAGATTGTAATTCTGAGATTTTTTATTTTTCTTTTCATTTTATTACATTATAAAAACAAAGTTTTTATGTTACCAAGTATAACCACAATTATTGCATTTCCATGTTTTATTGATCTTCTTAGAAAATATTCCGAATCCAACAACAGAAGCTACTCTCTCACCTGTCCCAATTTTTCTGATATTAGTAGATCCACAGGTAGGACATTTGGGCTGATTAGACTGTTTTGGACTACCATAATATCCATCCTGCCTTGCTTTATCACGAAAAGCTGATATTTTTGTTTGATATTCGATAATATCATCTTCTCGTAATTTTAACATTGCCATGAAAAAATCTTTATCCTCAGATATATGTTTTATAAGAATCTCTTCTTCCGCAGTCATTTTTGTATGAAGCAATTTCGCACCACAATATTCACAATTTTGATATTCTGGATTTTTTCTGGAGTATCAGTAGGCTTGAATAGATACCACTCTTTAAAACATTCGGGACAAAATGACACTTTAGAATCAAAAGCCATATTTTTATTACCTCCATAGATATATTTGCAGATATATTATAACATTATCCATCATTGAAAACAACGATTATAAACTACGATAAGGATAATAATTCTTGGAATTGGTTTAATGGCTTAAAAAAGAATTGCCTAATGTTAGCACAGAAGTCGAAAATTTGTTTTCAAAAATGAGTGAAAATAAGAAAGTTGTTGAGTTATTAGATGGATTTTATAACTCAAAAACTTTTAAAGATACTAATTTTAACGATTGGATAAGCAGATTAGATGACGATAAAAAGAAAGTATTAACCGCTGGAGAAGCATTATCTCAATATAAAACCCATCTTCAATCAGCAGACAAAGCTTCTTCTAAATTCGGTTCTACTTTAAAATCCATCGGTGGAAGTATTGCAAGCGGACTGGCAAATTTCGCAATCGGTGCTGCAATCGGATTCGCCATTGACTCAGTGATCAAAGCTATCGACTATTTCACAGTTACTTATGATGAACTACAAAGTGCCTTCCAGAATTCACAATCAAATTACAGTTCTGCTAAAGCCGAAGTTGAATCAGTACAAACCGAATTAGAACAGATTAATACTCAAATTGATGCAATAAACTCACAGCCATTAACCCTTTCAAGCGAAGCTGAATTAGCAAGATTACAGTCTGAAAAAAGCGAGCTTGAAGAAATACTTAGTGTTAAACAAAGTATTGCTGATGCATCAAGACAAAAGTTAGCATTAGATGCATATAAAGCATCCAAAGCAGAGACATCCTTAAACGAAGGGCGTAAGGCAGGGCAGTCCGATACAACAAAAGGTTTTATGGACTTTGAAAACTGGATGATGAGTGATGAGTTGATCCCGAAATTATTGAGAGGATTAAACCCTGTAAGTATTTCGGCTGCTAAAAAATACAATTCTTTTTACGGATGCCGAATCTGTTATTATTTATAGCCAAAAAATTAAATGAACTGAAAAAACAACAAGAAGATGTTTATGAATGGTTTACGTCATCAGAGGGTCAAACGGGGAAAGAATATGGCACGAAAGCTTTTGACCTAAAACAAAAGAATTAGAACGTGTGTCAAATGGAATCGCAGATTTACAAACTGAGATCACAACAAAGCGGGCAAATATTGCCGCTCAAATTGAAGCGATGACAGATGAGAATACCGGAAAAGCGTTCAAAGGTATGGAAACACAGGTTGATTATCTTAAAAATTCCCTAAATGATTTAGATCATATTGAATTTCCTGATATGTCGCAAGCTGAAAAATCGCTTAATTCAATAGATAAATTTTTTGGGAAAACGTCATCAGTTTCGATTAAAAATCACTTTCAACAACTGGCTAATGCAGGAAAACTTACCGAAGAAGCGATTGAAAAAGTAGGCATTTCTGCATCTACAATAGGGGTTGACAACTTAAGCGATGTTGTAAAGTATTTCAACGACATGGCTACATCAGCAGATAATGCATCTAATAGTATTTCTAAAATAGATGGATCATTTGAAGGCGTTACAAGTGCTTTTGAAACAGCAAACCAAGGCAATGAATGGGATGTAATGTCTCAAAATATAGCTAAGGCTCATGATATGCTTAAAGAAGGCTTCTTGGTTGGAACAGACGACTTCAAACTGTCGCACAATGGATGTCACCACATATTATAAATAAAGATGATCCTAAATATAAATATGATGCCGATGCATATGTAGAAGCTTGGCAAAATGCATATAACAAAGTGGTAGGATGGTTCGACTCCGAAAATCCACTTCAAAGTATGCATAATTTTGCTCATGATTTAGACAATACCGACCTTGCAACTATTACTTATGACGCAAATGGTGCGCTAATGGAAGTGATTCCTACCTTCAAAAATACCGCTGAAGCAGCAGACAAACTCGGTGTTAGTACAAATGCAGTTGAAACTGCAATGCGTAAACTTGAAGAATATGGGTTTGAATGGGACGGTGTATTATTTAGTGGCGAAGGACTCGATGAATACAAAGGATATTTAGATCAAATCAAGTCTATAACGAAAGAATTAGATGATGGACGTGAAAAATCTCGATTGCAAAAATTAATTGCTGGATGGGATGAAGAATATGCCAAGTATCAAAATGATCTTTCCCTGTTGACAGAAGATCAAATTGTAAAAATTAAATTTGAGTACGATATGTCAACTATTCAACAAAAAATTGATGAGCTTGATGAGCAATGGAAATCTGGTAATAGATCGGCTGAAATAGGTGCAGGTCGTATTGCAGCTCAAAAAATGTATCGTGATAAAAAAGAAGAAAAAAGTATGGCTACACGGCAGGCTTTGATGAAAAGTATGGAAAGTTGAACGAACAAATCAAGCTAATTGAATCTTCTTTTAATGACGACATGACTGAAAAACAACGAGAGCAAGCCCAAGATCAAATATCTGCAATTTTAGATATTCAAAATGATTTTCAGGATGCATTTTCAGATGGCGAAGTTGTTGACTGGAACAATTATTTAAATACAGATGGTTTTCAAGAAGCCGTAAATGCTATTATGTCAGAAACAGGTATCTCACGTATTGACTTGGCAAAATTTTTAGGAATTGATGTTGGTCAACTTGGAATTCGTTTAAAAGAAGATTTAGCCAATGAGCTTGAGCAGCTGACTAATGGACAAACAATCAAATTCAACGCTGAGATTGATGGGTTATCATCAGATGTAGAAGCTTTAAAAATCAGGATGGTACAATTACTTATACGGCAGAAGTAGATGGTGTAGAACAAAGAGTCTTTTTTGGTGCAAAATCAAGATGGTACTATTACATTCACCGCCGAAACAGAAGAAGTTGACAAGGTTACAAGTGTAGTTGATGGAGGCGTAAGAACTGTAGAATATGTTGCTTCTACTAGTGGTCTTCCTAATTTCTTTCCATCTATAACTCGTACTGTAAATTATGTTGCAAGCGGTGTCTCCGCTGCTTTAAATGCTATTAGATCCGCTTCTGGAAAAGCTTCGGCAAATGGCACAGCATACAATAATGGATCAGCCTTTTATTATGGAACTGCCTTTTCAGAAGGAAGTGCCATGTGGCAGCATGTTAGAAATGCATCAGGAAAATCCTATGCTGGCGGAAACTGGGGATTGTATCATGATGCAAATAATGCACTCATCAATGAATTGGGTGGTGAAATTCTCGTTAGGGACGGGCATTGGTCAATCTTAAATGATGGATATCCTACTTTGGCTAACTTAAAAAAGAATGATATTATTTTTAATCATGAACAATCAAAAGCTTTATTGACTAAGGGATATTTAACCGGATCACATGGAAAATTCGCATTTGCCGGAGGTTCTGCATTTGCTACTGGTGGTAGATTGCCTGTGCCGGAAACGGGCGGATATGGGTATGGAACTTCATCCGGTAATTCATCCACTCCTGCTTCTAACTCCAACTCTAACTCAAATTCTAACTCCAACTCTAACTCAAATTCTAATTCCAACTCTGACAAAGAGTTCAAAGAGAAGATAGATGAAATTGAAATCTTGTTAGACCGCATGGAATCATCCTTACAACGGCTGACAGATTCGATTGAAACCTATTCATACGATTTGTCTAAGCAAAGCGAAGTATCAACACAGGCAATGAATCAGATTCGTACAAATCTTGGTACGTTGCAACAAGCATATAATAGATATATTCAAGAAGCTAACTCTGTTGGATTAGATGAGTCTTGGAAACAGAAGGCACAGAATGGTTCTATAAATATAGAAACTATTCAAAATGAAGATCTTAAAAAATCAATTGACGAATATACTAAGTGGTGGATTTTATGCCACATAATCTATTTAATAGCGGGAAACTCCCACAATCCTATCTTGCTACAACGTAACTGGAAACGGTAAGCGTGAATGCGGTACAAGTTTAAAACTTAACAGTCTATAAGAGAATATAGATAGAAACCATAAAAAATAGATAGGTTAGGGACAACCGAGTGTGCAAGTCACTCAGACGCAACGAACTACCTTAACATGTAATGATGATGGTAGACGTTCAACGACTAGTAAGACCTATATTGTATAGGCATAGGATTACAAGCGTTTGGTAATCCGAAAATATAGACTAATTGAATAAATTGAATGATACAATTTGAAATAAGAAAATATGAAGCATATGTGTTGTTAAGAACAGATAAATATCAAATATATGTTCTGTGTATATTAGACAAAAATATTGTCAAACAATGGTAAGTATTTTTACTTCTCATTTTCTCCCTAATTGGTATATACTATAAGTAAGAAAAACAGGGATGTTTTCTTAGATTTATATCTGGTGTGATGCAGCGTAATATGACTGCTAAAAATAATCGTTGAAGTGTACGCCGGGTTAGGAACTGGTTTGCATGGAGATTTTACAAAGGTATGAGGATTTACCATAGCCTAACTAGGAATTATGTTCTGAAAGAAAGTCCTTGATTGAGTAGAAGGGTCATCACCAGTGGCTCTTCTATTTTTATACCAAGGAGAAATTATGGACAGTATATTGTCGGCATTATCTAATTATAAGAATCTGTTGAATTACAATTATAATTTTGTAATAGCTTGTAACAAACAAAAGGAAAATGTGAAACTTTACATTTGAAGCGAAAGATTTTACCATTTGGTAGGATTCCAATACTTAACAGATATTGATATACCAAAAAATGAGAAACAATTATTTAAAAAGTGGAATCTTTTAGGATTAACGATGAATATCTGAGTAAGAGTATATATTATACAAAAGTAGAATCTAGTTTTGCAAATGTAAAAGAGCGTATTGAAGGATTTAAGGATGTTGATAAATTTATAGAAAACAAAAACATTGTTTGTAAATACATAAAGAACAAAAATCCTTCATCTTCTATAAAAGCAGATTATTTGATAAAAAGCACTATATATAATAGAACCGCATATATGTTTTTGAGAAAGAGAAATAAAAGAAATGACCATTGTATGTGTTCGTTTTTATGCAACCACAAAACGATTACAATGGACAAAAGGCATATTGGTTGTACAAAGATAGAGAATGTATATTAGATAATTCTGTTGAAGTATTATTGGACAAATTATCCGAGTAATATGACTTCATTTGAAACCATATAATTGATAAGAGATCCAATGTGCTAATTTCGGCTATTTTCAGTGCGTTTTTGCCCCTATAAAATAAGGTTTTTCGATAGAAACCATATAAACAAAATATTATTATTTTACCCACCTTATATCTAAAAGGTTGTACTATAGACAATCTGCTTTTACGGTTATGCTTGGTGGATATTTGCTCGTGAGTTCATGATTATTTTGAATTGAGATGGCATAGTCCCATCTATGAGATTTATATTTTGTTTTCTTTCAAAACAATGGTGGTAACTACTACTGCTCTTTCTTTATATCCAAAATTATTCCCCAATACAATTTATTCAATTAGAAGATATAGTCTCAACATCTAGGTAACACCTAGAGAAGTTCATAAGAGAACTGCATGGCGTAGCGAACCATGTGAAGATTTTGATGAAAAGTCAATTGACATACAAGATAAAATTGCAGAAATGCAAAAGGAATTGGTAGATCTTGCCGTTGAGAAACTAGATAATATCGAGAAGTATTTTGAGAATCGTACAGATTATAATGATAATTTTGGTTATCTTACTCCTATTACATTATTGCAGGAATCTCTTGATAAATTTACTAAGGAACTTGAAAAACAGGTAAATGATGGAGTTATTAAAGAAGGCTCTAATGAGTGGTATTCGGCAATGGAGTCAATTTCAAAAATGCAAGAAAGTATTTTTTGAAGCTACTCTTAAAAAATATCAAGATATTATTGACAACTTATCTCGTATTAGCGATACTCTTGACAATTCGATTGAATTGAAAGAAGCTCGTGACGAACCTATTCTTGAATCAGACTATAAGAAATTGATGGATTTAAATGATAAGTCTATTCAGGAAAAATATAATAAGCGTGAAAAGCTCTTAAAACAGCAAGCAATCTACGATGTTGGTTCAGCTAAATATGATGAACTTGCGAAAGAAATCGCAGATATTGATGACGATATCTATGGTCTTCTTACTGATATTGAAGAGTTGAAGAATAAAATCTGGGAAGTTAGATGGCAACCGTTTTTGATGGGCAAGAAGCTTTAAAAGATCTAATAGATGAAACTGATACGTTCAGAGATTTGTTAGATTCGGATGCTTTTGTTGGCAAGAATGGTGGATTGACTGATGAAGGATTAGCAAATATTGCCTTGATTTCTTCTGCTATGAACGAGCAGAAACAGTCTATTAAGAATTATAGAACTGCTCTTGAGAAGTTACAGGAAGATTATGATAAAGGTAATATTTCTGCAAAAGAGTTTAAAGAAACATCTAAAGAGTTTATGGATGAGATTGCATCTGGCGTTTCTAATGTTAAAAAATATAAGGATGAGATTGTCTCACTTTACGAAGAAATGCTTGAGAAGGAAAACGATGTAGTACAAAAATCGATCCAGAAACATGAAGAGCTTTTAGATATAAAAAAAGAAAAATTCTGACTATGACCGTAATGTTAAAAACCAAGTCAAAGATATTAACACTATCCAAGCACAGATTTCTGCACTAAGTGGAATTAATAATCAAGAAGCTCTTAAACAGAAAAAAGCTACTTGAAGCTCAATTAGCTGAGGCTAAAGATGAATTATCTCAGACTCAAAAAGATCGTGAATATGATATTCGCAAAGAAGGATATCAAGGACTTAGCGATGATTTGAATAATGCACTTCAGGATACTCTCGATGAAGTTAAATATAACGCATCAAAACAAGAAGAAGTTGTTTCTTCAATGTTGTCGCACATTGTAAATAACTACAAAGATGCTTACGATAAAATTAATCAAATCATCGGTAACACAGGTTTTAAAACCATCTGATGACTTCCAACAGAATATTGATAATTTAGGCACACAATCAGGAGCAAATAATCAAATACAAGATAGTAACACTATCGCACCGAATTATACCCCTGATGATTTTGCGTCTGGAACAAACACCGGACAGATCCAATCCGGCTCAAGTCAAAGCAACAATGATAAAATCGAATCTGAAATAGAAAAAGAACCAAATACGACAAATAGACCGATTGCACAACTTACAGTAAAACCGACTTCTATTAGCATTCAAGAAGGTCAAAGTAAAAATGTATCAGTAACTATTAGACCTACTGATGCAGCTAATAAAACATTAAAGTGGACTTCTTCTAATTCAAAAGTTGCT
>VOFE01001991.1_pt1 | contig 160000 bp, 173 predicted proteins | sample 5384071 | NCBI WGS metagenome assembly VOFE01 (sample SAMN12384724, study PRJNA508395) | human gut metagenome | isolation source: healthy gut D | host: Homo sapiens
GGAATGATTTCTGTTCCATGTTGTAATACAAAAGTCAATTTCGCTGGTTCTATCTGAAAAATATCGAGGAACAACTTCAAACTGCCGGAGCTGCTGCAAAAAGATAATTCTCTGTAAGAGGGCCTTTTTGAACTGATAATCTGCTTTCAACAAAATAGCGCTGTTATCTACACCAGCCATATATTTAAGCAGGCCCGTATCAAAGACAAACAACTTGAACTGTTCCAATTTGTGAAAGCGGCGAGCGGATGTTCCATCTTTTGATACATTGTAAACGCGATTGAGCATTCCTGCGGATACAAGCCATTCTGATTGCTTCCTCAAAGTCGCGCGCCCGTCCGCCTTCTCGGACAGCTCCGTACATGAATTTTTCATTTGGCTTTGCCAATTGTGCGACAATGCTTCGGAATACCATCAAAAATGCGGCCGCTATTGACCTTGCCGTTGTGCTTTGAAAAGTCATTCTCGTAGACTTCTATCAGCTCTCTCTGGATTTGTATTATTCTGGCAGGATCTTTATACCTTATCCAGGAGGAGACACACTCGGGCATACCGCCAATAATAAAGATAGTTATTATAGGTTTCCAATAAACAGGTTGTGGAAAATTTCCTCAACGTGTTGGTCCTTCTGTATACTATTATAATAGATAAACAGATTAGGGCTCAATGGCTTCAAGAAATTCGTCAAAAGTCAAGGGTGCGATATCAGGAGGTTGACCATCCCGACCGGATAAGATTTTGGCTGTGCAAGAAGCGTCCCCAGTAGACTTCCGGCAGCAATTACGTGGTATTCATTTGCTTTTTCCTGAAATATTTAAGCGAGTTTAATGCGGCGGGACATTCCTGTACTTCATCAAAAATAATAAGGGTATCTCTCGGGAGAATCTTGAATCCGGAGATGAGAGACAGTAGTTCAATGATCCTTGGGGATTCTTATTCGTTTCGAATATTGACTTTAATTCATCTTCTTCGTCGAAGTTGAAATATACATAGTTTTTGTACTGCGTTTTTCCAAATTCCTTCATGAGCCATGTTTTGCCGACTTGGCGTGCGCCCTTTAAACACGAGCGGTTTTCGTTCAGCATTGGCCTTCCAGCTCATTAAGTCGCGAAGTGCATTGCGTTTCAAGCAAATCCTCCTCTCTACTAAGTAGATTTAATAATATAATAACACTTTTATCAATGATTGCAATGATTAAATTGCACGTTTTTACTGCATTATATGGTGAGAATTTACATTTTTCAAATAACGTGTAGAAAAAAGAACCGACTACTCAGTCGGTTCGTAAAGTGACAAAGAAAAAAGGTGGCAGTTCTTTTAATGCTTGGAATTTTATTTCGATTTGTCCTTTTTCATCTACAACAATTTCTTCGATAAGCTGTTTCAGTAATTTGTTGTCGAAACTATTGTTGAGCAGGACTGACCGAATATCCCCAAACAGCGAAGCAATTTGCGTATGTAGCTTATCAAGATTAAAGACAGAAGATGAAGATTCTTTTCTGCGTTGCCACTCAGCTATTTCGGCATTAAGAGCGCTTGCGCGTGTTTTCATTTCCGCCAATGTGATGACATCATTGTTGAACAACTCAATCAGCTTGTCTTTGTCTCTGTCTAATTTCGAAAGAGCTTTTCAATAGAGTCGGACGTATATTGTGACATGCTGTTTTGGCGAATAACACGTTCGAATTCCTCTGTCATGATTTCCTGTAAGTCTTTCTGTTTGGATAAGAGCGAGGCAAGGTAGTCGCGGATGGCCTGTTCAAGTTCATCTTCTTTAAGATGCGTCCGGTTAGGACACAATTTTCCTCCGGGAAGATTTTTGTTTGTACAACACCAACGAACATAGGTGTTTCTGTAGGTGCGCGTATAACGGGTAAAATGATATCCGCAACATTTACAACGAATGAGACCGGAGAATTTGTAGGCACCTACATTATGCGTATGAGGATGTGGGTATTGCTTCCGAGCCTCTGCATGCGCCTGCTGTGCACGGAGAAAAGTTCGTCTGAAACAATGCGCAAACTAGATTTTCTGTGACAAGCCATTCTTCTGGAGAAATGTCAACACGAGTGCCAGTTAAAAATCGTCCACTCGTTGTTTACCGTTGACAATTCTTCCGATGTAAATGGGATTTTAAGAATGGTTACGATACTTTTGGAATTAAAATCCGTTCCACGTTTGGTTTTTAATCCGCGGCGATTCAATTCGCGAGCAATCAATGATGCCCCCATAATTTTGCCAGCATAAAGCTCAAATATTTCACGCACCACTTGAGCTTCCGTCGCGTTGATGGTAAGATTAAAATAGTCACCTTTGGTCTTATCATATCCGTATACCGAGTTGGGAACTCTCCCCTTTTCTGCGTTGATTCGTTTCCCAAATTTGACGCGACGGGACATATTAGCGCTCTCCTCCTGGGCGATAGCTGACAACATAGTAAGCATGAATTCACTGCTTTCCGAACTGGAGAGATCATAGTTTACAAACGTGACCTGGACGCCACAGGCTTTCAATTTGCGAACTACAGTTAAAAAGTCAACCGTGTTTCGGGCAAGGCGGCTGGGATCTTAATGAGGACGATGTCGTAAAGTCCTTGCTCCGCATCGGATAGGAGTTCAAGCAGCTGTTTTCTGTTTTTTATTTTTGTTCCAGATTTCCCTTCGTCTCCGTAAATGCGTAGCAGGTTAAAGCCGTGGCGTTGGCAGTAGTCTTTAAAAAACTCCTGTTGGGCTCCATAGCTGTCCAGCTGTTCGGTTTTGTTGGTTGATACGCGGCAATAGGCCGCAGTGCGCATTGGCGATTGGCCCATGATCTACGGCCTCCTTTCGATGCAAGTGTAGGCTGTCCGTATTCATGCCGTGAATACGGACAGCCCTGCTAAGATCATAGCGTTGTGATAAAAGCAGTGTGTGGGTCCCGCATCCAACGGGCCGCGAGCTGACGTGCCAGAAGTCTGGCAAGAAGCCGAGTAGGAATATGGGAGCTATCAAATAGTATTTGGTTCTGAAAAGATTTTTTCATTATTTTTCCCTCCTGTTGGTATAATATACCATTTAATAATTAATAGTTCGGGAACTATCATGTGCTATATTTTTGATGACCAAAAGTAGAACTTACTTCCACAAGTCGAGTCCAGTTCAGCATGATGCCGCGTTCGCCATTGATATTGCGTGTGGCCTCACCGCAGCTGCCTCGAATAAAAATCCCTAGAGGGGCTAGGTTTTGTTTTAATTCGTGCAATGTGAGAAAAATTTCACGATGTTCCAAGGCATGTAAAAAGGGGGCAGTATGAAAGCACAGATAAACAGTCCCATCCCGTTTGGAATATCGGAACCCATCACACTGAGGTGGAAATGCCAAACGTTTGCTTTCGATGATTTTCAATGTGCCGCTGCGAATCAACTCAGCAATAGCTCGTGCAAGCCACCCACTGTCTTTTTTCGTGAAGCCTCGACAATAGAACCACTTGACGCTCATAAAGCTGATTTAACTGTGCATGGAGGTTAGACCGCCACTGCTCAGAGTCTCTTTGATTCCAGAGTTCTATGGAGTTGAAATAGTCCATCATCAGGTCGCAAAGCCATATGAAAAAAGGAAATATGCGAAGCGATGCGTGGGCTTTCCAGTTCATGACTCGCTTCTGGATGAGCAGCCGCTTGTACTCGCGTTAACAGCCATGTATCCAGTTCTTGATTTCCGACCAACCAACGGATAAAAATAGAACCAGAACGTTTCCAGATGGTGGTGGTTGCCGTCTAGGGATTCGTTCAATGATGAAAAATCGATTCGCTCATTCATGACCTCAAGGACAATACCACGATTGGCAACGGATTCTGCTTGGAATCCAGACTCGGCCGTTCCGATAATATAGCAGCAGGCGGGCTTTTCCTTTCGGCCAAACACACCTCGTGTCGTATTATTGGTAGTACTTCTGACCAAGGAATCAATCAGTGCAGTCTGCCGTCCGGCAAGTGTCCCACCCTCAGTGAGCGCTTTGTCATCCACGATGCAGACAGTATCCCGCAGTAACTGTATCTTGCTGGCTGCATATGCGATGGTGCTGCCGGCAGGAATTGTGCAAGATTTTAGTGGTCCCAGCCGGTCATACAGACAACACAGTGTCTGAACTAGACTTGTTTTCCCGGCACTGGAACGTCCAATCACCCAGAGCCAACCTTCGGGAATATATCCAAGGGCTTGTAACCGACTGGAAAGAAGCCCGAGTATATTCGCAAGGCATAGAGGTAAACTCAAATGCGGCACGCTAGAGAGGACATGTGTGAACCATCCGGCTGCCTGTCGTTCCGGTAATTCGAGGTCAAGGTGTACCCGTAGTGATGGGTCCTGCGGAGGGGACACCTTTCCTTCCAACTCCGGTGGGAGAATCAAATGCTCTCAAACAAAAAATAGCGTAGGCCGTTTGCTGTGTTCCAGCCGTTTGAGCTGGGAACAAATACGATGGGGAGTTCCGAATCGGAAAGTTGTTGTTGCACTAACTCCGAAAGCCATTCGCGATTCGTGCGGATTGGTGGGCATAGACGGAATGCTGGAGGCAGTGTGTCCCATGCGAGACTACGAAGACTGCTTTCCGTTTGGTTCTCCAGCACGGTTTGGGCCGTGCTGGAAAACAACTGGAGATCAAAACGAACGCGATCGCCTTCGCTGGTACGTTCACTGCGTGCATGAGTGGGCTGCGGCCAGAAGGTGCAGATCTTCTGCGGATTTTTCGGCCCGAAAAGCGCCGGTACGTGCCATCCTGCCGCCGAAGGTATTCACTATTCGTCACTGTTGCCTCCCCTTCAAGGTTGAACGCATTCGGCTGGTCATCGAGGATGCACCAGTCCTTGTCGGAAGTAGATACCCATGCGGACCGGGATTTCTGTGCGGAACGGTCCGGTCGATGTTGCCGCCCTGAAACAGCCAGTTGCCACGTGACAGGAGCGCATCGGTTCCCCCGAACGCCAAATCCTGGAAAGCCTCCTTCGCTTTTCCGCGGTGTATTGCTTCGGAAATTACCAGCGCGACTTGCCTTGCGGTATTGTCGGCTTCTGCCCGATCTCGCGCCAGGCGTTCTTGTTCTACGGCGTGCAGCAGTTGAGCATTTTGACGTTGACAGACTTCCAGCTGTTTTTCTGTCGCTTGCAATTCTTTTGCGTGTGCAAAAGGTTCTTTTTCGACTTGCGAAAGCGCTTTTTAGCTTTTTTCAGCTGGGCTAACCGGTGTTCTCCAACTAATTGAATGCGTTGGTAGTTCCGCATCGTCGGAGAAAAACTCCCCGCTCGAGGCGAGCGGGACGGAGCAGTCGAAGGTCTCGGACTCTCGGGTGAGCTCCTCCAAATCGACTGGCGGTAACGGGTCGAGCAGATTTTTCGGGACATGATCAAAATCCTCCCTAATCGAACATTTTGCGGCCGCTAAATTCATAATACACTGTTTGTGCCAACCCGTCCTTATGCGAAATTTAGGAAACAAAAACGGAACTAGAGAATATGAGGCGGCTTCGAAGGTTATTGCTTCAACGAAACTAAAAAAAGCCTGCTTGAATGGGTGCAGGAAAAAAACGATTATATTTTTGCAACAAAAAGGGGCTTGACAAATTGAAAGAAAAAAGATATATAGGGATCTTTGGGAAAGTGCTAAGATTTCTTGGTCCTATGAATTTGAGGATTTTATACATGACCTGTGTGCGTGCGAGGGGCCTGAGTTCAGCACTTCAAATGAATTGACGGCCGAAACTCTTGAAAGTTATATGTCTGAAATGCTATCAGCAGCCTTGAATTTATGGGGTTGCCAAAGCGGAGAATGGCGTGGCAATTATCCTTGGCTAATAGAATACACGGGACTCTCAAAGGTGTTCATATTGCACACACTTTCGCTGGCATTTAAATATAGCGCTGAGTTTAAACGGAGCGATAGTAGCATTGGCGCCACGGGTGGACGTTTACCAGAATGCGTTGGTTATCTTCCTCAAACAGATTTGAAAAGCTGGTCTTTTTTCCATTCTAATTTCCTCATCAGTGTAATGCACAAGGAAATAGGTTGGGATGTTGAAAAATACCCCACTTTCGCAGCTCGAGAAAAGGCTTATCGTAATGAGTGCCAAAGTCAAGAAATAACAAAACTTGGGAGAAATGCTGTTACAAATGCTTTGAGGCAAGTAGACAGAGCGTATGATTTTGTATATTCAGAAACAGATCGTTTCCGAAAATATTTGAACAAAATCTTTGCGGATTATGATTTCTATCAAGCGAAATGTGCAAGTGAAATTTCTTTACGTTTCAAATCAAGGGATGATCCAGCCAGAATAGCATACCTTACAAATTCAGAACGGGAAAAGTTGAGTTCTGCGCAGGATGCCCGGAAGGAACCTCGAGTTATTCCTTATAGCGAGTGGTTTTTGTATGCTGTTCAGTATTTGGATTCTTCACCAAAGCTTGCCGATTTGGCATCTGTGGATTCGAACGATAGCGATTTTGATTTTCATCGTTTGCGAGCGAAACGTTTGTATAGGCTAATCAAAGAAAGTGATCCGAGTTATACGGATAACGATATTAAATATTGGATGAAAGACTTACACGAGCAAAGGTATCCCCGGAAAAACGATGAAAATGAAGAAGAAGAAGAAATCACGATACGTGAAGCAAGAGAAAAAAAGAAAAAAACAGAAAATCATTTTTAATGAAAAAATGATGAATGCATATTGTGTGTACCCTGGATATGGAACATATCGGTTTATGGGCATAGCTGAGAATAGGATTCCAGTTTCAAGCCATTGGCGTTGTTCTGCGAAAGTGATTCCCACTGCTGAAAGGACAGAAAATGGTGGAGTGGATGTGAAAGGTTCTTTTCTATACGCACTTTTTTGTTGGATTCGAATAAAAGATTGCAAAACAGAAGACCTCCAAGTGAAAGCACGATTGGCACTAGTTGAATGTAATGAGAAGCATACTGTTTCGTTTTTGGATATGGAGAATTGTTTAACCGAATTTCAAATTTGCCGCAACGGGATGAACTTTTGAGTTATAATATCTATACGAGGGTATTCATTCAATTGTTGAAGAGCAAAGAATTTTGTGAGAGAGAAGATAGTGGCAATTTTAATATGAAGATGGAAGAGATATTTGATCTCAGAAATGAAAACATAAAAGATAAACTGGAATTTTTGAATCGATGGTTCACTGATTGGTGCGGTCGATTTTTACAACAGGTACGCGTTTTTACATAGTGAAAAAACTTATAGATAAGGAAGTTTCTCCGGAATTACTGGACGATACAATGGCGTTGGTTCTGAAGAAATTGTTCGAAGGATATAATCAAGATTCGATCGATTAAAAAATTTTCTTAATATGTGAGCGCCTGTCGAAAGACAGGCGTTTGTTTTTTTATTCGGCTCTAACAAATAACATAAAGACGTATACAGACTCCTCAATTATCTGCATGTTCACCGATAATAACAAAATACACAAAGAACACAAATGTAATAAAGACATATACAGTAGAGAAGTAAGTACTCTATATGAATGAAGGTATGAATAGAGATTAAGCGAGTTAATCCATATAAATACATAGGATGAGAAAAAATGAAACCGATAAAACACGAAAAGGAGAGCTATATAAATGGAGATATATGAAAACACAGTGGGTGTGCATACGTTTGAGTTGAATTTACGGTTATCCGGTTTTGATGAATACCGGGAGCGTGCAGCCCAGCTTTACGATGAAGCAAGTGATATTTTAAATGAGTCGGGAAAAAGGTGTATGGCAACAGAGAAATGGAACGATTTGCGATTATCGAACCTATGGAATTCGGTTGCAGCTAGAAAAGGCGGATTTCGTTTGGCTCAAATTGGTGGTATCTCCACGGAATTTACTTGGAGATCAGAATCCGTTTGGAATCACAAAAAATTACTGCGGAAATGGCAGAACAATTAGTAGAAAGCATTCAGACTTTTTAGAAACTCGGGGATTTCCATATAGGGTAGGACAATTTCAGCTGTCGAGAATCGACTTGTGCACGAATATCGTCTTTGAGGATGAATCTATGCCGACAACGATCATTCGGCTTCTGAACAGGACACCGCCTAAAGGCGAATATCATCGAGTCAGCTTTTCATCGGCTGAGTCAGAATCTGGTATGGAAGCCTATGAAAAGAACAGGCGCTCGTATATGCTTGCACTGCAGCAGGAGTGCATTAAAGTTTATGACAAGGTATATGAGATACAAAAAAACAGCAGATCCCCAGACTGCCAAATGAATGGGGGATTGCTGCGGATAGAGGTTACGCTCAAGAGAGAAGCCATTACAAAATGGCTAGTGAAAAATGCAGTGGGTAATGTGGATGTGATAGGGGTGACAAAATTGTTTTCAGATGCAGCACCGCAATTGATTTGCGAAAAACTGAGGAAGGCATTGCCGTATGGTATCTATTTAAAGAAAAGCGAAATTAAAAGGAGAATCAGAACGCCAGATTTTCCGACAGGATTTTGTGCGGATATGTGGGAAGTGGCGAAGATGTACCACCTGTGCAAAGATCCACAGTCAGCCCGAGACCGGATTCTGAAGTTTGTTGTAGGAGGATATAGGCACCCGAAGCGGCAGTATCGTGAGCTGCTGGAACGCTTTGAACAGGTTGAGATTCAGCCGGTGCCGCTGTCGAAAAAAGATCCGGAGATTGTTTATGCTCCTCTTGTTTATTTGGAATTCATGTTAGGCATGCGGCAAAAAGACAGGTGTAATCGAGGTAAAAGTGTAATTTTGCGAATTTACAGCGCAAATATGGGAGACGTTTAAAGTCTACTGATTGGCGTCAGCGTACTCTATGACTCACTTGAAGAAAAACGCCGATTCGAAACAGTGCATCAGATGGTGCAATTGGTGGAAATTGGTGAAATACACTAAATGACAGAATAAGTAACAATTTCACACGGAAAGAGGGGTGATCAATTATGGCGATGATCTATGATGCAGATTCGAAGAAGTCCGCGAAGAGACAGAAGATCCTGTGCGATGTTGCGACCGATAGAGGTAGCGGATTTACTGGATTTACACGTCAATACGGTATACAGATTGTTTCAAAAAGAGATTGTTCCGGCATTTAAGCTGGGTGGCTCATGGCGCATATACAAAAAGGACTTAATCGATTTCATCGAAAAGCATTCCGTCTGATTCCCGCAATTACGCAAATTTGAAACACATATCATTCTTCTGAAGATATTAAAAGGAGGAATGAATATGTTTGTAGAAACCATGTTCCTGCCCTGAATAAAGCGGTCATCGAGGCGGCGCTGACCTTCGTGGTCGCCGTCTTGATGGCCGCTTCCGAATGTTTTCTAAAAAGACAAGAAGGAGTAGGAAGAAAATGGAACACGAAATATGTATCCAGTGCGGAGCAGAGGTCCGCCCGGAAGAAGCATACCATGTAGCAGAGGAGGCGGTTTGTCCATCCTGCGCAGAAGCGGACACTGTGGAATGCAGTTACTGCGGCGAACGAATTCTGGCGTGAAAACGATTTTGGGGACAGCGATACCGCGTTGTGTGAGGCATGCTATACCAATCACTACACGCGCTGCAGCCAATGCGGCAGACTGATCTCCTTTTCCGCAGCATACTACCAGGATGAGGACGAGGATGAGGAAACGCCCTATTGTTCAGCCTGCTATCACGAGTGCGGCGAGGCCATCCGTTGCTACAGCTATAAGCCCGTGCCGATCTTTCATGGGGATGCCCCCATATACATGGGGGGTGGAGCTGGAGGTGGATGACGGAGGAAAGATCCCGTCAAGGCCAAAAGATCCTCAGCATCTTCAACCAGACGGGCGAATTCGGATACATCAAATCCGACGGCAGTCTAGACGATGGATTGGAGCTTGTCACCCATCCCTGTACGCTGGAGGCCCACATGCGTGAAGTCCCGTGGAGGGAAGCATTGGAAAAATTTAAATCACTCGGTTACTATTCCCACCAAAGCTCGACCTGCGGGCTGCACGTGCATGTGAACCGTACATTTTTCGGAGCTGCGCAGGCCGAGCAGGATGAAAAGATCGGCCACGTCCTGTATCTGTTCGAGCGGTTCTGGCAGGAGCTGCTGCGGTTCTCCCGGCGCACACAGCGGCAGGTGGCCCAATGGGCTGCAAGATACGGATACAAGGATACCGGGCGCGAGATCATGGAGCATGCCAAGAAAGCATACCAGGGCCGGTATACCTGCGTGAACCTCACGAACACCGATACCATCGAATTCCGGATCTTCCGGGGTACGCTGAAATACAATACATTGATCGCCACATTGCAGCTGGTTGAGAAGCTGTGCAATGTGGCGGTTTCTTTGTCTGAAGAACGTCTGCAGGCACTGTCCTGGAGCGATATCATGCTTGGCATTGAGCCTCAGCGCTATCCCGAGCTGGTACAGTACTTAAAAGAACTCCGACTGTACATCAACGCCCCTGTTTCTGCGGAATGCGAGGTGTAAGCCATGTGCGGATTGTTTGGATTCAGCGACCCGAAGCATACGCTCACACAGAAGCAGATACGCAGACTGACAACCGCACTCGCCACAGCAAGCGAGCAGCGCGGGACGGACGCCTCCGGTATCGCATACGTACAGGGGCAGTCCTTACGCATCTACAAGCGCCCCAGGCCTGCCCATGAGATGACATGGCTTGGTCCCGTTCCATACGACTGCCGTAATGGGGCACACCCGGATGACAACGCAGGGGGATGGCACGTTCAACCCGAACAACCATCCCTTCCCCGGTGTATCCGGCCAGACACGCTTTGCACTGGCACATAACGGTGTGCTGCACAACGACGATGAGCTGAAAGAGCGGTATCATTTGCCAAAAACCAATATTCGGACGGACAGCTATGTGGCCGTACAACTTCTGGAGCAGGACGGACGGCTGGACGCAGAGACCATCGGAAATGCCGCGTCACTGCTGGAGGGGACCTTCTCACTGTCCGTCCTGGACCAGTTCAACAACCTTTATCTCATAAAAGGAAACAGCCCGCTGTGCATCTACCGCTTTGAAAACGGGCTGCTCTGTTATGCGAGCACAGCGGATATTTTGAAAGAAGCCCTGAGCCGATGCAGATTCCTTTCCGGCAGTAAGGAGATCATCGGCATATCCGAGGGCGATATCCTCTGTATCCGCCCGGACGGACGGCTGCAGATGAGCCGGTTCGATACCACCAACCTCAACAAGCGTCTGCGCTGGTGGAACTGCGGCGATTACTTTTTTCGAGCCGAAGCAAAACCGCATTCTCACGGACGACATGCGGACGCCGCTGGACGGGCTGCTGGAGACAGCCTGCAATATGGGATTCATCGAGGATGATATCCTCATGCTGCTGGAGGAGGGCTTCTGTGAGGAGGAGATCGAGGCGATGCTGAACAGTCCCGGCCTGTTCTACAGAACCCTGATGGAAGAGATTTACGCGCCAATGGAATACTGAAAGCAGAAAAGAAAGCCCAGTGGTTTGGGCTTTCTTTTTTACAGGATGTAAAGTGGGGCCTTCAATGATAACGGAAAAAAGATGGCCGGGTCATGGCTGGGAGGATGCGCAGACAATGAAAACTTTGAAAAAAAGAATGTGCCGGTTTATTCTATAGTATGAGCGTTACGAGAGACCGCGCGGAGGTATGGAGGGACATTGTGTTCCTATGGGCAGCGGCAATCAACAACCGCGTCCATTACAAACAAAAATCGAGGATGCTTACCTCGCAATTATCCAGAAATATACAAGGGATGAGCAGGAGCGGATCGCGGAGACGCTGGCGATCGTGGCTGCCGATATGGCCCGTAATCCGGAACAGGATTTTCTTGGCGCATTCTATATGGCCGAACGGTTGGGCAACCCTCGAAGGGGCCAGTATTTGACACCATATGATGTGGCCGATATGATGGGACGGATCACGCTTGGGACGGCCGGTGCGGATATGAAGCGGAAGGGGTACATCACGGTCAATGATCCAGCATGCGGGTCTGGGGTCATGCTACTTGCTGGGGCGAACTGTCTGCGCCGGCAGAAAATCGGGGTTGAAAGCAACGTGTTGTTTGTAGGGCAGGACATCGAAACCGGCATCGGGCTGATGGCCTATGTTCAATTGTCGCTGGCCGGGTGTCCGGGCTATGTCGTGATCGGAGATTCGCTTTCCGAACCGTTGACAGGGAATGTTTTGAAGGCGCCGGACAATGCCTGGGTGACGCCGGCTTATCATACCTTTATTTTCAAACATGTTTGAGGAGGGACAGATTATGCTGATACGATACGTCCGGGTCAGTCCAGCCGAGCAGAATGCTGCGAGGCAGGAAGTATTGATGCAGGAGTTAGGGGCTGAGAAAGTATTTGTGGACAAGGCCAGCGGCAAAAACGTGAACAGACCGCAGTTGAATGAGATGCTGGCCTTTGCCCGGCAGGGCGATACCATCGTGGTAGAGAGCATCAGCCGCTTTGCCCGGAACACAAAAGATCTGCTGGAGCTGATGGAAAAGCTGACGGCCAAAGGCGTCGGGTTCATCAGCAAAAAGGAAGCGATCGACACCGGGACACCGACGGGTAAGTTTATGCTGACAGTGTTTGCAGCCGTGGCGGAGCTGGAGCGTGAATACATCCTCCAGCGGCAGAGGGAGGGCATTGCCGTGGCAAAGCAAGCCGGCAAGTACAAGGGCCGCAAGCCCATTGACCGGGCCGGGCTGCAGCCTGTGCTGGAGGAATACCATAAGGGATTACTGACCGCTACACAGGCGATGCGCAAAATGGGGGTCAGCAGGAGCACGTTCTATCGGCTGTTGGCTGCCGGATGATATGTGTTTGGGTTGGCTCAACAGATATGTAAGGCACATACTTTACATATTTTACAGGAGCGTGACTGGACATGATTCATGAAGAGATCGACCAGATACTCGAACAGGCCTTTAAAAATGTTATGCGGAAAAGCAAGTTCTTCCAGGCCAACCGTAAAATCCTGCGGAAATTCCTTGACGCAATCAAGCAGGAGATTGAAAATTCCGCCTGCTATGAAGAAAGCGAAGAGGATATGAAGAAAAGCTACGATGCATTCACAAGGATGGTGCGGGAAATGCGGGATATTTTGTCCCTTTTCCCGGACTGAGCACAACGGCACATATGTATGACCGGGACAGCTCTACAGCTTTATATACCGAATATTTCAGAATGGAGTTGACTCAAAATGAAAACCTTCGACCCGATACAGGCCGAACAGATAATGGGCAGGGCCTTTAAAGCCACAGTCCGGCAGAAATTCATTTTCCGTTTCCACCGCAGACTGCTGTACCGTTTTTGGGCGGCCATGAAGCGCAACATCGAATGGTCTTCTGACCATCTGGACGAGGATGACGATCTGGGCGATACAATCCATGAGCTGATTGCCGACCTCAAGATTTGCTTACGCTTTGCTGACTGATGAGCGTCTTTTCCATTTGACCGAATTTAATTCGGAGAAATTGCAATCCCTCTGCACTACTGTGTGCAGAGGGGATTGTTCAATAGCGCAGAAGGTTTCGGGTTCTGGCGGTTCGGAACCGTGGGGAAAACCACATGAGTATATCCAACGCTCTTCGTGCATTTATCATTCTTGGATGTGCCACAAGGTAAGCGGGATACTGTTCCTCATAAGCACAAAAAGATTGTTCTGACGCAGCAATCTGGGCGTTCAACCCAGTACTTTCAAGGTATGCATCCCGCTCCGCATAAGCGCTGTCCGTGTGCTTTGCAGGTTCTGCAGCGTTTCCTGCTCTTTTCCAACTCCAAGCGATACCAGGTCAGCGTTGCATCATCTGCAGGTGGATCCCTGGAAAAGTGCTGCGTCCAACTTTCCCTGCAGTCGGGAGACTACAGCAAGCTGCGTATTCACATTGACGTCGCAAGACGAACAATTCGCATTGAGTCCGTCCAATTGATACTGGATCAGATAGCATTGGTTGTACAGTTCCATATACTGATTTGCCATATCATTTGTTGCCGCTTCTACTGCCCGATATTTTTTCCTTCTTCGTTCAGATAAAGTTGAACTTCATTTCTGCTGGATGAACTGGAGGGCGCTGGAGAGGAGGATGAGGAGGCCGGCTTTGAAGAAGAGCTGCTGGGCTTCGATGAGCTGCTGGAAGGGTTGCTGGAGGATGAGCCGCCAGAGGCAGATGGATGCGAAGAAACCCCGCCTGGAAGCCGCAGGCTTGGATGACGATGTGTGGGACGCGGATGAATTCTGCGAACCGCTGGACGGCTTTTACCCATGGCGGCGGTGTCATTGGCAGTGACGCCGAGTGGGTAGATACGGGCATTTTGCATGGTCGCTGCTGCAGAGCTTTACCATTACCTCACAGTTTGGATACCGCACCGACCCGTTTACGGGCGAAATATCTTACCACAGCGGCACGGATATTGCCGCGCCGTATGGCACGCCGGTTCTTGCGGCAGCGGGCGGCACGGTGACAGTCGCAAATGCGACCGACCCGATATTGCGTAAAGATACAGCATGAGAACGTTTGACACGCTGTACGCCCACTGTTCCAGCATCTGTGTCACACCCGGACAGCAGGTGCAGCAGGGGGAGGTCATCGGCTATGTGGGTAGTACGGGGAATCATCTGCATTTTGAGATTTGGGAGAATGGGCAGAGACGAAATGCAATGAATCTATTTAACCTGGTTTAGGCCTTGTTTGAAAAAAAAAATCGGGAAATCTGTACTAGTAGTCTGTAACACTTAAACTTGTGATAAAGGATACAGACGTCTAAGCTTTGTACGAGTATTATCGGCGGTGAAATGCCAAGACACTCCATGTTGTTTGAGATTGCGCGATCAGCAGCCCATGGAACGAGTAGGTTTTTCAAGGTCTCAAGATCTGGTATCCTTTGTGTTCCGATGCACTGACGGCTTAAAGCGGAGAGTTCTATCTCTGCAATATCAAGCCAACTGCCATGTCTGGGCATATAGTGAATTTCTGGTCTGCTTGCCAGAGCAAATGCATGTTCGGAGGAAAGGTTTCGTACAGAGAACCTATGGTGTGAGTGTTCAAATTGTCCATTACCAACACGACCTTTTCCGCATTGGGATATTGAACGGTCAGCAACCAATCAATCTGTTTTGCCCAATCCGGTTTTTCCTCGTTTCCTGAGCGTCGGCATACCGCTAGCCTCGTAAAGGCTCAGTAAAAAGAAAAATGCTGCAGGTGCCATTTCGGATGTACTCGTTGTCTTCGTATCAGATTCCAGTGTGCTTTGCTCGAAAGCTTTTTTCGAGCCTCTTCAAAGAATTGCACCGGCTTCTCGTCCATGCACACCACAGGGAATCTTTCGTCATAAGCGCGACTGTACACGGCCAATACATCTTCCATGGCGGCTACAAATGCGGCATTTTGCTTCGGCGGAATACACCAACACTTTTTAAGTGAGGCTTAAATTCGTTTTTTAGAAGACGCTGGACTGTCATATGGGACAAGGACTCTACATATCCCAGTTCTACGCATTTTTCCGAAATCAAACGGACTGTCCATCTGCTATAGCCCTCTGGTGGTTCTCCGCAGGCCAGTGCAATAATATGAGCCTCTACATCACCTGTTACTTTAGGCTGACGAGGCGGCGTTTCTCTCTGCTTACGACGAATTGCTGCTTCCATGCCGTTGTTCGCATAGCTTGTGCGTACCTTTTGAATCGTGCCTGTTGCGCAATGAAATGCTTCGGCCATTTCCACAACTGTCAGATGCTTCTTGTTGTTGCGGTCAGAAGCCAACAGTATATTAGCGCGTAGAATTGTTTGTGCCGATTCAGTCCCCTTTGACACGATCGCTTTCAATTGTTCCTTTTCTTCCCCGCTAAGCTCGACTACATGTTTGATGGATGCCATGGGTTCCCGCCTATGCTTTCATAGCTTGAGTATACCACAGTTTTTTCAAATATGATACTTTTAAATGTGAGTTTTTTAAGTGCCCCGCTTTGATTTTACAATTAATTATTTACATTTATTATACTCTATGATATAAAGGCCGTAAAGGGTAATCCAAAGAATGCCCATACACTTATACATTACGGTAAAAAACAGAGCACATTGAAATTTTTCAACGTGTTCGAAAATAAAAATGGAGGCGTAGGATATGCCTGGAGAGCAAATTGCACAAAAGGCCCGAGCTTGGCGTAAATATGTTTTCTGTCTGCACGATGGAAAAGGATTGTTTCCATACCTGGCATCTAATAGAGTCCCATACCAGAAATAACGTCTATTCGGTTTCCAAGAGCATTACGTCACTGGTGATTGGCATTTTGACTGACCGGGGAATACTGAATCCGTTTGAAGATAGTATCATCAAGGATTTGGGAGTTACAGAGGCCGCGGAAGACTGGGAAAACGTGAGAATAGAGCACCTTCTCGCACACACGACGGGTTTCGGTAAAAAGCTTCCTAGATATTGACAACGAGGATGCCTCCGCGTGGGAGGAGGCGGATTATATGCGCATTGTTCTGCGGCAGCCACTTGTATATAGGCCGGGGCAGAAGATGGTATACAGCGATGCCAATTACTATATTCTTTCTCGGATCATCACCCAAAGAACGGGGCGAACGTTACAGGAGCTCGTACGAGAGTGGATATGGAATCCGCTTGGAGTCTCGGGTGCGGCGTGGGCAGTCTGCCCACTTGGGTACGCGATGGGCGCGACAGGTTTGTTCTTGACAGTCGAGGACATGGCGAAGATTGGCACGATGCTTCTGCAAAACGGAAAAGCGGCGGGACGCGAAATTGTCCCGTCTTGGTGGATTAAAGAAATGGTGAAGCGCCGTGCGTCTCAGGATCCGGGTGGGCGCGATGGATATGGCCTTGGAGTTTGGGTCCGTACAGACACCACAGCTTATATGGCGAATGGTATGCTGGGTCAGCTCATCTATATTTCGCCGGAAAATGGAAGAGTGGTTGCTTGGCAGTCATGTGATCATGGAATAGGAATGGGTCCCTTGACGGATTTTTTTGGTGCAACTTGATCAAGAAGGATGAAAATCGAGAAGCCAGATATCTTTCTCTGAACGGTTTTCCGTCATGAGACCAATAATATAAGATTTTTGGGCCGGCAACTTCAAAGCTACTGGCCGCTTTTATGCGATGAGACAAATCTGGTGCTTTTCAAATAGTGCTGGGGCACCCAGGTTGCGCTACACGTGTTGGATGTTATGTATTGTCGAGTCATTGGGGAGGAATCTACATAATGCAGGTTGAGGGAAAGTTGAACAAATATACCACCATTTGATTAAGAAAATGGCAGAGTGTGAGGGCATGTCTGAATAGCTCAAAGCAGGGAACCAAAAGAAGTGAGTTGCTCAGATAAATAATATCCGAAGCAGAGTTGTTGAAGTCAAAATGCATAAATGCAGAAGAAATTTCAGACGTCGGAGTTTCTGCGTATGCTTTAATGGCAGCAGGCGGTGACTTCGGTGCTTCCTTTGCACCTCAAACGATGGGTATTGTTGTTGACAAGATTTCCGGTTCTCAATGGACACAAACCCTTGGTAACACATTGTTTTTGTCGGCAGAACAAGTGGGTTTTAGGGTCGGTATACTGATTGCAACTATCTTCTCAATTTTGGGCTTGCTCCTTGTGGTTTATATGAGAAGATTTTTTAAGGTGGGATTAAAGCTCTTTTGCCTGTCTGGTATAGGTGTGGGTTGTATTTCGCGGTGAACTGCATATCGCTGACTCCGCAGATGCGAAGCTTTAGAAATAGGCATACGTTCTTACTGCAGCCAACCTCTTACGCAGATATTTTCTGTAGCGGTGTGGGGGATATATTCCAATCACTTTTCTCTCTTGCCTTTTCTACATCCGATATTGTAGCTGTCTCAACGCAATTTGCTGGCCGATACTGTTTTATGAGAAGCTTCCATTCACTGTCCTTTTACTCCACAATATACGTAAGGCCACAGAACAGGGGAGGGCTGTCCGGCGTTGTTATTTTATATAGGAACTCACAGGTCTCCCAATTTGGGAGACCTGCATTTGATATACCTATAAGACAACAACTACTGCACCCACACGTTCTTGCATGAATGCAGTAGCTGCTGGTCGTGATAGCTTTTCTTAACTAAATGACATTAACCATAAGGGAAGCATATTACTTTGTGAACTGTCAGACTCCTTGATTGGGGGATTATTCAAAAATTTTTCTTTCATCAGCTTGACCAGCAATGAAGCAAACAGAGTGTTCGCCCAGGCAAACCAAGGGCGCGTATAGACTTTTCGGCCTTTGAGCATCGAAAGATTCGTGCATTTGAAATGTGCCTGCATGTGTTGTAACTAACATTTGAAGGCAACGAAATACTTCATCAGGACTGTTTGATGTAAGGGCCTGCATGGTGAGAGCGATGGGCCATACATACCCCTTGCGGCGTGTGGGGACTGCCAACGCCCTGCGCGCAGCAACCCTCGTAGAAATAGGGGTTGTGGCAAGAAAGCACAAACCGTCGTGTGGCTTGATAAACAGGGTCTTCAGTACTGCAAAATTCGAGATAAGGGGCGGAAAGCAGGCTAGGTACGTTTGCATCGTCCATGAAGACGTGGTGCCCCAGGCCATCTGTTTCGTAGACAAATACCATACCGAAGCTGGGGTGCTCTGCAACTCCATATTTTAGAAGACCAGCTCGAATGTCTTTTTGACAACCGGAGACAAAGATTTTGCGTTTTGCATCATCGTAAACATGTTCGCAAATATCAGCCGCTTTTTCCATGGCAATGCAGGCCATCATATTGGCGGGAATCAAATATCCGTATTCACAGCAGTCATCGGACGGTCGAAACCCGGACCATGTCATGCCCGTGTATCCGATCGGAGTCCCGCGTCCGGAGCAGGATAGCGTGTCGGTTTGCGGGGCATTAGGACGCTCGAAGGAATAAGGAGATTGATCGTGATTCTGCTCACAGAGAAACACTTCTACGATGCGGCACAACATTTGCTGAAAACGGGAGGAAAAATGGCATCGTCTCCGGTCTCTTTCCAATACCGATGCGCCAAATAGAGAGGCGCGCAAAGAGAATCCACCTCATATTTACGTTCCCAGACGGAAGGATTGCAATGCGTGACATCTTGAAACCCTTTTCCGTTCGCACACGCATTGAAAGCGTTTGCATAGGCATCGATGCAGATGTCATCCGCCTGCTTGGCGATTACACCGCGCAAAATCGTCTGTACAGAAGCGTCATGCGTGGCATAAGGAATATAATTTATCACCTGCACGGAAGAATCACGTAGCCACATGGCTGGGATGTCTCCCGTGACAACAAAATACCGCCCGTTTTCGAGGGGCTGCACAGTGGTTTCGATGGTACTTAAAAGCAAGGAGCCGCAAAAGGAGCTGCGGCGGGAATGCCTTTGATAGTACTGCTCCAACTCTGCGGCCGCCTGCAACAGGCTGTTTGGTGTCTTCATCATGGCAATAATACCTTCCCTTTCTCTTTTTGTGATATGAGGCGCGCAGGTGGAATGGTTTAGAACGAGCGAGGGTTCCAGAACAAGTTGTCTGCATTCTTCAGTTCCGTTTCCTAGCAGGGCTTCTTGAAGAATGCTGGCCGCCTGCTGCCCCATGTGGAAGGAATCCTGGTCAATGTAGGTGAAGAAATCATCCTTGCCCTGCCGATAAAAAGTTTTGATTGTCAAAGCAGAGGATGGAAATATCGTAAGGAACAGAGATTCCGTGCTCACGGCAAAGATCATATAAGCGAAGTGCAACATGGCTATTGGAGGCGATGACTGCAGTGATTCTGCCGGATTTTACATCCTCAAGAAAAGCATGTTGCATTTCCCTGTATGTAGGCGTTCCGCTGGAAAAAAATTTTCATAAGAGGAAATAGGCAGACCATACTCCAGCATTGTGTGAAGGTAGCTGTTGTAACGCACGCAGGTGATTTGCTCTTTGTAGGTGGAATCGGCAAGAAAGGCGATGTGCGTATGTCCCAGCTTGATTAGGTGCTCCGTAGCAGAGGCTGTGCCTCTTTCGTTGTCGCAGATGACACTGTCGCAAGCGATTCCCGGAAAAGAGCGATCAATCAGTACGAGGGGGGAATTTGTTCAGATGCATCTGCAGAATAATGTCGCTATATAACTCACAGTCAGAGGGAAACAGAATAATGCCAGAGAAGCCCTGTGACAGGAAAAAATTTAGGGCATTTTCTTCTAATCCGTCATTTCGACTCAACACGACACTGACGAAATATTCGGGATACTCCAGCGTCTGTACTACCCCTGAGATAATATTTCCAGAATGATAGTCATAAAATTCCGGGATAATCAGTCCGATGCGCTGTACGCCCGCCCGCCGGGTATCACGCTCAGAAACGAAAAATCTACCGGGCCGAATCCACTTGTCCGGTGCGTTAACAAAAGAACCTTTTCCTTGTATCCGATAAATGTATCCATTCAGAGAAAGTTCGGTCAGCGCCTTTGTGGCGGTAATACGGCTCACCCCATACTGTTCGACGATTTCTTTTTCGCTGGGAATACGTTCGTTCGGTTTGAAGATACCGTTCTGGATTTTTTCGGTGAGTTCCTTTTTGAATCACCTCATAGCGAGAAATTGTTTTCTCGTTCAATATTGACATATCAACAACTCCCCGAATTTTGTATTTAGATAAAAGAGTACAATATATTGTTTAAAATGTAAAGATAAAATTAAAATTCTCTAAAATAGAGCAGCGTTATGTCCATAATTATAAATTTAAAATGGGCATTATTGACAAATAATTAAAATGACTTGTAGTTGATATGTTGACGTATATAAATTTCGCGCTTATAATCTAAACAGAAATTACGGAGGGATTGTGAAAATGCGAACCGATTCGTTGGGTAACCCGAAAAGTGCTCCAGCGGCAAGAGCGGATTCCGCAGCGCAGCCTGTTCCAAAGGGAGCACTAAAAAATGGACGGTACAAGAAACGCGTAGTTGGAAAAAATCTTTTGTGCGCAATTATGATCTTTACTTGTTGCTGATCCCGGTGATTGCATATTTTGTCGTTTTTTCCTATGGCCCTATGTATGGCCTGCAGATTGCCTTTAAGGATTATTCGCCCGCACTTGGTATTGAGGCGAGTCCGTGGGCAGGACTCAAACATCTGGCACGCTTTTTTAACTCTTTCTACTTTGAGCGCATCATCAAAAATACGCTTACTCTTTCGGTGACGGCGCTGGTTGTAAAGATTCCCGCTCCGCTGATTCTGGCGTTGCTGTTTGAGGAAATCCGCAGTCGAAAACTCCGTGTGGCTGCGCAAACACTTTCTTACGCGCCTTATTTTATTTCTACTGTGGTTCTTTGCAGCATGATAGTAATGTTCCTTACTCCGGGCACGGGATTTATCGATTCGATTCTGCGTTTCTTGGGGTACGCAAACAGCACCAGCATTCTTTCCAGCCCGAACGCTTTTGGGCCAATCTATGTGGTTTCTGCGGTGTGGGAGACAATTGGATGGGATTCAATTATTTATACTGCCGCCATCGCAGGTGTACCGCAAAGAGCTGTATGGTGGCACGGCTGGACGGTGCCAGCCGCTTCAAGCAGATTTGGTATGTAACGCTGCCATGCATTGTGCCCACCATCGCGACTCTTTCCATTATGGCTATCGGTAATGTATTGAACATTGGCTATGAAAAGGTGTATCTGCTGCAAAATACAGCGAATCTCTCCGCATCCGAGGTTATTTCTACCTATGTGTATAAATCGGGACTGCAGCAATCCCAATACAGCTTTGCTTCGATGGTGGGGCTTTTCAACAACGCCATCAATTTCATAATCTTGATTTTTGCGAACAAGCTGTCCAAACGGCTGACGGAAACATCGCTGTGGTGAAAGGAGAAGCTGCATGAAAGGTGCAAAATGCAATTCGGTGCGCCGAACGCGTGCGGACAGGGTCTATACGACGGCTTCGCATATCATTCTGTTGCTGGTGATGATCCTACTCGTTTATCCGATCTGGGCGGTCGTTGTGGCATCCCTCAGCGCCCCCACGGAGCTTTACCGGAGTACCTTTCATCTGTGGCCCACCATGGTAACGCTCGAGAGCTATAAGTTGGTGTTTCGGGATGACAGCTTTCTGACAGGCATCTGGAATTCGACCTGTTATACGTTTGTGGGAACGCTTGTTAACGTCGTGCTGAACATCTGCGCCGCTTATCCGCTTTCCCGGCGCAACCTCAAAGGACAAAAAAATTCTTCATGAAAATGTTCACTTTTACGATGTTTTTCAGCGGCGGAATTGTGCCCACCTATATTCTGATGAACAATCTGCACCTGATTGATAATTTCTGGGTCATGATTCTTCCCAGCGCGGTGGGAATGTTCAATGTCATCATTATGCGCACCTATTTTCAAACAAATATTCCGCAGGAGCTGGAGGATGCCGCGAATGTGGACGGCTGCCGAACTTCCGTTTTCTGCTGCGTATCGCGCTTCCGCTGTCAATTCCCATCGTCGTGGTAGTCGCGCTATACTACGGGGTCGCCCACTGGAACGACTATTTCAGCGCCATGATGTATCTCACCAAGCGGCAGATGTATCCACTTCAACTGGTGTTGCGGGAGATCCTGCTGGAAAACGAAGCGGGGAAAATGCTGAATGTGGCTACGGACGCCGCGTATGCGGAACGCATGATGAGTCGTATGGGACTGAAATACGCGGTAATTGTTATTTCCACGCTGCCGATCCTCGTGATTTATCCTTTTGTGCAGAAATTTTTCTCAAAAGGAATCATGGTCGGCGCGGTCAAAGGCTGAAAACAGGGACCTCACGCCCGGAGGGCCGGGCGTTGTTTGATACACAATGAATAAAGGAGGAAATTTATCCATGAAAAGAGACTGTTGTCATTGGTTCTGGCCGCTGTTCTGGCCGCCACGGCGTTTGCGGGGTGCAGCTCCCGCAAGCACATCAAGTTCTGCCGGTGCGACGGGCCCGCCTCGTCTGCAGCGAGCGAAACCAGCGAGGGAAAGAAAGAATTTACGATCGTATGTCAGGCGGCGGGTGATACCAACCCGTCGGTGTCCGAGTGGTGGATCTGGGACAAGTATGAAGAGATGACTGGCATCCACATCAACTGGATCGAGGTGCCGGAATCCTCCATGAGCGAACGCAAAAATCTAATCATGAATTCCACGGATGTACCGGACGCTTTTTGGCAGGTGACCTGGACGACAGAGGAATTGACGCGCTACGGCGGCGAGGGCGCGTTTGTCAACATTGCGCCTTATATGGATACCTGCACACCAAATTTGAAGAAGTTGCTCACGGACGAGGTCAACGGCGGCTTGGCTGCGGTGACAATGATAGACGGCGGCATCTACTCCATGCCGTGGGTTTATGACGGACCGGCCGCAGATGAACGCGCGTTTTTATCTGAACAAAAACTGGCTGGAGGCCGCAAACCTGAAAATACCGTCGACCATTGACGAGCTGACGCAGGCGTTTGCCGCATTCAAGGCGCAGGACGTGAACGGAAACGGCGACGCCGGCGACGAATGGCCTATTTATATGCAGCCAGACGGCATCAGCATGCTTAACGAGATGCTGTGCGGCAGCTACGGTGTGGCAACAACGGCTTCAAGCCCATCGCCGAGGATTATTACATCGACGAAAACGACACGGTGCAGTTCCTGTACACCTCGGATGGCATGAAGGCGCTGTGGCAGCAGATGAGCGAGTGGTGGAACGCGGGCTATTTTATCCCGAGACCTTTGGTAGCTATGAATATGAAAGCTGGGTGACGGACGGAAGCGTCAACAACGTTGTGGGCATGTATGGCTGGGGCGACGCAGCCTTCCTGTACTCCACCGCATCGGAGGAGTATGTGGGGAATCTCCGCCCTAGAGGGCCCCAACGGGGATTGTGTGCAGTCCTGTGTGATTTCCCGGTGCGCAGCACCGCCGCCTTTACGATCACCAGCGCCTGCGACGATGTGGAGACTCTGTTGAAATGGGCCGATTTCTTCTATGGCGAAGAGGGCACGACCTTTGCTGCGTATGGCGCGCAAGACGAGACCTATACGCTTGATGCCGAGGGCAATATTCGTTATGTCGACGATATCCTCAACTATGAGGGGCGGCGCGCAGCTGGGTGCCTGGCAGTACGGCTTCTTTGTGTACGGTGGCAACTTCCCTGGCGCTCTTATGACAGCGCGACGATGGAACTGGCGCGCAAGCAGGATGCGGCTGATTTTGTGGGGGAGAAATTCTCCGATTACGCGGAGGACTCCCAGAAATACGCGGCTGATTTGATGCCCGCCTTGACTCCCCACGGTGGAGGAAGCGGACCAGCTTTCCGCCATCAAGACCGATGTTGACACCTATGTGGAAGAGGCGCGCATGAACTTTGTCACAGGCGCGTGGAACTTCGATTCCGATTGGGACGCTTATGTGGCCCAGATGGAAAAGATGGGCATTGACGATTATGTTGCCATCAAACAGGCGCAGTATGAACGCTATAAGGCGGCGTAACAGAAAAAACTGCGCAAAACAAGGGGACAGGACTGTCCCCTTGTTTTGCGCCGGGCGTCAGTCAAAGATTACAAGCCGAAAGAAAGGGCCGAATATGAAACGACTGACCGAAAAATTTGTTCAATTAAAAACAGCGATTGGCGGAAACCGCGAGAAAATGGGCTTTGAGGACACCTTCGGAATGCCGAAGGAGGAGCAGGCGCACATCACGCGGCCCAGCCGCGCCAATCTGCGGATCATCAGCGAGCTGGAATTTGCGCTCAAGCTTTCGGCGGAACGGCAGGGACAGTACGACACATGTCTGGAGCAGGCGCTGGATTATCTTCTGGAGCGCCAACAGGCGGACGGCGTACTGACGAACGGCGTATGCTGCCGGGCAGAGGAGCTGCTCGCCCCATGGAAAAAGCGGCCAAGGAATACAGCTTGATCCTTGTGGCGCATGCGCATATTGACATGAACTGGATGTGGAGCTTCAACGAAACCGTAGCCGTGGTGCTGGCGACGTTCCGCTCCATTCTCAACATCATGGATCAGTACCCGGATTTCTGCTTTTCCCAGTCACAGGCGGCGGTCTATAAGATTGTGGAAGAATATGATCCGGAGCTGATGGAGCGCATCAAAGCCCGCATCGCCCAAGGCCGCTGGGAGGTGACCGCTTCCTCCTGGGTCGAAAACGACAAAAACCTGCCCGGTACACAGGCGATGCTACGCCACATCCAGTGCACGCGGGAGTATCTGGAAAATACGTGGGGCGTACAGGATTTTGACATCGATTTCTCTCCGGATACATTTGGACACAGCGCGAATATTCCGGAGATCGAAAGCTTTGGTGACGTGCGCTATTTTTACCATTGCCGCGGGCTAGGCGAAACACATGTCCTGTACCGTTACAAGGGACTGTCCGGCCGCGAGCTTTTGACGTACCGAGCCCAATTGGTACAATGGCGCCGTTACACCGCACATAGGGGCGGGCCTTGTGGATATTTCAAGCGCTGTGCAGGCCTTAAAACCGGGCTTGTTGTATACGGCGTGGGCGACCACGGCGGCGGTCCGACGCGGCGCGACGTTGAACGCGCGTTGGAGATGATGACGTGGCGCGTCTATCCCGCCATTCGGTTTGGGACGCTGCGGGAGTTCTTCCGGGCGGCAGAGGACGTGTGGGAGCAGCTGCCGGTTGTGGAGCACGAGCTGAACTATTTCGCGCCGGGGTGTTATACGACACAAAGCCGGCTCAAGCGCGGCAATAAGCGCACGGAGGCCGCGCTGTGCGACGCCGAAGCGATGTCCGCAATGGCGGGGCAGTATGCAGGCTTTCCGTTTGCAAAAAAGCAGATGGGCAAAGCCTGGCAGGATGTGTTGTTCACCCATTTTCATGACATCCTAACAGGCTCCTGCGTGCAGGATACCCGTGAGCATGCGATGGGACTGTATCAGACCTCCATGGCCACGGCCAACACCCAGATCCAGAATGCCATGCGTGTCATCGCGGAGCAGATCGACACATCCTCGATTCTAGTGGACATCGACGCCTATAATACGCAGTCGGAAGGCGCGGGCGCGGGATATGGAATTGAAAATTTTGTCGGCGTTCCCAGCACTGAGCGCGGCTCTGGCAAAACGCGCATTTTCCATGTGTTCAATCCGCTCCCCAAGGCACGCAGTGAAGCGGTGGAGCTGACTGTATGGGATTGGACAGGCGATCTGCGAGAGATTGGGATGAAAAGACTGGAAAGGCTCGGACGTGGCGTTCCAGCTGCTGGACAAAGAGCTGCGGCAATATTGGGACCACAAGTATTTCCGCATCCTCGCGGACGTTACCGTCCCCGCCTTCGGCTACACAACGGTGATTCTCTCCCAGCAGACGCCGGACGAATACCGTGTATATTTCCAGCAAAACGAGCGCGTTTCGCGTTTTTATGACGACTGTGTGCTGCGCAACGAGCATCTGGAAGCGGTGTTTTCGGCCAAGAGCGGGCGCCTGTGCTCGCTGCGCGATGTGGAAACGGGGGAGCAACTGCTCGCAGATGGGCAGACGGCGGGGCTTGTTTATATGGAGACGGAAGCCGCAACCTCCAGCGCCTGGCAGATTGGGCGGACGATACGGAAACTGCGGTAGACCGGTGTCCGGCTGGAAAAAGTGTGCGACGGGACGCTGCGGCAAAGCGTGCGGGTATCTTATCAGGTGGAAAATTCCACAATCGAGGCGGTGTACACGCTGGATCGTCATGCCCGCGCGCTGCGCACCGACCTGAAGGTTGATTGGCACGAGATCGGGGGAGAGACGATTCCGGTACTTGCCTATCAGGTTCCGCTGGCCTTCCGGGCGGCGGATTATCTCTATGACATTCCGGCCGGCGCGCTGCGGCGCGGCGTGGTCAACAACGATGTTCCGGCGCTGCGTTACGGCCTTGCGGTGAATGAAAAAGGGAAAAGCGTTCTGCTCGCCAGCGACTGCAAATATGGGTATCGCGGTACGGACGGCGTTTTGGGCCTCACCCTGATCAACAGCTCGACCAGCCCGGATCCGTATCCCGAACGGGGAATTCATTCCATCACGGTTTGGACGGGCGGCGTGGAGGCGGACGAAAAGCAGGCGTCCGATCTGGCGGACGCGTGGAATCATGCGCTGTTTTATCAGCCCTCCAACGCGCATCATGGCACACTGCCCATGGAGGACGGCCTGTTCTCGCTGGCGTCGGAAAATGTAGTGGCATGCGCCGCTTCTCCGGCAAAAACGGCGCCATCAACGTGCTTTTGTATGAAACCGCAGGCAGGGCGGGCGAGGCTCTGCTGCACTTTAAAAAACAACGGTGCAGTCGGCCCAGGCGGTCACGCTCTTCGGGCAGGCGTCCGACGCGGATGTTTCTGTGCGGGACGGGACGGTCTGCTGCAAGCTGCCGCCCTACCGGCTGATGCAGGTACAGGTGACGCTGTAAGCGGTGCCGAATCGAAGCGTAAATTTTTGTAAGAATTGTTGATTGAGCGTACAAAGGAAGGTGTAATATGACAGGTTGCCGATACCTCCCCAAGCGAATCCTCGCATTGCTGCTCACGCTTATTTTGACAGCCGTTTTTTGACGCCGGTTTATCCGGCGCGCGCCTATACGTGCAGCGCCGCCGATGAAGCGATGCAGGCGTTCCAGACCCATTGCTATAACCCGCAGACGAAGCTGTACTGGAATAATACAGACCATGGCGGTGTGGCTGCGATTTGGACGCATGCGATTTTTGGAATATGGTGCTGGACGCGTATGAGCGAACCGGGGATGCCTCGTATCTCGCCTTGAGCAACGATCTTTATCAAGGCGGCTACAATCAATATGCGGGGTATGACTGGAACAATCAAGAGGTCTGGTTTGTATTTGACGACCTGATGTGGTGGATCATCTCGATGGCCCGCGCTTACCAGCTCACCGGAAATACAAGCTGCCGGGATACGGCGGTCGCGGGATTCGAAAACGTGTACAGCCGTGCATACGACAGCACAAACGGCGGGATGTTCTGGGGGTTTGGACCGGACGGTATGGGACGCGGCCACAAAAACTCCTGCATCAATTATCCCACGATCATCGCCGCGGTGGAGCTGTATCAGATTACACAGCAAGCCCGATATCTGACGATTGCCCAGGATCTTTACAGCTGGTCCAGATCGAACCTGTTCAATGCCGCGACGGGAAGCGTTCCCGATTTGATCTCTGACACGGGCGAGGTGGATTGGACCAATTATACCTATAACCAGGGCACGATGATCGGCGCCGCGGCCATGCTCTATCTGGAAACCGGCAATACAGATTATCTGGCCGACGCGAATTTAGCCGCCCAGTATACGAAAACAGTCATGTGTAACAGCGAGGGAATATTGCCGGCGGAAGGGGACTGGAACGAGCAGGGCTGCATGAAAGCGATTTTTGCGCATTATATGGGAACGCTGGTCTATGACTGTGCACAAACACAGTGGATTTCCTGGATGCATACAAATGCAAACGCTGCCTGGAGCCACCGGGATTCGGAACGGAATCTGATGTACCGGGATTATACGGTATTCTGCTCCAACGGCATGATTCAGTCCTATGAAGCCAGCAGCGGGGCCGCGCTGCTGCAGGTATTTGCGCCGGATGAGGCAGAAGTGCCGCAGGCGCTTGCCACACCGGCTGTCACGGTCTATCAGGACGCGGATTACGGTGGCGTGAGCGTACAGCTTCGGCCGGGCCGCTATACGTCGGAGGCGTTGACGGCGGCAGGTGTGCCGCTTGATTGGATGACCTCATGTAAGGTCCCGGAAAACTGTGTGCTTCAGGTGTTCGAGTCAGACGGCTTTTCCGGCAACCTTTGGGAACACCCGACGGACTGCGCCAATGTGGGCAATGAACAGAATGATAAAATGCGCTCCTGTATCGTCTATTACAAAAACGGAGCGACCTTTTATGCGGATGATCTTTTCCGCGGGCAATGCGTGACGTTGACCAAGGGAAGCTATACCTCACAGCAATTACAGGCGCTGGGAATCCCGGACAATTGGATGTCCTCTCTGGCTGTGCCGGAAGGCTGGAACGTCAGGGTGTATGCGGACGATGCATACGCAGGGGCCTCGTGGAATTTCAACAGAGGCACACACAATGTGGGCTCCTGCATGTAATGATCAGATGTCCTCGGTGAAAATTTTTTAGCACCGTATTTTAGATGAAATACTTCAGGTATTGCTGAGTGGCAGGTTGTGGCGACATTCGGGATTTTTTCAAGTGTGGTAATCACCGCGATTCCGCCCCGTTCTTCCAACCAGCGTACAAATTTATCGCTGTCATAGCCTTTATCCGCCAGAATGAGTTTGCCGTTTAAATCAAAAAGGTGCCAACAGTGCTTGTGCCACGCAGATATCATTACGGTTCCTCTGGAGAGCAAAAGCAATGGATTCCCAAGTCCATCCGTTACCGCATGGACTTTGTGGTCAAGCCTCCCCTGCTCCGCCCGGTTTCCTCGTGATATCCCCCTTTTTAGTCCCACTGGCGTGTTGGTGAACCTTGACGTAGTGCTGTCCAGCATTAGTGTTGTTTCGTCCACCAAATCTTGCTCAATCAGGGCTGTGAGGATATTTTCCCACACTCCGGCTTTTGTCCAGGCCCGAAACCGACTGTATACGCTTTGCCATGGGCCGAACCGCTCCGGCAGATCCCGCCATGGAATTCCCGTGCTCAGCCAGTATAGAATCGCGTTAAGCATTTCCGGTTACTTTTCCCTGGACGCCCTCCTTGCGGCTTCCTCTCAGGCGGGAACCTGTCCCTGATCCTATTCCATTGTTTTTCGCTTATTTCATGTCTCTTCATGCTCTCATTCTATTATATCGCCGTTTTTTACACTATGGCTAGGTTTTAAAACAGACTCTAGTCAGGTGGAATAAGCTTTGCAAGTACTTAAATTGAATACAATCAGTATTTAAGATTTTTGAATCCCACATAGCTATACCCATGTGGGATGCTAAACCCAACATAAAAAGTGTGCCAATAGAGTTTCTTTTCAGTTCTGGAATGTTCCAGATAGAAAATAGAACTCTATTGGCACTTTTAGATTCTTACGGCGGGATATCTTATCACCTGTAACCCACAATTACGATTCATCACACAACTTATCTGCGCCCCTGTTTTACTTGAGGTTCAATTAGGCTTTACGCTCACGGAATTTCAGACTTTACATTGTCCTACCGGCATCTTCGGCAGTGTTGTATGTTGTATTATGATAGGAAACGAGTAATGCTTGCTCCGACGGATATGGCTGAGTTTGATAGCTATATGACGTTGCTGGCTATCAAAAGAAAACCGAATCGGAAGTAGCAACTCAATTTTTTCAAACCGGCAAGATCCTTTTAAAAACGGAAAAATGTGGTTAGGCGCCCGGCTTGCCGATAGCATTCTGGAAAAAGGTAAAATAGAGATATTCCTTCATTCTTTTTTTGCAGCTCAAAATCCCTGATACGGCATTCGTCAAAATAATCAAACAGATTGAATGAAATGGAGGCAAACAGATATGCTACCAGATCCTCGTCCACTTCCTCACGCACTCTGCCTGCGTATTTTCAGCGCGTAGTTTCTGACGGATGAGAGGATAGAGGATATTCTGCTCCACCTTAAGAAGCCTGTCGCGGATAGGCCGGTTCCGGGCCGCGATGTTCATGCAGGCTGCAAAAAGGCATTGTCCAGCTCGTTGTCATATACGTTTACAAAACGGTACACCAGCGCATAGTCTTCATAGCGGGTGCGCTCGATTAGCTCCCGGTAAGCATAGGTAAGAAAATCGTCTTTATTGTCAAAATACCGGTAAAGGTGGTGACATCCATGCCCATTCTCTCTGTGAGAAAGCGTATGGTGATATCTTCATAAGGATACTGGATATAGACCGCCTTTCCTTTCTCTAGGATACTTTGCCTTTTCGCGACCGGCAACCGCAGAAAAACAGGTTTTTCCATTGTGTATCTCCTTGTTCGGCAGAGCCTGACACACCCGGCTGGGCCGGAGCGCAGGGCGCTGTTACTCAAGATCATGTACGTAGCCGGCATACAGAAGCCCGCATTCCAGCTGTACCTTGACCAGATGGCTGATGGGGATGGCCTTGTAATCGAACAGGCGCTCCATCTCATCCAGATTTTCACATTCCTTATCATATAGCTTTTGGGCGGCTTTTTCCAGTGTTTCACGCGCCTGTGCAGAAAGTTGCGCGCTGCGGGCTTCTTCCTCACAGGCGCGACGCAGCAGCACGATGCTGAGGTTGGAATAAAAACGGCTGGACAGCAGATTGTCGAACACCTGGCAGACTGTGGCCTGTTTTTCCATAGCCGGGTCTGTCCGGGCCCACTCGATCTTGGCCGCGGTGTGTTCCGCCATGCCGATGCGTTCGCGCACCGCCAGATAAGAACTGATTGTCCGCAGAAAGGAAAGGCTCTGCCTCGTCGAATATGGGCTTCCAGAAATCGATATCTCTCTGTGTGACGGCACAGCCCTCGAGGATGGCGTCGCGGCGGGTGCGGTCCGACAGGCTCGTGTCCGATACCCGTGGGTCGATGTAGTAGGGCATCTCTGTCACGAGGATCCGTGCGGCAGTGTCTCCGTTGCGGTTGGCATACTCATAGCTGCAGCCGCCCCTGTGAGCAGGGTGGGCGTGGGTTTGTCCGGCATGAATTTTCCAGATAGTCGTAGTTGTCGCGGGTGCCGGTCATTTCATAAATGGCCTCGTACAGGCTCTTGCAGTACGGCATCTCCGGCTCGCCAAGGTTCAGCCCGATGCCGTATTTGGCGGGCACATCGTGCAGCCTGCGGTACAGGGTTTCTTCGCCGTCCGTGAGATACCAGTAGCAGCCGCCGAAGCCGCAGTTGTGCAGCGAGTAGATGAACACGGGCCTGACCTCATCGATGAGGCGCATGATGCACTGTGTTTCGGGCGTGGGCGCATTGAAATGATACTGTTTGTAGTCAATGGGGAACGACCATTCCACCTGCTGGTCGAAGGCGGGGCGGAAGAAGTTGTGCTGGTACTGGCTGATGGTGAAAGGCCCCTTGAACCAGCCCTCGTTTTTGGCCATGCCGTCCACATCGCTGGATTTGATGATATACCAGGTGTAGTCGAGCGCGGCGCGCAGGGCCGGGTCCTCTGCGAGGATCCGGGTGAAGGCATCCAGCATCATGCTGCCGATGGGCTCGTTGGGATGCGGCGTGCCGTACAGCAGCGCGTTTTTGCTGCCCTCGCCGATCTTGAGGCAGTAAATGGGCTGCCCCAGCTTCGAGCGGCCCGCTTCAAAGAGCGTCACTGCCTCGGGGTGTTCCTTCGCCAGCGCAAAGGAGCGCTCGTTCATCTCGTTCACTGTAAAAATTCCTGATAATCCGGCACGCGGCGCAGGATGCTTTCCATATCGATGCTCATTTGATCGCTCCTTCGTTTACAAGATGGCAGGCCACCATGCGCCCGTCTGGCAGCGTGGCCTCTGCGGGATATTCTTTCCGGCATTTTTCACAGGCATGGATGCATCGGTCTGCAAAGTAACAGCCGGGGCCGGGCTCCACAGGCGAGGGCGCCTCGCCCTCGATGCGGATCTTTTCCACATGGCTGTCGATGTCGATGGACGCACAGTTCGAAACGAGCGCCTGTGTATAGGGGTGCAGGGGATGGTGGATGATCATATCCGTGTCGCCCATCTCCACGATCCTGCCCAGATACATGACAGCTGTGCGGTTTGCCACATAGCGGATGACGGCGATATCATGGCTGATGAACAGGATGGATGTCTGGTACTTCTTTGTCAGTTCCAGCAGCATGTTGATGATATCGGCGCGCACAGAGACGTCCAGCATGGAGACAGGCTCGTCCACGACCAGAAAGAGCGGGTTCACGCTCATGCTGCGCAGGATGGAGATGCGCTGCAGCTGCCCGCCGGAAAGCTCGTGCGGATAACGCCGGAGAAAATCCTCCGCCGGGGAAAGGCCGCCGTCCTCCAGCAGATGCAGAATGCGCCCCCGGCGCTCCTGTTCTGTGGCGCCGATGCCGTTCACTTCCAGCGGGCGCATCATGATCTGTTCGATGGTCTCGGTGGGCAGGAAGGTGTCGAAGGGGTTCTGAAAAACCATCTGCACCATGCGATGGAATTCCCTGGGGTTTCTGGCCAGGATCTCCCGCCCGGAAACGCCGTCAAAGAGCACGTCGCCGTCTGTGGGGGGCTCCAGATGCACCAGTACGCGCCCCATGGTGGACTTCCCGCAGCCGGATTCCCCTGATGATGCCCAGCGTTTCTCCCTTTTGGATCTGAAAGCTGACGCCGCCCACGGCCTCTACGTTTTTCTTTTTTTGCGAAGAGGCCGCGGGTCCCTCTTGCCTTATAGAATTTTTTATGTTCCGCACTTCAATGAGTGCTTTTTCCGCGTTATCCATTGGAGCCTCCTTTGCATCTGTGGCAGGCGACCCGATGAATGCCGCCCACGTTTCTGTCTGCCGGCCGCTCCTGGGCACACCCGGCGTCGCATAAGGGCAGCGGGGCGCGAAAAATGCAGCCGGGGCATTCCTGCGCCATATCGGGCAGGATGCCGGGGATGGATTTAAGCATGGCCTTTTCGCCGTACAGCGAAGGGAAGGAGGCGATTAGGCCCTGGGTGTAAGGGTGACGGGGGTTTTTGAGGATATCCTCCACTGTGCCGAATTCCATCATGCGCCCTGCGTACAGCACAAGGATCTTCTTGCACGAGGTGGCCACCACAGACAAATCGTGCGTGATCATGAGGCGGGTGATGGACATGCTCTTTCCATCGCCATCAGCTCTTCCAGGATCTGGCCCTGCGTCACCACGTCCAGCGCGGTGGTGGCCTCGTCCATGATGAGAAGCGCCGGGTTGAACATGATGCTCAGCGCGATATTCAGGCGCTGCTGCATGCCGCCGGACAGCTCGAATGGATACATATTGTAGATGCGGGGGTTCAAATTCACCTTTTCAAACAGCCGCAGATGAGCTCGCGCATCTCCCTCTGGAGGCGTGGGGAACATGCACCCGGTACACATCTTCGAACTGGGCGCCGATGGTGTGTATCTGGCTGAGGCTGTTCATGGATTTCTGGAACACGACAGCGATCTCTTTCCAGCGCAGCTCCCGCAGCGTTCTGGCGCTGCATGTGAGCAGGTCGGTTTCGTCGAACCAGACGTGCCCGGTGGCTTCACCGGTTTTTTCAGGAGCAGGCGCAGAAAGGCGTTGATCATTGTGGATTTGCCCGAGCCGGATTCACCGATGATGCCAAGGCTGTCCCCAGCGTCGATGCTGAAGGAGACGCGGTCCACTGCCCGGACGTGTTTGTGCTTGCCGTGATAGATCACGCTCAGATCTTCACATTCAGCTTTTTCATACGCATTCCTACTTTCTGCTCTGCAGCTTGGGATTCATGGCGTAGTTCAGCCCGTCGCCGATCATATAGAATACGATGACGACCAGCATGATGGCAAGGCCCGCGAACAGCGAGATCCACCAGCCGTTGATAAGATAGGACTTGCCGGCCATGATCATCTGGCCCCAGCTCACAACGTTGGGGTCGCCCAGGCCAAGAAAGCTCAGGCTCGCCTCTGTCAAGATGGCCTGCGCCACGTTCATGGTCGTGTTGGCGATGATGGGATAGATGCCGTTGGGAACGATGTAGTGGAACAGGATGCGCCCCTTCGACTCGCCGATGGTCTGCGCGCTTTTCACATACGTCCGCTCCTTGAGCGACATCACCTGCGCGCGCATCATGCGGGCGTTGCTGGGCCAGGAGGTGAGCGCGATGATGATCATGACGTTCAGCATGCTGCTGCCGAACATGGCCACCACGATGAGGATGAGGAAGAAGGAGGGGATCATCAAAAAGATGTTGGTGACCTCAGTGAGTATTTTTGTCGGCGATGCCGCCGAAAAAACCCGGCCACGGCGCCCAGAAGAACGCCGATCACACCGGAAAGCGCGGCCGCTACGATGCCGATCTTTAGGGATGTCCTCCCGCCGTACAGGATCATGCTCAGCACGTCTTCGCCCATATAGGTGGTGCCCAGAAGGTGCCCCTCGGAGAAGGGCGGAACAAGAAGCTCGTCGCTCAGATAATAAGGGCTGTAGGACGCCAGCACCGGCGCCAGCACAGCAAGTAGCAGGATGACGAAAAGAGGATGATGCCCCACAGCAGCTTGGGGCTGACCTTCATATATTCCACGAATGTGGTGAGAAAATTTTTCTTTTTCATGGCCGCCTCCTCATTCGTAATGGATGCGGGGATCGAGCCTGGCATAGACAAGATCCACCAGGATCATAATAGCGGCAACAGAAACGGCGATGATGAGATAAACGCCCATCAGCACATTGTAGTCGAGGTTGCTGATGGCTGTGTACATCAAAACGCCGATGCCGGGCCAGGGAGAACACCGTCTCCACCAGTGTGGAGCCGGCCACTACATAGGCAAGGTTGATGCCGAACACGGTGACGACGGGAAGGATGGCGTTTTTCAGCACATATTTCCGAAAGATCTTCCCCTCGCTCATGCCCGTGATGCGAAATGTTGTGATGTAGTCGTCCATCAGCACCTGGCTCACAGAGGACTTGGTGATGCGGAAATAGGAGGGCACCTGTATCAGCGTGAGCGTTGCCACGGGCAGGATCATGTGCTTTGCCACATCCCACACATGCGCCATGCCGGTGGCGGAGAGACGCATATTGTACATGCCCTGTGTGGGCAGCCAGCCAAGCTTGGAAGCGAACACGAGGATGAGCATCATGCCGAGCCAGAACGACGGCATCGAGTTGCAGACATATGCACCGGCGGAGAAGGCCCTGTCTGCGATGCCGCCGACCCGCTGCCCTGCAATGAGCCCCAGCCCTGTGCCCAGCAGAAATGCGAGCACGGCGCTTGTGCCGGAGAGCAGGAGCGATGCGCCGAAGCGCTCGCCGATGAGAGAGACGACGGAGGCGTTGGAATAATACGACTCGCCGAGGTCGCCCTGCATGAGTTTGCCCACATAGGTGAAGAACTGCACATACAGGGGCTTGTCCAGATTGTATTTGGCCGAAATGGCCGCCTTGAACTCCTCACTGGGATTGTCGAAGCCCGCCATGATGGTGGCAGGGTCGCCCGGGGCCAGGCGGACGATCACAAAATTCAGCCCGATGACCACCAGCACCACGATCATCGCTGTGCCGATCCGTTTTAAAAATATTTTCCCATGCGTTTCACCTCGTAAAAGAGGGAGCATTTTCATGCTCCCTCTCTGATGATCCTTACTGATTGATTTCGACCTTGCAGAAATTGAAGGGCGCTACGTCGTCGATGGAGGTGTCGATATACGGAAGGCCTGTGATATAGGACGGGCAGGCATAATAGCCGGCGTATTCGACCAGCGGGAGCGTGGGCAGCTCCTCGCCGAGGATGGTCTGCACCTGCTTATAGAGCGCGCCGCGCTCGGCTTCGTCCGTGATGACACGCGCCTGGGCCAGCAGGCTGTCCACTTCTTCGTTGGAGTAGAAAGAGACGTTGAGACCGCCGCCTGTGCCCACACGGTTGGTGAGGTTGTCGGGATCGGGGCCCTGGAAGCCGGCCAGAATGCACATATCATAGTTGCCGCTGAACACCTTTTCCCACCCAGGCGCCTTCTTCCAGCTCCTCAATGGTGGCATCGATGCCAATCTGTGCCAGCTGCGTCTTGATGACCTTCGCGCAGTCGGCATAGAGTGCCGCCGCTGAACACCAGCAGGGACATATGGAGGTAATAGCCATCGGCATCTTTGGTGTAGCCGGCACCCTCCCGAAGCTGGATGGCGCCCTCCACATCCTGTTCGCCAATGTCCGCTTCGTCATTGTACGCCCAGTCCAAGAAGGGCGGATAGAAGCCGTAGGCAGGTGCCTGCAGGCCGTTCGTGCCCTTGGCGGAGATCTCTTCGCGGTTCAGCGCCTTGGCCACAGCCTGGCGCACAGCGAGGTCGCTGGTGGTCTCCCCGTTCATGTTGAAGCAGAGTTGATAACGGCGGCCTGCGGACAGGCAGCCAACGCTGTAGTTCTCGTTCGCCTGCAGCGCAGCTACACTAGAGGCGGGGACGTCTGTCAGAAAATCGATCTCCCCGTTCATGAACGCTTGATAGGCTGTGTCGGTGTCGGTGCTGATCACATAGATGACCTTGTCCACGGCAGGTTCGCCGCCAAAGTAATCCGGGTTCTTTTCCAGCGTAATACTAACGCCGCTGGTGGCCTCCACAAATTTGAAGGGACCGGTGCCTACGGGGCTGGTGGTCGCGGCGGCGCAGGTCAACCAGTCTTCCTCGTTTTCATACAGGTGCTTGGGCAGGATACTGTTGCAGTACCAGGCAAGGCTCGCCAGGAACGGAGCGCTCGGCTCTTTCAGCGTGGCCACGAATGTATTTTCATCCGGGCAGTCCATGGAAGCGATGGTGGAGAGGTCGCCGGCAAGGTAGCCGCCCTCCTCGATAATCTTCTCATAGGTGAACTGCACATCTGACGAGGTGAACGGCTCGCCGTCGTGCCAAGTGATGCCCTCGCGCAGATGGAAAGTATAGGTGAGGCCGTCCTCCGAGATGTCCCAGGACTCAGCTAGGACGGGGATGCCCTCCTCATTGCTGTTCAGCGTCACTAGGCCGCTGAACAGGCTGGAGGCCACGTTGGAAAGGTTGTCGTCGGTCACAGCGTCCGGGTTGAGACTGGTGGGGTCCCCGCCGAGGCTCACAATGAGCACTTTCTCCTGCCCGTCGTTCGCCGCCGCCGAAGAGCCTGTGCCGCCGGACGATGTGCCGGAGGCCGCGCTGCCGGAGCTGCTGCATGCCGCCAGGCTGAATACCATAGCGGCCGCCATCAAAATGGCCAGTACTTTTCTTTTTCATAATTTTCCCCTCAAAAAAAAGTCTCGCGCATATGTACAGATACAAAGCCGAAATGCAAGCATCTATACAAAAAATGTAAGCGCATTTGCATTTTAGCACTTTATTGCGCTGAAGTCAACAATATTCGTGCCGCCTGCGACAAAAATTAAGGGTTGATTGTAAAATCAAGTTGGACAGATAAAAGAAACTACCAATTTTTGCTGCGGCAATAAAAAGTGCAAAATCCGCCCAAACAGGCGCGAAAGGGTATGCTGGATTTTACGCAGATTCAACACTACAATCGACATGGCAAGCGTAAAACCTACGGTCTCCACCAGTTTCGTTTTCACTTTTCCAAGTTGCATTTGCGTTTTGCAAAGCTGAATTGTCGTTCAACCTCTATCCGTTCATTCTGGTCGAAATGGGTCTGCCGCCTGTCGCGCTGCTCGTCCCTTCTCGGTCTTCCCAATGCCGGACCGCTGAGCCGGATTCCGTGCAGTTTGCAGTAGCTGAGGTTTTCGCGGTTTCGGTAAATCTTGTCCGCCAGCACGTGCTCCGGATAATGTCCCTCACGGGCTCTGTAACGCTCTATGGTTTCAACCAGCTTTGTGGCTTCGTTGTAGGCATCAAATGACCAGTACTCCAACCTTGCCCATCCATTGGATACACTGATATCTAGTTTTGCCCCGAACTCCACCGGCTTTCCGGCTTTTCCGCGTACGATTGGTCGGATGAACGGCTGACTTACACTGACAATCCTGTCAGGAACGGAATGTGTATGGTTGTCATACATGTACTTCTGCTGTTCGTAAATTTTTCGCAGTGTTTCAAGCCGAAGCTGCTGCTTTTGGGATAGCTTCAGGCCGGATTGCAGCATAGAATCGACGATGGAAAGGTCTCTGCGGAGATACTGGAGTTGCTTACGGATTGCTTCGCGCGTCTTCTTCACGTTGTGCTTGCGGCTGCGCATATACTTGAGGCTGTCCTTGTGGGCCTTGTTGCGATAGGTTCTGGGTTTCTCTTCCACGCTCTGCTCCTGCAGCGTATCAATGATCTGCTCTGCATTTTCACGCGCCTCGTTCAAAAGCGACACATCCTGCGGAAATCGGATATCAGACGGCGCGCAGGTTGCATCCACAATCAGAGTGCCGCTGTTACCACCGCCTGTGGGAGTGTTATGGTCGTCGTTGTTCTCTGATGTGGTTACAGTTTTGAGTATCATCTCGTTGATTTCTCCCAGCACTTCCGGCGTCAGGCGCTTACGGAAGTACACCATAAGAGATGGGTCAAAGGGCTGCTTGCTGTCGTCGTAGCCGGGATTGCCGCAGAAGTATTGAAAATACGGATTCTCCTGAATCTGCAGAGCTGTTTCTTCGTCGGAAAAACCGTACTCCGCCTGAATGATGCAGGCTCCTAAGGCTAAGCGTAGTGGCTTTGCCACATTGCCCTTGCGATTGGTGAACAGCTTGGCATAGCGTTTCTCAATATCCAGCCAGGGTATTGTCTGTGCCTTTTTGACCCAGCGATTGCTTTCTTTCAGATTCATGCCTGCCGGTTGATTGAAGTCAGAAAGGCTGATCTGACCGTTACTGTATCGATACATGGCCGCCTCCAAGTGCAAGGTTTTTCGCGTGTTTTCCCGTTTTTCCTTGCACTTATTATACCGCAGAAACGGCGCTATTTCTTGATATCACGTGGCCTTTTTTTTGTTCAGTGGACATTTTTAACACAGAACGGATGCCTTTCAATGTCTATTCCTATTTTATGTGCAGCTGCGCATTTTCATGTAACGAAAAGAAAGTCACCACTGCTATTCAAAAATCAGAGCAGCAGTGGTGGTTCTTTACTTTTAGTTGTGTTTTGCGGAATTTTTCGGTATCACTTGATTTCTATAAGAAGGAGCAAACCTGTAATTTCCAAAGCAGGATTTTTTGGCGGCAAGAATTATCTGTGCCATTTTTTATATACACGCGATGGCTGGCGTGGGACAAAAAGTAGATATATAAAGAAAGTTTTTGCTGATATAAAGTAAAAACTGTTGATAAAAATGTTTTTTTAGTTATACTATTTGTGGGGAACAGGAGGCGATATGATGATTATAAGACCACAGTATATGGAACTGCTGAAAACCTATCGTGATGTACCGCTTGTGAAAATACTGGCAGGAATCCGACGCTGCGGAAAATCCACCATTTGGAAATGTTGCGGGACGATCTGCTGAAAAGCGGTGTTGTCGCAGATCACATTATCAGTATGCGTTATACTTCGGAAGATCTTGACGAAGGTATGACTGATAAAGATATGTATAACGGTATCAAGGAGCAGATGACTGGCGACGGGCGGTATTATCTTCTCCTTGATGAAGCGCAGGAAATCGACGGTTGGGAAAAAAGCGGTGAACAGTCTGCTTGAAAATACCGACACCGATATTTATGTAACCGGCTCCAATTCCAAATTGATGTCCAGCGAAATTTCAACTTATCTGACAGGGCGATATATTTCTATTCCGGTTTTACCTTGTCTTTTGCAGAGTACTTGGAGTTTAAAAAACAAAGCGGTCTTTCAACGAGAGAACTTTTGAATGAATATATCCGGTTGGGTGGTTTCCCCATTGTTGCACTCAGCAGCTTTGACGAGCGTGCTGCTTATCAGATCGTAGAGGGAATTTACAATTCCGTTATAACAAGCGATATTACAAAACGGCACAATATAGCGAATTTTGATTTGTTTAATCGTGTTGTTCGCTTTATTGTTGAAAATGTAGGAAAAACCTTTTCAGCGAATGCAATCGTGAAGTTTCTGAAAAAGCGAGGGGCGTTCCCTGTCGGTTGAAGCGGTTTACAACTATCTGAATTGGCTGGAAAAGGCTTTTGTAATTTATCGCTGCCAGAGATACGATTTACAAGGAAAATCTGTACTGAAAACGCAGGAGAAGTTTTATCTTGCCGATTCTTCTCTCCAATACTGCATCATGGGCTTTAACCCCAAGTCTATTGCAGCCATGCTCGAAAACATCGTTTACTTTGAACTACGCCGAAAAGGCTATGATGTCTATATCGGCAAGAATGAAACGAAAGAAATTGATTTCGTGGCGGTACAGCGCGATGAGCGTATTTATGTTCAGGTGTGCCGCAGGCTGCCGGAGGAATCGGATCGGGAGGTTGCCAATCTCCTTGAAATTAAAGACCACTATCCGAAATATGTTGTAACGCTGATTAACTTAAAAAACACATCCTGCCGGAAAATTAGTCTATGATTTTTTTAGCAACTGCGCACGGTGGCGCCGGTCTCCGTGATGTATTCGCCCAATTGCACCGCCCGCTCCTCCGGATTGCCCTTCATGCCGCAACAACTCCCTATTTGTGTTTGTTGCATATATATGGCGGCTTCGGGCGGTTTATGCGGACAAAGCGGAGAGAAAGGCCGGCGTACAGTAAAATGTGAACCGTCCGCCGCGGCAGCAGCGGCCTGCCATAAGCGGCCGAAGTGCAATGTGCAGCCGCGGTGGTACGGATTTTGGAATTTTAAGCAAAATATGCAATGCTTCTTTTGGAAGCGGACAAAACCTGTGTTGTTTTTTATAGATAAAAAAACTATGATAATAACAAAGCACAAGCCGCGGCGGCACGCCGCGCGGCGCACAAGCACCGGCTTTTGCCGTCACTTCTATTTGGAAAGGGAGCCCCCATATGAAAGAGCATTACAACAAGGTCCTGCGGGACAGCGACGCCCGTGTCGCACGCTTTATGGAGATTCAGATCCTGGACCGGAACGACCCGTTTTTTGGCGGATTCCCCTCGGCGGACAGCATTGCGGAGCCGAAGGTGGCCATCTATCATCTGACGACCATGACGGCCTGCTGCCTGAACGCGGACAGCAAATGGCATCTGGACGCAGAGGTGCTCCGGCGCATTTTGCTGGCGCTGGATTATGTGCGCCGCTCCCAGCGGCCGGGCGGCTATTTCGACCTCGTCAACTGCAACTTTTTTTCCGGCCCGGACACGGCTTTCTGCACGAAGCGGCTGCTGCCCGTGTACGTATATCTGCGCCGGATCGCGGAGGGTGCGCAGGCGGCGGACGCGGCGGAAAAAGATGTGTGCGCGCAGCTGCTGCCGCTGTATGAAGCCATTGTGAAAGATGCCGCCGAAGCACTGACACACTGCGGTTTTCATACGCCGAACCACCGCTGGGCCATCGCATCGGTACTGATGATGTGCCACAGGCTGCTGGGCGGCGAGGCGTACAAAAAGGCCGCGGACGCTATTTTGCTGGAAGGCAGCGACTGCAACGCAGACGGCGAATATGCGGAGCGCTCGGCGGGCAATTACAACCGGATCAACAACGACGCGATGATCATGCTGGCCGTGGCCACGGGCGACGACGCTTATTACGAACCTGTGGTGCGGAACCTGACCATGATGCTCACCTATATCGAGCCGGACGACAGCATCTTTACGAACAACTCCACCCGGCAGGACCGGGGGCGCAAGATCTATCCCAAAGACTATTACTTTGAGTACCTGTATATGGGCGACGTGCTGCAGAAGCCGGAATTTCTGGACGCGGCGAATGAGATCATAGCGGCAGTGGACCGCCACGGCCTGAAGGCCATGGATTGCCTGATCCAGTTCATGCTGCAGCCCCGCCTGGCCGCGCTGGAGCACGCGGGCAGCGGTTTCCCGGCGGATTACCACAAATTTTACAAGGGCAGCGAGATCGTACGCTGCCGCCGGAAGGGGTATTCCTACACCATCATTAACCACAGCGCGGGCTTTTTATATTTCCAGAACGGCGATTTTACTGTGAGTATGCACATCGGCGCCAGTTTCTGTGAGCACCGCAGCTTCATCCCCGAGACGCTGGCCTCCACGGGCGAAAACGCCTATGCGCTGCACCAGACCATGACGGGCTGGTATTATCTGCCGTTTGAAGAAAAGCCGGAGACCAGCGACTGGTGGAAAATGGACCACACGAAGCGCGCGCAGCTTCACGGGCCGGATATGATATTCGATGTGGAGGTCACCGAGGCGGAGAACGGCATTGACGTGCACATCGTCAACACCGGGATCGACCGTGCGCCTCTGCGTGTGGAGCTTGCGTTCGACGCGGGCTGCCGCGTGGAGACGGAGCATTTTGCCGCGGACGGCGCGGAGGGCGGCGGTATCGTCGCCAAATCCGGAACGCTGACGGCCTCCAGGGGAAGGTATGCCATCGAGGCGGGCCCGTGCTTCGGCGCGCACGGCTTCACAGCGGGTAAGTTTGGAAGCATGAAGCGCACCGAGGGCTGCTATACTGTGTATTTGACGGATTACAGCTGTTTTGAGCACACCATCTCTCTGCGGGCGAAACCCAGCCTTCACGATTGAGACCCCTGAAAAAAACGAAACGCATTGCCCCGGCGGATGCCGGGGCGTTTTTTGAAGAAGCGGAAAAGCCGTGTGCATCCGGAAAAATTTTTTGTGTAAAAAATGGCGGATCCGCTTGCTATTTTGGAGCAGCCGTGCTAATTTATAAGTATCATTCGAATGTTCCCGGGCGCGTTGTGTGCTTCGGGAAGGCCGGAAAGGTCTTTTCAACTGAATACGCGGATAGAGGCGCGGGACTCATGCGTACCCGGAACAATGGCCAGGCAGCCGTTTCGGGGAGAGGGGGAACCGCCGAAGGAGCAGCCGCCTGCCTGGGCGGCGTATCCTGGGCCGTGGGAGAATATCCTGCGGACTGTCACAAAATTTGTGGAGCGCTATCCAGACGCATCTTCCAGCGGAGGCTGCGTCCGGTTGCCCTGTGCGCTCTTTGCGCACAGGGCTTTTTGTTTTTCCTCAGCCTGTGTCCGTGTGTCGGAGCGGAGGGCCTGCGGCAGAACACAGGAGGAGGAACCGTATGAAAAAAAGGATTCGGCTGCTGCCCATGCTGGCGGCGGTGCTGGTGCTGGCGGTTTTGTGCGCGGCGCCGGCTTTTGCGGAAAGCGGCGCGCAGGACGAACCGGGTTCGCGCATGGTGGAATGCGCGGAATGCGGCGGCTCGGGCGCTTGCATGGAATGCCTGGGCAAGGACGCGGCATGCGGGGCGTGCGGCGGGAAAAACATCTGCGGGGCCTGCGGCGGCTCCGGCAGGACAGAGGCGGAAAGCCGGTTTTACAATACGGCATGGTCCCTGCTGCCGCCGCTCATTGCCATCACGCTGGCGCTCATCACAAAAGAGGTGTATTCTTCACTGTTTATAGGCATTGCTGCGGGCGGCCTGCTGTATGCGAATTTCAGCTTTGAGGGCACGGTGCTGCACGTATTTCAGGGAGGCATCGTCTCGGTGCTGTCGGACGCATACAACGTCGGCATCCTGGTGTTTCTTGTCGTTTTGGGCACGATGGTCTGCATGATGAACAAGGCCGGCGGTTCTGCGGCCTTCGGACGATGGGCACAGACACATATCAAATCCCGCGTGGGCGCGCAGCTGGCTACGGTAGCGCTGGGCTGCCTCATTTTCATCGACGATTATTTCAACTGCCTGACTGTCGGCTCCGTCATGCGGCCCGTCACCGACAAGCACCGGGTATCGCGCGCCAAATTGGCGTATATCATCGACGCTACGGCGGCACCGGTGTGCATCATTGCGCCTATTTCGTCCTGGGCGGCGGCTGTGTCCGGTTTTGTGGAGGATGGAAAGGGCCTGTCCCTCTTCATCCGGGCCATTCCCTATAATTTCTATGCACTGTTCACCATCGCCATGATGGTGATGCTTGTTGTGCTGCGGGTGGATTACGGCCCCATGGCGAAAAGCGAGGCGCTGGCCGGCGGGGGAGACCTGTTCGGCGGCGGGCCGGACCCCTATGCGGGCGCAGGGGAGGCCCCGGCGGACAAAGGGCGTGTGGTTGACCTTATTGCACCCATTGCAGTGCTTATTTTCTGCTGCGTGGTGGGCATGGTGTATTCCGGCGGCTTCTTCGCAGGCGGGGAAGGCGGCGTGCTGGCGCGTTTCAGCACCGCGTTCTCAAACTCCGACGCGTCGGTAGGGCTGATGCTTGGGTCCGCATTCGCTCTGGTGTTCAGCTTCGTTTATTATATGCTGCGCCGGGCAATGTCCTTCCGCGAGATGATGGGCTGCATCCCGGACGGCTTTAAGGCGATGGTGCCTGCCATTATGATCCTCACATTCGCATGGTCGCTGAAAGCCATGACGGATTCTCTGGGCGCGAAATACTTTGTGCGGGACCTTGTGAAAAGCGGCGCGGAAGGCATGCAGATGTTCCTGCCGGCCCTCGTGTTCCTGATCGGCTGCCTGCTGGCTTTTGCGACAGGGACAAGCTGGGGAACGTTCGGCGTGCTCATCCCCATCACCATGGCGATCTTCCCTCTGGACGACCCCATGGGCATCGTGTGCATTGCCGCATGTATGGCGGGCGCCGTGTGCGGCGACCATTGTTCGCCGATCTCCGACACAACGATCATGGCCTCTGCGGGCGCCCAGTGCGACCATGTCCAGCATGTCTCCACACAACTGCCCTATGCAATAACGGCGGCAGCCGTTTCCTGCATCTCTTATGTGGCGGCGGGTCTGCTGGTGCATTTCGAGCTGCCGGGTCTGCTGGCGCTGCCGTTCGGGTTGGCTCTGATGGCCGGTTTCCTGCTCTGGAAGAAAAAAAGCGGCACACGCTGACACATATTGGAACGAAAGGCCGTCCGCGGCGCATACCGCGGACGGCTTTTTAATTGCAGAGCGGTGAAAAGACTGCCCAAACGGCTCGCCGGATGGCATGAAAAACGGCGGGGCTTTTGATGTGCAAGAAATACAATGTACTTGATGCGCGTAAGAGGGTATTCTTTATTGTAATGGAATTGCTGGAAAAGGCCGGGCGGAAAGCGCCCTGCCGGAGCCGCACCGTCAGGAAAGAAAGCAGGGAGGAAAGCCGGTATGAAAAACCATTTTGTACATACGCCGTGCGGGCCCGTACAGGGCGCGGCGGGCGGAGCGGACGGCGTGTCCGTATTCCGCGGCATACGGTACGCCACGGCAGGGCGCTGGGAATATCCCCGGCAGGTGACGCATTGGGACGGCGTGTATGACGCCGCCAATTTCGGCGCGTGTTCGTTTCAGCCGCGCGCGTTCTACAACGAAGAAGACGTGCCGGAAAAGGCGTTTTATTACAACGAATTCCGTCGGGGCGAACACTACGATTACAGTGAGGACTGCCTGTTTTTAAACATTTGGGCTCCCGACGACGCAAAAAACGCGCCCGTGCTGTTTTATATTCACGGAGGCGGATTTTTGGGTGGGTGCGGCCATGAAAAGCATTTTGACGGCACGGCCTGGTGCAAAAAGGGCATTGTTGCCGTCACCATCAATTACCGTCTGGGCCCTATGGGCTTTTTGTGCCTGCCGGAGCTTGCCGCCCGGGACGGGCATACGGGCAACTACGCAATGTTTGACCAGATGGCCGCGCTGTGCTGGGTGCGGGACAATATCGCCGCTTTTGGCGGCGACCCGGGCCAAGTTACTCTTATGGGCCAGTCCGCGGGCGCGATGAGCGTACAGCAGCTTTGCGTTTCGCCCATGACGAACGGGCTGTTCCGCGGCGCGGTGATGATGAGCGGAGGCGGCGTTTCCAGACTGCTGGGCGCGGCGCAGAAAGCGGAAGAAGCGTATCCGTTCTGGCAGGCGGTGCGGCAGAAGCTGGGCGCGGCAGATTTTGCGGCGCTGTGCGGCGCAGAACCGCAGGCGCTGTTCGCGGCGTTCGCCGAGGCAAGGAAAGAACAGAAGAACCCCATGGCCGGGTGCGGCCCGGTGGTGGACGGCGTATTCCTTACGGAAAGCGCGGCGGAAGCTGCAAAAGCAGGGCGGCAAAAGAACATCCCGTACCTGATGGGCTCCACCAGCGAGGACGTTGTGCCGCCCATCGTGCATAAAATGGCAAAGGGCTGGGCGCGGTTGCAGGCGGACCAGGGCAAACAGCCCAGCTATGCCTATTTCTTCAGCCGTCAGCTGCCCGGAGATGAAAAAGGTGCGTGGCATTCGGCAGACCTGTGGTATGCGTTCGGCACGCTGGACAGCTGTTGGCGGCCTTTCACGGAATGGGACCGGGCTTTGTCCGAAGCGATGGTGTCGTACCTGACGAATTTTGCAAAAACGGGCGACCCCAACGGGCCGGGATTGGCGGAATGGCTGCCTGTGAAAAAGGGCCAGACGCAGGTGCTGCGGTTTGGAGACAGGGATATCACCATGGGCGGCGTCTCTGTTGCCAGGCTGACGCACACCATGCTCACCAAGCCAAACGTGGGCGAATGACGGGAGAGCGAGGTGCACGGTATGTATGACGCCGTCGTCGTAGGAGCGGGCCCCGCGGGAGCGGCAGCGGCCAAGGCGCTCTGTGAAGCGGGCCGCCGTGTGCTGCTGGTGGAGCGGTTTCGGCTGCCGCGATACAAATCCTGCTCTGGCATATTGATCAAAAAGTCGTTGGGGCTGGTGAAGCAGTATTTTGGCGAGGAAGTACCGTCGGCTGTCTGCTGTGCTCCGGTGGAAAACCGGGGGATGATCTTTACCGATGACAAGGGCGGGGAATATGCTTTCAGGCAGGAAGGGCGCAATGTGTGGCGCGGCGCTTTTGACGGCTGGCTCGTGTCGAAGGCGGCGGAAAGCGGAGCGGAGCTGTTGGACGGTACCGCCGCGAGGCCTGCGCACCCAGGACCCGGAACGGGACGACCCCAACCACAGCCGCAAGGCGGTCTGCTTCCCCGCCGGGTGCTCCGCTGCCGCCAGCTTTGACCCCGACCTGGCCCGCCGGGAGGGTGCGGCCATCGGGCGGGAAGCCCGCGCGTTCGGCGTTGGCGTTGTGCTGGGGCCTGCCATAAACATCAAGCGCAGCCCGCTGTGCGGCCGCAACTTTGAATATTACTCCGAAGACCCGGTGCTGGCCGGGGAGCTGGCCGCCGGGTACATCAATGGCGTACAGAGCCAGGGGGTTGGTACCTCCATCAAGCATTTTGCCGCCAACAGCCAGGAGTACCGCCGCATGAGCGCATCGTCCGACATGACGGAGCGTACGCTGCGCGAAATTTACCTGCCTGCATTTGAAACCGCCGTCAAGAAATCCCAGCCCTGGACGGTGATGTGCAGCTACAACCGCGTGAACGATGTATTTGCCAGCGAAAACCGCATGCTGCTGACCGATATCCTGCGCACCGAGTGGAACTTTAAGGGCTTTGTGATGTCCGACTGGGGCGCTGTAGCTGACCGTGTAAAGGGTGTTGCGGCTGGGCTTGACCTGGAAATGCCCGGTTCCGGCGGTGTCAATGACGCCAAGATCGTGGCCGCCGTTAAAGCCGGCACCTTAAGCGAAGCCGCGCTGAACAAGGCTGTGATCCGCATTTTGAACATTGTGTTCCGCGCGGCGGACGAAGCTGCCGCCCCGGCCCCGGAGCTGGACCTGAAAGGCGACCACACCATCGCCGCAGAGCTGGCCAAGGAATGCGCCGTGCTTTTGCAGAACCGTGGTGTGCTGCCGCTGAAAAAGGGCAGCAAGGTAGTATACATCGGCGGCTTTGCCAAAACGCCGCGCTATCAGGGCGGCGGCTCCAGCCACATCAACACCATCAGGGTGGACAGCGCGCTGGAAATGGCCGAAAGCCATGGCCGCCGGGTGAGCTATGTGGAGGGCTTCCCCGCTGATCTGGACCAGCGGGAGGAGGAAGAGTTCCTGCGCGCGGTTTCCGCCGCAGCGGAAGCTGACGCGGCGGTGATCTTTGCGGGCCTGCCGGAATCTTTTGAAAGCGAAGGCTTTGACCGCAGCTTCGGCGCGTTCCCGGAGGGGGCGCTGGAACGGATGATCGCAGATCTGAACGCGAAGATGGCGCAATAAAAGAGCGGGCTGCTACCCGGCCGCTTTGCTCTGGCCGCGGCCCTTGAGACAAGCTTTTCATTGCGGTTCAGGAAAAGACATTCGTGGAACGATGAGCAAAAGCCTGCCGTGCCTTTGGGTGCGGCGGGCTTTTGCTGTACAGAGTGTCTGCAGCCGTTACGGTAAGCGGGCAGCCTGGTTGAATGTACCTTGGCTTTTCAGGTGAAGCTCTTGACATTTGGGGTTAGCAGTGATAAACTTTCAATTGCGATAGGTTAGCTCTCGACTAACTATAACGGTGAGGCCGTTCGCAGAATAAGACAGAAAGAGGGAGGGTCAGCCATGAATTTTCCAACAGCATTGCTTGCCGCCGCAGTTGCGGCAGTATTTATTTCGATCGTCGTTTCCGGCGTGCGCAGAAGGAAAAGGGGCGGAGGCTGTTCCGGCGGCTGCGGTTGTTCCGGCTGTGCGGGAACGTGTCATCTGGAAAAATGAGCGGCGCGCCGCCGGGAAAGGAAGCTGCGGTGGAATTGACGAGTGGGCAGGCACGGTATCTTCTGGCCGTCTACCACCTGGGGCTGGGTGCGCGCGGCGTGCGCTGCGCAGATATCGCGCGGATGCTGGATGTAACGCGTCCCTCGGTGGTAAAGATGCTTTCCTTCTTTTCGCAAAGATGTCTTATCGCCCGGGAGCGATATGGGAAGGTGTATCTGACGGACACCGGTTGTTTGCTGGCGCGGTGTTATGCCCGGCGGCTGGAGAAGGTTGAGCGCATGCTGGCGGCAGAGCTTGCGCTGACGCGGGAGGAAGCGCAGCTTGCCGCCTGCGCGCTGCTGGACGTGCTGCCGGAGCGCTGCTTCACGCAGGGGGAGGTGCCCTCTGCTTAGACAAAATTGCCTGGATGTAAAAAAATGCGACAACCGTCCGGGATTGCATATCCCGTTGTTGTACAGGGTATGATACAATAACGGCAGATCCTGCAAAAAAGGAAGGGACGTTTATCATGAAGGGCATCAAATCATTCCGGCGCACGTTTTTATTGATTGCGGCGCTGTATCTGGCGTGCGGCATATCGCTGCTGGTCTGGCCCGCGCAATCCGGCCTTGTCATATGCTATGTGTTTGGCGGCATATCGCTGCTGTATGGGGCGGTACAGATCATCCGCTATTGCTGCAACGCTGCCGTTTCCATTTTCCGCTATGAACTTGTCACAGGCATTCTCTGCTGTGCGTTTGGCCTGTTTGTTATCCTGCGTGCGGACATGGTGCTGGCGGTACTGCCGTTTGTGTTCGGCTGCGCCATCGTGTTTGACAGCGTCATGACACTCCAGAACGCCATTGACCTGCGCCGCCTGGGTTTTTCCCGCTGGTGGCTGATTCTGCTGCTGGCGGGCGTTACCGGCGCGTTCGGCGTGCTGCTGTTTTTCGAACCGTTCGCGGCGCTGGCCATGGTGCGCTTCATCGGTGCGGTGTTGGTGCTGGACGGCTGTGCGGATCTTGTCAGCGTGCTGTGTCTGACCTACTGGGTAAAAAAAGGCGAAGCGTGGCCTGGAGGCGATTTATGACGAAGCCCGTTACGAAGCGGCCGCCATCGAGGCCGAGGGCCGCATCCAGGACGAGTCCGAGCCGTGAGGCAGAGCAGAACAAAAAAGCGGCCGGGCCGCCCTGCGGGGCGGCCTGTTTTTGTGTAAAAAGAGTCGGTGGCAGGCTGGGACCCCCTTGTGCACCAATGCTGTCCGGTGTAAAATCAAAGAAAGCACAGAGCGCGAACGCGCCGTGTGAGACTAGGCGATAGAGAAATAACGGATGGCGCGGGTCTGTACGCTCTCCTGCCACTGCGGCCCCAATTGTATGGGCGTCCTGCTCATCCGCAGTGCATAACACAGCGATGTGCTTCTGCGCGTCCGGTATCAAGAAAGGGAATTTTTATATGATACGTTTGGTGGCGAGCGACATCGACGGCACGCTGCTGCAGGGCGGCGCGCGAGCGCTTTCGGACGAGCTGTTCGGCCTTATCCGGGTGTTGAAGAAGCGCGGGATTCTGTTCTGCGCGGCCAGCGGGCGGCAGTACCGCAGCATGCGGGCGCTGTTTGCACAGGCGGAGGATGATATCGCTTACCTTTGCGAAAACGGGGCCATTGTGTACCGGGGCGGGAGCGTGGTGTCCAAGCTGGCCATGGAGCGCGCCGATGCGCTGGCGCTCATTGGCCAGATTCAGGCGCAGGAGCAATGCGAGGTGCTCATCTCCGGCGCGGACACCAGCTATCTGCTCCCCAAGCATCCGGATTATGTGGACCATATCCGCTATTTTGTGGGCAATCACATTACGCGGGTGAAGCGGGCGCAGGACATCCCGGAGGATATCCTCAAGGTGTCGGCTTACTGCCGGGATGGCGCGGCGAGCCATGCACAGACGCTGGGCGCGCCGTGGAAAGCGGCGTACTGCGTGGCTGTGGCGGGGGAAAAATGGCTGGATTTCACGCGCGCAGACAAGGGCACGGGCCTTGCTGCCCTGTGCGGGGAGTTGGGTGTGCGCCCGCAGGAGGTCATAGCGTTCGGTGACAATTTCAATGATGTTCCCATGTTGGACCTTGTGGGCAGCCCCTATATCATGCAAGGGGCCGTACCCGCGCTGCTGGAGCGGTACCCGATGCACTGTGCCCGGGTGGAGGATGTGTTGCGAAAACTTGCAGAGGAGTAGTACTCGCTATTTTTTTGGCTTGTTTGGATATTGGAATAAAAAAATTACGAAATATATAAAAATATACTAACGCTTTGCGGCAATGAGATGATACAATAAAATTGATATCCACAAGAGAAGCCGCGGTATGGTGCTCCGGGCGGAGTGTTCCGGGGGCGGACGGGCTTCGGATAAAAGTTTTTTTTGCCTGAAAGAAAGGAAGATTGCCATGGTCGATCTGAAAGCGAAACCTTATTGCCTGCCGGACGAGGATGTGCGCTGGGTGGAGGAAACCATCGCCGGGATGACGCCGGAGGAAAAGGTAGGCCAGCTGTTTTTTCAGCTGACGGCCTCCCAGGATGAAAATTATCTGCGCGAGCTGATGGAAAAATACCATCTGGGCGGCTGCCGCTATAACCCCATGCCCGGCGCGGCCGTGCAGCAGCAAAACCGCACGCTGCAGAAATACGCCAAGGTACCGGTGTTCATTGCCTGCAACACCGAGGCCGGAGGCGACGGCGCCTGCGCGGACGGCACCAACATCGGCTCCGGCATCAAGATCGGCGCTACCCGCAACAACGATTACGCCTATGCGCTTGGCAAAATGGCCAACGAGGAGGCTGCGGCCATCGGCTGCAACATGGCTTTCGCGCCGGTGTGCGACATCCACTACAACTGGGAGAATACCGAGATCGTGACCCGCGCTTTCGGCAACGACCCCGTCCGCGTGGCGCAGATGAGCAAGGCGTATATGGACGGCCTGCACACCATTCCGGGCTTTGCCTGTACGGCGAAGCATTTCCCGGGCAACGGCCTGGATTTCCGCGACGCGCATCTGTCCAACAATGTCAACACCTTCAGCGTGGAAGAGTGGGACAAGACCTACGGGATGGTGTATAAAACGCATATTGACGGCGGTCTGGATGCCATCATGGGCGGGCATATCATGCTGCCGGAGTACGCGCGGGCCATCAATCCCGCGCTGAAGGACGAGGACATGATGCCCGCCACGCTGAGCCCGGAGATCATGACCACGCTGCTGCGCGGCAAGCTGGGCTTCAACGGCATGGTGGTAACGGATGCCTCCCATATGGTGGGCATGACGGACCGCATGACCCGCCGCGAGATGCTGCCGGCATCCATCAATGCCGGATGCGATATGTTCCTGTTCTTCAACGACCCGGACGAGGACTTCAATACCATGCTGGATGCATACAAAAGCGGCGTCATCAGCGAGGCCCGCATGACGGAAGCGCTCACGCGTATCCTGGGCCTGAAAGCGCATCTGGGCCTGAACAAAAAAGCGAAGGAAGCGCTTGTGCCTGCGCCCGAAGTGCTGGCCGGGGCGCTGGGCAAAGAGGAATACAAGGAGATGCACAAGGCCATCAGCCGGGACTGCATCACACTGGTAAAATACAAGGACAGGGATGTGCTGCCCATCACACCGGAGCGTTATAAACGTATTATGATCGTGCATGTCAAGGGCGCCGAAAGCGGCATGGGCATGCTGATGAAAGCCATGGGCATGGGCGGCGGTAAAAACCCGGCCGAGATGCTTAAGGAGCGCCTGTGTGAAAAAGGCTTTGACGCGTTTATCTACGAAAGCCCGCTGGACGCGATGAAAAAACAGATCGCAGCGGGCGAAAAGCCCAACATCAACCTGTATTTCGCGGGCAAGAACGCCATCGACGACTTCGTTTCCGGCATGGACCTTGTCATCACGCTGTGCGACGTTTCCAGCGGGCGGCCCAGCTTTGGCCTGTCCAAGGGCGGCGGAGAGATCCCCTGGTATGTATTCGAGCTGCCGGTGGTCGTCATCGGCTGCGGGCAGCCCACCATGCTGGCGGACGTGCCCCAGGCCCGCACCTACATCAACACCTACGATGCAAAGCCGGCCACTTTCGACGCGCTGGTGGACGACCTTATGGCGGGGCCGGACGCGTTCAAGGGGCGGGACCCGATCGACAGCTTCTGCGGCCTGTTCGACGCCCGGCTGTAATTTTACTTTTTCGGTAACACACAAGTTTCCTCCCGCGGGTGAACCGTCCCCAATTGTGCAGACAGTATTAAAAGGATCCCCTGTGAAAAAACTCCCAGGTTTTGGCAGGAGCGGCGCGGCGGCGCCGCTCCTGTTTTGTATTAAAGACATTCCCGGTTGTAAAAATAAACATAGGCCGGTCATATGAAGGCAGTGGAGGCTTTGTACGAAAATGCGCTTTGCTCTCAAAACAGGGAAGGCTTTCTGCCATTGTGTAGACGCGTGAGCGTGATGGTTTTCTTTCGTTTGTATCGTTGACGGCCTGCGCGGGCCTTTACCGCATATGCATTTCCAGAGTCCTGTACATTTAGCTGTTTTCTTCCGGAATTTCCGCAATTTATTCCTGTCTTTAATTTTTGGCAATAATTCCTGCCTATGTATGCAATTCCTTTTGTCCATAGAAAGCCCCCTGATGTTTTGGTTTTCTGCATCAGGGGGCTTTTTGTCTGTTGTCCGTTTTTTTATTGGTGCGGTCCGTTTGATTCAGGCTGAGAAACGCTTTTTTGCGGGCGAGCGTTATTTTGTGCAGCTGCGGGTACGGCCCACGCGGGTGTTATCCTTCTCGCGGTCCTGCAGCGCCTTCACAGGATGCGGTGCGTCCTCATAGCGGTAATCGCGGCCGTATTCGGCCAGATAATCCTCTATGACAGCGTGGCTGGGAACCTGCGCGGTGCGTGCGTTTACAGTGCGCTGGTAATTGAAGAAGCGGAAGTCTGCGGGCAGCGTGCGCACGTCGGTGAACTCCTCGCCGTCCGCCGTCCATTCCACTGTGCCGGCCAGAACATCGCGGATATATTCCTTCTGCGGGCCGAATTTCAGCAGCTCGGGGAATTCGCCGTCCGGAATGACCTGCCGCCACTCTTTCTTTTCATAGGTCTGCAGCAGGCGCGCGGCGGCGTGCAGGTGGGGAAAGCTCCTGATGGAAATGCTGTTCCCAGATTTTTTTCACAGGACGGTCCGTCTCGTCGTTGAAGCACGACCAGTACAGGTAGCATTCGGTATATTCGTGCATCAGCAGGCTTTCCAGCCAGGTGCACTTCGTATCCAGCAGAGCGCCGTACTGGGTCACATGCTGTTCTTCGATCATGCCGATCTCCTGGTACAGCCTGCGGCCAAGGTCACTGTCATAAAAGGTGCCGATGTTCATATAATAGTTCATCGTCTGCTGCTCGGCGGCGGTGATAATGGCGGCGTTCAGCTTGGTGATGGGGGCGGCCGTTGCCGCGCTGATGCAGGCTTGCGCACGCTGTCCCGCGGGTGGCGGTGCTCCGCAATGGTGGGGCGGCCGGGCATGATCTCGGTATAGCAGCCCACCAGCCGCTCGGCGTGGATACCGCGTTCCAGTTCCAGCAGATCCGCATAGCGGTACAGGTGGTCAAAATCCTCCAGCAGAGCCAGGTTCATCACCTGCACCACATAGGCGTCCGGCTCCCGCTGGGCCAGAATAGCCGTCAGGTCCACGGCCAGCTGCTCGTAGCCGATGGTCGTTTCCAGAATACTTTCGTCGATGGGCTTGAAGCAGGCGATGCGCTTTTGCTGCTGCTGCTCTACCCGGCGCAGCAGCGCCAGCTCGCGCCGCAGGTCGTTGTTCGGTGCAGTGGCGGTGGAACTGGTGGCTGAACCACACGGCCTCATATTCGGTGCCGTTCATCAGGATGATGCGCACCTTGGTGTAGGGGTCCACCTGACGGTTTTTCCAGGAAGGGATTCATACGGTCAGTCCTTTCTTTTTCGCGCGGAAAAGCGCGGCTTCGTCTGCCGCTATTATTTCCGGAGAAAGGCATGTGTATGCGCGGGTTCGGAAACATGGTATAATAACCTCAAAGCCGCCGCTTGCGCGGCCGGGCGTGTGCGCGGCACACGCCTTCTGTGCCGGCGCACAGAGCTTTGAGAACATTGAACCATGCAAAACCGCAATGGATGCGGTTTTGTTGAGGCCGCTTCGCGGCGTTATGGTATAATATGTCCGGTTAACGAATGCGGGCCGCAGGCGAAGCATGAGTTTAGCGGCATAGATACCATGTTTCTTAGTGAACACGAGCGGTACGCGAAGTGTGAGCTTAGAAATATGGTATACTAAAGAACAGGCTGTCCCGTGAACCGGAACGGCAAAGCGCGCCCCATGCGGAGCGGGCGGCGCGAAGAAAAGGAGTGACCCCGTGATGTGGTTTGAAGAAAGCGTGTTTTACCAGATCTATCCGCTGGGCCTGTGCGGCGCGCCGCGGGAAAACGATGGCGGAACGGAGCCGCGTATTTTGAAGCTGCTGGACTGGGTGCCCCATATCAAAAAGCTGGGGGCGGACGCGGTGTATTTCTGCCCGGTGTTTGAATCCGACGCTCACGGCTACGATACCCGGGACTATACGAAGCTGGACGGCCGCCTTGGTACGAACGCGGATTTTGCGCGCGTGTGCGCGGCGCTGCACGCGGCGGGCATCCGGGTGGTGCTGGACGGTGTGTTCAACCATGTGGGGCGCGGCTTTTGGGCCTTCCGGGACGTACTGGAGAAGCGGGAGGCCAGCCCGTACCGGGATTGGTTCCACATTGACTTCGGCGGCAATTCGGGTTACAACGACGGCCTGTGGTACGAGGGCTGGGAGGGCCATTACGAGCTTGTAAAGCTGAACCTGCGCAATCCGGCTGTGGCGGAATACCTGTTCGGCTGTATTCGCGGCTGGGTGGAGGAATTTGGCGTCGACGGCCTGCGGCTGGATGTGGCCTATTGTCTGGACGGGGATTTCGTGCGCCGTCTGCGCGCCTTTACCGGCGGCCTGAAGCCGGAATTCGTGCTCATCGGCGAAATGCTGCACGGCGATTACAAGCGCATGGTGAACGGCGCCATGCTGCACAGCGCCACCAATTATGAGTGCTACAAGGGGCTGTATTCCAGCTTCAATTCCATGAACCTGTTTGAGATCGGCCACAGCCTGGCGCGGCAGTTCGGCCCCGAGGCGTGGACGCTGTATAAGGGCCTGCCTCTGCTGTCCTTTGCGGATAACCATGATGTAACGCGCGTGGCCACGATTTTAACGAACAAAGAGCATCTGTGGCCGTTGTACGGGGTATTGTTCGGCATGCCCGGCGTGCCCTGCGTTTATTACGGCAGCGAGTGGGGCATGGAGGGCGGCAAAGAGGACGGCGACGCGGCGCTGCGCCCCGCGGTGGACATGCCGCAGAAAAACGGGCTGACGGAGTATATTGCCCGGCTGGCGGCGGCGCGCCGGGGCAGCCGGGCACTGTGCCATGGCGCTTACCGCACGGTGCTGCTGACGAACCGGCAGTACATCTTCGAGCGCGCGGCGGAGGGCGAGCGCGTGCTGGTGGCCGTGAACGCGGAGGGCGAGCCGTTCGACGCGCACTTTGACGCGGGCGCGGGGCGGGCGGTGGACCTTGTCACCGGAAGGCCGCACGATTTCGGCGGCGGCAGCCGTCTTGCGCCGTACAGCGCGGCTTATTGGCGCGTGGAGTAAACGGACGAGGAAAATGGCGGAGAAAAACGCGGGCGTCCGGCGGATAAGGCCGGACGCCCGCGCTGTTTTGCGTTTTTTGAAAAGAACGAATGCCTGATAATTTTGAATTTGTCTATTAGCCTGCATGTGAATGATTATGTATGTGCATAGGATTATATACAAAATGTCTATGCTCGTGTGTGTGTACTATGCGCCCATGTTTATGTTGATGGATATGGACGTAACCATTATATAATTTTTCATTGCCAAGCGTATCCTTTATCATAAGCAATGTACTGATTATCATAATTCCAAGAGCAATGTAAAATTGAAATGTCGGTCTTTCGCCTAAAATAATAAAACTAAATCCAACTCCTAAAAATGGTGCAATAGAATAAAAGGCACTTGTTTTTGCGGCACCTAAATTTTTTTGTGCCATAATGTAAAAGTTAATGCTCAAGCCATAGGAAACGAAACCAAGTAACATAGCGGCAAGCATATAGGTGATTTCAGGCGGTTTTTCCCCAACAATAAATGCAATAAGGATACTACCGATACCAGAGAAAATTCCTTTCACCAAAACGATTTCTTCTGAACTCTTATCACTTATACTCCTTGTGCAATTATTCTCCACGCCCCAGCATATACAAGCGCACAATACAAACAATGAACCCTTGTTAAATACAAATGCCTCTGTTCCCTCAAAACCAAGAATTGCACTGGATAGCATTACAAGGATAATTGCGGCCCATAACCTCCTGGAAATTTTTTCTTTAAAAATTACAAAAGCAATCACAGAAGTTGCAACAATTTCAAAATTATTAATCAGCGAAACATTAGCGGAATTTGTATTAGCAATGCCAAGCATTAAGAATATAGGTGCTGCTATGTCGAGACCAATCATTGCAATCGTATAAGGCAAATCTTTTTTATCCAGCCATTGTTCGTCAGCCAGCCTGTTCTGTGTTTTCCTTATTCCAAGAAGTACACCAATACCAACACCTGCTCCTAAATATAAAAATCCTGCGAGCATTCTGGGCGACACATTTATCAGTAAAAGTTTTGATAATGGCACATTAATTGCATATAGTGCCGCAGCCGAAATTGCAAAAACCGTAGCTGTCTTGTTTTTACTCAACGTCATCGCACCTTTTATCAAATCTAAATTTACCACAGCCGAAACAGCAAAGGGCGGCATGGCAAAAAGAGAGCGGAATACCACAGTGCGTCCGCTCAGTACCGGATGACGCAGCCGCTGCGGGTGTTTTGGAACACGCCGTCATCCACGGCGAACACACCGTTCACCATCACATAGGGGATGCCGTCGGGCGGGGCGTCCGGCTCGCCCTTGTCGGGCATTTTGGCGTTGTCGCGCACGGCGTCCCGGTCAAAAAGCACAAGGTCCGCGTCATATCCCGGCTCCAGCACGCCCTTGCCGGGAATGTGGTATGTTTGGGCGGGCAGCAGCGTGCATTTGTACACGGCTTCCTCCAGCCCAAGCAGGCGCTTTTCCCGCACCATCTTACGCAGAAAACGCGGATAGCTGCCCGCAATCTGCGGGTGCCCCTCGCCGGGGGCGTAAGCGCCCGCGTCCGTACTCATCATGGCATAGGGCTTTTGCAGCGCCTCGTAGATCTCGTACGGCTCGCCGGAATAGCAGATGATGGACTCGTCCGGATATTTGTGGCGCAGAAGCTCGTACAGCTCCCGGTTCAGGCGCGTGCCCGTATACTTGCCCGTGGCGGCGACCATATCGCCGAAGCGCAGGGAGTTGTCCTTGATGGTCTGCTCGTCAAAGGTGGCGGTGCCTGCATAGGTGGCCCAGTCGGTATACATGCCGCTGTCCATCCATACGTCCATGCCCTTGGCGCGGGCGGCGTCCACAACGTCCAGCGCCGGGCGCAGCGTGCCGAAGCCGCTGTACTGGTAGACGAAATGGCTCAGCAGCAGCCGCCCGCCGCTGCGCTTGGCCGCGGCCAGCATCTCGTACAGGGAATAAAGGTCGTTTTGGGTGAACAGGCGTGTATGCACGGGCAGGCAGCGCCCGTATTCTGCCGCTATGGCGGCCATGGCGTCTATCTCGGCCAGGCCGCTGCCCGGGGCGTAGTCCAGCCCCAGGGAAACGCCCGCCGCGCCCGCGCGCAGCGCCCTGTCGGCAATGCGGACCATCGCGTCCGTCTGGGCGGCGCTGGCCCGGGCATTCACATCCTCGATGCCCACGGCCCGGCGCATGGAAAAGCTGTGGCCCACCAGCTCCGCCTGGTTGATCACATAGCCTGTGCGCGCCTGTCCGGCGAACCAGCCCTCTAGGTCCAGCGGGGAAAGCCCGCAGTTGCCGCCGACAGTGGTGGTAATGCCCTGCATGGCGGAGAGCTGCCCCGCATAGGCATGGCCGTCCAGATGGCCGTGCACATCGATAAAGCCCGGGGCCACAACAAGGCCCGCCGCGTCCACCACGCGTTTTGCAGGAAGCTCATGCGCGGAGATATCCACGATCTTGCCGTGTTCCACGGCGACGTTTGCGATACGGGACGTGCATGTCCGCACGTCTACCACGCGCCCGCCCGTGAATACCACGTCAACCATCGCACGCCTCCGTGTCCGCCAAAGCAAGGCGGCGGGCGAGCTCGCGCCGCTGCCAGCAGCGCAGCCAGGTGACCAGTTCCCGGCGGGGGAAAGGCGTGAGGCTCGTGGGGATGGTGGAGAGCAGAAGATCGTCCGCAACGGCGCGCAGGTGTGCGGCGCAGGCGCTGTCGGGCGCGGTGTCAAACACCGTTTTGCCGGCAAGGGAGCTGTATTCCAGCTCTTTGCAGTAATCCAGACTGGCCAGGATCTCGATGGTGGCGCGCCGGGCATAGCTGGCAAGCTCCTCTTTCGTCTCCTCACAGGAGGCATTGTTCACGATGAGCTGCACGGGGAAGTTGTCCGCGCCCGCGGCGCGCAGGATGGCCTGCAAAATGCTGTTGGCCGTGGTGACGGAGGCAAAGCTTCCGTTGGTGACAATGATGCACCGCTGCATCACGCCCTCGCGGATGGGAAGGATGTAGCCCGTGCAGGGCGTTTCCCCGGAGATATCATAGAGGATGAAGTCGAGCTGCAGGGAATTGGAGACGCCCTGAGTATCCAGCATCTCATCAATGAGCGTGACGCCGCGGGCCAGGCATCCCACGCCGGGGTCGATGCTGCCCAGCTCCAGGCAGTATACGCCGCTGGGCGTGGGGATGACGTAGTCGTTCAGGTCGATCTCGTAGTGTTCCCGGTAATCCTCCAGCGCGGGGGAGATATCCGCTTCTCCGCGCAGCAGCACCGTGGAGGAAAGGCTGATGTCGTTGCCCACCAGCAGCACGTGGTACCCTTTGAGGGCCAGCGCGTGGCCCAGGTTCTGCGCGACGGTGCTTTTTCCGCTGCCGCCGCGTCCCAAAAAGCAGATGCGCTGTGCCATCAGCCCTGCCTCCTTACTGTTTCGATATAGCTTTCCCGTGTGAACACGGGGGTGAATCCGTCCATTGTCCGGCGCGCCAGCACCGCGCCGTCCTTCAGCAGATGATAGGCCGTCAGAGCCATCATCTTGGCGGGAGCGATATAGGCCTTGTCCACGTCCGTGACGGCAAAGTCCGCGCTGTGGAGCGCGCCCGCCGTACCGCCGTGGGTAAAGTTCACCACGGGTATCACCTGGGAGAGGTCGCCTACGTCGGTGCTGGCAATGTTCTGCATACCCGGCTCGGCGCATTGGGCCGAAAGCCCGGGCAGCGCGGCGGCCGCCGCCAGCAAAGCGGGGTCCGCCGGGGCCGGGCGCACAGGCATGTAGCCCTGATAAGTCAGAATCTCGGCGTGCGCGCCCAGAGCCTCGGCCGCGTGGGTGCAGGCCCGGTCGAATTTTCGGGCCGCGTCGTCCAGCGCCTCCAGTGTGGCGGCCCGCACCATGGCCTCCATTACCACGGTCTCCGGCACCACATTCAGCGCCGCGCCGCCCTCGCGGATGTTGGTGTGGATGCGCACCGTGTCGCATTCGCGGAAAGTCTCCCGCAGAAGCCCCACGGCGTTCAGCGCCAGCGCGGCCGCGTTGAGGGCGTTTACGCCCGCGTGGGGCGCAGTGGCCGCGTGGGCGGCCTTGCCGTGAAAGACGACCGTTTTGCTGGTGAAGCCGTTGCAGGCCACGTTGCCCAAAAGGAGGTCGCTTTCGCAGGGAATCATATGTACATGCGTGGTCAGCGCAAGGTCCACGCCGTCGAAGCCGCCCGTGCGCAGCAGTTCGGATTTGCCGCAGCAGAATTCCACGCCCTGCTTTTGCAGCGCCTGCCGCGTGCCGATGGGGACATATTCCTCGGCGGGAACGGCAAAAAACGCCACGCTGCCCGAAAGCGCCTCGGCCACCCCGGGCGCGCTCAGCGCCAGCGCGGCGCCCACCAGCGCGGTGAGCTGCGCATTGTGCCCGCAGGCATGGGCAACGCCGTTTTCGGGATTTGCGGCGGGGTGCGCGGGGCAAAGAATGCCGTCCAGCTCGCCGATGACGGCCGCGCAGGGGCCGGGCGTGCCCCCCTGCAAAACGGCCTTTACGCCTTGTGCGGGCCAGACCGGTTTGCGGCGAAAGCCCGCAGCCGCGCAGCAGTTCGGCCACACGGGCGGCGGTGCGTGTTTCAAAAAAGCCCGGCTCGGCGTGCGCGCCGATATCCTGTGCAAAGGCAAGCAGCGTTTCACGCTGGGCGTCAACGGCGGCAAGGATCTTCTGTTCAACAGCATCCATGGTTTTGAACCTCCCCAATACGGGAACAAGGGCCGTCAAAAGACGGCCCCCATTTCCCGGAGTTTTTTTATCCGGCGCACGGGCCGGGGATATTCAGACGCGCTTCATTGGCCGCAGGCCGTGCGGAACTCTGTCCACACTTTGGTGTGGGCTTCCATGGCTTCGGCGGAAATATTCTGGATCATTTCCATGTTGTCAGCGCTGAAATCCTCGGGCAGCGTCAGGAAGGACTGGTACGCGTCCTCGATGAGCGCGTCCGCAGCCTGGTTGGTGCAGTAATAGCCGATATACTCAAAGCACTGCTTGGAGACCTCCGGCCGCAGGATATAATCGATGAACGCGTGGGCGGCGTCGGGGTTGGGGGCGTTTACGGGAACGAACTGGGCCATGATGCCGAAGCCGATGCCCTCGGAGGGGTAAACGACCTTCAGGTCGGGATTGGCGAGGCAGGCCATGGTCACCTGGCTGGTGTACATGACGCCGGCGCTGATCTCGCCGGAGATCAGGTCATCCTGCAGGTTGTCGTCCTTGATGAGGCGGATGTTGGGGGCCAGCTCAAGCAGCTTTGCGCCCGCGGCCTCGATGGCGGCCACGTCCTCGGTGTTGTAGCTTTCACCCGCGATCTTCAGCGCCATGCCGTTCATCACGCGGAAGTTGCTGGTGATGCCCAGGCTGCTTTCCAGCGCGGCGTCCCACAGGTCCTCGTAGCCGTTGATCTCAATATCCACCAGATCGGGGTTGTAGACGATGGTCTGCACGCCCGCGCCGTAGGGAACGGTGTAGGCGTCCTCCGGGTCAAAGAACTGGCCCTGGTATACGGGGTTCACGTTGCCGATGTTGGCGATCTTGCTTTTGTCCAGCTCCATCACCAGGCCCTCGGCGATGGCCGTTTCAATGATGTAGTCGTCGGCGATGACGACGTCATAGTCGCCTCCCTTGGCGGTCTCCAGCTTTGCCAGCATGGTCTCGTCGGTATCGAAGCTGGAATAGTTCACCTTGATGCCAGTCTCGGCGGTAAAGGCGTCCAGCACCTCCTGGGGAACATGCCCTCCCAGGTGTACAGGTTCAGCTCGCCGGAAGCGGCCGTGCCTGCGGAGCCGGCCGTGCTGCCGGAAGCCGCGGACGGCGTGGAAGCGGAAGCGGACGTGCTGGAACAGCCCGCGAACGCGGTGAGCGCCAGCGCCAGAGAGAGTGCCAGTGCAAAGAATTTTTTCATTGGTTTTCCTCCTTATGGTGTTGCTGCGGCGGCTGCAGAATCACTGCGGCTGCGCCGGGACGGGAGCCGCGGAACGCTCCGCGGTCTCTTTATGCTGCTTCCCGGTCCGGGGCTTTCCCACTTTACCCAGGACATTCGAGAGAACAACCAGAATGATGGTGGCGCCCAGCATCAATGTGCACAGGGCGTTGATCTCCGGTGTGACGCCGGTTTTGATTTGCGTATAAACCTTGATGGGCAGCGTGTTTACGTTGACGCCCGTGACGAAGATACTGATGATGACGTCGTCCAGGCTCATGGCGAAGCTGAGCAGCATGCCGGACAGAATGGCAGGCACCAGCAGGGGCAGCGTGATATCGAAGAACACGCGCACCTCGCCCGCGCCCAGGTCCCGCGCAGCTTCCGCCAGGCTTTTGTCCATGCCCACCAGGCGCGCTTTCACCAGCATATAGACATAAGGGACGCAAAAGGCAGTATGGGCGAGGATGAGCGTCGTCATGCCGAAGGGCAGGCCGATGAGCGCGAAGAACGTCATGAACACCATGCCCAGGATGATCTCGGGGATCATGATGGGAAGCATGGACACATATTCCACGGCACTTTTGGTGCGAAGCTGCACCTTGGTGAAGCCGTAAGCACCCAGCGTGCCGATGACCGCCGCGCCGAGGCTGGCGCACAGCGCCAGAACGATGCTGTTGCCCAGCGCCTCGAACATGGCGGCGTCCCTGAACAGCGTTTCGTACCATTTGAGAGAAAAGCCGCCCCACACCGAGCTGATCTTGCTTTCGTTGAACGAATAGATGATAACGAGCACGATGGGCAGATACAGAACGGCCGTGACAACGCCGATATAGATGTTGGGCAGTTTTGTACGGTTTTTCATAAGATGCCCTCCAGTTCCGTGGTGTGTGTCACACGCTTGTACAGCGAGATCATCAGGCTGGTCAGGATCATCAGCACCACGCTCAGCGCGGCCGCAAAGGGCCAGTTGTGTGCTTTCATAAGCTGGTCCTGAATGAGGCTGCCCACCAGCACCACCTTGTTGCCGCCCAGGATGTCGGCGATGAAGAACAGGCCCATGGAGGGGATGAACGTAAGGATAACACCCGAGAGCAGGCCCGGCAGCGTCAGCTTGAGCGTGACGGTAAGAAAGGCCTTCAGCGGCGTAGCGCCCAGGTCCCGCGCGGCCTCCACAAGGCTCCAGTCCATTTTTTCCGCGCTGGAGTAAACGGCCAGGATCATGAACTGAAGCAGCGCGTATACCATGCCCACCACCACGGCGGGGTAGGTGTACAGCAGCTTGAGCGGGCCGTCGGTAAGGCCCAGGCCCATCAGCAGCTTATCCAGCGTACCGTTTGCACGGAAAATGATGATCCATCCGTACAGCCGGATGAGCGAGCTGGTCCAGAACGGGATCATGAGCAGCAGCATCACGCGCTTTTTCCACTGCGCGGGCAGCTTTGCCATAAAATAGCCGAAAGGATAGCCGATGGCGCAGATGAGCAGCGTGCTGGTGAGCGCCAGCTTGAAGGACTCCACAAAGGTGTTCAGGTACACGGGCTGAAAAATATTTTTGTAGTTGTCCAGTGTGAACTGGTTCACCACACCCCATACCTCGGCGCGCGTCTGGAAGCTGAGTACGAACATATACACCAGAGGCCCGGCCACGAACACCAGCGTGAACAGGTAGAGCGGCAGCAGCGTCAGCCAGACGCCGCTCTGCTTTTTTTTCTTTTTAAAAGGGGTGGAGGCTGCTTTCATTTCGCTTCTTCCGCCTCCACGTCCACGGGCACGGCGCTGGCCGGCGCCCAGGTCACGCGCACCGCGTCGCCCGTCTGCACATCCATATCAATGCCGTGGCGGCTGGCGATGAGCGTCGTGCCGTCGGAAAGCTCCAGTGCGATGCGCAGCATGCCGCCGGCAAACGTCTTTTCCCGGATAACGGCCGCGATACCGCAGGCAGCGGGGTCCTTTGTGAATTCCACGTGCTCGCTGCGCACGGCCAGTGTGATGGGCGCACCGGGGGCAAAGGAATATCCGCGGCGCAGCGCGCCCGCGCAGCCGCCTGCGCAGGCTACCTTCAGCACGTAGTCCTCCACAGCCTCAACCGTGCCCGTCAGCACATTGGCGGTGCCCACAAAGCGCGCCACATAGCTGGTGCGCGGGCTGTCATACACCTCCGCCGGAGTACCGAGCTGTTCGAACCGGCCGTCTTTCATCACGGCGATGCGGTCCGACATATTAAGGGCTTCCTCCTGATCGTGGGTGATGTAGATGAACGTGATGCCCAGTTGTTTTTGCAAAGCCTTCAGCTCCAGCTGCATTTGGCGGCGCAGCTGCAGGTCCAGCGCGCCGAGGGGTTCGTCCAGCAGCAGCACGCTGGGACGGTTCACCACGGCGCGGGCAATGGCGACACGCTGACGCTGCCCGCCGGAAAGCTCCGCAGGCATGCGCTTGCCGTAGCCGGAGAGCTGCACAAGGGCCAGCGCGTCGTCCACGGCTTTTTTTATCTCGTCCTTGGGACGTTTTTTCAGCTTCAGACTGTAGCCGATGTTCGCGGCCACTGTCATGTGCGGGAACAGGGCGTAATTCTGGAACACGGTGTTCACGTCGCGTTTGTTGGGTTCGGAGTCCGTCACGTCCTGCCCGTTCAGAATGACGCGGCCCTCGTCGGGCGTTTCCAGCCCGGCAATGATGCGCAGCGTCGTGGTTTTGCCGCAGCCCGAAGGGCCGAGCAGCGTGATGAATTCGCCTTTGCCGATTGAGATGCTGATACCGTTCAGCACGTCGGTATCACCGAAATGCTTTGCGATGTTTTGCAGTTCCAGAATTGTTTCTCCCATTTTCCTCTCCTCATTAAAACCGATTGGCCCGGGCGCGGGCCGGAAAAGCGGGCCGCAATACAGCAGCCCGCCGCCGCAAAGCGGCACTTTAGAGCGATTATAACATGATGTCGCCGCGAAGCGGCCACAACAAAACCATGCGCGTCATGGTTTTGCATGTTACAAAAGCCGAAAGGAAAGCGCAGCGCGCTTTCAGGGTCTGCCGGGCAGGCCCGCCGCAAAGCGGCACTTTAGAGCTATTATAACAGAAATGCGCATTTTTCAAAGAGCTTTTGCCAAAAAAATCCTTGCCGCGCCGCCAAATTTTTGCCCTCTGTCCCGCGCAAAGTTGTGTAAGTATACGAATTTCGTGGGTTTTGCCCCCGCCGAAGCATTTTGCGTCGCCCCACGAGGGTGCAATGCACGGGGAGCCGCAGCTCCGCAGCGGCGCTTCGTCTGCTGCCCCTGCGGAGTTTTCCGGGAGGGGGCTGCGAAAGGTTTTGAAGAAGCGGTCTGTTTTTTTAGTATAAATATGGTATGATATTCTATCATATACAAGAATGTGAATGCCTCCGGCCGCGCGGTGCGGAGGCGGTATGGGAGGCTGCGGATGGAAAACCTGATCATCCTCGGCGCGGGTGGCTACGGCCGCACGGCGGCCGAAACAGCGCGGGCTATGGGCGTTTTCGGGCGTGTGGCGTTCCTGGACGACGGATGCACGGGAACGGATATCCTCGGCCCGTGTACGGACTATATACGCTTTGCGGGGGAATTCCGCTGGGCGTATCCGGCCTTTGGCGCCAACGCGCTGCGCGCTGCCTGGCTGGAAAAACTGGCCGCGGCGGGCTACAGCCTGCCGGCGCTGGTGCATCCGAGGGCTTATGTCAGCCCCACGGCGGATATCCGTCCCGGGGCTGTGGTGCTGGCGCTGGCCGCTGTGGGAGCGTGTGCTGTCGTGGAGCAGGGGGCCATCGTGAACATGGGGGCGATCGCGGACCACGACTGTGTGGTCGGCGCGTGCGCCCACCTTGCGCCCGGGGCCATTGTCAAGGCCGGCAACACCGTGCCCGCGCAGATGAAGATAGAATCCGGCACCGTGCTCGAACGGGGCGCGGCATTTTTACCATTGGGGGGACAGCATGTCTAAACTTTTGATCTTGGGCGCCGGCGGCCTTGGCCAGATGGTGGGGGAAGTGGCGCGCGCCGCAGGGAACTGGGACGGCGTGGCGTTTCTGGACGACGCCGTCCGCGGCGCGGACGTTGCAGGCAAATGCATGGACTACACTTCGCTCACGGGTGAATACCCTGAGGCCGTGGCGGCGTTTGGCGACAACCGCCTGCGCCTGGCGTGGACGCGTCGCCTGCTGGACGCGGGTTACCGTGTGCCCAGCGTGGTGCATCCCACAGCCATCGTCAGCCCGTCCGCGGTGCTTGGGCCGGGCTGCCTTGTGCTGCACGGGGCCATCATCAACACCAATACTGTGCTGGGCGCGGCATGCCTTGTAAACAGCGGCGCGCTGGTGGACCACGATAACGTCCTGGAAGACGGCGTGCACGTCAATCTGCACGCCACCATCAAGGCCTGGTGCCACATGGAGCCGTGCGCGCGCACCGAGGCGGCCACCGTGCTGTATTCCACCCGCCGGCACATTGACGGGGTGGAGGACCACAACCTGGAGGACGCGCTGTTCGCTTTCAAGCTGGGCGAGACGGCCAGCTATGTAAAGCCCTTCGGCGCGGGACACATCAACGACACCTATGCCGTGTACATGGCGGCGCAGGGCGGCGACGAGCTGCGCTATGTCATCCAGCGCATCAACACGGGTGTGTTTAAGGACCCGCGCGCCGTCATGGAGAATATTTTCGGCGTGACGGAATACCTGCGCCGAAAGATACTGGCGCGCGGCGGCGACGCGGACCGCGAGACGCTGAATTATATCAAGACGAAAACAGGCGACAACTATTTTGAGGACGCGGTGGGAAGCGCGTGGCGCTGCTATAACTATATTCCGGATTCCGTGTGCATCGAAAGCGTGACGGACCCGATGGACTTCTACCATTCGGCCAAGAGCTTCGGCGGCTTTTTGCGCGCGCTGGAGGATTATCCGGCCGGGACGCTGCACGAGACCATCGAGAAATTCCATGATACCCGCAAGCGTCTTGCAGACTTTGACAAGGCGCTGGAGCGCGACGTGAAGAACCGCGCGCGGACCTGCCGGGAGGAGATTGCCTTTGTGCAGCGGCGCAGGGCGGACTGCGCGGTGCTGATGGACTTGCTGGACGCGGGAAAGCTGCCGCTGCGCGTGACGCACAACGATACGAAGCTGAACAATATTTTGTTTGATGCCCACACCGGCGAGGCGCTGTGCGTCATCGACCTCGACACCATCATGCCGGGGCTTGCGCTGAACGATTACGGCGATTCCATCCGCTTCGGCGCGTCCACGGCGGCTGAGGACGAGCCGGACGTTTCCAAGGTGCATTTTGACCTGTACCTGTTTGAGCTGTATACCCGCGGTTATCTGGAGGCCGCGGGCGCCGCGCTGACGGACACGGAAAAAGAGTACCTGCCCTGGGGCGCGAAGCTGATGACGCTGGAGTGCGGCATCCGCTTCCTGACGGACTATCTGGAGGGCGACACCTACTTCAAGATCCACCGGGACGGACAGAACCTGGACCGCTGCCGCACCCAGTTCAAGCTGGTGGCGGACATGGAAAACGTTTGGGACGAAATGGCGTCCATCGTGAAAAAAAGTATTCGTGAGAGGGGAAGAAAAACACCATGCACATCGAAACAAAATGCCTGCATGAGGGGCTACAAGCCCGGCAACGGCGAGCCGAAGGCCCTGCCGATCTACCAGAGCACCACCTACACCTATGATTCCACCGAGCACATCGGCCAGCTGTTCGACCTTTCGGCGGACGGCCACATGTATTCCCGCATCTCCAACCCCACCGTCGCGGCGGTGGAACAGAAAATCGCGGCGCTGGAGGGCGGCGTGGGCGCGCTGTGCACCACCAGCGGACAGGCGGCCAGTCTGCTTGCGGTTCTGAACATCTGCACCGCGGGCGACCATTTCGTCGCCGCCTCCACCATTTACGGCGGTACGGTGAACCTGTTTGCGGTCACGCTGAAGAAGTTCGGCATCGAATGTACCTTCGTGGACGCGGACGCGCGGAGGAGGAGATCGAAAAGGCGTTCCGCCCCAACACAAAGGCGTTGTTCGGCGAGACCATTGCCAACCCTGCCATCGCTGTGCTGGACCTTGAAAAATTCGCGCGCACCGCCCACAGAAACGGCGTGCCGTTTCTTGTGGACAACACCTTTGCCACGCCTGTGCTGTGCCGTCCCATCGAGTGGGGCGCGGATATCGTGGTGCACTCCACCACGAAGTACATGGACGGCCATGCCATCCAGGTGGGCGGCGTGATCGTGGATTCCGGCAATTTCAACTGGGAAAACGGAAAATTCGGCGAGCTGTGCACGCCGGACGAGAGCTATCACGGCGTGACCTATACCAGGGATTTCGGCAGGGCTGCGTATATCACCAAGGCGCGGGTGCAGCTGATGCGCGATTTCGGTATGTACCCCTCCGCGCAGGATGCGTTTCTGCTGAACCTTGGGCTGGAGACGCTGGCCGTGCGCATGGAGCGTTACTGCCGCAACGCGGAACAGGCCGCTGCCTTCCTGGCAAGGCAGCCGGAGGTGGAGTTTGTCAATTATCCCGCGCTGTCCGGCAGCCCTTATGCCGCAGCCGCAAAAAATACCTGCCCGACGGGTGCAGCGGGGTGATCTCGTTCTCCATTCGCGGCGGGCGCGAGGTGGCCGTCAAGTTCATGGACAGCCTGTCCCTGGCCAACAAGGTGGTGCATGTAGCCGACATCTGCACCTGCGTGCTGCATCCGGCCAGCAGCACCCACCGCCAGCTCACCGACGAACAGCTTGTGGCCGCGGGCATCACGCCGGGGCTTATCCGCCTGTCCGTGGGGCTGGAGCACATCGACGATATTCTGGACGATCTGAAAAAAGGCTTCGCGGCCATCCGCTGAACGGCTCGCGGCCTGTTGGGATGAAACGCGGCGCAGAGCATTTTTTGCTCTGCGCCGCGTTTTGTTTTGCAAGGCGGCAAAAAGTTTTCCGAAAGCTGAAACAAAATGTCTGCGCGTGCGTCTAACATGCTGAAAGGAGGCGTCCCGATGCAGGAGATCGAACAGATCTATACTCAGTACCGGCAGGATGTGTACCGTTACCTGTGCAGCCTGACGCGGGACGCCGCCCTTGCGGAGGACCTGCTGAGCGAGACGTTCCTGCGGGCGCTCACAGGGCTGAGCGGCTTTCGGAAGGGCGCATGTGTGCGCACCTGGCTGTTCAGCATTGCACGGCATGTTTGGATCGACGGGCTGCGGCGCAAACGGCATGTACTTTCCGGCGATGAGCTTTTGGCCCGGTATGTGGAGGAGGGCGGCCCGGGCGCGCCTCCGTTTGAAACGCAGGTGGACGCCCGGGCGCTGGCCGCGCGGGCAAAGGAACTGCTGCAAACGCGCCGCCCGCCCGCCGGAGAGGTGCTTTGGCTGCGGGCGCAGGGATATTCGTTCGCGGAGATCGCACAGAGGTGCGGCGTCAGCGAAAGCGCGGTCCGCACGTTGGATTTTCGCACGCGCCACTGGCTGCGGGAGCAATTGCAGAAGGAGGGGGCAGAGCTATGAAAACACAAACAGAGCGAGGGATACGCTTTGACATTTCCTGCGAGGTATGCCGGGACCTGATGCCGCTGGTACGGGACGGCGTGGCCAGCGCGGACAGCGAAGCGCTGGTACGCGTGCATACGGAGCGTTGCGGTGGCTGCCGCACGATGCTGGAAAGCGAAACGCCGCCCGAGCACAGCATGCCGGACGATGCGCGGGTACTGCGCAGGCTGCGCTGGAGGCTGCTGGCGCAAAGCGTGCTGTTCGCGCTGGTGGGCGTGCTGGGCGCGCTGTGGCTCACCTCCCGCGCGGGCGACGTGTATCTTGCGTGGTGGCTGCCGCTGGTGGGCGCGGCGTGTTATTATGTCCTGCGGCGCAGGTGCTGGCTGGTGCCGGCTGCAGCGGCGGCGTTTGTGCTTTTGTATTTTTTTATCCCAAACATGCAATCGCTGCAGTGGGGTTCAGTGGTGCTGTATGCGTCTATGGCGCTGGCGGTTGCCGGGCCGCTGGCCATAGGCTGTGCAATCGCGGGGCTGCTGCATTTTGCGTTTGGAAACAGGAAGGAGGAAAAATATGCAGACGGCAAAAAGCATTGACGAAAGAGCGGGCGAGACGCACAAAGGCAGGACTCGCGTTCCGCGTACGAAAACAACGCGTGCGCTGGCGCTTCTGTTGGCGCTGATTCTTTTGGGAGGACTTGTATGGTGGACATGGCGAAAGACGGGAAATCCTCTGATCGCCTGGTATACAGAACAGAAAATTACCGCGCATTATAGGGCTTACCATCCGGGTGAAGGCTGCGTTGTCGGGCCTGCTCGTTATCAGTGGGTCGTCCGGGCGGACAAATCGGCGGGCATGGATTATGTGTGTACGGTTCGCAAAGAAGCAAGCGAGGATGTTGAATTTCCGGCATATTTCAGCGATGGAGCAGTGTTCAGCCAAATAGACGGAGCAGTCCGTTCGGGCTGCAACACCTACGAACGGTTCAAAAATCTTTTGAACTCGGAGCTGGAAAGCGGCGCAACGGCGGCGCGGCTGAGAGCGCTGACGGGAGAAGCCGAAGTTCATGCAGGCTTTTACACAACGCAGGAAGGCCCTTTGTTTGACCCGGACGCGCCGGTCTTTCGGACAGACGAGGAATACGACCGTGCCGGGCTTCCGCTTCCGATAGAGCTGAGCGTAAGCTTTTCTGCGGTTGGCGCGCCGGCTCCTGCAGATGCGGAATTGGCGGACTACCTGCTGAAAACAAAGGCTGTCTGCGAAGAAACGGGCCAGCCCTTTGCATATTATTCCGTGGCGCTTGCTTTCAAGCCGACAGAACAGAAGGACCCGGTTTGGTGGGCGGCAGAGCATATCCCGTCGGAAGAGATCACGGAGGAGAAGATTCTGGATTATCTGGCAGCTTTGGACTGCGGGGTAAAGGCAAACTGCGGCCAGAGCCTGAACGGCCGGAATGAAATTATAGAGGAGAGAAAAAACGCGTGGCTGATCTCCCACGGGTACGAGCATTGCGCCCACTGAAAGAACAGGATATAGATACATCAAAGCCGCCGCGCGGATGACATCCGCCGCGCGGCGGCTTTTTACACCCTTTCCCGCGCAGCGTCGCCCTGGGCGCGGCACAGTGCCAGGAATTCCCGCGCTGACGCCGTAAGAAATTTATCCCGGTGGTGCACCAGGCGGAATTTGCGGGAAAGGTCCAGCCCATCCACGCGGAATACCGCCACCTGTCCCTTTTCCAGAGCGTCCGCTGCCATGCGCAGGGGCAGCACCGCCACGCCAAGGCCGCGGGTGGCCGCATTCACCAGCGCCAGCGTGCTGGTGGATTCCCATACCGGCGCGACCGTGAAACCCGCGGCCGCGGCCGCGCTGTCAAATTGCTCGCGGGTGCCGCTGCCTTTTTCGCGCAGCAGAAAGCGCTGGACGCGGAAGGCGTCCAGCGGCACGGTCTGGCCCTGCGTAAAGGGACGGCCCGGCGCGCAGACGACGGCCAGAGTATCCGCCATATATTCCTCCGCTGTCAGCGCACTGCCGTGGACAGGCCCTTCCATCAGAGCGACGTCCAGCGTGTTGTGCAGCAGCTTTTCCTCAAGCTGCTCCGACGGCCCCACCCAGACGCGCACATCCACCCCGGGGTGTGCCGCGCGGAATGCGTCCACATAACCGGGCAGGAACTGGGAGCCGATGGTAATGCTGGCTCCTACGCGCAGCACGCCCTGTTCGTCCCAGCCGCGCAGGCCCTTTTCCAGGTCGTCGAACAGGCCGCAGATGTGCACCGCGTATTCCCACATGCGCCGCCCGGCCTCGGTGAGATACAGGCGGCGGCCGATACGGTCGAACAGGCGCACACCGTAATATTCCTCCAGCTCGGCCACGGCGCGGCTTACGGCCGGCTGCGCCAGGTACAGCGCCCGCGCCGCGCGGGTGGTGTTGTTGCCGTTTTCGCACACGGCCAGAAAAATGCGGATGTGCCGCAGCGTCATACCAAAATCTCCTTATAACAAAAATAATATGATATTTATAATATAATAGTATTTTTATTATTAAATTGCAAGGCGTATGATGATAGGGAAGGGGGAAGCGAGGTATGGAACAACAGCCAAAACACAGCAGAAAGGATTATCTGACGCTGTTCACCTCTACGTTCACGCTCAGTGCGTTCACATTCGGGGGCGGATTCGTCATCATCCCGCTGATGCGCAAAAAGTTCGTGGAGCAGCTGCACTGGATCGACGAGGAAGAGATGATGGATCTGACGGCCATTGCACAGTCCTCGCCGGGAGCCATCGCAGTGAACGCATCCATCTTAGTAGGCTACCGCGTGGCCGGCGTGCCCGGGGCACTGGTCACGGTGCTGGGCACTGTGCTGCCGCCGCTCATCATTTTATCCATCATTTCTTTTTTTTTACACTGCGTTTCGGGATAACCGCATCGTCGCACTGGTCATGCGGGGGATGCAGGCCGGCGTGGCCGCCGTCATCTGCGACGTGGTGCTGACGATGGGGCGCTCCGTTCTGGGGGAAAGGCGCGTCCTGCCTGTGGTGATGCTGTTGGGCGCGTTTGCTGCGGCGCGCTTTTTCGGTGTGAACGTAGTGGCCATTATCCTGGTGTGCGGCGCGGTGGGCGCCGCTGACCTGTGGCGCAGGCAGCGCACCTCGAAAGGAGGCCGCGCGCAATGATCCATCTGGAACTGTTCTGGAGCTTTTTTCAAATCGGGCTGTTCAGCATCGGCGGCGGCTATGCCGCCATGCCGCTCATCCAGCACCAGGTGGTGGAGCTGCACCCCTGGCTTACGCTGGAGCAGTTCAGCGATATCATTACGATCTCGCAGATGACGCCCGGCCCCATCGCCATCAATTCGGCCACGTTCGTGGGCCTGCAGCTGGGAGGGCTGCCCGGCGCGCTGGTGGCCACGGCGGGGTGTGTCCTGCCCTCCTGCATTATTGTGCTGACGCTGGCTTATGTATATTACCGCTACCGGGGCCTTTCCATGGTGCAGGGGGTGCTGGCGGGCCTGCGCCCGGCTGTGGTGGCGATGATCGCCTCCGCGGGCGTGACGCTGGTGAACCTTTCATTTTTCGGTGCGGACGCGCTGCCCGCAGGGCTCGCGGATGTGGACCTCATTGCCGTGCTGCTGTTTGCCGCCGCGCTGTTCGTGCTGCGGCGCTGGAAAAAGGACCCCATCCTTGTGATGGCGGGCGCGGGCGCGGCGGGGCTTGTGCTGTACACGCTGCTGTAAGGCATTGCGCCCGAATGGCAAAAACCGCCCCGGACGGCAAACCGTCCGGGGCGGTTTTTGCATTGTATGGCAGCGGAATGCCGCAGGAACGGCCGGGGCGGGCCTCTCAAAAAACGTGCAGGGAAGCGCCTGACGTACCGTCTGTGCCGAGGCTTCGCGCGTTCTGCAATTCTATTGCATGCAGCGTATTCCCTTAAAAGAGCCAACCAAAAAAGCGCAAACGCTGCAAAAAGGAAACTTTTAACACGGAATGGAACGCTTGAGGGCGCACAGATCATGTCTGCACCAGCCCTGCGATCTCGCGCCGGAGCTCGTTGATGAAGGCAACTTCCGCCGCGCTGAGCGCGCCGGGACGGCGGCGCACAAGCACGTCGCGGTAGCGCGAGGCGCTGCGGCAGGGCTTCTGCACCAGCTCCTGCTGGGCCAGGATCTCAAAGGGAACGGGGCTCACCCACATATAGCTGCCCGGCACATTCCGCAGAATGTCAAACTGGCCGCCGCGGTCAAATACGGCGATGCGGCCCTGCCTGCCGCCTGCCGCCTGCGCGGGCTGTTCGGCGGGCAGGACGGGCGTAAGGTCTCCGTGGACGATCTCGGGATAATCGCCCAGCAGGTGGTAGGGGATATCCCCCAGCGCGGCCAGGGGATGGCGTTCGTGCAGCAGTACCACCATGCTGAACTCCCAGAGCACCTCACCGGAGAGCGCGTTTTCCCGCAGGAGGTTGTCCAGCGTGGCCGCATGCTCCGCCTGCCAGCGCACGACGCCCAGATTGGCGGTGCCGGAGGCGACGTCGCTGATAACGGCGGCAGCGCTGGTCTCGCGGTACTGCACCTGCAGCGGGGCGCGCCCCTCCGCACCAAGGTACCGGCTGAACGCCTGCGCAACATAGCTGGCACGCGGCGCACAGACGGAGAGCTGCGTTCCGGTCTCGGTATGGGAGCCGAACATCGTCTCCAGGCTTTCCATCTGCGCGATGATGCTGCGGGCATAGCCCAGAAAATCCTCGCCGTTTTTGGTGGGCGCCACACCGCGGGCCGTGCGCTCGAACAGTGTGATGCCAAGCTCCGCCTCCAGCTCCCGGATGCTCTTGCTCAGGTTGGGCTGGCCCATATACATATTTTTGGCTGCGGCGGTTATGGACCCCGTTTTGGCGACCTCGACGGCGTAGCGCAGCTGCTGCAGGTTCATGACGTGCACCTCCGAAACAGATATGTGAAAATAGATATAGGTACCATTCCTATTATACATTACCCGGCGGGAAAAGAAAGTGATAAAATTTTAACAAGGGATAAGGGCACGGCGGCGCCGGCGCTCCTGCCCCAACAGCCGGACCCCGGCGCGTTGCCGCCGGACAACATAATCCATTAAACTTACTGGAGGTTTTCGTTATGGCACGTTTTACATTACCGCGTGATCTGTATCATGGCAAGGGCTCTATCGCGGAGCTGGCCAACCTGAAAGGCAAAAAGGCCATCGTCGTTGTTGGCGGCGGCAGCATGAAGCGCTTCGGCTTTCTGGACAAGGTAGAGGGCTACCTGAAGCAGGCCGGCATGGAAGTGCGCCTGTTTGAAAACGTGGAGCCGGACCCCTCTGTTGAGACTGTGATGCGCGGTGCGGCGGCCATGCGTGAGTTTGAGCCGGACTGGATCGTTGCCATGGGCGGTGGTTCCCCCATCGATGCTGCGAAGGCCATGTGGGCGTTTTATGAATATCCCGAGGTCACCTTTGAGGACCTGATCACCCCGTTCAGCTTCCCGACGCTGCGCACGAAGGCGAAGTTCTGCGCCATTCCGTCCACGTCCGGCACTGCCACCGAGGTCACCGCTTTCGCTGTTATTACCGACTATGCGAAGGGTATCAAGTATCCTCTGGCGGACTTCAACATCACACCGGATATCGCCATTGTGGACCCGGACCTGGCCGAGAAGATGCCCCCGAAGCTGACGGCCCATACCGGCATGGACGCCATGACACACGCTATTGAGGCCTATGTGTCCACACTGCATTGCAATTATACCGATCCTCTGGCGCTGCACGCCATCAAGCTCATCCACGAGAACCTGAAAAAATCCTACGACGGCGATATGGCTGCCCGCGATACCATGCACGACGCGCAGTGCCTGGCCGGCATGGCGTTCTCCAACGCGCTTCTGGGCATTGTGCACTCCATGGCGCACAAAACGGGCGCCGCATATTCCGGCGGCCACATCATCCACGGCGCGGCCAATGCCATGTACCTGCCCAAGGTCATCAAATTTAACGCCAGAAATGCCGAGGCGGCCGGGCGTTATGCCGAGATCGCCCGCTTTATCGACCTGCCGGGCAGCACCACTGAGGAGCTGGTGGACGCTCTGATCGCGGAGCTGCGCGAGATGAACAAGCAGCTGAATATCCCGCACGCCATCCAAAATTACGGCGAGGGCGGCGTCATCGCGGAGCAGAGCATCATCGACGAAAAGGAATTCAACGAGAAGCTGTCCGAGGTCGCGAAGAACGCCATTGCCGATGCCTGTACGGGTTCCAACCCCGTATCATTCCGCGCCTGCTGTGACGAGCTGATCATCATGTCCGATGACGGTTCTTACGGCCAGAAGGGCGTTGTAACGATGCCGCTGGAAGAAAAGATCAAGGCTGGCGCCAACTTTGACGAGGTCATCACTATCGGACCGCTGATCATGATGAAGTTCGTTGTCAAGACCACCAAGCCTTATAACGTTAAGACCGTTGTTTCCATGAATCCCATCATGGTGGGACGGAACCGGCATGTGCGGCGGCTGTCGCCTGACGGTGGGCGGCAAGACGAAGTTTGCCTGCGTGGACGGCCCTGATTTTGATGGCCACGAAGTGGATTTTGACGAAGCCATGCACCGCGGCACCATGTACCGCGATTTTGAAGCCCACGCGCGGGAAGCGGAATGCAACCTGCTGAAAAAGGAGGTTGAGTAACATGCCGAATATGGACCCGAAAAAATGCCCCATGCCCAGCCAGGACCCCAACGTCCGCAACAAAAACTTTAAGGAAGTTGCCTTGGGCTATACCGCTGAAATGGCTGTGAACGAAGCCAAGCGCTGCCTGCAGTGCAAAAAGCCCGCCTGCCGCACCGGCTGCCCTGTTCAGATCGATATTCCCGCCTTTATTGCCGAAGTGGCAAAGGGCGATTTTGAAGCTGCTTACCAGGTCATCGCAAAGTCCAGCGCGCTGCCCGCTGTCTGTGGCCGTGTCTGCCCGCAGGAGAACCAGTGCGAGGGCAAATGCGTGCGCGGCATCAAGGGCGAACCCGTCGGCATTGGCCGCCTGGAGCGCTTTGTGGCTGACTGGCACCGTGAAAACGTCCACACCCCGGCTGCCAAGCCGGAGCCGAACGGCCATAAGGTGGCAGTTATCGGTGCAGGTCCTTCCGGCCTGACCGTTGCCGGCGACCTGGCCAAGCTGGGCTATAAGGTTACCGTATACGAAGCCCTGCACGTTGCAGGCGGCGTTCTGATGTACGGCATTCCGGAGTTCCGTCTGCCCAAGGATATTGTGCAGCACGAAGTGGAAGGCCTGAAAGAGCTGGGTGTTGATATTGAGTGCAACATGGTCATCGGCAAGGTGCTGACCGTTGACGAGCTGATGAACGACTATGGCTTTGAGGCAATCTATATCGCTTCCGGCGCCGGTCTGCCCCGCTTTATGGGCATCCCCGGCGAGAGCCTGAAGGGCGTTTACTCTGCTAACGAGTACCTGACCCGCGTGAACCTGATGAAAGCATACCAGCCCGGCAGCCGCACCCCCATCATGAAGAGCCGTGCCGTTGCCGTTGTGGGCGGCGGCAACGTCGCCATGGACGCAGCCCGCTGCGCCAAGCGCCTGGGTGCCGAGCAGGTGTACATTGTATATCGCCGCGGCATGGCCGAACTGCCTGCCCGTAAGGAAGAAGTCGAGCACGCCGAGGAAGAGGGCATCATCTTCAAGACACTGACCAACCCGGTCGAGGTTCTGGGCGATGAAAACGGCTGCGTGAAGGGCATGACCTGCGTGGAGATGGAGCTGGGTGAACCCGATGCTTCCGGCCGCCGCCGCCCCATCGTCAAGGAGGGCAGCGAGTTTGAGCTGGATGTGGATACCATGATCATGGCTCTGGGCACCAGCCCCAACCCGCTGATCCGTTCCACTACCCCCGGCCTGGATACCGATAAGCACGGCTGCATCATCACCGATGGCCCCGATGGCCTGACCAGCCGCCCGTTCGTCTATGCCGGCGGCGATGCTGTTACCGGTGCCGCTACCGTCATTCTGGCTATGGCGCTCCAGTCCGTCACGCCCTGTCCCACGGGCACCAACGTTTCCGAGCCGTCGGGGGCGATGCAATAATCCTTGAAGTGCACGAATTCCACACGCCCGGCCCAGCGGCGCAGCAGTGCGTCTGGCGCGAGACCCGCTTTGCCGGAGTGGTACAGGTCCAGCCCGAGCGTTACGTTTTGAGGCGTGTGCTCCAAAAGCAGTTCCGTGCAGGAAAGGCCCGGCTCGGCCGTGTCTGCGGGCGCCCATTCCCGCGCGCGTGGATGAAACGCCAGCGTCATGCCCAGCGGCGCGATGCGCGCCGCCATGGCAGCCAGCTCCGCCGAAAAGGCAAGCACGCTCGCAGTGTCCGGCACCGGAGCGGGGATGCCGCTGACGCAGACGCAGGTGCTGCCGCACAGCACGTTCAAGCGCACGGTGCGCTCGAAATCATCCCGTACGGCTGTGTAGAGGTCTTGCGTGGAAACGCAGGTAAGCCCGGCGTCCCGCACGGCGGCGGCAACAAGCTCCGGCTCGAACTCCGGGTTCCACCACTGCATCTGCACCGTGCGGTAACCCATGTCCGCCAGCTTTTGCAGGGATGCGCGCAGCTCCTGGGGCGTTTGCAGATAGGGGCGCAGACTGGAGACCTGCGCGCCCACGATGTTTTTTTTATTGCTCATTACAGATTCCTCCCGGTTCGGTTTTGAGAAAAAAGCCCCGCTGTGCGCGGGGCTTTGCGTGCGGTCCACACCCGCCGCACGGCCCTGTGCAAACGGAGCCGCGCGTTATTGTTTTATACGGGGTGAAAAGGCGCTTTATTACAGGGTTGTCAAAACAAGCTGTGCGCGGCCCGCGATGGTATACGCGCCCAAGCCTGCGGGAAGGAACAGGCTGTCGCCCTTGGCAAAAGGCACGGCCCCGCCGCCGCAAATGACTGCGCCGCTGCCGGACAGGCACAGCAGGGAATGGAAGCTCTCGCCGTCCGCGCACAGCGGCGCGCTGCCCGCTACGTCCAGCAGGCGCGCGGTGAAATAACCGCACTTGGCCAGCAGCGTGGAAGTGCAGTCCCCGTTCTGTTCCGGTTTCCCCATGGGGCCTGCCGGGCGCTCGGGCGGGCACAGGCGTGCCACGTCCAGGGCCTTTTCCACGTGCAGTGCGCGGGGCTTTCCGTCCGCGCCCAGACGGCCGTAATCGAACACGCGGTAGGTGGTGTTGGAATTCTGCTGGATCTCGGCGATAAGGATGTCCGCGCCGATGGCGTGCACGGTACCGGCGTCAATGAAAAATACGTCGCCCGCTTTTACGGGCACGGCGTTCAGCACATCGGTGAGCGTGCCGTCTGCGATGCGCCGGGCGGCCTCCTCACGGGTGAGTTCCCGCTGGAAGCCGTAATAGAGCTGTGCGCCGGGCTGTGCATCCACCACATACCACATCTCGGTCTTGCCCGGTTCGCCCTCCACGCGCTGGGCGTAGGCGTCGTCCGGATGCACCTGCACAGAGAGCGGCCTGGCCGCGTCGATGAGTTTGATGAGCACGGGGAACACGCCGTCTGTATGCCTTGTCCCCACACATGCGGGGTGCCGGGCCGCATATTCCGCCAGCGTCCGTCCGGCGTCCGGCCCATTGACAATGGTGCTGGGACCGTCCTTGTGGCAGCTCAGCTCCCAGCTTTCGGCCAGGGGCGACAGTCTGGTATGCTTGCCGTATTCGCTTTTCAGGCGTTCGCCGCCCCACAGGTAGTCCTTGAACGCGGGCGCGAGCTTGAGCGGCATTGCGGCCGGGGCGGAAAGACACAGCGCAGCCGCGCCGATGATGCCCGCCTTGTTGCCCAGCGTGGCGGTGTCCACACGTGTGACAAAGCTCTTGTCACCGCCGAAGCAATGGGCTTTCACGTATTCGTTCATCGGGTCCGTCAGGGCTTTGCCTTCGCCGGAGATACCGCCTCCCAGCAGCAGCATTTCAGGCCGAAAGATATTCACCATGTCCACAATGGCCTCGCCGAGATATTCCTCGTACTGCGCCACGACGGCCTTTGCGGCATCGTCGCCCGCGCGCATGGCGTCATATACGGATTTTGCGGTGATGCGTTCTTTGTTCAGCAGGCTTTCAGGATGCGCGGCCGCAGCCTCTGAAGCCTGGCGGATGAGAGCCGTGGCGGAGGCATAGCTTTCGATGCAGCCCCTGCGCCCACAGGTGCATTCCACGCCCCCGGAGATGAGCGTGCAGTGGCCCAGCTCTGCGCCCGCGCTGGCCTGCCCCTCATAGATCTTCCCGTCGATGACAACGCCGCCGCCCACGCCTGTTCCCAGCGTGAGCAGTACGGCTGTTTTGCAGCCTTTGGCCGCGCCGGCGACCACCTCGCCCAGGGCAGCGCAGTTGGCGTCGTTGCTCAGGCGGCAGGGCAGGCCCGTCAGGCGCGTCAGGGTGGGGCAAAGGGGCACGTCGTCCCAATACAGGTTGTTGGAATAGACGACCTCGCCTGTGTCGCCGTTGCAGATGCCCGGGCTGCCCACGCCGATGCCCGCACAGTCGGCCCTGGAAAGGCCCGCCTTTTCCACAAGTTCCATCGCCAGGCGGGCCATATCGGCCGCGACCTCCTGCCACGGGCGCTGCGCCTTTGTGGGAACGCTGCCCTTTTCCAACAGCTTATAGTCCTCTGTAACGATGCCTGCGGCGATATTTGTACCGCCCAGATCAATGCCGATCGCATAACGCATTGTAGTGATGTCCCCCTTGTTTTCCGCGCTGGTCACACGCGCGTTTTACTACTGTAAAGTGTAAGGCAGGGGCCGGGGCATGTCAAGAGAACACGCGCGTTTTAGACGGAAATTTTCTAGTGGCGTACAGGCTGGGAAGATGGTATAATAACCTTAAACCCGCCGCTGTCGCGGCCGTGCGCGTGCTTTGCACGCGCGGATGCGCTTTCGCGCATGAGTTTGAGAACATTGAACCATGCAAAACCGCAGTGGGTGCGGTTTTGTTGAGGCCGCTTTGCGGTGTCATGGTATAATAACCTTAAACCCGCCGCTGTCGCAGCTGGGCGTGTGCGCTGCACGCGCCCCTGTGCCGGCGCGCATGGGCTTAAAAATATTGAACCGCGCAAACTGTGCCGAGCGCAGTTTTTATTATAGCCGTCTTTCGGCGACATCCTAGTATGATCCGATATATGCAAATATCAAAAGGCATGTCCTTGGCAGGAAAAAACAGCATAGGAGTGACTGTATGGACGAGTATATCATCGAGATGTGCAACATCACCAAAGAGTTCCCGGGTATCATCGCAAACGACGACGTAACGCTGCAGCTCAAAAAGGGCGAGATCCACGCCCTGCTCGGGCGAAAACGGCGCCGGCAAGTCCACGCTCATGAGCGTGCTCTTCGGCCTGTACCAGCCGGAAAAGGGCGTTATCCGGAAAAACGGGCAGGAGGTCCAGATCAAGGACCCAAACGACGCGAACCGTTTGGGCATCGGCATGGTGCATCAGCACTTCAAGCTGGTGCACAACTTCACTGTGCTGGAAAACATCATACTGGGCGTGGAGACCACGAGCCGGGGCTTTTTGAAAATGGACAAGGCCCGGGAAAAGGTAACGGCCCTCTCGGAGCGGTACGGCCTGCGGGTGGACCCGGATGCCTGTATCTCCGATATTACGGTGGGCATGCAGCAGCGTGTGGAGATTCTGAAGATGCTGTACCGTGAAAACGAGATCCTTATTTTCGACGAGCCCACAGCGGTGCTGACGCCGCAGGAGATCGACGAACTGATGAAGATCATGAAGGAGCTTGTCAGCGAGGGGAAGAGCATCCTGTTCATCACGCATAAGCTCAATGAGATCAAAGCGGTGGCCGACCGCTGCACCGTCCTGCGCAAGGGGCGGTACATCGGCACCGTGGACGTCGCCTCCACCACCAAGGAGGAGATGAGTGAGATGATGGTGGGCCGCAAGGTGAACCTGAATGTGGAAAAAACGCCTGCGCAGCCGGGAGAAGTCGTGCTGTCGGCCCGGGGGTTTGCGTAAAGGGACACGGAGGCAGCAAAAATGTGGTGGACCATGTGGATTTTGACGTGCGCCGGGGCGAAATCGTGTGCATCGCGGGCATCGACGGAAACGGGCAGACAGAGCTTGTTTACGCGCTGACAGGCCTTGTGGAGCCGGAGGAGGGCACTGTGACGCTGAACGGACAGGATATCACCCACGCGCCCATCCGCAGGCGCAACGCGGGCGGTCTGGGGCATATTCCCGAGGACCGCCACCGCCATGGCCTTGTGCTGGATTATAACCTTGCCTACAATCTGGTGCTGCAAAGCTATTTTGAGCCGGAGTTCTGCAGCCGCGGCTTTTTGAAGTACGACGCCATCTACGAATACGCAGACAAGCTCATCGGCAAATTTGATATCCGCTCGGGCCAGGGGCGCGCACCATCACGCGCAGCATGTCCGGCGGCAACCAGCAGAAGGCCATCGTCGCGCGGGAGATCGACCGGGACCCGGAGGTGCTCATCGCCGTGCAGCCCACCCGCGGGCTGGACGTAGGCGCCATCGAGTATATCCACGGCAAGCTGGTGGAGGAGCGGGACGCGGGCAAGGCCATCCTTCTCGTGAGCCTGGAGCTGGACGAGGTGATGCAGCTTTCAGACCGCATCCTCGTTATCTATGAGGGCCGGATCGTGGCCGATCTTGACCCGAAAACAGTCACCGTGCAGGAGCTTGGGCTTTATATGGCTGGTTCCGGGAGGAGGGCAGTGCAATGAAAAAAATATCGGCGCGCTGGCGAAACCTCTATACAAAAGCGGGTTTTTCCAGCTTTATGGCCTCGCTTCTGGCAATTTTGTGCGGCCTTGTGGTGGGCTTTGTGGTACTGCTGGTGGCAGACCCGGCCAATGCCTTCTGGGGCCTGCTGGCCATTCTGACGGGCGGCCTTTCCGACATGAAAAACCTGGGGCAGGTGCTGTACGCAGCCACGCCCATCATTCTGACGGGCCTTTCGGTGGGCTTTGCCAACAAAACGGGCCTGTTCAATATCGGCGCGTCCGGCCAGTTCATCGTGGGCGCATATGTGGCCGTTCTGATGGGTGTGAAATGCACGTTCATCCCCGGCCCGCTGTTGTGGCTGGCCTGCCTGCTGGGCGCGATGCTGGCGGGCGCGGTGTGGGGCCTTGTTCCGGGCTTTTTGAAGGCCGTGTGCAACGTGAACGAGGTGATCGCCTGCATTATGATGAATTACATCGGTATGTACGGCGTCAACTTCCTCATTCAGCTGACGGTGTTCGATTCCCTGAAGAACCAATCGCTTCCGGTAGCGGAAAACGCCAACGCGCCCAAGCTGGGCATGGACCTGATCTTCCGCAGCGGAGCCACGGCCTCCAGCGCCAACGCGGGCATCTTCATTGCCGTCCTCGCGGGCGTCGTTATCTATTACCTCATTGAAAAAACAAAATTCGGCTACGAGCTGAAGGCGTGCGGCTACAACCGCGATGCGGCCCGGTATGCCGGCATCAACGAGACACGCAGCATCGTGCTTTCCATGGTCATTGCGGGCGCGCTCTCGGGCCTGGGCGGCGCATGCCTGTACCTGGCGGGCGCGGGCAAGGGAATCGAGGTGCTGGACACGCTGGCCGCCGAGGGCTTCAACGGCATCCCGGTGGCGCTGCTGGGCCTCAACAATCCCATCGGCATCATTTTCTCAGGCCTGTTCGTGGCGTATTTGAACCAGGGCGGCTTCAATATGCAGGTATACGGATTTGCGCCGCAGGTCATTGATATCATTATTTCCGTGGTAATCTACTTCGCGGCCTTTTCGCTGCTTTTGCGCGGCTTTGTAGAGCGGCGCGTCAAGCGCAGAGAAGAAAAGCGCGCGGCGGACGGCAGGCCCGCTGTTTCGGGCAGGGGCCCGCAGGAAGGGGGCGGAGCTGAATGAATACCGTATATTTTCTGGTACAGCAGACGATGTTCTTCTCCATTCCGCTGCTGATCGTGGCGTTGGGCGGGATGTTCAGTGAGCGCAGCGGCGTCGTCAATATCGCGCTGGAAGGCATCATGATCATGGGTGCGTTTTCCAGCATCCTGTTCATCAACATCGTGCAGAGCAGCGGCGCGGCCCTGCCGCCCCAGCTGCTGCTCCTGCTGGCGGTGCTTATCGCGGCGGCGGTGGGCGTGCTCGTCTCCATGGCGCATGCATATGCATCCATCAATATGAAGGCGGATCAGGTCATCAGCGGCACGGCCATCAACATGTTCGCTCCGGCATTCGCTATTTTTGCCGCCCGTATGATCCGCAGCGTGCAGCAGATCCCGTTCTCCAACACCTTCCGCATCACCAAGGTACCGGTGCTGGGCGATATTCCCGTGCTGGGGCCGCTGCTGTTCCAGAATACCTATATCACCACCTATCTGGGCTTTGCGGTGCTGGCGGTATCGGCTGTGGTGTTGTACAAAACGCGCTTTGGCCTGCGGCTGCGCGCGTGCGGCGAACACCCGCAGGCGGCGGACAGCGTGGGCGTGAACGTATACCGGATGCGCTACGCGGGCGTTGCCATTTCCGGCGCGCTGGCAGGCGTGGGCGGCCTTGTGTTTGTGGTGCCAACATCCACCAACTTCAACGCCACAGTGGCCGGCTACGGCTTTTTGGCGCTGGCGGTGCTCATCTTCGGCCAATGGAGACCCAGCCGCATCCTGTTTGCGGCGTTCTTCTTCGGTTTGATGAAAACGGTGGCGTCCGCGTATTCGGGCATCCCGTTCCTGGCAAACCTGGGCATCCCCAACGACGTTTACAAAATGGTGCCCTATGTAGCCACACTGATTGTACTGGCGTTCACCAGCAAAAATTCCATGGCGCCGCGTGCGGAAGGCATTCCCTACGACAAGGGCAGCCGTTAGAAAGCGGCGCGGAAAGAAAATAAATCAGGGGCGGGCTGCCGCCGCCGGGCGGTACGCCGGGCGGCCGTCCGTCCCTTTGCGTTCCGGCTGAAGCAGCGTGCGCGCCGGCTGCCCGGCGCGCACACAAAACGGATAAAGGAGATTTTTTATGCGCATGTATGATATCATCGCCAAAAAGCGGGACGGCGGTACGCTGACGCAGAAGGAGATCGCGTTCGCGGTAAACGGCTTTGCCGCGGGCAGCATCCCGGATTACCAGATGAGTGCGCTGATGATGGCTGTTTACCTGCGCGGCATGACGGCAACGGAGACCGCCCAGCTTACGGCAGCCATGGCTTACAGCGGCGATATGGTGGACCTTTCGGGGATCGGCGGCGTCAAGGCTGACAAACATTCCACGGGGGGCGTGGGCGACAAGACCACCCTGGTGGCGGGCGCCGATCGTGGCCGCGTGCGGCGTAAAGGTTGCGAAGATGAGCGGCCGCGGCCTGGGGCATACGGGCGGCACGCTGGATAAGATCGAGGCTATCCCCGGATGCTCGGTGTCGCTCACGCAGGAAGCGTTTTTCCGGCAGGTGAACGACATAGGCATCGCGGTCATCGGGCAGACGGGCAACCTGGCTCCTGCGGACAAAAAGATGTATGCGCTGCGGGATGTAACGGCTACGGTTTCCTGTATTCCGCTCATCGCCAGCAGCATCATGAGTAAAAAGCTGGCTTCCGGCGCGGACTGCATCCTGCTGGATGTAAAAACGGGGAACGGCGCGTTCATGAAAACGCTGGAGGATTCCATTGCGCTGGCGAAGGCCATGGTGGACATCGGTGAGCATAACGGGCGGCGCACGGCGGCGCTCATCACAGATATGGATACCCCGTTGGGCCGCAATATCGGCAACAGCCTGGAGGTCATCGAAGCGGTGGAGACCCTGCGGGGCAAAGGCCCTGCGGACCTGACGGAGGTGTGCCTGTCTCTGGCGTCGGGCATGCTGTGGCTGGCAGGAAGGGGCGGCGCTGCGGCATGCCGCGCCATGGCGGAGGACGCGCTGCGCAGCGGCGCGGCGCTGGCAAAGCTGCGGGCCATGGTGGCCGCGCAGGGCGGCGACCCTGCCGTGATAGACGATCCGTCAGGCTTCCCCGCAGCCGCGTATGAACAGGACGTGGTGTGCATGCAGGACGGCTGGCTGTATGCCACCGACACCGAGAAAATCGGCATTGCAGCCGTTCTGCTGGGCGCGGGGCGTGAAACAAAAGAGAGCGTCATTGACCCGGCGGCGGGCATCCGCCTGTTGAAAAAAGCGGGCGACCCGGTGAAAAAGGGCGATGTGCTGGCACGGCTGTACGCCGGGGATGCGGCGAAATTTGCGGCTGCGGAAGAAAAATTCCACAGTGCGCTCACCTTTGCGGCCCGGCGTCCCCAGCTGCCCGCGCTGGTGCTGGCCCGTGTAGACAAGGACGGCGTGACGCGGTTTTAATGGGAAAGGTTGGAGGAAAATGAATCGGGCGGAGTTCAAAAGACAGGTCTTATCCTTGTTTTCAGAATCTGTTGATGGTTTGAGCCTTGAGGAAAAAGTAAACTATATTGAAAACTTGCTGATAGAATACCAGAAAATGAATGAGGATGAACGGGATACCTTGGTGCTCTCCATGCCCTCGCCGCCGGCAGGCATCTTGCGCAGGATCTTTTCCATCTCCATGGAAATACCGCCCTCGCTGGAAAGCGATACCGGGTGATCCTGCAAAGTCGGGTTGACCTTCACATCTTTGATCTTGCCGTTCAGGGCCTTCTTGATCTCCTCAAACAGGTCCTTGTTTTCGGTTGCGGTCTCCTCGGCAGCCTTCTTTTCGTCCTCGGTTTCCAAGCCCAGATCGCCGGAGTTGATATTCTTGAACTCCTTCTCTTTGTAGTCGCGCATCATCTGCAGGCAGAACTCGTCGACATCTTCGCTGCACAGCAGCAGGTCATAGCCCTTGCTCAGCACCAGCTGTGCGTTGGGCAGTTTGCCCAGGCGGGCCGCCTCGTCACCAGCGGCAAAGTAAATGGCCTTCTGGCCTTCCGGCATCTTCTCAATGTATTCATCCAGCGTGATGAGCTTCTGCTCCTTGGCAGAGTAGAACATCAGCAGGTCGGAAAGCAGGTCTTTGTGCATGCCGTAATCGCCGTAAATACCAAACTTGATCTGGCGGCCAAATGCTTTCCAGAAGGTTTCGTACTTTTCGCGGTCGTTCACCAGCATGGCGTGCAGTTCGTTTTTGATCTTCTTTTCCAGGCTGTTGCGGATCAGCTTTACCTGGCCGTCCTTCTGCAGCGTTTCACGGCTGATGTTCAGGCTCAGGTCCTCGCTGTCCACAACGCCCTTGACAAAGCTGAAGTAATCCGGCAGCAGGTCAGCGCATTTTTCCATGATCATAACGCCGGAAGCATACAGGGCCAGACCCTTTTCGTACTCCTTCGTGTAGTAATCATACGGCGTCTGGCCGGGCACAAACAGCAGGGCGGTGTAGGTTGCGGTGCCCTCGGTGCGGCTGGTAATCACGCGCAGCGGGTCGGAATAATCCATGAACTTGCTCTTGTAGAACTCGTTGTATTCTTCCGGCTTTACATCTTTTTTGTCGCGCTTCCAGATGGGCACCATGCTGTTCAGGGTTTCCAGCTCGGTGTAGGTTTCGTACTCCGGCTTATAGTCGTCACCGGCGTCCTCCGGCTTCGGCTTCTGGCGGGACTTCTCGCGGTACATCGTGATGGGGAAGCGGATGTAATCGCTGTACTTCTTGACCAGGCCGGAGATGGTGTACTCGTCCAGATATTCGCTATATTTGTCGGTTTCGGTGTCCTCTTTCAGCACCAGGGTGATCTCGGTGCCAACTTCCGGCTTTTCGGCTTCGGTCAGGGTGTAGCCCTCCACGCCGGAGGACGACCACTGCCAGGCTTCCTCGCTGCCCTCCGCGCGGGAAACAACGGTCACCTTGCTGGCAACCATGAAAGCGGAGTAGAAGCCAACGCCGAACTGACCGATGATGTCAATATTCTCGTTCTGATTGTTTGTCTTAAAGTCCTGGCTGCCGGAGCGGGCAATGGTGCCAAGGTTCTTTTCCAGCTCATCCTTAGTCATGCCAATGCCGTTATCGCTGATGGTCTTAGCACTCTTTACTGATGAGTGCTAATTCAGCATACACCAAACGGCGGAAAACTGCAAGTCCCTTTTTGGAAAATTTAAAAATTCTTCATACTTCGCGGAGAAAAGCGGCTTTTTGCCCGCCGGGCTTGCGTGTGCGTGCGGGATGCTGTAAAATAGTGCCATAGCTGAAAGGCGGCGTCCGGCCGCCGCGCGCCCTGTGCGGCGCGGGCTGGCGGGCGTTTTGCGCCCGGCTTTGAATTTTGAAAAGGCGGTGTTTTTGTGCCTACGACGGACTTCTTTTCCGGCCCGGGCTTTGAGCCTGAGGATGTACCGGTGAAAAAAACGTCTCCCGCGCAGCAGCCGGTTGAAAAACAGCCTGCGGACGATGAACCGTTCGCGGGAATGCAGAAGCTGGATTTCGATTTCCTGGGCGGAGATGATCCCGCCGTCCCGGGAGAGACGGACCCCGGAGACCCTTTCGACGATTTTTCCTTCCAGCGCCCGGCGGCTCCGGCGGGCCCGGCGCAGCCCGCCCGGCCCGCGCCCTTCGTGTTCGATGAAGAGCCTGCCCCCGCGCCGTTCAGCGGCGTACCGGAAACGCGCATTACCCCGGCGGCGTCCGCTTCCCTCGGAGGGACGGATGATGCACCCGTTCGGCCGGTCTCTCCGGCGCAGGCTGCGCCCAAGGCGGCTCCGTTCGTGTTCGATTTTGACGATGCGCCTGTGGAGCGTCCCGCATCCCGGACGGCGGCGTCCGCAGCTCCTTCCGGAGAGGCCGCGTTTGATTTCGGCATTCCGGAAGAAAAGCCCGCGCCGGCTCCTGCCGCCGCACCGCTGGACGGCTACGCGCCGCTGTCTCTGGATTTTCTGGACGATGCGGAACCCATTGCTGCTGTGCCGCCCGCGGCCCCGGCGGCTGTAAAGCCTGTGGAGCCGCCGCGCCCTGCTCAGCCCGCGCCCAAGGCGGCTCCGTTCGTGTTCGATTTCGACGATGCGCCTGTGGAGCGTCCCGCATCCCGGACGGCGGCGTCTGCAGTTCCTTCCGGAGAGGCCGCGTTCGATTTCGGAATTCTGGAAGAAAAGCCCGCCCGGCCCGCGCCGGCTTCTGCTGCCGCGCCACTGGATGGCTACACGCCGCTGCCGCTGGATATTCTGGACGATGCAGAGCCTGTCGCCGCTGTGCCGCCCGCGGCTCCGGCGACGGTAAAGCCTGCGGAGCCGCCGCGCTCCGCGGAGCCTGTGCCCAAGGCGGCGCCTTTTGTATTTGATTTCGACGATGCGCCTGTGGAACGCCCTGCGTCCCGGCCTGGGCAGCCGGGGTCCACGGCCAGTCCCTTGTATTCCGCGGCGGATGCGCCGACGGTGGCGTTTACGCCTGCCGCGCTGCAGGCGGACGCTCCCACGACGGCGTTCACACCGGTGAAGTCGGATGCGCCCGCGCCTGCCGCGGCCCCGCAGCCCGCGCCGCCCAAAATGGCGGCCCAGCCGGCGCCCGCGGCCCGTGCCGCACGTATGGCAAAGGAAAAAGACATCGGTGCGGCTGTATTCAGCGCTTTGGTGGCGGATGATGACGTGCCGCCCGCGCCGGCCGTTCCGCCTGCATCCGGCGGGGAGGAGCTGCGTCCCTCGGGGTGGCCGGCGGCGACGCCGCGCCCTGCAAACGCCCCGCGCACGCCACGGCCTATCAACTGGCATGCGCCCGTATCTCCGGCCCAGCGTCCTGCACCTGCGCCTGCCCGGCCTGCACCGCCGCCGGCGCAGGAGCCGCAGCCCCCGGCAGCGGAGACGCCGTTGGATTTCGATTTTGAGGGCGCGCAGCCCTTTGACCTGTTCGACGATGTTCCGCAGAGCGGATACACCGCCCCGCAGGAAGCGGACCAGGCATTCCCGGACCTGTATGACCGGGACCCGGAGGAGGCAGAGCCTGCGTCCCGCGCTCCGCAGCGGCGTACCCGGACGGGCGGCGGTTCAGGCTCCGGCGGCGGCCGTCCGCCGCGCAGGAGTACCGGCACGGCCCGGCGCGGAATACCGAACAAAACGATTTTTGCCTGGGCGGGCATCGTGCTCATCGCGCTGCTCATCATCCTTTACTTTGTGTTCTTTGGCGGGAAGGACGGAGACGTGGCGCCCGGGATCTCTGGCTCCGTACCGTCCAGCACATCCCAGCCGGCAGACAGCACGCCGCCGGACGCATCCTCCGCGGCCCCGGTGGAAACCATCCCGCGGGACGAGTGGTATATGGTGCTGGCCAACCGCAGCAGCGTGCTGCCCGGTGATTTCACGGTGGCCGAGACGGCGACCGTGGGAGAGGCTGTAGTAGACGCGCGCATCGCGGAGGCTCTGCGGCAGATGGTGAACGATGCGGCCGCCACCGGCGTCAAACTGAAGCCTACCAACGGCTACCGCAGCATCGCGCGCCAGCAGGAGCTTTGGGACGCCCGTGTCAAAACCCTGATGGAGGGCGGCCTTTCCCAAGCGGATGCAGAGACAAAGGCCATCGACTACACCTCTGCGCCCGGTACGTCGGACCACAATACGGGCCTGGGCCTGGACATCGTTTCGGAAGACCACCCGGCAAAGGACGCGGGCTTCGCGGAGACAGCAGCGGCCCAGTGGCTGGCCGAGCATGCGGCGGATTACGGCTTTATTCTGCGTTATCCGTCGGACAAGACCGAGGCGACAGGCATGGATTACGAGCCCTGGCATTACCGTTATGTTGGTTCCGAGCAGGCGCATAAAATCAAGGAAAGCGGCTTGTGCCTTGAGGAATATCAAAGAAGATGGTACATCCACAGTAAAGGACAAAGCAGGAAGCAGCTGGCCATGCCAAACTTCTAAAGTGCCCGTTTACGGGCGGCAAGTAACCCCTGGCGGAAATGACGGGCGGTATTTTGCCCGCATATGAAAAAAACCCCCGGCTTTGCCGGGGATATTTATTGTGCCTGCACAGGGTATGAATAAAATGTAAAATCCGCGGCGGCGGCGCGGCGCGGGGTTGAAATCGTGCCCGCGTGTGCTATACTGAAAAAGTTCCGACCGACCGGTCGGTCGGAATTCGTCCCTGCCGGGGAGCAGGAGGAGAATCCGCGTCCGCGCGTATTTTGGAGGGAAGACATGCTTCCGCAATTCAGTGTAAGAAAACCCTATACCGTGCTGGTGGCGGTAGTGCTGGTGCTTGTGCTGGGCGTTATCTCGTTTACGGGCATGACGACAGACCTTTTGCCGGCCATGGAGCTGCCGTATGTCGTGGTAATGACAACGTATCCCGGCGCAAGCCCGGAGAAAATCGAAACAACGGTGACAAAGCCGTTGGAAGCGGTGCTGGGGACGACGGGCGGCATTAAGAACGTCAGCTCGGTTTCCAGCGAAAACGCCAGCATCGTTATCCTGGAATTTGAACAGGGAACGAACATGGATTCCGCTATGATCGAGCTTTCGTCCAATGTGGACCTCGTTTCGGGCCAGATGGACGATGCAGTGGGGACCCCATGCTGATGAAGATCAGCCCTGATATGCTGCCCGTGATGGTGGCCAGCGTGGATATGGACGGCATGGACGTGAAAGAGATATCCGCCTTGGCGGACGAAACCGTTATGCCGGCCTTTGAGCGCATCGACGGCGTTGCGAGCGTAGATGCCACAGGCCTTGTGGAGCAGCAGGTGACCGTAACGCTCGACCAGGTGAAGATCGACGCGCTGAACGATAAGGTCCTTGCCGGCGTGGATTCCGGTCTGGCGGACGCACAGCGTGAGCTGCGTGAGGGACAGGCCAAGGTGGCGGACGGCAAGGCGAAGCTGGCCGAGGGCGAAGCCGCGCTGGAAAGCCAAAAAGGCTCTGCGCTGGACAAGCTGGCCCAGGGCAGCGCCCAGGTGGACGGCGCCTCCGCCACGCTTTCCGCGCTGCTGAGCGAGGAGACCACGCTTACAGCCAACCAGAAGGCGTTCGAGGCCGAAAGAAACGGCTATACTCAGGCAAAGCAGGGGTATGAAGGCATCAATACGGCTCTGGCGGGGGCGCGGGACACCGCTCGTCAGGCTGCTGCGGCGGCTGCGAAGCAGGGAGTGCTGGACAGCGTGAACGCCCTGCTGGCACAGATGGGCCGGCCCGCTGTGGGTACTTATAAGGAAGCCGCCGCCGTTTACGCGCAACTCCAGCAGACTCAGCCGGGCCTGCCCGCCCTGCCGGACCCTGCGGTGGTGGGAGAACAGGCCGCCGCCGCCGTTCCAGCCAACGTGGACGCGCTTCTGGCTCTGGACGACGCGTCTTTTGAAACCTTCAAGGCGCAGGCGGGCGCACTGCCCGGCGGCGAACAGCTTGCCGCGCAGACAAAGGAAAGCCTGACGCAGCTGCGCGATGCGGCGTTGAGGGCGGACACGCGTCTGCCCGAGGTGGAGGCGGAGCTTTCCAACATTACCACGCGCCTCGCTGTAATTTCCGGCATGAAGCCTGCGCTGGAGGAAAACCTGAAAAAGGCACAGGATGCCTATGCCGAGCTGGAAAAGGGCAAGATGACGGCGGTAAACGAGCTCACCAGGGGTGAAGTGACGCTGAGTACCACAAAAACACAGCTGGAAGATGCGGAACAGAAGCTTGCGGACGCGCAGGAGCAGTTCGATCAGGCGCGGGATGCGGCCTATAAAAAGGCCGATCTGTCCGGCGTGCTGACGGCGGACATGCTGGGCAACATCCTGATGGCCCAGAACTTCAACATGCCCGCGGGCTATATCACCGAGGGTGAGGAGCAGTATCTTGTCAAGGTGGGCGAGGAGTACGCTTCTCTGGAGGAGCTGGAAAACACGCTGCTGATGCACATGGATGTGGACGGCGTGGGCGATGTGCGCCTGTCCGATGTGGCGGATATCGCTCTGACGGACAACGCGGGCGAAAGCTATGCCAAGGTGAACGGCAACGACGGCGTGGTGCTGTCGTTCCAGAAGCAGAGCACGGCGTCCACGGCCACGGTGAGCCAGCGCATCAACAGCGCCATCGCACAGCTGCAGGAGCAGAACCCGGGCCTGCACATCACGCCGCTGATGGATCAGGGCGACTACATCGACATGGTGGTGGGCAGCGTCCTTTCCAATCTGCTGTGGGGCGGCCTGCTGGCCATCATCGTGCTGATCTTTTTCCTCAAGGACGCAAAGCCCAACATTTATTGTGGCGTGCAGCATCCCGTTCAGCCTGATGTGTGCCATCACGCTGATGTATTTCACAGATGTGACGCTGAACATCATCTCGCTGTCGGGCCTTGCGCTGGGCGTGGGCATGCTGGTGGACAACAGCATTGTTGTCATCGAAAATATTTATCGTCTGCGTTCTCTGGGCGTGCCTGCCTCCAAGGCGGCCATCCAGGGGGCGAAGCAGGTGTCCGGCGCTATTTTTGCCTCCACGCTCACCACCATATGTGTGTTCCTGCCCATTGTGTTCACGCAGGGCATTTCCCGCGAGCTGTTCACGGATATGGGCCTGACCATTGCCTATTCGCTGCTGGCCAGCCTGGTGGTAGCCCTGACGCTGGTGCCCGCCATGGGTGCCGCCGTGCTGAAAAACACCAAAGAGAAAAGCCACAGGTGGTTCGACGCCTTTGTGGAGGGATACCAGAGGCTGCTGGGTTGGGCGCTGCGGCACAAAGCGCCGGTGCTGTCGGGCGTGACGGCGCTGCTGGCCATCAGCATTTTCCTGACAACGCAGATGGGCACAGCCTTCATCCCGGCGATGGACAGCCCGCAGATGTCGGCCACACTGACGATGCCCAGGGGCGCGGCGCAGCAGGATGCCTATGCCATGGCGGATACCGTCATGGAGCGCATCGCGGCCGTGGATGGTGTGGAGACCGTAGGCGCGATGTCCGGCGGCAGCGGTATGTCCTCGATGATGGGCGGCTCGTCCTCCGGCGGCAGCATCACTTATTATATCCTGCTGTCTGACGACCGCACCGCCACCAATGCCGACGTTTCCGCTGCCATTGAAGCGCAGGTGGCGGACCTGGACTGCACCGTGGAGGTGCAGGAATCCACGATGGATATGTCCGCTCTGGGCGGCAGCGGTGTGGAGCTTGTCATCACCGGGCGCGGCCTGGACGAAATGAACGCCATCGCGGATGACCTGCGCGGTATTCTGCGCAGTACGGAAGGCCTTGTGGATATCTCGGAAAATTCGGTCACGGGAAACCCGGAGACACGCATCACAGTGGACAAATACAAAGCGATGCAGCACGGGCTGACCGTGGCGCAGATATACAGTGAGCTTGCCGCCGAGCTGAAGGCCGAGAACACGGCCACCACGCTGACGCTGGACGGCACGGATACGCCCGTGGTCGTGGTGAAGCCGGCAGGACAGGCGCCCACGCGGGGCAACATCATGGATCACGCGTTCACGGTGACGAACGCGGAGGGCGAGGAGGAGACCGTCCGTCTGTACGACATCGCGGCAAAGCAGGAGACCGACAGCGTTTCCTCCATTAACCGGGAAAACGGCGCGCGCACCATGAGCGTGAGCGCGGGCGTGGACGCCCGGCACAACATCGGCCTCGTGAGCCGCGAGCTGGAAAAAAGCTTGCGGATTACGAGCTGCCCGAAGGCTATACCGTTGAGATCGCGGGCGAAAATGAAACCATCAACAGCGCCATGACGGACCTTGTCAAAATGATCGCGCTGGCTGTTGTGTTCATTTATCTCATCATGGTGGCTCAATTCCAAAGCCTGATGAGCCCGTTTATCGTGATGTTCACGATCCCGCTGGCATTTACGGGCGGCCTGCTTGCGCTGTGGCTCACAGGCAGCGAGCTTTCCATCATTGCCATGCTGGGCTTCCTTGTTCTGGCGGGCGTGGTGGTAAACAACGGAATCGTGTTCGTAGACAACATCAACCAGCTGCGGCTGGCGGGCATGGACCGCACGGAGGCCATTCTGGAAACGGGCCGCACGCGCATCCGCCCGGTGCTGATGACCGCGCTCACCACCATTTTGGCCATGTCCACGATGGCGCTTGGCATTGGCGACGGCGCGGAGATGACACAGCCCATGGCCATCGTTACCATCGGCGGCCTCACGTACGCCACGCTGCTGACGCTGCTGGTCGTGCCCGTACTGTATGATATCTTCCGCAAAAAGCCGCTGTATGACCCGGAACTGGACGATGCGGCGGCAGACGCGGCGAAGGAACTGCCGCAGCCCGCGGCAGGCTGAGGAGGGATTCGTTATGGCGAAAAACGCGGAAAAGGAGACCGCTCTGTACGAGGCGGTGTTCCGGCTGCTGGCCCGGGGCGAAAAAATGTACAGCGTAACGGTGCAGCAGATCGCGGAGGAGGCCGGCATCGGAAAGGGAACGGTATATGAATATTTCACCTCGCGGGAGGAAATCATATCAAAAGCGATGGCCTACCGCCTTCGCGGGGAGGCGGACGCGCTCTCCGAGCGGGTAGACAAAGCGGAAGGCTTTGAGCAGAAACTGGACACACTGCTGTGCTTTGCGCGGGATTCCGTACAGGCGCAGGCCTCCGGCATGAAGGTGCTGTTCGCCAGTGCGCGCACGCTGGAATCTCCCGAGGCCGTGTGCCGCCACATTGGAGATGCACAGGTGGTGGAGCAGCTTCGCGCAATGATCGCGTGCATTGTGGAGAGCGGTGTGCGGGAAGGGCTGCTGCGCCAACCGCCCAGTGAAGCGTATGCGCTGATGGCGCTTGCGGGCGCGGTGTTCGGGTATGCCAATTTGCAGCATATTCTGCCGGGCCAGGATGACGCCGCGCTGCGGGAGGACGCCAGACAAATGGTGCGCCGTGCGCTGTCATAGCGAAAAGCATGGTGCAAGATCCTGCGGAAAACAAACAATTTAGCCAAAGAAACAAACAGATACCTGTGCAGCTTGTACAATGCTCCGAAATCAGGACGGGCAGATTGAATTTTTTGACTTATTATGGTATAATTTCCCAAAAGGGGGTTGCTTTGAGATGAACGAGAAAAAACCTGTATCGAATGTTTGTTATCAAATCGCGGCGAAAAACGGCCGCGTGCTTGAAGTTGCCGATTTCAACACTGCCAGCGGCGCTGCCGTGCAGCTCTGGGACAATGTGAAGGAAGACAGCCAGATCTGGCTGCTTGTGGAAGTGGCCGAGGGCCTTTACAAGCTGGAGAATAAGCTGACGGGCAAGGTGCTCGACGTGATCAACGCCGGTTCCCAGAACGGCGCATGGCTGCACCAGTGGGATTATATCGGCAAGGACAACCAGCTCTGGACGCTGGAGCCGGCGGCGGACGGCCGCTGGAAGGTACGCTCCAAGCTGTCTGGCCGGGTGCTGGATATCGTGGGCATGAGCCAGGAAAACGGCGCGCGCCTGCAGATATGGGATGATGTGGATGGCGAAAACCAGGCCTGGAAATTTACGGAAGTAAAAGCGGCGAAAAAGCCGGCGGCCAAAAAGGCTGCCGCGAAGAGAGCGGCGGCGGAAAAAGACGGGCCTGCCAAGGCGGAAAAGACGCCTGCAAAACGCGGCCGTAAACCCGCTGTGAAAAAGGCGGAGGAGGCAAAAGCCGGGGCGCCCGCAAAGGCGTCCGAAGCGCCCAAAGCGGCGGCGCCTGCAAAGAAAGCAGCGCCGGAAAAAAAGCCGGAACCGGCAAAGAAAGCAGAACCGGCGAAAAAAGCCGAGCCGGTTCCTGCGCCTGAGAAGGGGAAACCCACGGCCGGGAAGTCTGCGCCGAAGAAAAAATAAAAGACGGCTTACGGCACGTTCGGGAGCCGAAGCATGGAAAACCAAAAATGCCGGAAAGCGCTGAAAAATGCGCAACCGGGAGAAAACACGGCCCCGGCTGCGGCAGTTGCCCGCAGCCGGGGCTTTTTTGCGCAAAACAGCCCTTGACGGAGCGCGGCGGGGGAGGTATGCTAAGAACCGTGCCTGCGGCGCGTCTTGCTGCGGCGGGCTGGAAAGGATGGAACAAAATGGCAAAACAGATCACTGCAATTATCGTGGGCGCGGGACACCGCGCACTGCTTTACAGTACCTATGCGCTGGAAAATCCACAGGCGCTCAAGATCGTCGGCGTGGCCGACCCGGACCCCATCCGCCGCAGAAAAACGGCGGAGATGCACGGGTTTGGAGAGGATATGTGCTTTGAAAGCGCCGAGGCGCTGGCGGAGCGCCCCAGGCTGGCCGATGCCGTCATCAACGGCACCATGGATACCCAGCATGTAAAAACCGCCGTCCCGCTGCTGCGCCGGGGCTACGACATGCTTCTGGAAAAGCCCTTCGCCGTCAATGAGGACGAGATGTGGGAGCTGCAGCGTGTCGTCGGCGAGACCGGCCGCAGGGTGATGATCTGCCACGTACTGCGCTACGCGCCGTTCTATGTGGCCGTGAAGGAGCGCCTGCTGGCCGGGGAGATCGGCGATATCATCAACATCCAGGCCACCGAGCACGTCAGCTATCATCACCTGGCGGTGTCCTATATCCGCGGCAAATGGGGCAACGAGGAAAAGTGCGGCGCGCCCATGCTGCTGGCCAAATGCTGCCACGACATGGATCTCATCATGTGGCTGAAAAGCGGTGTCGCCCCCGGCAGGTCGCCAGCTTCGGCAGCGACTTTCAGTTCGACCCGGCCAAGAAGCCCGCAGGCGCGGGCAAGCGGTGCCTGGTGGACTGCGGCATCGAGGAAAACTGCCTGTACTCGGCCAAAAAGCATTACATCGACCATCCGGACCGCTGGAGCTTTTATGTGTGGGACTGCCTGGAGCATCTGGAAAAGCCCACCATCGAGGACAAGATCCAGTCGTTGAAAACGGATAACATCCACGGCCGCTGCGTGTGGGACTGCGAGCACACAGTGGTGGACCACCAGTCGGTGGCCATCAATTTCGCGGACGGCGCAACAGCCACGCTGAACATGATCGGCGGCACGGCCAAGGCGGAGCGCAACCTGCACATCATCGGCACAAAGGGCGAGATCAAAGGCGTGTTCGACGATTCGGTGTTTACAGTGCGCACCATCGACACGGCCAGCGAGAGCGGCTGGCGCGAGGAAGTGGTGGACCTTGCCATCGGCGGAGACAAAAGCGGCATGACAGGCTCCCACGGCGGCGGAGACCTGCGGCTGGTGGAGGACTTTGTGCGCGTGCTGCAGGGCGAACAGCCGTCCATCTCCTGCACGAACATCAACGATTCCCTCAATGGCCATCTGGCTGTGTTTCAGGCGGAAAAGGCACGCAAAACGGGAACCGTATGCACGATGCCGCAGATATAAAAACGCCGCATCCGGCCGGTTCATACAAAAAAGCTCCCGCATGGAGGCCGCATCTGCGGCCCCCCGCGGGAGCTTTTTTATTGCTCCGCAATAAAAACGTATCTCAATGGCCGCGGGTAAGGACGGCCCGCGTGGCCGAAAGAATAGCCTGTGGCTGTTTTTTGTCGGACATTGCGCCTGAGCGGCGGCGAACAGCCAAAGCGATGCGCCTGAGGACGCAAGGCGTCATCCATCCTCCAGTGTGTATTTCAAAAGAGAAAGCCCGCGGAACGCGGCGTATTCCTGCGCGCGTATTTCCAGCATGCTTTGCTGCCGTGCCGAAAACGCCTGCCAGGCTGTGACGGAAAGCTCCAGCCTGTCCCGGACGGTCCGGGCCGTCCACATGCCGGAGATGCGGCCATCCAGCACGACAGCGCCGGGATTGCCGACGGTGCGCCACACCAGCTTCTGAAGCGCTTTGTCGGGCAGCAGCACGTCCCGGTCCCGGGTGTCGAGGTAAGGGTCGTGCGGCCCGAGCAGGAGCAGCCGCTCCTGCGGGCCGCAGGGATGGGCCAGCGCATCGCGGTCGGCAGAAAGGAGCCAGCGCGCTTTGCCCTCCACAGATACCGGCTCCAGCTCCTGCGCTACGCTGTTCCAAAGCCGCCGCGCCTGTGCGGGCGAGCAGCCGAGCCACTCTGCCAGGAGGGCCGGCGTGGAGGGGCCGTGGCAGTGCAGGAATTTTCGGACCAACAGCCTGTCCGCGTCCGGCGGAGTTTCGGGCGCGCGGCCCAGCCAGCTTCGGAACGACGCAAAGGTCGGGCTGCCGCCCTGGCGGCAGCCAAATACCACAAGGCCGGAAAAGGAACAGGGCCGCAGCAGGAACGATACGGCCGCGCCGCCCACAGTCTGCCGGTCCGGCGCGCCGTACATAGAGGGTGCGTCCCACAGTGTCCGTTTTTCCGACGGCAGGTGTTCCCGTACGGCATCCGCCAGTACACGGTCCAGCGTTTCCTTGCCTTGAACGGTGTGGGCATCCAGATACCCCGCTGCCTGCTTCACAAGCGGCAGCAGGCTGTCAAAGCTCATTTGCAGGTGCTCCAGCGCCAGAGCGATGCCGCGGGTATAGATCCACGGCGCTTCCCCCTTAAGCGCGGCGAGCGGGGAGAGAAAAATTCCGCTTTCCGCAGTGGGAAACACAACGGGCACGCCCCGGTAGCTCCAGGCCTGCAGCAGGGTTTTCCGGCGGTACAGCGCGTCGTGCAGCTCCGGCAGAGTGCAGCCTTCCACGCGGTTGAACAGAGCTGTTTCCCACGCACCGGGTGGCGAGTTCTGTACTCCGCAGGCCCCGGCGGCGGTTTCAATTTGCCCGGATGGGAGCATTTTGTCCAGATGATGTGCCCGGAGCCGAAAGCTCCGCACAGCTTGCGCACGGATGTCCACAGAATACGCCCCGCTTTCCTTTTTTGAATCGTCTTGTCATCATTATACCATGACGCCGCGAAGCGGCCTCAACAAAACCGCACCTGCTGCGGTTTTGCATGGTTCAATGTTCTCAAAGCTCTGTGCGCCAGCACAGGGGCGTGTGCCTTGCACACGCGCGGCCGCGCAAGCGGCAGCTTTGAGGTTATTATACCATGACGCCGCGAAGCGGCCTCAACAAAACCGCATTGAGCGCGGCGCTTTCGCCCAAAGGGCGAAATGCGACCGGATGGGAGCAAGCCGCCTCGCGCGAGGATGTGCCTTTGAGCGCGGCGCTTTCGCCCAAAGGGCGAAATGCGACCGGATGGGAGCAAGCCGCCCCGCGCGAGGATGTGCCTTTGAGCGCGGCGTTTTCGCTCAAAGGGCGAAGTGCGTGCGGGCTGCGGGCCTGGCCAGCCCGGTTGGCACAGCAAATGCCTGCCGGGGAAAAAATCTGGCCCGGTCTGTTTGAAAAGCGAAAGCCGCTTTTGCCGCAGACCGGGCGGGGAAAGACTGTGTCACGCCTGCCCGGGAGCAGGCAATTCCTCCAGCGGCACGCTGTGCACGACGGGGAGCAGACGCGGTGGATGAGATAATGCAGATAGTCGATATCCTTGAACAAATCCAGCCCCTGAGACTGGGATTTCATTGTGCCCTGCAGTGAGCGCATTGCCACAAGCAGGCCCGGCGCTTCGTCAAATTTCACCGTCAGCCCGCCGTCCGGCCGGAACACGAATTTCAGCAGACGGGAGCTGGAGCTTTCCAGAAAACAAAGCGTCACTTTCAAAACGGGTTCGTCGTCCTCGTTGGCGGTAAAGCGCCCCGTCACGCCCACGGCGAAGCGGTTGCCACCCAAGTCCAGCTCGTATTCCAGCGCGTTTTCAAAGCCCACGGGAATGCAGTACTCCACGCCGCCTTCGGTCCAGAGCAGCGAAAGCGTGTTGTCCCCCACACGGAAAGCTGCTTTTTCCGAGCCTTTGGTATACCAGTCCTCCATGCAGCCCAGAATGGCGGGCAGCAGGCCGGCCCGGTTTTCCTCCAGCCGGTATGTTTGGGCGAGAGCGGGGCGCACGCTGTCCGGGATAGGAGAGGGAGCAGACGGCGCGGCAGGGGGGAACAGTGCGTTACGGACACGCGCGTACCAGGGATGCCTGACGGAACAGGCGGTTCCGGCACAGCCTCGCCGAAGCGCAGATGCGCCACCGTAAAGGCAAGGCGCGCGTCCGCGGCGGGGTCGGCCGGCAGGGGCGCGGGAGCACGGGACACGGCCTTCAGAAATTCTCTCACAGCGGTGTAGCTGCGGCTGCGGGTAAATAAATTGCCTGCGCCTGCGTTCACGGCCAGCACCAGGTCCAGGTCCGGCGCAACGACGACATACTGGCCGAACATGCCGTTGAACATATAAGTGTGGTCGGCGCTGTGCGGCCAGAGCTGATAGCCGTATTCTTCGCCGTTCTCATGCACGGTGTCGGGTTTGACGGCGGCTTCCACCCAAGCGGCGCTCAAAAGGCGCTGTTCCTTTCCGTCGGCACCCGTCCATTTGCCCTTTTGCAGATAGAGCTGGCCCAGCTTGGCGATGTCCTCCAGATAAACGTACATGCCCCAGCCGCCTTTTTCGATGCCCTGGGGGCAGGTCTCCCACGCTACATCGCCGAATCCCAGCGGCTCGAACAGGCGCGGGCGCAGATAGGCCGAAAGACCCAGCCCTGTTTTGCGCTTGACGATGGCGGAAAGCATGTAGCTGTTCATGCTGTTGTAATCGAATGCGGAGCCGGGCTCGAACAGAACATCTGCGTCCAGAAAGCCTTTGACCCAGTCGCCTTCCAGAACCGCGCCGGCCTCCTTGAAAGCGACGCCGCTTGTCATGGTGACGAGGTGCCGCACTGTGACGGCGCGCATGCGGCGGCTGGTGAGCAGGCCGCACTTTTCAGGAAAGATCTCGCATACATGCTCGTCCAGTGAAAGGCGGCCTTCATCTGCCAGCATGCCTATGGCGGTGCCCGTCACGCTTTTGCACATGCTGTGCGTCACATGCCAATACCGGCTTGAATAGGGCGCGTACCATCCCTCGCTCACCACACGGCCGTGGCGCAGTACGATGCAGGCATGGGTGCCGCACTCGGCGCCGGACAGGCTGCGGTACAGCGTATCCAGCGCGGCAGCAGGCACACCCTCGTCCCGCGGCGCACTGCGCGGCAGGAGTGTGGGCAGCCTGCCCGTGCGGGGCGGCTTTTGCGGCCGCACGGGGAACGGCAGGATGTTGTCCGTATCGTTCAGCAGATATTTGCGGGCGTAATTCAGCATTTTGATGTTGCTGCGCAGTTCCATGAATGGTTCTCCCTCAGCCCGGGCGCGCGCGGAGCGGCCTGCCGGGCGGTCTGTCTGTAAATACTTTCCGACAACTAAAGTATAGCATCTTTGCACAGTTTTTCTATAAACAGTTTGTAAAGAATGTCGTGAGCCTGTGTCTGCGCCCGCTTCCCGAACGGCGGGCGGAAGCGCGGCCGTGCGCGCGAACGGGGGATGCAGCATACCGGCCCTCCTCCGGGAGCGTTCTCCCGTTTCTTTTGAGGATGGGCGTGCAGGGCGCGGTGTAATCCGCCGTTCGGAGGAGGCGGCAAAAAAGCATGCGGCCAGGGGAAAAGCAAACGCCCGGAACCGCCGGAAAAGACGGTCCCGGGCGCGGAAGGGTCATTCCACCGTCACGCTCTTGGCCAGATTGCGGGGTTTATCCACGTCGCAGCCGCGCAGCACGCTCATGTAATAGGCAAACAGCTGCAGCGGTACGATCAGCAGCAGCGGCATGAACACGCCCTCAAATTCGGGCAGGCGCACCACATGATCCGCTGCGTCGGCAGGGACCTTTGCGTCCTGTTTGCAAAGCAGGATCACCCGGCCGCCGCGTGTCTTTACCTCCTTGACGTTGCTGATGGTTTTTTCATATACGCTGTCCTGTGTGGCAAGCGCCACTACGGGCGTGCCCTCCACGATCAGAGAGATGGTGCCGTGCTTCAGCTCGCCGGCCGCGTAGGCCTCGCTGTGCACATAGCTGATCTCCTTCAGCTTGAGGCTGCCCTCCAGCGAGAGCGCATAGTCGAACCCGCGTCCCATGAAGAACAGATGATCGCTGTTCATGAACTGGCTGGCGAGGTATTTAATGTTGTCACAGTCCTTCAGAATGGGGCGCAGCAGCTCCGGAACGCGCTGCAGCTCGACCGTCAGGTGGCGCACGATGCATTCGTCCTGTGCGCCGCGGACCAGCGCCAGACGCAGCGCGAACAGATACAGCACGGCCATCTGCACGCTGTACGCCTTGGTGCTGGCGACGGCAATCTCCGGCCCGGCGTAGGTGTACAGAACCCAGTCGGCCGCGCGGGCGATGGAAGAACCAACCACGTTCACCACAGCAAGCGTTTTTGCGCCGCGCTCCCTGGCAAGCTTCAGTGCGGCCAGCGTATCCAGAGTCTCGCCGCTCTGGCTGATGATGACCACCAGATCGTTTTTGCCAAGGACGGGGTCCCGGTAGCGGAATTCACTGGCGATGTCTACATAAACGGGCACGCGGGCGATGCGCTCAATGGCGGTCTTGCCGACCATGCCGGCGTGCATGGCTGTGCCGCAGGCAACGATGTGGATATTCTCCACTCCTGCAAGGTATTCATCCGTCAGTCCGGGCACGCCCAACGCGGGCAGGCCGTCCTGTACGCGCGGATTGACTGTGGCGCGCAGGGCCTCCGGCTGCTCGTGGATCTCCTTGAGCATAAAGTGAGGATAACCGCCTTTTTCGGCAGCGCCGATGTCCCAGTCGGCCGTGAGGTGCTGCTTTTGCACCGGATGGCCGAAAGCGTCGTATACGTCGATCTTATCCGCGCTCAGCACAGCGATCTCGCCCTCTTCCAGCACCGCATAATCGCGGGTATAGCGCAGCAGAGCGGGAATGTCGCTGGCGAGAAAGTTTTCTCCGGCGCCGTAACCGACGATCAGAGGGCTTTCCTTGCGCACGGAGAAGATCTGCCCGGGAAAATCTTTGAACAGGATGGCGAGCCCGTAGCTGCCGCGCACCTGCTCCAGCGTCCGCAGGATGGCGTCCAGCGGTTCGCCGTGATAGTTGTGGTCCAGCAGCTTTACCAGCACCTCGGTGTCTGTTTCGCTGCAGAATTCATAGCCTCGTTTCATAAGGTGCTCCTTGAGCTGGGCGTAGTTTTCAATGATGCCGTTGTGCACCAGGCTGACGCGCGCGGCGCAATGGGGATGGCTGTTTACGTCACTGGGGGCGCCGTGCGTAGCCCAGCGTGTGTGCCCGATGCCGCAGTGCGAGGCCATGGGCGGCATGCCGTTCAGTTTTTCTGCCAGAACGGCCAGTCTGCCCTGTGCTTTGACGACCCGGATCTCATCGTTTACGCACAATGCGACTCCGGCTGAATCATAGCCCCGGTATTCCAGCTTGGAAAGTCCGTCCAGCAGTACGTCCGTGCTCTGGCGCGAGCCGATATATCCAACAATTCCACACATAAATTCTATCTCCCAACATTGTCATTTGAAAAATGGTACAATGCGAAAGACGCAAAAACACAAAACAATACCAAGGCCATGCCGCCGCGCAGAAAAGCGCCGCATGGCCTGCCGAAAGACACAACACGTCCGGGGCGTACCCCGCCGGCGCGCCCGCGTTTTTGCGTCTTTGCATTTATGTATTTTGTGCCGCGCCGCTTAAGCTGCGGCACAGCCGAAGAGACAGGCGTACCGCGGCGGCGCCCGGAGGCTGCCGCGGTCGGATAACGTCTGTCCGGGCGGCGTACTGCACCGCCCGCAAAAAAACGCCGCCCGCCGCGCGGGGACGCAAAATTTTATGTGTAAAATCCCGGTGTGCCATGCGTCTCTGTTTCGGCGTTGCCGCCGTGTTTTGCCCGCATGGTGTCGGCCGCCCGGAACCCCGGCCGTGGGAGCATCCGCCGAATCTTTCGATGCCGCCCGCTTCGGCATATTGCCGAAAACGGGTTATCTCCCATCCTCGTCACCCTTCGTGGCGGTGGGCAAGCCCATGGGGAAGCAGCGCTTCCCGCTCCGCTGTTGCAAAAGGGCCCGGCGCTTCATAGCTGCATGGAATATCAAACCTCCCGGTGTTGTAAAGCCGGCGCCCCGCGGCTCAGTGCATTTTCATCAGCCTTGCCCGAAAGCGGGCGCAGTACAGGCCGATGATGCGGGCCACGGCGACGTCGTATATCACAAAGGTGACGTTGCCCATCAAGAGCAGCAGCCCCGTGAACGGGATGCCCATGCTCTCGAATTCCTCGACAACGGCGCCGATGGGAAACAAAAATAAAATGATGCCGTACATGCCGACGATGCATGCGTTGAACACGGCCAGCTTGACGGCCCACTGGGCCGCACGGGAGCGCATGCGCTCGATGCTGGCCTTAAGCAGGGGATAAAAGCCAAGAAAAAAGACGAAGATCAGGCTCATTTCCTTATCGGGAACGACAAAGAGCGAGAGCAGGCCGATGGCGGCGTACAGAACATAGCCTGTTTTTATGCCGAATTCAATGGCCACGGGCACGATGAGAATGCCCGCAAGCGCGGGCGCGACGTAGGTGGCCAGCGGCAGGATGCCGCCCATCAGCATCAGGACGGCGGCCAGCGAGCCGAACACGCCGGAAAGCGCGATCTTACGGCTTTCACTGCTGCGTTTCTGCATGGCGTCAGCAGCCTCCCCGGCCACAGCCGCAGCACATGTCCATGCACATCATGGCCGTGCACATGTCGCAGCAGGAGCAGCCCACGGCCTGAGCGCCCGCCATACCGTTGTTCCCATAAGGGTTGCCGGGCATCGCGCCGCCAGCGCTGTTCTGCAAATTGCGCAGCGCGGCCTCATATTCCCGGTTGCCCGGAGCAAGGCGGCACGCCGTCTGGAAATAGCGCAGCGCGTCGGCTACCCATCCCTTATAATAATATGCGCTGCCCACAAGGAAGTTCCATTCCGCGTCGTTGGCACCGCCCTGGATCGCGTTCAATTCCGCAAGGGCCTGCTCCACCGCGCCGCTGTTGATCATCTGGCGGATGGCTCGGTAGCGTCCGTTGGCCGCCGCGCCTGTGTCCGGCTCCGGCTCGCCTGCGTTTGCAGTGCGCCTGCTGTTTACGGGCGTGCCGGTGCGGATGGCGCCCATCAGCGCGTCGAAAGCCTCGTTCAGTTCGGTCATTTTGGCCTCGGCCTCCTCGCGCAGGGGGCCGGCCTCATAATTGTCCGGGTTGTACTTCTGCGCCAGAGCCCGGTATGCGGTTTTGATCTCTTCTTCTGTCGCGCCCTCGGTAAGGCCCAGAACTTTGTATGCGTCCATTTGAATTCCTTTCTGTTGTCGGATGTCAGGCTGTATGTTTCCGCCGCACGGAGCGGAGATGCATCACGTTCCGCGCACAGCTTTATGCGCCGTGCCTGGGCTGCGTGCGCTTTTGCCCGGCCAATGCGATGCTCTGCGGCAGGCCGAGAAAGACGATGTTGTCCAGGATCGCCTTGCAGGGCCCCGGCTCCAGCAGGTTGTAGGCCAGAGCCGCCTCGCCCGCGCACATGCGGCACAGGCGCTGTGCCTCGGCCACTGCCTCCGCCTTGGAAAGGCCCTGCAGCGCAAACACATTGTACGCGCCGTTCCGGGTGTCCTTTTCGTAATCCTCGGCCGCGTCCAGGTAATAGATGATCTTCCCCACAAACAGGCCCATGCGCTCCAGCGCACGGCTGCCCGGCGCGGCCAGGCGGAACAGCGCGGCCGTCATGCGGGCCGTGGGGTCCGCCGCTTCATCGGCGCTTTTGCTGGCGCGGCGCTCCAGTGCCTGCTGGGTGGCCGTCTGTTCGCGCAGCGTCTCGTCCAGCGCGGGCCTGCGGACGGCCGCCTTTTTGCGCATGCGGCTCAAAAAGGGCCACAGGACCAGAGCGGGCAGACGCTTGAAAAAACGTTCGTCCGCAAGGTCGTCCGCCAGCTTGTAATACACCGTCAGCACCAGCGCGTCCGCAGCCAGGGCAAGGCCCGCGGTGCTTTGGCACATCGGCCGTTTTTCCACCGGGTTGGCCATGCAGCGCTCCGGGCACATACGCGCCTGCGTGCCCGCCATACCGTCCGCCAGCAGAGCCGGCAGGACAAGGTCGTAATTCAGCAGAAAACGGGACAAAAAGCCATATTCACGCTTCAGCTCCTTGCACAGGCCGCAGTAATAGGCGCGGTAGGCGTGCCACTCGCGCACCTTCAGCTCTGCTGTCAGGGGCAAAACATAACCGAACACGCGCGCACGCCCTTTCCGCTGCAAGATACGAAACACATTCAGTATACAATATCTTGTGCCTTTTTACAATTCTCACGACGGATTTTCAGGCTTTTTGCTGTTAAAATTTGCATTTTTTTCATATTCCGGCCGTATTTTGTCCACAGCAGGCGGGGCGACGGCGGCGGTTACGGCTTTTTTTTTTTCCAGATGGTCCACGGTATCGAAGCGGTAGCCTTCATATCAAGCATGGCACGGCGAACGCTTCCGCAGGACAGCAGGCGCTCAAAGAAATAGGAAACGGCAGGCTGCATGTCGGGATTAATTGACAGGCGCTTGTTTTTCGATGCGGTAGCCGGGCGGCGCACAGCCTCCGATCCATATGCCGTTGGCGATCTGGTTATCGTGGATATCACGGATGCGGTCGCCGTCCGTGTCGCACTCCTGCTCCGCAATTGCGAGACGCAGATTTATCATCAAGCGCCCGTTTGTTGTTTTGGTGTCGTAATCTTCCTTTACGGCGCTCCAGTTTACACCGTGGGGGATTAGATGCTCGTTCATCATTTTGTGGTAGTCGTATATGTTGCGGAACCAGCGATCCAGCCGCATGACAATGATTTCATCAATCAGCCCGGCATCCACATCTTTCATCATCTGGCCGAATGCTTCGCGCCGATCCAGCCGCTTGCGCGCGGTGATTCCGGCATCCACATAAATGTTAAACAGTTCTATGCCGTGCGCTTTGGCATATGTGCGGATTTCGGCCTCCTGCGCATCGAGCGACAGCCCGCGTGTGGCCTGCTCGGCGGTAGAAACACGGATATAGCCAACGCCGCGAATTACATTCATGCTGCAGCATGCCTCCTTCCGCATACCGCTGCCGCCGCCCGCGTATGAATGCAACAGAAAGGGGGCGCGGCAATGGATGCAGTAAAGATATATGCAGAACTGGCGCGTATCATTTCAGGGCGGGGAACGCCTGTAAAAATCACTGTGGAAAAGGTGGAAAAGACATAAAAGAAAACACCTCGCTGTCCAAAATAGGTGCAAGAGACTATGCAGCGCGGCGTTTTCGTGGTACAATATACTTTGTGGGGTGATATTGTGCCACGGCTTTGCCGTGTTGCCTGTATTGCTTCGGCCGCGTTCCCTGCGCCAACAGGGGGCGCGGCTTTTTGTTTTTATTATGAAACGGTTTTCGGCTGCCGCCGTGGAGTACTTGGTTGCTTTCTACGGGGTAGCCCCTCAAACAGGAATTTGCAAAGCACTTTCGCTTCTTCCTCAGTGAGCGCGTCAATCATATTGTCGCGCTTGTTGTCGTCAGGCTCCTGCAAAATCGCGGAGGCTTTTTCTGCATCAAGATATTGCTTTTTTCATAGAGCGATTCCCTTCGACATGTTAGAGATGATTTTGTTGCTTTAGGCCAAAATCGCCATGGCTAAAATTTTATCTAACTTCCTTATGTCGCAGTCGGCTGCAAGATTGATTTTGATATGTCCTGCGCGCGTCCACAATTCTACCTCGGAATTAAAATCAAGAAACTTTCCGGCATTTTCTGTTGAGTACATATTGATTGACGAATACGGAAGGGTGTAAATTTCCAGCTTTTGCCGGTCAGGCCCTGCGCGTCTCTTACAATTATGCGCTTGTTAGTGAAAATCGCTACGTCCCGAATGGTTTTGTACGCACAAATAGTTTGTTCACCGGGTACGAGCATGTCGGAAACATCTTGCGGGACGGGACATTCTGCTGAAAAAGTCCAAGTAATAAATTTGTCTAATTCGGTTGCCATGATAGTTCCTCCTTTATTTCACGCCTTTATGGCGCAATTAACATTAACAGACATTGTTAATACGGAATAATAACACGGTGAATTTATTTGCAAGTACTTACTTGGCAGGCCGCAGGCGCGCGGGCCTCACACTGACAGAATTAGAAGCGCTTACCGGGATAGGGAAAACGACGTTGAACAACATCGAAAACGGCACAGTGTCGCCGCGCCTAGATCAGTTGGAGGCGATAGCCCGCGCAACGGGCACTAAAATAACAGATCTGTTTGACGCGCCGAACAAGTAATGCAACCAGAATTATAACACATAACAGTGCAGCGCGGTGGACATGCACAGTATATTTCCCGAAATCGGGAAATATGGCGCAAAAACCACCAAAAGCGGGAAATATCTGGTAAAATGCATTCAAGGAGGTGAGCGCCTTGGATGCGCAGTATTATCGTAAAGTGCTTAACGAGCTTTTGAAACTTGCAAACCTCGCACAGCTAAAACGAATATACAGGTATGCGCAAACAATAATTTTACATGGCTCCAGTTGAGCGAAAACGGCGGCTTGCCCCTTGGGGAGGCTGCCGTTTTATTTTTATCGTTTCCCAGCAACGCGTTTACCTCGTCGGGGTTCATCCCGCCGAGGAATTTTTATCAGGCCGTGAAGCTGCTGCCAATCCTCGGCGCTGAATTGAGCGAACCCGCGAAAAATTGCCCGTGCGAATTCGTTTTCTCCGGCCAGCACGGTGTCAATCAGCTTTGTAATCTGGTCGTCATTCTCGACAAACATTTCGCCTTGCCCGGTAGTAAGCCAACCGTAGTCGATATTAAATTCACGGCAAATCAACATAATAGTCTGTTCTGATGCAGAATTTTCGCCGCTTTCGATTCGACTGATAGCCGAGGTAGTAACACCGATTCTCCGACCAAATTCACTTTGCGATAGCCCGAGAGAGCGACGAGCGTCTTTTATGCGTGCATTCATATTTTCACTCCTTTCGTGCTTACCATATCACAAAGGAATTGATTAAGTCAATATTTTTTTGAAAAATCATTGACAAAATAGATTTAATCAAATATAATATAGACATAAGATTGATTAAATCAAAATAGGAGGTCGAAAGATGAACAAGCAGCAGAGAGACTACGAAAAAAGCAAAACAGGCAAAGCGGCGCGTAGAAATGAAGATGGAGGCGCGGGAGAAATCCTTTTTAAAGGGCCGTGGGCTTATGGACAGCGAGGGAACCGAAGCCGACAGCCTTTATAAAATCGAAGATGAAGCCCTTTTTTGATATGGCATGTAAGAATTTTGATGCATTGCCGGGCATTCCTGAACTGAATGAAGAATACGCCCGCGCGGGCGAAGCACTGCGCGCAGCGGAGGAGGCACTGGTGGAATACGCTTTATCAATTGCACCGCAAGCCACTGCACGCACTTTGCGGGAAAGCGTAAAAAACAATTATACGATCCGGCAGAAGATTATAACTCTCACAATGAAACTGGATACCACCACAGTGAAAACGAAAATAAAAACAAGGCTGTCCTACCGGCCGGACGGGGAGAAAGAGAGAATAAAATATGCTCGGTTACAATTTCGTAAAAAGTAATATCGGACATGACGGAATAGGCTATATGTGCTTCGACCTTGAACCGGAAAAAGCTTGATGAACATGATTTGATTAACGGCGTTCGGGCTGTTGATGTCACCCATGATCATAAAAACAACAGACGACAATTTCAACTTTTACGTGGATTCACGGCGCGCCACACAACTGGAATGTATTAAAAACAATCAAGGATGAAATTGTGGAAGAAGTCGAAATTCCCGCATGGTTAGATAAGTTAGGACTGATAATCGAATAAGAATCAAGTGGCTATCCGATTAAACACAACCCGCCCAGGATGTCACGAGGGCAGAAAGGATTCGAGCAAATGGACAAATGGACGCATACGACACTCTTTGACAGACCGTATCCGCCAGAGAAGCGGGCGGAGGGACTGGCGATTTCAGAAGCCATTGTAGGGAGGCCATTGTGACGAGTGCGCGTTCCTTGCGAATTGCATAACGCAAAGAACATTTAAGTTCCCAGCCACCGCATGGTGCATGAAGCGCAAGGCGAAAATACTTAAAAAAGTGGCGCGGGGAGGCAACACGATGAAAAAGCAGTTGCAAGAACCCGCCTCGTCGGTAGTTTCACGGCTAGAGCCAAGCGAAAAAGATGATTTAATCAGCAGAAAGGCACTCATGCAGCGATTGCACGATGCCGGAGGCTGCGGGCGCCACCCGAAAGCTGGGCCGATGGGTATGACAAGGCAATCGATCTGGCCTATGGGATGGCAGAGAACGCCCCGCCATCGACCCGGTGCACGCGGCAGGCGCGTGCTACTGCCGGGAGTGCAAGCACTGGCAAGAACATTATGACTATTGCAAAGAGTTTGCGGCAGAGCGCAATCAAGGTGATTTTTTGCAGTTGTGGAGAAAAGAGGAACGTCGATGAAAATACACATTCCAGCGTTTGAACCTATGGCAAAGTGTAACGAACACTTGAAGCACGGCCCAATTGATATCGACTTAGGGCCAGATGTGGTGAAAGTGGTGCGGTGCAAGAATTGTATTTATTAACATCCAGCGCACGTCCTTACGGACAGTGGAGAAGAAAAAAGGCTACGAAGATATGCAGCCAGAAGCGTTTGACCCTCTTGGCACTGGGCTCGTAACCTCCGAATATGGTGTCAATGTCGGCGGGCAATGCGAAAAGAAATCGTTACGATGCTGACGATAAGACTGTGTTCTGCGGACCAGATGATTTTTGTAGCAGAGGCCAGCGCCGGGAGGAGGATTGTGGTGACCGTGTTGACAAAAATTGAACGGGCCCCATTCGGCGCACCTACGCCGGAGGAAATCACGCACGACCAGATTGCAAAGCAACACTTTCTCAAAGTATTGCGATGGCGTGAAATGCATTCGAGGTTCAGCACACTCTTTGAAAGCAAATTGGCATAATGGATTTTGCACCGAATGTGCGTTTAATCCATACAATATGGCCGCCGAGGCCGCGCTGGAGGAAATGGGGGGTACAGTAATGACAGCACAAACCTGTTTTACAGATGAAATCACAGTGGACGGATTTTGCGGCGGCGGGGGATGGAGCACGGGGTTTGAACTTGCCATAGGACGCCCGGTAGATATTGGAATCAATCACGACGCAGCCGCTATTGCGCTTCACAAGAAAAATCATCCATATACAAGGCACTACAACGAAAACATATGGGAAGTAGGCCCGCGCACGGCATGCGCAGGCCGTCCGGTGGATGGGCCCACTTTTCGCCGGATTGCAAACATTTTAGCCGCGCCAAGGGTGCAAAACCTGTAAGCAAAAAAATACGGGGCCTTGCATGGGTTGTACTGAAATGGGCCGGCACAGTGCACCCGCGTATTATCAGCATGGAAAATGTTGTGGAGTTTATGACCTGGGGGCCTTTGGTAGCCGCGCGCGACAAAAAGACAGGACGGGTGCTGAAAAAAGACGGCACTGTGGCGGCACCGGGGGAGCGCGTAGCGTATCAGGAACAGCAGCTCGTGCCGGACAAGCGCCGTGCAGGCGAAACCTTTCGGCAGTTCGTGAAGGAACTGCGGGAGCTGGGATATACGGTAGAATGGCGGGAGCTGACGGCATGCGATTACGGAGCGCCGACCACGCGCCGCCGCTTTCTGCTTGCACGCCGGGATGGGAAGCCAATTGTATGGCCGCGGCCGACACACGGCGACCCGCGCAGTGCCGCCGTGCAAAGCGGAAAGCTGCGGCCATGGCGCACGGCATCGGAAATCATCGACTGGACGCAACCGTGCCCGTCTATATTTGAGAGAAAAAAGCCGCTGGCAGAAAACACGCTTCGCCGGATTGCGCGTGGTATTCAGAAATTCGTCGTTGAAAACCCGGATCCGTTTATTGTTCAGGTGAATCATGCAGGAGACCGTTTTCGGGGGCAGGAGATCACAGAACCACTGCCCACACTTACGGCAAAACATGGGTTTGGCGTGGTAACTCCTTATATCATGTGTAATAACCAAAATAACGTAGGAAGTTCGCCGGAAGAACCAGTACATACAGTGACCACGGAAAATAGGCACTTTGTTGCCTGCCCTACGCTGATACAGTATCACAGCGAGCAGAGCGAAAAAAAAGAACACCGGGGGCAGAATGTCGTGGAACCGCTGCAAACGGTAGACGCATCCAACCGCTACGGCTTGGCGGCGGCAACATTGGTACAGACGGGATACGGAGAGCGTAAGGGACAGGCCCCGCGCGCCCTCGATCTGGAAAAACCGCTGGGCACGGTAGTGTCCGGGCAGAAACATGCGGCGGTAACGGCGTTTTGTCCAAATACTATGCGGGCGGATATACAGGAGCAGGCAGCGCGGCAGACGCCCCGGTGGACACCATAACGGCGATAGAAACAACTGTACCGGGCAGCCGGTGACAGAGCCGCTACATACCGTCACGGCAGGCGCAGGCCACTTCGCAGAAGTGCGTGCACTGCTTATTAAATATTATGGCAAGGGAACGGCGCACAGCCTTACGGAGCCGCTGGACACAATTACCAGCCGCGACCGTTTCGGACTGGTAACGATCAGCGGCACAGAGTATCAGATTGTAGACATTGGTTTACGCATGCTTTCACCGCGTGAACTGTACAATGCACAGGGCTTTCCCTGGATTATGAAATAGAGTTTGATTGCTACGGGAAGGCATATCCCAAAAGTGCACAGGTTGCACGCTGCGGCAATGCTGTGCCGCCGCCGTTTGCCACGGCGCTTGCACGGGCGAATGCGCCGGAATGGTGCACGGGAAGAGTTTTCAAACTATGGCCGAATGGGCTGATCACGTAGCGGTTTGAAAAAAGATGCGAAATGTGTGGAGAAGGAGTGATTGCAGAATGTTTTGGATAAACAAGACAAGGGCTGAAAAAGCAGCAAAGATTATTGCAGGATATTGCGATAAGCAACTAACTTGCGATAAGTGTAGGTTTGCAGATGAAAACGGTGATTGTACGCTGCGAGAAAAAATTCCAATGGATTGGGGAATTCAAAGGGACCCCGGCATGTTCGAAATAGTCATAGTTTTCGCCAAGGCTGTGGGTATCGCTTTGAGGGAATACACATGAACGATAAAGACTGGGCCTTTATTAAAGGGTTTGCAATGGGCTTTTTCCTGCGTTAATAGCAACATTGGCAATTCTTTTAAGATAACCCGAAACAGCGCAGCACTATAATAGAATCATATAAGCAGAATCAAACACGCCCCGGCGTTTGCAGAAATGCAGCGCCGGGGCATGTTATTTGATTGATATTGATTTAATCAAAATAAAATAAGCGAAAAGCATTGACAATTTGGATTAAATCAATTAAAATATAATTAAAGAATTGATTCAATCAAAATGCGCAAAATCTCAAAGGACATGCTTTGTTCCACTCGCTCCAAAGCGGGACAGGCAGAAAAGGGGAGAAGCCCATGCGCACGTGAGGACTTAAAGGCATTACAGGCGGCAACGCTTGACGAGAAAATCGACCACAGCCTTTCGATGATAGAAATTTTCTATCTGCGGAGCATGGGAATTGCTATATCTCGTTTTCGGGCGGCAAAGACAGCACGGTTTTAAAATACCTTATTGAACACGAATACCCGGCGCGCGGGGGCAGGCTGTTGCAGGATATTCCGAGCGTGTTTTCGGATACTGGCCTCGAATACCCGGAAATTCGGAAATTTGCCATGCGGCAGAAAATGTTATTTCTGTCCGTCCGAAAATGAATTTTCTTGAAGTGCTTCGGCATTACGGTTATCCGCTGATCTCAAAGGCAGTGAGCGATGCGATTGTAGAGGCGAAACGGACACCGGGAGGTTCGCGCTGGAAACGGATGCACGGGGAGTGTCGGAGAAACGATGGGGGCCGCAGCCAATTCGATTACTCTAAATGGCTGCCATTGATGGATTTGCCGATAAAAATTTCGGATGAATGCTGCGGAGCAATGAAAAAGCGCCCGATGCAAACATACCAGCGGGCTACGGGGCGTTACCCGATCACGGGCACCACGGCAGCGGAAAGCGTTTTAAGAACTACTTCATGGGTTGGCAGGGGCTGCAATACTTTTTCAGATTCTCCGCGCGGCAAGGCGAAAAGCAACCCGCTTTCGGCATGGCTCGAACAGGATATTTTACACTACATAAAGCGGGAGAACATCGAAATATGCAGTGTGTACGGCGACCTTGTTTATACCGATGCGGACGGCAATGAATATGAGGAAAATCCGTTTTCGCCCGATGCACCGCTGCACTGTACGGGCTGTGAAAGGACAGGGTGCATGTTCTGCCCGTTTGGCGCGCACCTCGAAAAAAGGGGAAACGCGTTTCCAGCGGCTTCGTCGCACCCATCCGCGACAATACGAATTTATGATGGGAGGCGGGGAGTGGGCACAGGAGGACGGAAAAAGGTTATGGATGCCAAACAAATGCGGCTTAGGATATGCGAAAGTATTCGAAATGGTAAATGGCATATATGGAAACGGCTTTTACAGATATGAATAATGCGCCGTCTTTTGTGACGGCCCGTCCGGGGCTGATCCGCTCCGCCGATGATGGCCCATGGAGGGCCGAAACAGGGAACGCAAAACAGGAAGGAGGCGAGGACATGCCCGAAAAGCGCGAAATCGTGGAGCAGACGGCGCAGGATTTTGAAAAGCTGCCCAACGATATGAAAATGTACGTTTTGGGGTATATGGCGCGCTGCATGGAGGAGCGCGGCACAGAGAAAAAGCCCGCCTAACAGGCGGGCAGAAAAGGAGTCGTTATGAGCACAACACTGAATGCTCGTCGCGTATATGAAGCGCTGGCGAAGATTTTGGCGAAAAAGAGAACGCCGTTATAACCGTGACGGTAAAGAAAAAGGAGGAACCGGCAGCGTGATGAAGTGGGACGGAAAGGGTGAACGCCCGGACGGGTTCAGATTTGAGGAACTGGACGACACGGAACTGGCGCGAATCTGCGAGAAAAGAATGGAAGCAACTACACATACCGGGGATGAATTGCGCAGGGTGGTAATAGAGCGCTTGCGCGACCATTCGGCCCGTCTGACCTGTCCGCCGCCGAAGAAAGATCCAATAAAGGCTTTTGTAACCGTCGAAGTCGACACAAGTAAAGTAGATGCCGCCATGGAAAAAGTGAAGGAGCTTCAAGCGCTGGCGCTTGAAACGCTGGATTACATGGCCGCGCTTGATGCGGCAATCACAAACTTCCGCGCGCCTGCAAAAGCTGTAAGTGGTTTCGGGGGATGATGTGGGATCGTGACACCTACGCCTTGGAGCGTGCGGCGTACTATTCGCGCCGGGCGCGCCGGGAAAGCTGGCAGGAGCGCCACGCAGCCCGCCAGCGCAAGGCGTGGGAAAACGGAATTTTCGACCATACGCCAGACCATGCCGCACCGTTTGGGACACTGGCCCGGTACGGGTATCTGCTTTCGCTGACGGACGGGCCTGTGGCACGCGCGTTTGAGGAATACAAGCGCCGTGTGGGGGTGCCGCAGCATGCGGCGGTATCGGACAAGCAGCGATACGCATTTGAAAACGAGTATATAGCAATAGCGCGGGAAAAGGCCGCAGCCCGCAAGTTGATACGTTTCCGGGCGGCCAAGGAGGAAAAGAAAAGCCCAGGCGCGGTAGCAACGCGCCCGGGGGTAACTGCGGGGAAAAAAATGAGGCTGTACAGTACATATATAGTATACCGCTTTTCCCCGTAAACGTCAAGAAAAAGCAGCGGCCAAGCAAGGCCGCATGCGGCCTTGTAATCGAATCCTAAGAAGTGAACCACGGGGGAAATGATGAAAACACAAGGAACAGGGCAGAGAAAAAAGAAAACAGGTTTCGTCCCGTATGACTATGAATCGGCTTTTGAACATTCGTGCGAAATGCTGGCGGCTGATGAAGTGGCCCGGTTATTGAGGACAGAAAAAATGCGTGCACGCCACAAAAGAAATCAGAGCGGGAAATCAATTGGAAGTGGAGATATACCCGGGTTTACAAAACTTCCGGCGACCATTCCGCGCAAAAGAAAAACACGGCGGCACAAAAAGACCTGAACGACCGCAACAGCCAGAAAGAATGCGTGCGCACCATCAACGAGAATTTCGGCCCGCGCGATCTCTGGTGCACATTCACATACCGCAGAGGTTGCGAACCGCTGGACTATGACGAGGCATTGAACAACATGCGGAATTATATCCGGCGAATCCAGCGCCGCCGCAAGCGGTTGGGGTTGCCGCCCACAAGGTACGTGGGGGTAATAGAGTGGCAGGAGGACGAGGAAAAAGGAATCAGGTGCCACCACCATGTTTTTTGACGGTGCCATGCCGATGGAAGAAGTAGAGGAGCTGTGGGGACTGGGAGACCGCAACGAACTGCGGAAACTGGACTACGACGAAAACGCCTTGAACGGTGTAGGCTTCTATACCACCAAGGCCCCGCGCGGTCGAAAAAAGTGGATTTCTTCGGTCGGATTAAGGAAAGCCGCTGAAAAAAGAGTTACACCAAATTCAGCGCCGCCGCCGTGGGGCGAATGGCAAAAGACCGTGACGCGATCCGCACGGCAATGGAAAAAAGTTCCGGGGTACTGGTATTTGGAGGGAAACGCCCGCGCGAACTGCTGCAATAAGCAGTTTACATATCCGCCCGGCTGCTGAAAAAAGGCGGAGCCGGGCGACGAAGTAACGGTACAATGCACAAAACTGGAGGGAATGCCCGTGCCGCCCATTACAGGGGCGCTTTGCCGCGTGACGCGCCTGTATACCGTAGAAACGCCGCGAGGGCCGCAGGAATGGGGTGAGGTCGTGGACGCACGTGGGCGCAAACACAATTTACCCGCCCGCGCGCTGATAAAGACAGGCAGCGGGCGAACACAAAGAACAAAACCGAGGAGGAAACGGAAATGCACATAATTTCGGCAATGATTTTCGGCGCGCTGCTTGGGGCGGCGTTTACTACTGCGGGATTCCTCGCGGACGGGAAAGGAAGTGCGAGGAAATGAGCGAAGCGAAAGAGTGCACACCGCTGCGCCGTGCAATTGCAATAGATTTCGACGGGTGCCTGTGCAAACCGGGTGCGTGGCCGGGAATCGGCGCGCCGAACTGGCGCGTAATCGAGGCGGCGCTGAAAGAGCGGGCGGACGGCGCGGCCCTTATCCTGTGGACGTGTAGGGAGGGGGACATGCTGCAGCAAGCCTTGGATGCGTGCAAGGGCTGGGGCTTGGAGTTCGACGCGGTAAACGAGAGCCTACCGGAATGGCGCGAACGCTACGGAAATGACCCGCGAAAAATCGGCGCGTCGGAATACTGGGACGACCGCGCCCGGTCGATGCCGTTTGACACGGATATGACGGACTGTAACGGGCGACGAATCAAGGCGGGCGACGTAGTGCGCGTCGCGGGGCAGGACGCGCTTTTTGTGGTTGGAGCGGACGTGCAGGTGTGGGTGATCGAAAAAGCGCTTCGTGACCGCACCTATGAAGTGAGGGACGGCGCGGCGCTGGAAGTATTGAGAGATTCGGAGGCGGGCGGATATGTATAGAATCCCGTGCCAATTAGAGGGGAAGAACAGGCGGCACTTTTCCGATGGGCACAGTTCCAAAGCGGGAAATACCGGAATTGGATTTGATGTTCCACATCCCGAACGGCGGAAAGCGCGGCAAAGCGGAGGCGGCGCGGTTCAAGGCAGAGGGCGTAAAAGCCGGAGTGCCGGACATATTTTTCCCAAAAGCGAAATGGATTGAAACAAAGCGCACGGACGGCGGTTTTGACAACAGGTTTTATTGCGGCCTGTTCGTGGAAATGAAACGAATCAGCGGCGGCACAGTAAGCGCAGAGCAAGACCGCTGGCTTGAAGAATTACGCCGCGCCGGGTATGCGGCGGAGGTGGCGCGGGGCTGGGAGGCCGCAGCCGCCATTATTCTGGATTACATCGAGGGGCGATATACGCCGATATACAAGACCAAAGCGGAAAAGGAGGCAAAAGCATGTTTGTAATTGCTGTACAAGCGGAAAAGGCGGCGTTGGGAAAACGACAACCGCCGTTTTCTGGCCTATATCCTCGCGGAGGAGCACAAGGCGCGCGTGCTGCTGATAGATGCAGACCAGCAAGGAAATGCCTCGCAGCTCGTCCAGCGGTACGACCCGGAGCACAGCGGCACCGTAGATGTGCTGGAGGGGAACAAAGAAATAACCGCCGCTGCGCTGCCTGTAACGCTGGAACAGTTTCGGAAGGATTACTATTTCGACATCCTCACGGCGAATAGCTATTTGATGAACACAAACGCCGACATTTTGCAGGATACCGTGCAAGACCAGGTGCACCGCCTGCGAAAGGCTCTGCACGCTGCGCGCGGCTGGTATGACTACGTTGTGATAGATTGCGGCCTGCTCATGGATATGGCAGTGCTTAACGCTATGGTGGCGGCAGATATGTGGATTGTACCCATGCGCCCGGGCGGACTTGAAGCGGATGCCGTAGCGAATGCGGAGGAACGGCTGGAAGAACTGCGGCAGCTCAACCCGGATTTGTTTGCTGTTGGCCTGCTGGTGGCCGCAGGCGCGAACAAAAAGCACGCGGAGGTATACGAGTGGCTGGCGCGTGAAACGCGCTTGGGGCGATTCCTGCGGTCATTCCGCGCGGTATCATAGGGGAAACATACACGGCGGCGCGCATGCCACTGCCGGCATACCGCCAGCGCTGTAAAATCAGTGACGCATACAGGCAAGTTGCACGATATGTGGCGGAGGCCGCGCGCGTCGCGGCCAAGAAACGGAAAACCGGGGAGGGCGAATAATGAGCGGGCGCAGCGTATTGCAAAACCTGAACGAGCAAAGCAAAGCGGGCGTGAGGGAGGAGCCGCGCGGACGATTCCGCACGAAGGACATCGAGATAACAAATCTATATCCGAACAGCGGGAATTTTTATCCTGTGCACGAAATCGAGGAGCTGGCGCTGAATATCCAGACGGCAGGCCTGCTGCAAAACATCGTTGTGACATACGACCCGGACGGAGAGGGGCGCGACTATCGCATAATTTCCGGGGAACGCCGCTGGCGCGCCATGCTGCTTTTTGCTGGAAAAAGGAAATGAGCAGTTCAGGCTCGCCACGTGCCAGATAAAACAGCACAAAACGGATACCGAGGAACGCCTGAACCTGATAATGGCGAATAGTTACCGCGTAAAGGACGCGGCCACTGCTGGAAGAAGTGGCGCAGCTCAAAAGCTGCTTGCAAGAGTTGAGGGCGGGCGGCGTGCGCGAGGTCAACGGCGTGCCCTGACAGAGGGGAAGTTGCGCACAGCTATGGCCCGCTTGCTGGAAATCAGTGAAACCAAAATCGCGCAGTTAGAGGCGGTCAACAAAAATCTGATTCCAGAACTGATGGAGCGCATCAAGGACGGCACGCTGGCGTTTTCCGCTGCGTATCAGCTCGCGGGCTTGCCGAAGGAGGAGCAGGAACGGCACGCCGAAGCGCAGCAGCCAATCACCGAGAAACACGCGCTGGAGGAAAGGGAGGCGCAGAAGCGCAAAGAGCTTGCCGCACGTTATGCCGAGCGCGAATGCCCGTAAGCGGATGCTTTTGCGACAACGCTGAAAATCTGGCGGGTTATTACCGGGACGGCGCGACGGCAGGGGTGCCCGGGATGCTGCGCCAATTGTAATAACGCGGCTACATGCGATAACGCATGTACGGAAATACGCACAGCGATTGAAAATACATCCGGCTGGGAATCGGAATACAAAGGCGGCGAAGAAGGCCCGGAACTTGAACTGCAACCGCAGGAGCTGCCGCTGGAACCGCACCCGGAACATGCGACCAGCGCGTGTTATACGTGCGCACACTGGGATGAATGCACGGAAAAGTCGGACAGGGTGACGCGGTGCGACCGCCACGAGCTGCCGCAGGTGCGGCAGCCGGATGAATCTGAGCCGATAGCGGCGCACAGCGCAAACGCCATATCAGAGCCAGCCATTGTGCTGGGATTTATCCGGCATGCCATAGACTTGCAGGCAGACCCGATCATGCATGTGCAAGAGCATGCGCTGCTTGATGCCCTGTGGAAACGCTGGAATGAGACAGGGGATGGCGGTAGTGGGAAAAACATTGTTTTGGGCGCGCCTGCGCAAGGACGTGGGCACGCGCGCCGCTTTGGAGTGGTGGCTGGGGAGCGCGGCCACGGAGGAACAAATCGCCAATTGGAAAAAAGCGCACCGCGCCCTGATGCCTGCGCACCTGATCGTGCAGCGCCTCAAAGCGGAGAATATGAGGCCGTGGGCTGGGAAGTGGAGAACGGCGGAGACAGTGCCGTGCGCCGTGCGTGCTGGTACATGGCCGGAATGCTGCCGTATACGGCGGACTGGGGCGAAAGCTGGGAACTGTACTGCCAAAAGTGGCAGGATCATGCGCACGACGTTTTGCGCCTGCTCACTTTTCCGGGGATATGCTGCATCTGACGGCACAGGCGGAAATTGGACAGCCGCGCCGGGTGCGGGATTTATACTACATGGGCAAAATTCGGCGGGGACGTTGGGAACACGCGGAGGATGCCGGGCGGCTTCTGATTGTGGGGCCCTGACAGAAGGGCAGGCCGGGCAGTTATGGAAAGAAGAAGATTGCGAATATCAGCCGATCAGCGCGGAAGAAGCGGCGCAATACCATTGGTGCCCATACCGTGGAACGAATTTAAAAACATGTGATAACGCATGCGGTAAACCGCACAAGTGCGAATAGATGAAAAAGGGGCGGCGAAATGCTGGAAACGAATAGAATCTACAATATGGATTGCTTGGAGGGTATCAAAAAATAGAAACAGGCAGCGTTAAGCTGGTGGCGACGGATCCGCCGTACTTCCAAGGGTTTACGCACAACGGACAAAAAGGTGCGTTCAACGATTTGGCAATCAGCCGCCCGTTTTCGCACAGCTTGCGCAGGAATTTGCACGCATATTATCCGAGGACGGAGAGTTTTATATTTTTGCGATTGGCGCGGATATGCGTTTTATTACCCGATATTTGCAGACTATCTACCTGTGCGAAATATGATTGTTTGGGACAAAATGAGCGGTGCCGGGAATTTTTACCGAAATACGCACGAACTGATGATTTATGGGGCTGTAAATTCGCAGACAATCAGACGAGAAACGAACGTATGGACGGAAAAGGCGTTTTCTTCCGGCGCGCGTGTTTCGGATGGAGAAAAAGCACATCCAACGCAAAAAGCCGCTTGAATTATGCAGCGGATTATAACCAATAGCAGCGCGCCGGGTGATTTGGTGCTGGATTGCTTTGTTGGGAGCGGCAGCACGGCAGTGGCTGCGGTTAAAACAGGGCGGCGCTTTATCGGGTTTGAAATTGACGAGAGATATTTTAATATCGCACAAGACAGGATTGCACGGGAAACCAAAGCGGCATTCCTTGCGCCTGCAACGTGAGAAAAGGGGGAAAAGATATGCTGGAATCTTTTTTGTACGTGTTTGATATCTGCATGCATTTGCTTATGGCGCTGCTTGCGATAGCGGCCGCGCTGGTTATTGCCGCAGCAATTGGAATCATTGCAGCAATGCTTATTGCGCTACTGTGGGAACGTGTCAACCGCATTTTTGACAGGCTCACAGGCCCGGAAGAAAAGAAACGCAGAGAGGACAGACGGGCACGGAAAGAGTTTGCACGCCAAAGGCGCAAAGCGGAGAAACGGGAATGAAGCGGGAAGAAATGAAAGCCAACTTGATGCGATACCGTGACGCGATTGTGAGGGAGCGGCAGATGGCCGGAGAATTGCGTCAGCTGCGCATACGCCGCCGAATGCTGGAGCAGTGCCAGGGCGCAGAAGCAGCGGACGCGGCCAAAGCATTGAAAGCTGGAACAGGAGATAGCGCGGAATGTAGAGGAGAGCCTGCGCACGCGCGGCGAAGTGCTGGCGCTGATTGGGCAGATACAAGACCCGAGTGAAAACGCAGTGCTGGTGCTGCATTACATAAACGGCGATAGTCTGGAGCGCGTGGGCGAAGATGGACAGATCGGAGCGGTGGGCGAGGGATAAGCATACACAGGCGCTTGACAGACTGTGCGGGTTATAGGGGCGCTGTTCCTTTCCTTGCCGCATAGATAGGCGATAGCATAGAGGAGAGGGCGCGCCATGCAATACGACCCGAACAAGTGGCCTGCGTGCTGGATACTGGAGCTTATAGCACAGGACAGGCTGCATGAATTCTATACATCCGGGCTGTGGCTGCGTGCTCGTGCTCGTGCGCTGCGGAACCAGCACAGAGAGTGCCAGCGCTGTAAAGCGCGTGGCTTGATTGTGACAGAGGGCGACAGGCGGGAGGACGGCAGCGTGGTACATCTGACAGTACACCATATCAACAGGGTAAGGGGAGCGGCCAGACCTTGCCCCTGATGGAATACACACCGGGGGCAAAAGGAATTTGGAAGTGCTTTGCGATAGTTGCCATTGGCACGAACATCACAAAGCGGCGGTGGTAAAATATCCAGAACGTTGGTAGCCCCCCGCCCCCTATGGGGTATCCCAAAGCGGCTTAGGAAAGACCGAGGGGATGCCCGACTTTTCCGCCCTCGTCGCGTGCGCGAGGGAAAATTGGGGGAGCATACGCGCGCGGGTACAAAGGGTTTTGCGAAAAAAGCGGTGAAAAAACCGCATTTTTTCGTAAAAACGAGGCCGAAATTAAAAAAACGGGAGGAGGCAGTGCTGGTGGCGTCGGTTCGTGAAATCAAAGCGGATTTGGAAACGCAGTTGAAAGCCAAGGGGCGGACACGCCCACATTCAAAGGCAATGCTGGACGATTATATGTTTTTTACCAGCAGATGAAAAAAGCGCAGGCAGACGTGCGAAAAAACGGGCTGATGGTTGATGCAGTATCGGCGGCGGGAAAAAAGTGCAAGAAGCAAAACGACTGCGCCAAACTGGCTGTGCTGTACAATCAGCGCATGCTTGATATTTTAAAGCAAATGGGCCTGACCACGGAGAGGGTGCAAACGCCGGATGACGACGGGAATCTTTAATTGCGCCGCGATTCGGGAATATGCGGAAAGAGTACGCGCCGCGCCCGTGCCAATGTGTCGGGAGCAGATAGCGCTTATCGAATGGCTGGAAATCCTCGACGGCAAAGAAACGATACAGGTTGACGAGGAACAGCTGGCCCGGTACTTCGACCTGCAGCAATACTTCCCGTTTCAACTGCTGCCTTGGGAAAAATTCTGCTTTGCGCTCCACTGCTGCACATACCGCCCAAATGGACGCCCGCGCTTTCCCATCCTGCTTATACTGGTAGGGCGAGGCGCGGGCAAAATGGTTTTCTGTCCTTTGAAAATTTCGCGCTGCTTACACCCGTGAACGGCATTCCGGCGTACAATATCGACGACTTTGCAACGTCCGAGGAACAGGCGAAAACCTCGTTTGAGGAAGTGCGCACGCAAGTGCTTGAAGCAAACGAGGCGAAAATGCGCCGTAAATTCGACTGGACGAAAGAGAGCATCACCAACAAGGCGACGGGCAGCACATGGAAATACCACACCCGCGCGCCCGGTACAAAGGACGGCGGGCGGCCGGGCAAAGTGAATTTTGACGAGTACCATGCCTATGAAAACACGAAGCTCATTGACGTAGCGGTCACGGGCTTGGGCAAGGTGCCGCACCCGCGCCGTACCATCGTGACGACGCAAGGCGATGTGCGGGACGGCCCGCTGGACACAACACTGGAAAAGGCTCTTGCGATTCTCGCCGGGGAAAAAAAGAGGACGGCGGCATGTTGCCGTTTATCTGCCGCTTGGACAGCGACGACGAGGCCAAAGAACCGAAGAACTGGCACAAGGCGAATCCGAGCCTGCAATACTTTGGCGACCTCATGGACGAGATTATGTTGGAGTACGCCGAATGGCTGGACGATCCCGTGGGGCATCCGGGATTTATGACAAAGCGGATGAACCGCCCGCAAGGCGATAAGGACGCGGAGGTGACAAGCTGGGATCATGTGAAAGCCACGGCGCGGGAGGTGCCAGACCTCACGGGCAAGCCGTGCGTGTGGGGGATTGACTACGCCAGCACATCGGACTTTATGGCGGCGGGCCTGCTGTTCCTTGTGGACGGAACGTATTACTGGATTACCCACACATGGGTGTGCAAGCACAGCAAGGATTTGCACCGAATCAATATCCACTTGCAGAGGCGGAGCAGCGCGGACACCTGACGTTTGTTGACGAGCCGGACATGGAGCCGTCACTGGTGGTGGACTGGCTGCAAGAGCAGCGGAAAAATATAAATTCATCTACGGCGCGATAGACCATTACCGCTTCACGCTCATGGGCAAATACTTGAAGGCAGCGGGCTTTATCCCGCAGAAGGGCAAAGAGGACGGAAACTACAAATTAACGTATTTGCCGGAGCAATCCGCAATAGCTCAAGCCTGAAAAAGCGTTTAACGCCGACGCGATAATATGGGGAGAAAACAGCCTTATGCGCTGGTATGTGGGAAATACAAAGCAAGTTGTGGATAAAAAGGCAATGTCACCTTTGAGAAAATCGAACCCAAGAGCCGAAAAACGGACGGCTTCATGGCGTTTGTGGCTGCGTTCATCGTTTCGGACAGACTGGAACCGTACCAGCAGCAGCGGCCCAGGAACTTGGGCGTGTATACCTACGGATAAAACAGCACCGGGCCGTAAAATATTGGCCCGGTGCTGCTTTATTTTCAAAAAAGCTATTGACATATACACACTAAATGTGTATAATATAATCAAAGGAAGAAAGGGGAAAGCGCAAAGAATGAAGCGGCGGGACTTGATAAAGAAACTTGAAAATGCGGGCTTCAAGCTGGCACGGAACGGCGGAAACCACGATGTTTACACCAGAGGCAAGGACATGGAACAGGTTCCGAGGCACACAGAAATAAACGAGATTAGCAAAGCAATTCTGAAAAAGTGGGGGCTGGACTAAGCCCCCCACCCATCGGATGAATATACTTTACGAAACAACACTAAACTGAACCAGACACAAGCAATGGAGGCTGCGAAATGAAAAAAGAATATACCGGTTTTGTTCACGGAAACGGCGGGCGTGGTTCTTGTCGAAGTGCCGGATTTGGAAATTTTGACAGAGGAACCGATATGGCGGATGCCATAGAAATGGCGCGTGATGCGATAGGGCAGCGCGGCGTACTTCTGGAGGATAAGGGCGAAACGCTGCGTGTACCGTCGAGCATGGAAACAATTCACCCGGAAAACGGTACGTTTGCCGAAGATGGAAAAACAATTGTTTCCCTTGTGGACGTGGATTTTGAGGAGTACAGAAGAAAAAACGACAACAAAATGGTGCGCCGAAATGTGACGATCCCGAACTGGATGGACCGAGAAGCCGCCCGGGAAAAAATCAACGTATCCGGCGTACTGCGTGAAGCATTGGCGGAGCGTTTACAGGCGAACCGATAAGACAGAAAACCAGCGGCCCAAAGCGGAGCCGCTGGTTTTTCTATTTGCCTGTTGACTTTTGCCACTGCATAATGTATTGTTTTTGTAGTGGCAAAAAGTGAGGTGAAAAAAATGCCGGAGAAAAAAATGGGCAGGCCAATCAAGGGGAAAGAGCCTAAAACCGAAAGCCTGCAACTACGGATTACGAAAACGACAGCCGAGCAATTGCAGGAGTGCGCGGAAAGATTGGAGGTCTCACGCACGGAAGTGGTGGAAAAAGGGCATCGACTTGGTTTACAAAAAAGCTGCCGAAACAAAAATAGAGTGCTGGCCGCCGTGACAAGCAACACCAACACTCTATCCCCAACCGCACCCGAAAGAGCGGTAAATCTATTATACCACGCTTTTTGGGTGCTTCACAAGCGATAGGCCCGCAATGGGCAGAAGGGAGCACACCATGGAAGAAAAAATGACATATGAGCATTATCTGAAATTGATAAATAAACTGTTGGAATGGGTGGCGGCGGATGATATGCGCAAGATTTATAACATGGTGCAGTATTACGCAATCAGCAAGTACGGGCCGAAATACAGGGATAAACGCGCCGGGTAATGGGCGCGCGGGCGCAGCCGAAGGGGCTGCGCTTTTTTCATCAAAGCGGGGCGGTTGGGCGTGGGCTTCCTGTTTTGCCGCCTCAACATGTGATACGGTGAGGGCGAGAAGCTGAAAGGCTTTTCGCCCTTTTTTTTACGCTGACAGGAAGGAGAGGACGGCCACGCGGATTGTTGAATTTATCAGGAGCACGTTTTTAGGTGGAGAACAGGACGCAGCCGCCCCGATTGTCCACGTGAAGCACGGCCAGTTACAGCGAAAGAGAAGCGCGCGCGGCAGTGATGGAGCTTGCGATTTTTTCGTGTGTAAAATCTGATTGCGGAAACGGCTGCCCGCGCAGAGGTGCGGACATTCCACAAAAAACCAAAGAGCTGCACGGGCTGGAGCATTACGCATGGAACGTGCAGCCGAATATCAACCAGAACGCCATGCAGCTAAAGCGGGGCTTTTCGCCCGGGCGCTGTACTTTGGCGAGGCGCTTCTGGTAGAGGTGAACGGGCAAATGCTGGTGGCGCAGAGTTTCCAGCGCGCGGAACACGCCACGGCCCCGGACGAGTTTTCGGCATCGTCCTGCGCGGAGACACGGCCATAAAACGGCGTTTGACCTCCGACGAGGTAATTTATATCACCACGCAAAACAGCGAAGCACGGCCATGCTGGGCGAGCTGGGGCGCTTTACGGCGATATGCTGCGCACAAGCGCGTCGAACTACAAGCGCGCCGGAGGCATGCGGGGCACGCGCTGGAGATTGGCGCGCAGGCCAGCGGCGACCCGGACTTTGAAAAGACTTGGAAACGCTGATGAATGAGCGTTTCAAAGCCTATTTTGAAGCTAAAACGCCGTGCTGCCGCTGACGGAGGGTTACAAATACACACCGCAAACGGGCGCGGCGATTCAAAGCGCCAGCGAAATGTCCGCAATTGAGAAATTGACCGTGCAGCAGTTTGCCCGGGCGTGCAACGTACAAAATTCCGCAGGAAATATTCACAGGACAGGCGGGATTGTCCAAGGATGCGGCGGAGGGCTTGCTGTCAAACGCCGTCGCCCCTTACGTGCCAGCTTGGGCAGGAGATCACGCGCAAAAAAGTACGGCGAAAAAAGCCATAAAAAGGCAACTATGCCATGCTGGACGTGAACTGCGTCAAGCACGTGGATATTTTTGAGATTGCAGACAAGGCGGACAAACTAATCGCCGCCCGGCTTTACAATTCCAACGAATTGAGGCGGAAGGTAGGCGACCCGGAGATCCCCGAGGCTTGGGCAAATGAGTACGCAAAAACAAAGAACTACGACTGGGGCGACGGCGGCACGGCATCGACCGCCGACGAGCCTGTGAAGCAAGACGGGGAGGAGGTGAAGCAAGCAATGGCGCTGAAAATTAGCTTTAAAGCAGAGGCACAGACGGATAAAAGGGGAGGGCGTAACGCACAAGCTGTACATTTACGACCCTGTGCACGGCGGCTACGATATCGACCGGGAATCGTGGGAGTTTCACACGAGCGAAACCAGCGCGGCGTATTTCCGCAAAGCGCTTGAAGCGGTGTCAAAGTCTGACACCATAGAGGTGCATATCAACAGCGCGGGCGGCAGCGTCAGGAGGGGCTGGCAATTGCAAACCAGCTTGCAGCACACCCGGCGCGCAAGGTGGCGTATGTGGACGGGTTCAACTGCTCTGTATGCACCGCGATCTCGTCCGCGTGCGATCAGGTCGTTATGCCGAAAGCGCGGTGGCGTATGTGCACCACGCGTGGGACAGCGTGGCGGGCAATGCCGCACAGCTTCGCAGCGCGGCGGATGCGCTGGACACCATCGACACCGCGTTCCGCGCAGCAATCTTGCGTCACGCGGGGAGAGCGCATGACGGAGGAGCAGCTGGTGGAGCTTATGGACGCAAACGGCTACGAGGGCACATGGCTGACGGCGGAGCAATGCATAGAATGCGGCTTGGCGGACGAGCTGGCCGCATATGACATTGACCCGCAGGAGGCTATGCGCAGATTACAGGAGGCGCAGGCGAAAACAGACGCGGCCCCGCAGCAGGCAACAGCGTACGCGCGGCAGCCGCGCTGCGGGCTGTGGCGGCTGCACTGTACACCATACCGCTGCGAAAACAGGAAGAACAGAAACCCGACGAGCCTGCCGCCAGCAGGGACTTGACGGAAATTTTGATGAAGCTGGCAGAAATGTGAGGGGTAAACGACATGAGAAACAAAGACGAGATCAAACAGAAAAAATGGAGGCCGCGCAGGCCCTCGCCAGCGCTATGAAGGGCGGCGACGAGCAGAAAATCCAAGAAGCGTTTGTGGCGTTCAGCACAATCACCGAGGAGGGAATCAGGGCTGAGGCCGCCGAGGCGATGAGCATTGAAAACCACGACACAACCGTACTGGCAAGCCGTGGCGTTCGCATGCTTACATAAAGCGCGGAAATCAAGGCATACACCGATTTGGGGAATTCCGTTGTTGCGGCGGCACAATCTGGCGCGCCGACAAACTGGGAAGTAACGCTGCCGGAAACCGTGATTGACGCGGTGATGGACGATATCCGGCGCGCACATCCGCTTCTGGATGAAATCACCTTTATGAACACCCACGGCGCAATTAAAATGCTGGTGAACAAAAAGGGCGCGCAGACTGCCGTGTGGGGCAAAATCACAAGCGCGATCGCGGCAGAGCTGGAAGGCGCGTTCGACGCTGTGGATACCATGCTGCTGAAACTTTCGGCGTATATGCCCATCAGTAAGGACTTGGTGGAGCTTGGCCCCACATGGATGGACGCGTATGTGCGCGCCACGCTGTCCGGAAGCTGTGGCGCTTGGCCTTGAGGTGGGCATTGTAGATGGCGATGGCAAGGAAAAGCCCATTGGCATGACGCGCGACGTCTCTGACACGGCGAATGTGCAGGGCGGCGTATATCCTCGCATGACCGCTGTGAAACTGACGTCGCTTGAGGCCGAGGAACTGGGAAAAATCGTGGCGAAACTGGCCCGCGATCCGCTGAACAAGGACGACAAGCACGCGCGCCCGGTGAACGGCCTGCTGCTGCTGGTGAATCCGTTCGATTACTGGGAGAAGTTTATGCCCGCGACCACGCCGCGCGCCACGGACGGCACGTTTAACCACGACGTTTTGCCCATCCCGGCAAAGATGATCCAGACCCCGGCGCTGGAGAAGGGCGTGGCGGTAATCGGCATTGCCAAGAAGTATTTTGCGGCGCTGGGTAGCCCGCGCAAAGGCGAATATTGTCTACGACGACAGCGTGCGCTTTATCGAGGACGAGCGCGTTTACATGGCAAAGCTGTTCGGCGCAGGCTTCCCGATGGACGAATATGCATTCGTGCTTCTGGACGTGTCCGCGCTGAAACCGTATGCACTGACTGTAAAAGGTACAGCAGGATGAAGTCACTGTGAACGTGAAACAGTCCGCCAGCGAAACCGGGAAATAAGGAGTAAACCATGGGACAGCTGCTTGAAACCACTTTGATGGAAGAATGGATAAACCGTCAAGATATCACGTGGGAACTGGACGAAAAGGCCCGGTGGAAAATGCTGTCTATTGTAAAAGCGTCTATGCGCACCTTGTGCAAACGTGCAGGGTGCGCACAATTGGATTTTTGAGGACGAGGAGCACAAGGAACTGCTTTTTTGACCTCTGCCGATATACGCTCAACGGATGCCGCGATCTGTTTTTGAGAATTTCAGCAGCGAAATAACGGCGCTGCGGAGGGAGGCGTTCGGCGTTGGGAAACCAAAACAGGACGACGGCCAGCAGCTTTAACGACGGGCTGTGCACGATTTGGGGATTCCATGGATGGCGAAGCCCCGGCAAAGGTTTATGAAAATCTGCGGTATCAGGGAAGAAATCGTGGGCGCGGTTCGGTATTTTGCGGCCAAGCAGGCGCAAGTGCGTTTGTCGCGCTCGATTTCCGTGCCGATGGTGCAAGGGGTGAACGCCGGGCAATTTGTGGAGATAAGGCAGGCCGGAAAACCTCTGCTGTATCAAATCGAACAGGCGCAGCACATGCGCGGCGACGACCGGCGCACCCGGGATGCCCATACATCAAACTGTCATTGGCAGCGCTTTCGATGGCGCAGGAGGCGGGATGGTATGGCGGAATTTGACCTCACGGCGGAAATCACAAGCGCGCTGAAAAGCTGGTCGGGAGATATCGCGGACGGCTTGGACGAACTTGTGGACGAAGAAGCCAAGGCGCTGAAACAGGATATTGTAAACGACAGCCCGGAGCGGACAGGCGATTATAAAAAGGCTGGAAAAATTGACAAAAAGGAGTTGGGGCGCGGGAATACCCGCGCCATTGTGTATAACGCAACGAATTTCCAGCGCACGCATCTGCTTGAAAAGGGGCATGCAGGGGCCGAATGGCGGTATGTGCCGGGCATCCGCATATAGCCCCGAACGAGAAAAACACGTTGAGGAGTTCGTCAAAAGGCGGAGGAACTATGCAGCAAATAAAAAAGTATCGACGAATTGCGTTCCCTGCTGGACGGAACGGGCATCAAGCACAGGCGCGGCGCGTTTAAGGCCGGGGCTTGCGCTCACGCCGCCGCCTTACATTGTCTGGCGCGCGGCGGACGGGCAAGGGTACGGGCGGACGAAAGAAACTTTCTCCGCCTGCGCAATGTGACACTGGAACTGTACCACCTACCGGAGGACGACGAAAGCGAGAAGATCGTGGAGGCTGCGCTGCATGGCACAGAGTACACGGCGGACGAGGCCGTGCTGGAGGATGGTTCACTGGTAGTTGTTTACTACAATTTTTCATTCATAGAGAGGAGCGGAAACAATGGCTAAAAAGGAAGAAATCATTTTGGGTTCGGGCGATTTGTACTATATGGAGTTTGACGGAACAAACATTCCGGAGGACACCGTGCTGGAAGTTGAGGAAACGCGCAGGCCATATCAGGGGCGGTGCATCTATCGAATACAAGCCGAGTTTTTATGAAGCGTCGGACGATTTCAAGCGCGTTACTAAAAGCGTTTTGACAGAAGAAGTCGCAACTATGAAGTTGGGCCTTATCACATGGGCGGAGAATGTGCTGGAGGCGCTGATTTCCACGGCACGCAAAAGCACAACGGCGGGCAAGGTGACATACAAAATCGGCGGCATTAAAAACGCGAGCGGCAAAAAGTATCTTTGGCGTTTCGTGCACACCAAAGACGACGGGAAGAAAATCCGTATCACTGTGACCGGGAAGAATCAGGGCGGCGTTTCCATCACCTTGCCAAGGACAAAGAAACGACCGTTGACCCGGAAATCACGGCGGAGCCGCTGGACGCAGAGGGAACGCTGATTATTTTCGACGAAGAAGTGCAGGCGGAGTAAGGAGGACGGCACATGTTTACCTTAGCGAATGTCCCAAAAAGATACTGGGAATTTAAAAGCCGGACGGCCGCACGCTGCACGTGGAGCCGCCAAAGCTGAAAGTGCTGTGCAAGCTTGAAGAACTGGCAAAGTGCGAAACCGAGCAAACCACGCATCTGGCGGAATGTGTGTCCCGCCTGTTGAGCAAAAACAGGGAAAAGGTGCGAATCACGCCCGAGGACGTGCTGGAAATGATGGACACAGACCAGATGATGGCGCTTCTTGATGATTATATGGGATGGATAAGAAGGGAGAAAAGAGCGACCCAAACTGAAAATCCCGTATTATCCCGCAGGCGGCGAGGATGATATCCCGTATGATATCGCCACACTGAAAGAAAAGGTTGTGGCGGATTATGCGGGAATCTCCGTTTTCGATGTGGTGCAATTGGATGTTTTTTGTGTACTGGACGCTCCTGCATGATGCGGTGGTGTATATGTACAGCAAAACAGAGGAAGGGGAAGAATATCTGCGCAACGCATGGAGGCTGGAACAAGTGGAGCCGGATGTGGGAAAGCTGCGGGAGAAATACGGGAAGAAAACGAAGGTGGTGGCATAGATGGCGGCAAAGACAATTAAGGGAATCACCGTTGAAATCGGCGGCGATACCACAAAACTGGGAAAGGCGCTTGATGGCGTAACACGCACCAGCAGAAATTTGCAAGGCGAGCTGAAGCAAGTAAATAACCTGTTGAAGCTCGACCCCGGCAACACCGATCTGCTGGCACAGAAACAGAAAATCCTTTTGCCGACAGCATTGAAGCCACCAGGACAAGCTGGATATTTTGCGTGAGGCGCAAAGCCAGATTGAACAGCAGTATGTGGCGGGCACTATCGACCGGGGCGCATATTTGGATTTTCAGAAAGAACTCATAAATACCCAAAAGAGATTTGACGACCTTAAAAAAGCGCAGGCGGATTTCATGGAGGAAACCATGGGGCTGCCCAATATGCTGGAAAAGGTTGAAAAAGGGGAAAAGAATTAAGAGAGGAACTAAACCGTGTCGATGATGCGCTGAAACTTGACCCGGGCAATACTGATCTGCTGGCGGAAAAACAAAAACTTCTTGCGGAGAGCATCGAAAATACCAAAAACAAATTGCAACTGCTAAAAAGAATCGCAAGAGCAGATTACACAGCAATATGCTGCGGGCGACATTGACCGGGGCGCATATCTGGAATTTCAGCAGGAACTCGCAGACACAAAACAAAAACTTAAAGAGCTGCAACAGGCGCAAAAGATTTTGGAACCGTCGCACAACAGGTTATGGAGCAGGCCGGGGCGAAGGTGTCGGAGTACGGCGAGAAATGAGCACTGCCGGAAATAGGATGCTGCCAGCTACGGCGGCGATTGGCGCGCTGGGCGCATTGGCGGTGAATAGCGGTTCGATTTGATTGAAAGCCAAAACAAAGTTGATGTTGCGTTTGGTGAAAGTTCTCAAATTATTGAAGATTTTTGCAGACACCACACTTGAAACATACGGCATTGCAAAGGGCACTGCGCTGGATATGGCGGCCCTTTTTGGCGACATGGGAACCTCCATGGGGCTGACCGACAGCGAAGCGGCTAATTTGGCGCAGGGGCTGGTAGGGCTTGCCGGTGATCTTGCGAGTTTCAAAAATATAGGCGTTGAGGATGCACAAAATGCGTTAAAAGGTATCTTTACAGGTGAGACAGAAAGCCTAAAAACGCTGGGCATCGTTATGAACGAAACCACCCTTTTGCAACAAGCGATAAAAGAAGGTTTTGTATCAGACCAAAAGACCGCACAGCAGCTTGCAAAAGAACAAATCAATCTGGAAAAGGCGCAGGCTGCATACAATGAGGCGGTGAAAAAATATGGTTCGGATTCCTTGCAGGCGAGAGAAGCCCAATTAAAGCTGGACGAGGCACAAGCGGCTACAAATGAATCGGCAAAAGCATCGCTGGATACACTCTCCGAAAGCGAAAAAATCATGTTGCGGTATTCCTTTGTAATGGACGCAACTAAAAAAATGCGCAAGGAGATTTTGCCAATACCAGCGATGGAGCTGCAAACAGTATGCGAACCGCACAAGAGGCCGCGAAAGAGGCTGCGGCAAGTTTTGGCGTAATCCTCGCGCCGATCGTTGCAAAGGTGGCGCAATACGTAACAGCGCTTTTAAAATCTTTCTCGGCAATGCCGGAGGGGCAAAAAAGGTTGTACTTGCAATTGCTGGGATAGTGGCGGCAATAGGCCCGGTACTTATCACGTTGGGGAAACACACAGGGCGTAGGCTCGATTATATCGCTGGGCGGAACAATCGCCGGGAAAATTCCGGCGCTTACAAAAAGGGATAAAGACACTGTGGGGTGTTATATCTGCAAATCCGTTCGGAATCATTATAACGCTGATCACTGCGGTAGTGGCTGCGGTGATTTACCTGTGGAACACAAACGAGAATTTTAGAAACTTTATTCTGATGTGCTGGCAGCACATACAGGCCGCCGCACTGGCGTTTTTTAACTATCTGGCGAATATTTTCACCGTGCAAATACCGGCTGCGTTCTCGCAGCTTACAGCGTGGATTGCTGCGGTGTTTACAATGGACTGGACAACACGTTTCGGCGTGCTGGGGAATCTCGTCAATGCATTTTTTGCGAATGTGTCTAATATCTTCACCGCGCTTCGCACGGTATTCTCCGGCATCGTAGACTTTGTAAAGGGTGTATTTACCGGGAATTGGTCGCTTGCTTGGGAAGGCGTTAAGAAGATTTTCAAGGGAATTTTCGACAGTTTCACAGCAATTGCAAAAGCTCCGCTTAATGGCGTGATCGGCCTGCTAAATATGGCTATTGACGGCGTAAACAAGCTGATAAGCGGATTCAACGGAATCGGCTTTGACATGCCGGACTGGCTGGGCGGCGGCTCATGGCATCGAGTATTCCGAGCATCCCGAATATCCCATACCTTGCAAAGGGAGGCGTGCTGCAGGAAGGAGAGGCCATTGTGGCCGAAGCTGGCCCGGGCAGCATAAAACTGATGAACGGGCGCGCAGTGGTTACACCGCTGTCCGGCAAGGCGAAAAACACACCCGTAGGCGGTGGCATCGGGCAGCAGACAAATAATTTTTACAACTACAAACCGCGCGACGGGGAAAAGGTCGCGCGCGACCTGGAACCGCAGATTGGGAATCAGCGTGCGCCCGGTGCGGGTGTAACAGAAAGGAGGGCGTGGCATGCGTGAAATCAAATTGGTGAACAATGAGGGCGAGGAGTTCGACCTGACGCGCCCGGACGCATGCTTGCAGGATATAGGCGGCATTGGCATGGAAATCGAATTTGAAACCGTAAGAATCGGGCAATGCGACGTAGTTGTGGACGAGCAGCCGCAATATAACCCGGTGTCCGGCATGATTCCATTTATGGACATGGAACCATACACGGAATTTCTGCAATTCATTGCAAAGCGCCCTATTACACTGGCGTATAAGCCGAAAAATGTTTGGTACTTTACCAGTGTTCGCGTGTCTGTCATGGAAAAGAAGAAATAACGCCCGTTGACGAATACGCGGAAACAGATGTTGATTTTTACCGCTTGGGGCCGTGGTACTCCACGCTGCGCGCTGAACCGTACGGACGAGAGACGCAGAACCCGAAACAATATAATTATACGTATCCGTACTGCTAGGTTGATAGCACAGCACCCGGCATATTGATTCAAAACCCGGGAAGACGTGAAAGCCCATGCACCATAGAAATACTTGGACACGCGGTTAACCCCAAGTGGACGTTGATTCAAAAAGATGCGGAAATTGCCTCCGGAGCGGTTACGACGGAAATTAAAGAGGGCAAAAATTGGTGGTACGCAGTGAGACGGACAGGCTGGAAATTGCAATCTACACCATGGAAAACGAATGGGTGGAGGATGTATACCAGCAAAGCGACTTTTCCACAGCGCGCTTTATCTACGCGCCGCCCGGGGAAAGTATGCTGAAATTCTCGCATGAGGGTTCGCAGGAATTGAACGTTTCGGTGGAGGTGCGCGCCTATTATGAAGCTGTATAAAGCGGAATTTTTTAAGCGTGATTTCACGTTGAGGGCCGCCGTGGGGTTAAATCACCAGAACTGGTATTTGATTATCTCACAACCGAAAAGACGGAGATTACGCTGCCGGGCGCAGTGAAAATCGTGCGTGGAGATTGGGCACACGTCACCGACATAAACGGCGCTGTAATATATCAAGGCGTTGTAATGGATACGGAAACGGATAAAACCACAACCGTGAACGTGGCCCCGCTGATGTCAATTTTTGATGTTACAACGGAGATCAACCGCGTAAATATCGGGAAGGACTTGGAGCAATTCATAGCGGATACAATCCGGGCGGCTTTTGTAGAAAATGCGGACGACTGCCAAAACGTGCAAGGGCTGCGTGTACAGGTGGGCACGCATACAAAGGGAGCGGCGCTGAATATCAAAAGCGATGTGCACGACCTGATGGACATTATCGTGCGGGCGCTGACGGTGTACAACGTAGCTGTAACCGTGGAGCTACGACCGCAGGAAAAGGAGATTGCGGCGACGGTGGCAAAGGTGTCCAGCGCCGGACGAGTGATTGAAGCCGACTTGCCGAACGTGATTGAAAAAAATGTTTATCTGATGGACACATACGGCAGCCTAAATAAGGCAACGTACATAAACAAAGACGATCCCGCGCAGCGTGCCGTTTACTATCTGGACGGAGAAACCAGGGGAACCTACGGAGACACCGAAAAGCAGGATTACACCTGTGTTTTCAAAGTAGAGTACATCGAAGGAGCGGAGGATTTCGCGCTGGAGGCCGAACAGCGGGCGCGTGAGGATTTGACCCCGGAGGACTTCGACAACCTGATTGAAAGAACCGTACACGATGGGGATAAACTGATTCCGCCCGAAAAAATCAGGATCGGGGAAATAGTCACGATTAAGGCAAACGGCCAGAGCTGGCAAAGCGTGCTTACGGGATACGAAAAGGCACAGAACACGCAACAAATTCGTTTTTGATATGTGCGCGTTGATCTTGATAAAATTTTGAGAATCGAAAGGAGGGCGCGGGCATGAGCGTAGAAATGAAACAAAAAGCCGGAGCGAATGTAACGCCGAAAGACGACGCGATTTTGTACGATTTCCTTATTGCGGACAGCGGCGTGGTGGAGGGCTGCGTTGCTTCTGCGATTGGCGGCACACAAATGAAAATCACGTCGGGCCGAGGCGTTATCCTTGACGCGTGTTTGTCATTGAGGCGGAAACAATACAGGCGACGTTGCCCACCACGACCGAAACACAAAAACGGTCGCCTGCTTGTGAGGATTAACGGAACAACGCAGGAAATTACACTGGTAACACAGGCCGCCGCCTCGCTGCCTGCATTGCAAAAAAGAAGATATCAACCGGGGCGGAACGCTGTATGAACTGGAACTGGCGACCTATAAAATCAGCAAGACAGTGATTACAGATTTAAAGGCGACAGCACACACATAATCACGCCGCATCCCAAAACACGCTGCTGCACGTCACCAAGGCTCTGCAAGACGCGTGGAATGCGGCGGTACAAGATATTAAGGCGCTGTTGGACGGCAGCAAAAAGGCGCATACGGCCACGAATGCAGAGGCAGTGCCTTGGGATGGTATAACGGGCAAGCCCGGCACATTTGCCCCGTCCGCACACAACCACGACGACCGCTATTACACCGAATCCGAAATGGACACCAAGCTGAGCGGAAAGGCCAACAGCAGCCACACACACACCAAAGATCAGGTGGGGCTTTCAAAGGTGAATAACAATGCAATCGGCATGGGTTATGACGGAAACCTGTGGATATCATTTTCGTGAGGCCAGTGCAGACATGGCGCTATATTACAACAGCAACAACGTACCATTGCAGTCGAGACAATGTAATATCACAACAGCAATGCCAGTAATAAGGTTTATCACAATAGCAACCTTGTATGGCAAAAACAGTTTTCATATACAACAACGGCGTAATTGGGAATAACGGAAATATTTGGGTGCACTGGGCGCCTACCCAAACGCATATGAATTTAGCACAAATGAAAACGGGAAACTAATAGCCCGTGGTGGTTATGGCGATACGCAGCTAAAAAATTATAAGCGGCGGATATGATGTCACGGGGTACAGTACACTTCATGTCGTGGGAAACTATGAATTGAATATAGCAAATTACGGTGAGGATTGGTTCGGGCTTTCCAGCGTTGCAAATGACTATAACCCGAATATTTGCAACCAGTATATGAAGATCGGCGACACAGCGAAGAGCTTTCACCTTCAAATCCCGTTCAGTTTTAGCGGCACAGCCTATTTCAACTGGAGATTCCTGACGTTCCACAAGATGTACATATCACAGATTTATGTTGTATAGGAGGAAAAAATGCTGAAAATCACACTCGCGAATGGAAATGAATTTGAAGTGTTAGGGGACACTGCATGCTATCCGTCCATGTCCACGACAGCCCGAAGCTATATGGAGATTCACATGCGCGAGAACGAAATGCCTATGGAACTGTTCTACGCCCTTATGACGGACGCAGAAGCGACAAAGAAGATTGTCATACAAAACATCGACGTGAGACAGCCGGAAAAGAGTACACCAACATTTATACGGACTTCACATATCCGCGCTCAATTGGCAAACAGTGCGTGACGAAAGTAAATTATGCGACGGGCGAGCCAGTCGAAGAAGTGCACTTGGTCGCTGTGATGGAGCAGCTTACGTACACGGAGCGCAAAGCTCGCCGCGTTGGGGCTGTAAAGGGGGAGATGAAATGATGCATGAAATAGAACTGAACGGGTATGAGGCTAAGGTTACGGGAGCGCCTTATCTGATGTTTGGCACACGCGGAAGCTACGGGATAGAACGGATACACGTTACCGCTAGTCAGGAGTGGACGGGACTTGCGGTTACGGTGACCTTTTGCCCACCAGGGGAAAACGCCGGTGCGGGTAGTATTGGGGACGATAACTGCATCGATGTGCCACCGGAAGCGACGGCAAACGCCACGCGGGATTTGCCGGGCGTTGTTGTATTTACGGGAGTTGCTGACGGAGTACGGCGATACAGCAATAATGTGCTGTATCGCGTAGAAGAACATGCAGGAGAAAAAGGATGCGGCGGGAGGGATAACTCCATCCATCGTTGACCAGATACTTGCAGAAACAAGAGGAGACCGGGTGGCAGCGGCAGAATCTGCGAACGCCGCAGATGCATCGGCGCAGGCTGCGGCCGCGTCCGCTAAATCTGCCGAAGATGCATCAAATGCGGCGCTCACAGCCATTGAAACGGCTGAAACAGATGCAGTGCAGGCAGTAGAAAATGCTGGTACGCAGGCGTCTGACGCAGCGGTAAAAAAGTTGCGGACACAAAAGACACTGCGCTTGCGAAAATCACCACGGAAGGGACGGAACAGAAAAACGCGGTCGCGGCAGAAGGCGAAAAACAGCTCGAAGAGGTCACAAAGAAGGCCGCAACAGCAGAGGCGGCCGCAAAAACGCGCAGAAGATGCGGCGCAGAGCTTTGGTGTTGGTGTGCACCGGTATGGCGCTCTTTGGGACGGCATCAACTCTGCATGTACGCGTCTGTACAATGCCGAGGGAAAGACCGCTGCTGCGCACATGGGGGACATTCGATGCTGGCATCGTGAACGATTTTGACAATATCTATCCGTGGTCTGAGATGCGGCTGTGCAACTGGATACCGGGAACGGCCACGGAAAAAGCAAAGATCACGGCATTTGAAGGGGAGCCGGGTTATGATGCATCGGCGAACCTTGGGGCGTACCGGCCTGAATTTTGGTACAGCATTGAACCGCAGACAGGTGGCGGGATTCTGTTTGTCGTTGCAGACGGAAAACTTCCGGGCTATCACTATTCGCCGCCGTACATGCTGACATCATGCTTTGTCGCAAATGACGGCAGCGGCGGATTACAGTGCAAATCTGGCGATATACAATGCGATTCAGTTTCACTCAACAACTACAACACGATGAACGCGGCGCAGGGCATGCTGACAGAAGACTACTGGGCAGACGGGGCGGAGAAATTGCTGCTGACTGTTGAATTTGCGGAAATGAACTCGCAGAAAGTCACCGGAAACGGATTTACGGAGGCACGTTATAACGAGAATGACGTGGCACAAAAACGGAAGCTGCCGCAAATAGCGTGGTGGTGCTTGCTGCTGCCGCATCTAATTTTGTAGCGGGCTCAGACCATTGGCCTTGGCACATCGCTCGGCGGTAACCAGAAAAATGAAACACAGGAAACTGATTGAGATTGCAGACTACGAAGGAGACGCGACGCTCAAGCGGCTGGTATTTGACGGAGCGCCAGTGGATGTGGCGCAGGGGCGATATTGTATATAGCACTTCTGCGGTTTTGATGGCGCACCGGTTGGACATGGAAGCGGGTACGTTGGAGCAAACGGCAAGGCGATCAGTTATTACCGCGGCGCGGCGCTGCAAACGGGCGCGTATATGTGGATTGCGAACATTTTGCGCGCGAGCGACGAAACTGTATGGGTTGCGCCTTCGGACGCCACACAAACGGGCGCAATCGGAGAAGATTGATAAACACAGGGCTGACACTGCCGACAGCAGAAGGCATGGTCAAACACCTTGCTGGATCTAAGAAGTGCCCACTAGTAATACAGCCTGACGCAGTCGGAAATGGCGCAACAACCACAGCACCTGTTGGCGACTATTTTTATAGGCCACGGGCTGTGGCTGGCGTAACGGCGTTGCTGTCTCGTGGCTACTTTGCCCTCGGCTCGGCTGCTGGCGCTTGGTGCGGGACTTGGTGGGCCGCTCCCTCGTCCGCGTACTGGCGCTGGGCGTCGCGCTCCCTCATCAGAAACCCCTTTGGGGGTACGGGGTCGCAACCCCTGTGACGCCGGACTGATGCAGACGGCTTGAAATGCGAAAAAAGGGGTATAGGCTATATGCGGCGTTGCTGTCTCGTGGCAACTTTGCCAACGGCTCGAATGCTGGCGCTTGGTACGGGAATTGGTGGAACACTCCCTCGAACGCGAACTGGAACAGGGCGTCGCGCTCCCTTATCTGCTTGAAAACCTCAAAAAGCGGCCTATATCCTCCATTGCGAAAATGAAACCGAAAAGGAACCGGCCTAGTAGCGAGAGCGGGCGGCCGGAAAAGGTGCAGATGAATGCCAAGAGTAAAAAGTGGACACATGCAGCAGATCGCAACGTATGAAAATTGCAAGATTGCGATACACGATACGCTGAAAGGTAAAACGAAGAGCCGGAGGGCCAAGAAAATAAGGTCATCCATACCGAGAACCGCGTGGCGGCTTAAAACAGTTCTTGAATCAGGCACGTACAAGGCACAAAATGCGCGAATTCTATGTACGCGACGGTGCGAAAAAGAAAGGTACGGCACATTACGATACCGGACTTGCACAGCCAGTTTGTACACCATGCGGTTTTTAATGTCATCGGGAAGACGATTGAAAAAGAAACTATTTTTACGATTGCGGGAATATGTCCGGGAAAGGCTGCCGCCTCGCAATCAAACGGACGAAACGCCTTTTCGCAGATAAGAAAAACAAGTATTATGCACAGTTCGACGTATCGAAATATTACGACAGCATCCCGCACAAGCCGCTGATATGGATGCTACGAAACCGCATCACGAAAGACAAACCGACGCTTCGCCTTTTATGGGAGATTATCAAAAGTAGCGGAAAACAAGGGCGCGGCCTTGCAATTGGGTTTTATTCATCACAATATCTGGCGGTTCTGTATTTGCAGGGCTTGGATTACAAGATTACGCAGGAATTCGCGCCGGGATGCGGATATGTGCGGTATGTAGATGACGGAATTATCGTAGGAGGGAACAGGCGTGTTCTCGAAAGAGCCTTGTACCTGATTGAAAATTACTTGAGAACGATAGGGCTGCGCATTAAAGGCGTCTGGAAAGTAAGAAAAATAAAAGAAAGGCTCGCGCCATTTTTAGGTATGCGATTTGGGAGAGGATACGTGATAATGGGAAAACACATCATGTATCGCATATCACGCGCCGCGCGGTACGCTGCCGGACGAAAGCTCACACAACACCGGGCGTCACAGCTCCTGTCGTACTGGGGGACATTGAAGCAGTGCGACAGCTACAACTTTAGACGAACGCGGTTTGACACGTTCGTCTCGATATCACATTGTAAGGAGGTAATGAAAAATGTTCACAACCGGAGACGCTGCACCAGCGGGGCGTTTGAAATCCGTAAAAGTACGGAAAAACAAGTTGCGTCGCGCTTTTCGAGAACGTGCGTGAAATAGAAATGCAGGAAGGGAGAAAGGGCTGGCAATGGGACGAGTACACAATACCTGTGACTTACCGCGCGGAACTCGAAGACCGCATCCGAAACGATACGGCGTCGTGGCTTTCTACTGCAAAGGAATACGAAAAAAAGACGCTTGCAACGCAGATCAGAGAAAAAAGAAATGAACTGCTCGCAAAATGCGATTTTGCCGTATTGCAAGATGCACCGACAGATAAGGAAGTCTGGAGCGCATACCGACAAGCGCTGCGGGACGTGCCGGAGCAGCCGGGATTTCCGTACACCATAGAATGGCCGAAATGGCCGGGAAACGCGGAGGGAAAAGAAAAATGATTTTTGAAGGCAGGAACCGGGTGACGTCCGGCTTTCGACTGTCGGCCCGCCCGAACCACAACGGCATCGACATCGTGGGGGACGATGATAAAACAGTGCACGCCGTCGCGGGCGGCACGGTGGGCTTTGCGGGTGCCGTGTCCAAAAGCGCGGGTGGCCTGACATGGCAGTGGGGCTACTATGTTCGGGTGGACGGCAATGACAACCGCAAATATTACTACTGCCATTTGGCGGCGGGCAGCCTGCGTGTACGGGCCGGGCAGCGGGTACAGGCTGGCACGGCGCTGGGCACGATGGGAAACACCGGGTACAGCTTCGGTGCGCACACGCATTTTGAAGTGCGTAACATCTACGGCACGCCGGTGGACCCGGCAGGCTATGCGGGCGTTCGAAACGCGGTTGGAACTTATACGGATGCAACGGACAAGGAGGACAACGACATGAAATTCTTGAAGGTGACGAGCGGCAAATGCGAGGTGTTCACCGCGCCCGATGTGAATGCGGTGGACAAGCACTATAACGGCGGCAAACTGATTGAGGGGGTGTGCTACCCGGTGCAGGCCGAGGTGGGCAGCTCCGGCGGATACAGCTGGGTTCGCATCTTCGTGGCGGGGGTGCAGTGTTACGCCGTGGTGTTGGCCGACCGCTGCCAGCTTGTGACGCTTTCCCCAGGCGACGCCTTCGCGGCCTGCGTGGCGCAGGGAGGCGGCACGAGCGATGCTGAAGCACAGCTTGAAGCGGCGAACGCCCGGGCGGATGCCGAGGCCCGCCGCGCGGATGAAGCGGACAAGCGTGCAGCCGCAGAGACGCAGCGCGCTGACGCAGCCGAGAAGCACGCCGCTGAAACGAACAAGCGACTTGCGAGTGTCAAGGCATACGTTGGCGAATACGCCTTTATGAAACAGGAATCCTCCGTGGCATGGATTGGCATTGCGCTCACGGGCATTTTGCCAGTCGAGGCGCGAACTATGTATCCGACCGCAGGCGCTGGGCGCGGAAAAGTAAACAATATAGAAACGCGCCCCGGGAATTCCCGGGCGCGTTTTATTGCTTGTTCTCCGTATTCACGTTCGCACACGTTCCAGTCGACATAGGTGAAGCCGCGGCTTTCCGCATCGATAAAATCGGGGAGAGCCGAAACGCTTTTCACTTTATGAAACATCATACCACCTCCAGAGTGGACCACCCTTTCGTTGATACAATGAGGGGAAATAAAAACCGCACAGGAAAATGAAAAGGGGGCACCTGTGCGGGTTTTATGGTATTCTTTATAAACGCGTGGGGTGTCGTGCATCAGCACCACGCAGGTGTTTTTGTCGCCGACCTCGCGGATGATGTTGTTGTAAATGGTAGAGGCCGAGGGGTGGCCGCCGAGGGAATCCTCCGCGCACACGTTCCAGTCGACATAGGTGAAGCCGCGCTTTCCGCATCGGCTTTCAGCTTTTTCATGATATCACTGCCGCCGTATCGGTGGCTGACCGTGTTGGTGCTGCCGCCGGGAAAGCGCAGCCATTTGATTTCATGGTCCGCGGGCACATATGGAAGCAGCTTTTCGCGCAGCTTCTGCAGATCATCCCAATAGGCGTCCGGGCTTTTATAGATGCTTTTGTAATCGTGGCTGCAGGTGTGCAGCGCGATGAGATGCCCTTCCTGGACGGTGCGCTCCAGCAGGGGCAGGTATTCCTCGTTGTTGTCCGCCGCCATGACGAAAAAAGTGGCGGGCACGCCCTCGGCCTTCAGCGTATCCAGCACGCTTTCCGTGGTGGCGGAGGGACCGTCGTCGAATGTCAGATAGACCACCTTGTCCGCGGCCGCGCCGCTTTGCGCGTCCGTGCTGCCGGAGACGGAGGCCTGCACGGCCATGACGGCCCGCGTGTCCGCAAGGTCCTCCTGTGTACAGCCTACAGGCGCGCCGCCCGGCAGCAGGTGCATGCCCAGCCCCGCCGCCGCGCACAGGCACAGCCCCAGCACGGCACCGCGCCGCGCCCGTTTTGAAATGCGTACTTGCTTCAGCTTGTCAAACAAATCCATCGCCGCCTTCGTTGTTGCTTTATAGGGGAATTCCTCGTATACTATACTTTATGAAAGCGCCCCCGCGGATATCACACAACCCGGGAGGCAAGGCAAAGGAGACAAGCGAATGACCGAATATATTACACTGGCGCTGGCGGGTATCGCGGCTGTTTTGTCGCTGGTCTGCGTACTTATCAGGCCGAAACAGGGGGCGACACTGCGCGACCTGCAGAACCTTTCACAGGAGCTGCAGGAAGAGATGCGCGCGCTGCGCACGGAGGTGGGCGGCACCATCCACGGAACGCTGCAGTCCACGGCGGAGCTTCAGGCAAACGCACAAAGGCAGGTGGCGGAGGCGCAGAACACCCGCCTGCGGGAGCTGAGCGAACAGCTTGCCGTGCGCCAGACTGCGCTGCAAAAAGCCGTGACGGACCAGCTGCAGTTCATTGAGCAGCGCATGAAAACGGGCGCGCTGGAGAGCGAGCAGAAGCTGGAGAACATCCGCACCACGATGGAAACGCGCATTGCGGCCATGCAGGCGGACAACGGCAAGCGCCTGGACGAGATGCGCCACACTGTGGACGAGAAGCTGCAGAAAACGCTGGACGAAAAGCTGCAGCAGTCCTTCAGCCGTGTGAGCGAGCAGTTGGAGAGCGTATACAAGGGCCTGGGCGAGATGCAGACGCTGGCAACAGGCGTGGGCGACCTGAAAAAGGTTTTGAGCAATGTGAAAACGCGCGGCATTTTGGGAGAGATCCAGCTGGGCGCGATTCTGGAGCAGATCCTTGCGCCGGAGCAGTACGCAGAGAACGTGGCTACCGTGAAGGGCAGCAGCGAGCGCGTGGAATACGCCGTGAAGCTGCCGGGCGACGGCACCTCCTGTGTGTATCTGCCCATCGACGCAAAATTTCCCATCGACGCATACAACGGCCTGCTGGACGCCTACGACACCGCCGATGCGGCGCAGGTGGAGGCGGCTGCCAAGGTTCTGGAGCAGCGCATCCGCCAGTTTGCGAAGGACATCCATACTAAGTACATCCATGTGCCTGAAACGACGGATTTCGGCATTATGTTCCTGCCCATCGAGGGCCTTTACGCCGAGGTGGTGCGGCGGGGCATGGTGGAGCGCCTGCAGGCAGAGTTCAAGGTCGTCATCGCAGGGCCGACGACCATGGCCGCGCTGCTGAACAGCCTGCAGATGGGCTTCAAGACGCTGGCCATCCAAAAGCGGTCCAGCGAAGTGTGGGATGTGCTGAGCAGTGTGAAATCCGAGTTTGAAACGTTCGGCACGGCGCTGGAGCAGGCACAGACGCGCATCAATCAGGCGGGCAACGCGCTGGAGAGCCTGGTGGGCGTGCGCACACGTCAGATCCAGCGAAAGCTGCGCAGCGTCACCACGCTGCCGGAAGCGGGCGCCGCCGGAGAAGCGTTGGAGGAATGAGCGAAGCGGGCCGGGCGGCGGGGCGCCCCGACCGGTTTTTTGCCGCGGCGCTGCGTTTTGCCCGCACCACAGGGCATACTGGTATTGATGTTTCAGCGGGCGGCGGCCGAAGCGCGCCGCGAAAGAAAGGGGCGAATACCATGTGCGGACGGTATCAGTTTTCCTGGGAGGAGAGCCGGATGCTGGCACGCATCCGGGAGGCGGTGCGGAAGGCGGGTGCGCAGGCGCCGCGGGATGAGGTGTTCCCCTCGGACGGCGCGCCGGTGCTTGTTTTGCGGGAGGGGAAGGTCGTTCCCGCGGTGATGGGTTGGGGCTTTCCCGGTATGCAGGGGGGAAGGAATGTCATCAACGCCCGGGCCGAGACGGCCGAGGAACGGCCCATGTTTCGTGACGGCGTGGCCGCCCGGCGGTGTGTGGTGCCGGCCACCGGCTTTTATGAATGGGACGCGGATAAACGCAGATATCTTTTCCGTATGCCCGCCCGGACGGAGCTGTATATGGCGGCGCTGTACGGCGTGTTCGGGGAGAGGCGCGGTACTGCATCCTGACGACGCAGGCCAATGCCAGCGTGGCCCCGGTGCACCACCGTATGCCGCTGGTGCTGCGCGCACAGGAGGTGCGCCCCTGGCTGGAGGATGAACAAACCGCGCGCCGCCTGCTGCACGAAACGCCGCCGGAGCTGGAGCGGCGGGAGACGGACGGCCAGCTGCGGCTGTGGTAAAAAAACGCGCCCCGGAAAGCCTCCAGGGCGCGTTTTGTATGCCGGAAGCAGGCGCGCCGGCGCCGCGTTTATTTGGAGCCTGAGCCGTTCGTTTGAGCCGTGCCGGAGAAATCCTTGGGGCTGATGCCGTATTCGGCCTTGAAAGCGCGGTAAAAATTGGAGTAATCCCCGAAGCCGCAGAGCTGGTAGACGTCGGTGGGCGGCAGGCCGTCCGAAAGCATCTGTTTTGCAATGACAAGCCGCTTTTGAATGACATAGCGGTAGATGCTGGTGCCCACAAGGCGGTTGAACTCATGGGACAGGTGATATTTGTTGACAAAGAAGCGCGAGGCCAGCATGTCGAGGGAAAGCTCCTCGTGATAGTGGTCGTTGATATAGTTGAGCACGTTCGTCACGATCGGCCCGGACTTATCCGTCAGTTCGTGGTGCTGGGCGGAATTGGCCGCTTGCCGGTTCAGCTCCACCAGAAGCTGGATGAGGCAGCCGATGGAAGCAAGGTCCGAGCCGTAATCGGCGCTGTTGGTCTCGGCCACAAGGCGCTCCATCAGGTCTGTCACATGCTGGCGCGGCGTGGGCGCCAGACGCAGCAGATTGGTGTGGCCGGGCACGGTGGAATCGAAGCAGTGCGTCAGCGTGGTGTGGGGCGTGCTGAACTGCTCCAGAAAGCTTTTGTTCACCCACAGCACGATACGCTCGTAGGGATGCTTTTCCAGCGTGATGCGGGGCTGGTGCAGCTCCTGGGGGCTGATGAGCAGGATGTCCCCCGGCAGAAGATGGTAGTTCCGGCTCTCGATGGTATAATTGACGTTCCCGTTTAAAAACAGGTATACTTCATAGAAATCATGATGATGCAGCGCCACGTTATTCAGATAGGAATCCCGGTAACGGTAGATCTCGTAGTTATTGGTGAGCATCTGTTGGCGCACGGTGAATTTCTGGATCTTATTTCCCAACACAGTCCCTGCCTTTCCTCAGCCTGAACCGGCATTCGGCGGCTCGATCACCCTTAATGATAAAGTATGATAGCCTTGTAAACAGTTTAAGACAATTTTCGCAATGTGTCAAGCAATAATAGCAATCACGGTTGCAAATCGGTGTGCTATACTTGACATAGTACCTAATTTTGGACCATGCTGCCCTGATGAATCATGGCACAACAACCAATCGGCAAGAAAAGGGGTAACGTATTTTATGAAAGAAAACATTTATATTTCCGGTTTTGCGGACGAGATCAGTCCGGATTTTACCGAGCAGCTCAAGACGGTGACGTCGCTGGGCATGCATTACATCTCCCTGCGCTCGGCGGACGGCAAGAACATTGCCGAATACACGCCGGATGAAGTGCGTGAAAAGCTGATGCCGCGCCTCGCCCAGTATGGTGTGAAGGTGTCGTCCATCGGTTCGCCCGTCGGCAAGGTGGGTGTGGAGGACGAGGCCGGCTTTGCCGAGCATCTGGCGGGCCTGGAACGCCTGTGTGAGATCTGCAAGCTGCTGGACTGCCGCTATATCCGCATGTTCAGTTTCTTCATCCCCCACGGCAAAGATCCGGACAGCTACCGCGACATGGTGATCGAAAAGCTGCGCAAGTTTGCCGCCGTGGCTGAAAAGCACGACGTCATCCTGCTGCACGAGAATGAAAAAGACATTTACGGCGACACCGGCGCGCGCTGCAGGGTCATTTTTGAAGCGCTGGCCAGCCCGCATTTCCGCGCGGCATTCGACTTTGCGAATTTTGTGCAGTGCGGCGAGGATACGGAAAAGTGCTGGGAGCTGCTGCGCCCCTATATTGAGTATATCCATATCAAGGATGCCGTCTCTCACGACAAGGAGAATGTGCTGTGCGGTACAGGCGAAGGCAAGATCAAGGCACTGCTCACCCGCGCCATCCGCGACGAAGGCTACGAGGGATTCCTGACACTGGAGCCGCATCTGGTGCTGTTCGCGTCGCTGCAGTCCCTGGAGACGGAGGATGCTGCCAACATCATCAAGAAGAACAAGGCGAAAGACGGCGCGGAGGGCTACGCCATGCAGTACCACGCGCTCAGGGAGATTCTGGACGCCATCTGAGCTGTTTTCCCGGCGGGTGGTCCCGCTTTTGACATACCGGCAATGAAATGCAAACATAAAGGAGAGAGTGTACTTATGGAAAAAGTAAGATTTGGCCTCATCGGCATCGGCGCCCAGGGCGGCGCTTACGCAGGATTTTTGACAGGCCAGGGCGGATTCCCCGGCATGCCTGCCCCTCAATGCCCCCCGCACTGCGCGCTGGGCGCCTTGTGCGACATTGACCCCGAGAAGGAGAAAATGTGCCGGGAAAAATATCCCGACGTCCCGTTCTTCAAGGATTGGAAGGAAATGGTTGCCTCCGGCACAGTGGACGCCGTTATCACCACGGTTCCGCACTATCTGCATCACGAGATCGCCATCTACTGCCTGGAGCACGGCATGAATGTTCTGGTGGAAAAGCCCGCCGGCGTGCGTGCGAAGGACGTTATGGCCATGAACAAGTGCGCCGAGGAGCACCCCGACGTTGCGTTCGGCATCATGTTCAACCAGCGCACCAATAAGCTGTACCAGAAGATTAAGGAGATCGTTGCCTCCGGCGAGCTGGGCGAGATCCGCCGCTCCAACTGGATCATCAACACCTGGTGGCGTCCGGACAGCTACTACCAGCAGAGCGAATGGCGCGCCACCTGGGGAGGCGAAGGCGGCGGTGTTCTGGTGAACCAAGCTCCGCACCAGCTCGACCTCTGGCAGTGGATCTGCGGCATCCCCACGAAGGTCACCTCCAAGAACATCAATGGTTCTCACCGCAAGATCGACGTTGAGAACGATGTCACCATCGTGACCGAGTACGCCAACGGTGCTACCGGCAGCTTTATCACCTGCACCCACGATGCCATCGGCACCGACCGGCTGGAGATTGACCTGGACGGCGGCAAGATCGTTGTTGAGGACAGCAAGAAAGCCAAGATCTACCGCATGAAAAAGACCGAGCCTGAGATGAACGAGACCATGTCCATGATGGACGTTGCCAAGCTGACGATGGGCAACGCCGCGGGCGGCCTGTATGACCTTGAGGAGTTTGAGAACCAGGACGGCTGGGGCTATCAGCACACTACTGTTATGGAAAACTTTGCCTGCCACATCATTGAGGGCACTCCGCTGCTGGCTCCGGGCTCCGACGGCATCAACGGCGTGAACCTGGCCAATGCTTCCCAGCTTTCCGCCTGGACGAACCGCACCGTAAGCAACCCGGTGGATCCCGAGGAATATGCGGCCGAGCTGAACAAGCGCATCGAGGCCGAGGGCAAATTCCCCGTCCGCGAGTAAACAGCACCGCGCGGCGGGACAAAGCGGCGGCGGCCGTTCGCCGTCCGCCGCTTTGACTGTTTTGCCGCTGAAAGCGAGGAAAGAATATGAAAAAAGCAGCAGTGATCGGTTTGGGAGATATTTCTCCCATCCATCTGGCCGCCATCGCGGGCAACCCGGACATCGAGCTGTGCGCGGTGTGCGACATTGATCCCGAAGCAGGGCAGCGCGCCCCGGAGGGTGTGCCCTTTTACACGGATTATGAGGAGATGCTGCGGGAGGCAAAGCCGGACTGCGTACACGTTTGTCTGCCGCATTACCTGCATTATCCCGTCTCGAAATATTTTGCCGAGCACGGCGTGAACGTATTCTGCGAAAAGCCCGTGGCGCTGAACACCGCGCAGGCAAAGGAATTTGCCGCGCTGGAGACCGCGCACCCCGAGGTGCACACGGCATCTGCCTGCAGAACAGGCTGAACGAATCCGTCGAGATGCTCAAGAGCATCATCGAGAGCGGTGAATACGGCAGGGTGCTGGGGACAAAAGGCATCGTGCCCTGGGCGCGCCCCAAGCAGTATTATGACTGCAAGCCCTGGCGCGGCAAGTGGGAAACGGCCGGCGGCGGCTGTATGATCAACCAGTCTGTGCATACGCTGGACCTGCTGTACTTTCTCGGCGGCCCGGTAAAAAGCCTGCGGGCAAGCGTCAGCCAGCTTTTGGACTACGGCATTGAAGTGGAAGACACCGTGGCCGCGCAGCTCACCTATGCGGACGGAGGCAAAGGCCTGTTCATGGCCACCAACGCCAACTACAAAAATGAAAGCGTGCAGATCGGCGTACAGTTGGAAAAGGCGGATTTCGCCATCATCGAAAACGTGCTGTACCGCGTCGCCCAGGACGGTTCCCGCGAGGAGCTGTGTGAGGACGCGCGCCTTCCGGGCACCAAGTTCTATTACGGCGCCAGCCATGCAAAGCTCATCGGCAAGTTCTACAAGGCGCTGGAAGACGGTACGGACGGTTACATCCATGTGCGCGACGCCGAAATGAGCATACGGCTCATCGACGCTGTGCAGGAGGCAGGCCGCACGGGCGGCAGTGTGGCGCTGTAAGCGTGCAGGGCCGCAAAAAACGAAAGAAAAAGGAGCAGAACTTATGAAAAAAGGTTTGATCGGCGTTCAGATGAGCACCATCGCCCCCGCCAAAATGCCCAGCTTCGACGCGTTTGACGCAATGAAGAAGCTTACGGATATCGGTTATCACTGCATCGAGATCTCTCAGGTGCCCATGACGCCGGAGAACGTGGCGGGTTTCCGCAAGTCCATCGACGAGCTTGGCATGAATGTTTCTTCCTGCACCGCTTCCGTGGCGCCCATGGTGCCCGGCATGCCCGGCGAATATCTGAACAACCCGGACGATTTCAAGAAGATTGTTGAGGACTGCCGCAAGCTGGACTGCGATATGCTGCGCATCGGCATGCTGCCGATGACCTGCATGGGCAGCTACGAGAAGGCCATGGACTTCGCCAAGGAGGCGGACGAGACCGCTGCCAGGCTGAAGGAAGAGGGCATCGATCTGTACTACCACAACCACCATGTGGAGTTCGCACGCTACAACGGCAAGTATCTGCTGGACATCATCAAGGACAACACCAAAAACCTGGGCTTTGAGCTGGACATCCACTGGATTCACCGCGGCGGCGAGAATCCCGTTGAGTTTATCAAAAAGTACGCGGGCCGCATCCGCCTGCTGCACCTGAAGGATTACCGCATCGGCGAAATGAAAATGCCCGAGGGCGGTATTGATTTCACCAATCGTGAGTCCATTATGAAGTTCATGGGCGGGTTCAACAACGTGGTGCAGTTCGCCGAGGTGGGCGAGGGCACGCTGCCCGTGGCCGCCTGCATCGAGGCGGGCCTGGCCGGCGGCAGCGAGTATTTCCTGGTCGAGCAGGACGACACCTACGGCCGCGACCCGTTTGAGAGCCTGAAAATCAGCCACGATAACCTCGTCAAGCTGGGCTACGGCGAGTGGTTCTAAGCGCATAAACGGTGATTTTTCCGCCCATGCTTTGCGGACGGAAAAACAGCAGCCCTCCGGCCGGTTCGTCCGCAGCCGGGGGGGTGTCTCTTTTCGGGGCGCGCAAGCATTGCAATGCAAGAAGCAATAATAGCAATTTCTATTACAAATCCGTATGGTAAACTTGAGACAGCAGATAAAAGGGCCGGTGTTTTGCGGTGTTCCCGTGTGCAAAATGCGGCGCCCGGAATAAAATGAACAGGAGGAACGATCCCAATGAAACCCTTTATGGACAAGGATTTTTTGCTTTCCACTCCCACGGCGCAGAAGCTCTATCATGAATATGCGGCGGATATGCCCATCATCGACTATCACTGCCACGTCAGCCCGCGGGAGATCTTCGAGGACCGCCGGTTTGAGAACATCACCCAGGTGTGGCTGGGCGGCGACCATTACAAATGGCGTGTGATGCGCTCCAACGGCGTGGAGGAAAAGTACATTACGGGCGATGCGCCGGACCGGGAGAAATTCCAGAAATTTGCCGAGGCTCTGCCTCGTGCCATCGGAAACCCCATGTACCATTGGTGCCATTTGGAGCTGAAAAAGTACTTCGGTTATGAGGGCGCTCTGAATGGAGAAACAGCCGAAGAGGTCTGGAATCTGTGCAACGAAAAGCTGAAGGAGGCGGGCATGAGCGTGCGCGGGCTGATCGCCCAGAGCAACGTGGCCTTTGTCGGTACCACAGACGACCCTGTGGATTCTCTGGAATGGCATCAGAAAATCAAGGGAGATCCGTCCATTACCACTGTGGTGGCGCCGTCTTTCCGCCCGGACAAGGCTCTGAACATCGACAAGGCGGGTTGGAAGGAATATATTGCGAAGCTGGCCGAGGTGTGCGGCTGCGAGATCAAAGACAGCGCCGCGCTGGAGTGCGCGCTGGCCTCCCGCATCGACCATTTTGACGCCGCGGGCTGCCGCGCGTCCGACCACGGCCTTGACTATGTCATTTACCGCCCGGCGGACCGCGCTGCAGTGGATATGGTGTTCAGCAAGGGGATGGACGACGAAGCCCTCACCGTGGAGGAGGTCGAGCTGTTCAAGACGGATCTGCTGCTGTTCTGCGGCCGTGAGTATGCAAAGCGCGGCTGGGTGATGCAGCTGCACTATAATTGTCTGCGCAACCCCAACAAGAAAATGTTTGCGAAGCTCGGTCCGGACACCGGTTACGACGTGATCAACACTGTCAATTGCGGCGAGGCTGTGGCCGGTGTGCTGAACGCGCTGGAGGAAACAGGCGAGCTGCCCCGCACCATTCTGTACAGTTTGAATCCGGCGGACAACCAGCTGCTAGATACCATCATCGGCGCGTTCCAGGGCACTGAAGTGGCGGGCAAGATCCAGCACGGCAGCGCCTGGTGGTTCAACGATACAAAGACGGGCATGCAGGAGCAGATGACCAGCCTGGCCAACCTGAGCCTGTTGGGCAACTTCGTGGGTATGCTGACGGACAGCCGCAGCTTCCTGAGCTACACCCGCCACGAATATTTCCGCCGCATTCTGTGCGAACTGATCGGCGGCTGGGTAGAGAACGGCGAGTATCCGGCCGATATGGAGATGCTGGGCGGCATTGTGCGCGATATCAGCTTTAACAATGCTGCAAGGTATTTCGGCATTGGACGCTGAAGCCAATATATTGCGAATATTGCAGAAGGTTTTTCGTCGCTTTAAAAGGAGGGCTCCTTAGGGAGCCTTCCTTTTTATTGCGTCCTTGTAAATTTTTTTATTATGACTCTTAATTTCATAAAAAATCCCTCTATTTTGAAATCAAAATATGAAAAACAATTTCAAACTGTGTGCGTGATGTACAAAAAGAAAATAATTTTATTGCAGAATGTCAATGAAGCAATATTTGCAATATCGGAACCGCAATAATAACATATGTATTGTTGTTAATAAACTGTTAAGATATCGATAAGAAGTCTTAACTTCTTTGCGCGGACAAAGGAGCTGAGGAACAGTAAGAAAGAAAAGGAGAGGGTATCATGAATGATTCCAAAGCGGTCCCGGCGGGCGGAATGCATCGTGCAAAAACCTGGGAGATCGGTTTTATGCACTGAACAACACCTCGACGAATACATACATGATGATGATGATGTATGTGTCCTACCTGGTGGGAGGAATTATGGGCGTTGGATTCGCCTTGGTGAGTGTTCTGCTTACTGTTATGCGCGTATGGGACGGTGTGACGGATCCGATCATCGGGTTCATGGTAGACAAGACGAACGGCAGGCTGGGGAAGAACCGTCCTTTCATCATCATCGGAAATTTGATCTTGATGGTGTGCTCGTTCATTATGTTTTTTGTGGGCCCGCAGCTGCCGGAGAATTTTGTGCTCCGCCTGCTGTTTTTCATTGTAGTGTATGCAATCTATATCATCGGCTACACCTGCCAGTGTGTTGTCACCAAATCGGCGCAGTCCTGCATGACGAACGATCCAAAGCAGCGGCCGACATTTGCCATCTTTGACTCTATCTACAACGCTGTTATCATGACGGGCCTCGGCATGCTGGTGACGATGTATCTTGTGCCGAAATACACGGTGGGTGAGGTATCCGGGTTTATGAATCCCGCGATGTTCCGTGAACTGTGGTTTATCTGTGTTTCGATGGCCACGGTGTTCGCGATCCTAGCGCTCATTGGCATCTGGCGCAAGGACCGTCCGGAATATTTCGGTTTGGGTGTGGCACAGCGTATCCGTATTCGCGATTACTGGGAAGTGCTTAAAAACAACCGTGCCATTCAGATGCTGGTCGTCGCTGCTTCTACGGATAAACTGTTCATGAGCGTGCAGTCCAATACGACCATCATGGCGGTGCTTTACGGCGTGCTGTTCGGCAACATCGCGCTGCAGGGGCAGATGAGTTCGCTGGTGCTGATCCCGACTGTCATCATCAATTTTCTGGGCATCAAATTCATCGCTTCCCGGATGGGGCAAAAGAAAGCGCTGCTGTTCGGCACCTACGGCGCCATCGGCACGTCCGTGCTGATGTTCTGCTTGATGGTTTGGGGCGACCCCGGCTCGTTCAGCTTCACAAATATCAGCTTTTTCACCATCGCGTTCTGCCTGCTGTGGATCTTCCAGAAGGGCTTTTCGGGCATCTCCGGTAATATCGTTATCCCGATGACCGCCGATTGCGCGGATTATGAGACATACCGCACCGGCAAATACGTCCCGGGCCTGATGGGCACTCTGTTCAGCTTTGTGGACAAGGTGATCTCTTCGCTGGCTTCCACCATCGTCGCCCTGATGTTCGCGCTGGTCGGCTATGCGCAGGAAGTCCCCACCGATAAATCGCCGTGGAGCGAGGGCCTGTTCTGGGTCGTAGTGATCGCGTTTACCATCGTCCCCATCATCGGCTGGCTGTGCAATGTGTGGCGATGAAGTTCTATCCGCTGACCAAGGAAAAGATGGAGGAGATACAGGAAAAGATCGCGGAGATCAAGGCAAAGAACCTGGCGGAGAACGAGGCCGCCGCCGCTGCGGAAGCAGTCGAGGCCGAGCTGCCCTGACCCGTGGAGGGATCTCTCGTTCAAGAGCCTATGCCTGCAAATCAAAGGACCGTCCTGCTTTCACAGGACGGTCCTTTAATGCTGCCTTCCGGCGGAATGGTCAAAGCAAAACGCCTTCCAGGCGCAGCAGTGCTTCTTTCTTATCCAGCCCTCCCCCGTATCCCGTCAGCTGTCCGGATGCGCCGATAACGCGGTGGCAGGGCACGAAGATGGAAAGCGGATTGCGCCCGTTGGCGCGGCCCACCGCCCGGCAGGCGGCAGGACGGCCGATCTGCCGGGCGATGTCCGCATAACTGCGTGTTTCTCCATAGGGGATGGTGGACAGCGCCTGCCAGACCGTACGCTCAAAGGGTGTACCGATTTCAAACTCCAGCGGCAGCTCGAACTCCGTGCGCAGGCCGCCGAAATATTCCGCAAGCTGCTCCGCGGCCTTTTGCAGCAAGGGCGTTTCCCGTATCTCCGCATCCGCCGGGTGTTCGCCGTGCAGCAGCACGTCTGTGACAGCGCGGCCGTTTTCTGCGAGGCCCAGCCTGCCGATGGGAGTGTCGTAATAGAAAACTGATTTCATGGCGTTCGTTCCTTTCTGTCCTTCGTATGGCTCGTCTGCCCTCATTCTACCATGTTTTGCGCAAAAAATCTTCCAGTTTCGGCGCAAATCGTTTATACTATACAATTGAGGTGATACCAATGAAACTGTTGTTTGCAAGCGACCTCCACGGCTCCGCCTATTACGCGGAAAAGCTGGAGGAGCTGATTCGGAACGAGGCGCCCGACAAGACTGTCCTGCTGGGCGACCTGCTGTACCACGGCCCCCGCAACGACCTGCCCCGGGAGTACGATCCCAAAAAAGTGACGGCCATTCTGAACGGCCTGAAAACACAGGTGCTGGCTGTGCGCGGCAATTGCGACGCTGAGGTGGACCAGATGGTGCTGGCCTTTCCCATCATGGCGGATTACATGGCTCTGTTTCTGGAAGGACGCATGGTGTTCGTCACTCACGGGCATTTGTTCAACGAGGAAAATCTGCCCAATTTCAACCCGGGCGACGTACTCATCCACGGCCATACCCACGTGCGTGCTGCGGCGGACCGGGGCGCTTATTTCTTCCTGAACCCCGGAAGCATGGCGCTTCCAAAAGGCGACGGCGTTCACAGCTATATGGTGTATGAGGACGGCGTGTTCACCACGAAGGATATGGACGGCGCGGTGCTGGAAACGCTGGACATCCGGCGCTGACTCATGGAAAAGACGGTAGAGATAGAGCGCAGCATCATCAAAAAATACAAGAAACCCATTTGGCATCGGTTCATCGGCGGCTGTAAGGACTATCGGCTGGTGAACGCGGGGGACCGCATCGCGGTGTGTATTTCCGGCGGAAAGGACAGCTTTCTGCTTGCCAAATGCATGCAGCAGCTGCAAAAGCACAGCGACGTTCCGTTTGAATTGGAATTTTTGTGTATGGACCCGGGCTACCGCCCGGAAAACCGCGCCATGATCGAGCGCAACGCCGCGCTCATGGGGGTGCCGCTGCATATTTTCGAGACGGATATCTTTGACACAGTGGTGAATATCGAACAGTCGCCGTGTTATCTGTGCGCGCGCATGCGGCGCGGACATCTGTATAAAAACGCACGGGCGCTGGGCTGCAATAAGATCGCGCTGGGGCACCATTTCGACGACGTGATCGAAACGACGCTTATGAGCATGCTGTGGGGCGCGGAGGTCAAGACCATGATGCCGAAGCTGCACAGCACCAATTATCCGGGTATGGAGCTTATCCGTCCGCTGTACCTGGTGCGTGAGACGGATATTTTGGCGTGGAAACGCTACAACGGTCTGACATTTCTGCAGTGCGCCTGCCGTTTCACCGAGCAGGAAGCGGATGAAGGCATGCACGGCGCACGCAGCGAAACAAAGGCTCTCATTGCGGCACTGCGCAAAACGAATCCGCAGGCAGACGTAAATATCTTCCGAAGCATGCATCATGTCAATTTGAACATGGCGCTGGGATGGACGCAAGACGGGCAGCTCCGCAGCTTTCTGGACGGCTATGAAACACAGCGCACTGCGGCGGGCGGCGGGCCGGAAAACGAGTGAACAGGCACGAAAAATCCCGGACGGTATTGGACCATACGTGCCATTCCGTCCGCTTCGCGGCGGGCGCTGCCTGTGCAGATGACTGCCGTGTCAGCATGGGCAAAGACAAAAAACAGCACCGCGCCCCGCCCGGTTCCTGCCGGGATGGGCGCGGTGCTGTTTCGCGCAGGGGAAAAGGGCGCACGCGGGCGGCAGCGTGCGGCGGTCGAGGCTGCACAAGACGTACGGAAAGGTGGGCGGCAGCCGCTTGCCCGGCGGACTTCACAGTGGCGCCGCAGGCGCGAAAACGGAGTTCACGCCGCCAGTGCCGCGGGCTCAACAAGGCTCCACACGCCGTTTTCGCGTACCAGTGCAAGACCATCCGGTGTGGGACAGGCGTATTCGTAGCGGCAGGGAACAGCTTCCGCGCCGTCAGCATTGAGGAAGCCCCAAAGCCCGTCCCGGCACACGGGGGCGTAGCCGCTGCGAAGCGGGTAGCCGCAGCCCGGGCGGGCATACACGGCCTCGTCTGCATAAGTGGCTGTTTTTTCGTCCAGCACGCTTTGTGTGGCGCAGCGAGCCGCCCACACGCCGTCGTAAAGAAAATCCGTCACGGCCCGGCCCTCGGCGTTGAGATAGGCGATCTTGCCGTTCTTATATACGGAGCCGAGTCCTTCCCGAAACCAGCCCACAGCCTCGCAGGCTTCTTCGGTGAGCAGGTGCGGCGTATCCGCCTCGGCGGGCCCGGCGAAATTGTAGCAGAAAGCGCTGTCGATGGGCTGGGGATACAGCCCGCCCGTCATCTCGCTTTCAGCCATGACGGAAAGCTGAACGGGGACGAATACGCCGTATCGCTCATAATCGGCGGCGGTGACAGGAGAAGGGGCTTGTGCGGCTTCACCCGTCCGGCAGAAGCCGGGCGCGGATGCGGCCACGTCCCAATAAAAAAGTGTGCCGCTGCCGCCGTGCCCCACTTCCAGTGCGCGTCCCCGGTTTCGGACAAGCGGGCGTTGACTGCATCCAGTTCATCCCAGTTCATTCCGTCGCTGCCCCATGACCAGTGCCCCAGATGGCACCGCGTCACGGGCTGCGGTGCGCGGCATTCCAGCACAACGGTGAAATCTTCCCGCATCAGGCCCCACAGGCCGCCTCGGCACATGGTGTAATACACAGGTCCGCTGCCGTCAAAGCCGCAGGCAAGGTACGGGTACGGTGTGGCGTGATCCGCCACAGGCTGAATCTTTTCATAGGGAAGGTCCAAAGGCGGCGCTGCCTGTCCGGCCGTTTCTTCAGCAGAACACGAACGGTATCGGTGGGCTGAGCGCCGTTGGCCAGCCACTCTTCCTTAGCCTTGTCGGCGTCGATCTTGACAACGCTGGGCTCCTTGGTCGGGTCATAGTAACCGATCTCTTCGATGAAACGGCCGTCACGAGCAAAGCGGCTGTCAGCAACAACAATGCGGTAGAAAGGAGCTTTCTTGGCGCCGATGCGGCGCAGACGAATCTTAACCATGGTAAATATCCTCCAAAATTTTGTTTTTACGGCCCCGTGGTTTTCCCTCGTGGGCTTGCAATTTATATATCACCCTGGGGCCAGAGAGGCTTACGGGTCATATCAAATTCATAACAGGCTGCTCAGCGCAGGGCCTCATTCCGCCAAGGCCGCGCATGAAGCCTTTGGGGTTGCGCTTGACCTTTTTCATCATCTTCTGCATCATTTCAAACTGACGCAGCAGCTTGTTCACGTCCTC